>Ga0153954_1000658_pt1 | contig 24809 bp, 23 predicted proteins | sample TSFL038MetaG_FD_102277 | JGI IMG/M metagenome (GOLD analysis project Ga0153954, IMG submission 102277) | Attine ant fungus gardens microbial communities from Florida, USA - TSFL038 MetaG | ecosystem: Host-associated > Fungi > Mycelium > Unclassified | place: USA: Florida, Wekiwa Springs State... | reverse complement strand
TACCCCCCTTACAGAGGTACAGATCGAAGAGATCAACAAACTCTATGATCAGCTACAGGAGCGATTGTTGCGCCGCTTCGTGGCGACGGGTTTCGGTGCCGACCAGGTCAAGCTAAAGCGCAATGTCGACATGCGGTTCGGCATGCAGGTCCACGAGCTCGATGTCGACGTCCCGTCACGAAGATTGGACGCCGATTCGATCCAGCAGCTCCTCGACGACTTCGTCACCAAGTATGAGAGCATCTATGGCGCGAACAGTGCCTATCTCGGCGCCGGAATGGAGTTCGTGACTTTTCGGCTGATCGGAACGATCGATATGGAGCGTCCCGGCCTCAGCGCGCCCCGCCCCGAGGTGGAAGGAACGTCGCTTATCGATTACCGCCCTGCGTATTTCTCGTCCGAGGGGCTCGTAACGACGGCCTTCCACGCCGGCCGGCATCTGAAGAGCGGGGAGACCTTGCACGGTCCCTGCGTCATCCAACGCACCGGTGACACCGTGGTGCTGCCGCCGAAAACCCGCGCCGAGATCGACGCTTATGGCGGCATCCTGATCACGCTCGAATAGAGCGATCCGTCTTTCAGGGCAATTGGAGGTGCGGCGGCTACGCCGCACCGAGATACAGGCTCGCCATCTTCTCATGGTTGCGCAGCAGGGCCGTCTCTCCCTCCAGAGCGATACGGCCACTCTCGATGACGCAGCAGCGATCCGCGAGATCAAAGGCGAAATCCGGATTCTGCTCCACGAGCAGCATGGCAATGCCGGTACCCTTGACCACCTTCAGCACGGACTGAATCTGCTTGACGACGATCGGCGCCAATCCCATCGAAGGCTCGTCGAGCAGAAGTAGCCGCGGATGCGACATCAGGGCTCGGCCGATCGCAAGCATCTGCTGCTCTCCGCCGCTCAAGGCTGCGGCTGGCAGGTGCTGGCGCTCCTTCAGGATCGGAAACAGGCCGTAGATGACGTCGAGTTCCTTCTCGACGTCGACACGACCGCGCGCGTAGCACACGTGCGCCCCCAACAGCAGATTGTCGCGCACCTTCATCGGCCCGAGCACCTGGCGACCCTGCATCACATGGCTGATGCCGAGTTCGACGATCCTGTGCGGCGGCATAGACCCTATTGGCGTGCCGTCGAACAGGATGGCCTGCGGCGGAGCCGCGATGAAGCCGGAAATGGCACGTAGCAGAGTGCTCTTACCGGCACCATTGGGACCGAGAACCGCGACGCATTGCCCCGGTTCGACGCGGACATTCACACCAAAAAGAACGCGGATCGATCCGTAGCCGACATCGAGATTTGAAATCGCGATCATGACGGTTCTTCCACCAGTCCCAGGTAGGCCTGTTGGACGAGCGGGTTGGCCTGGATCTCCTGCGGCGATCCTCCCGCGATCAGCCGCCCTTTGTCGAGGACATGGATGTGATCGGCAGTCGACATGATGAGCGGCATATTGTGCTCGACCAGCAGGATGGTCAGTCCTTCGGACTTGAGGCGCAACAGGATCGTCCGCAGCGCCTGGGTTTCGGCGCGCGAGAGGCCAGAAGCCGGCTCGTCCATCAGGACCAGCACCGGATGCGAGGCCAGTGCCCGTGCGAGTTCTGTCAGCCGCATGGTTCCAAACGAAACCGACGATGTCCGCATGTCGGCCAGATGTCCGATGCCCAAGGACACCAGCAGCGCCCTCGCCTCGACGGCAAATTCCTCCTCCCGCGATCTGAAGCGCGGCAAGCTGAGAGCGGCACCAACCAATCCGCTATCGCCACGTGTGGTGCTGCCGACGATGACATTCTCGCACAATGTCATGGAGCCGAAGGTCTGCGGCATCTGGAACGTCCGCGCCACCTTGTGGCGGCACATTTCGTCGGGCCGTAGCCCGGTCACGTCAGTGTCCGACAAAAACACGCGGCCCGCGCTCGGGCGGGTCATCCCCGAGATCATGTTCAGTGTGGTCGTCTTGCCCGCGCCGTTGGGACCGATCAAAGCGGTGATGGTTCCCCGCTCGACAGCGAAGGACACGTCATCGACGGCAGTGACGCCGCCATATCGTCGCGACAGGCGCTCGGTCCGGACAATCATGGCTCCGTGACCTTTTGTGTCGCTGCGCCATCGATCGGTTTACCCAACTCCATGAGGTTACGAAGAACACCCGCGATCCCGGATGGCATGAACCGCACCGAAGCGATGAAAAAGATACCGAAGATGAGCGGCCCGTAGGCTTCATAGCCGGACAGGATAAACGGCAGGATGGTGACGATGACAGCTCCCAGGAAGGCGCCGAGCAGACTATCGCGGCCGCCGATCGCCAGGATCATGATCATCAGGATCGAGAACTGGACGCTAAAGCTGTCCGGACTGATGAAACTGAGGTAGTGCACGTAGAGCGCGCCGCCGATGCCTGCGAACACCGCGCCAATCGTGAACATCCAACTCTTGTATCGTGCGACATCTACCCCGCAGGACGATGCGCCAAGCTCGCTGTCTGCGAGAGCGCGCAGCCCAAGGCCAATGCGCGATCTGATGATGTTCCGGGCGATCCAGGTCGCGGCCAGCGCCAGCGCCCAGACCAGAAAATAATAGCGGAAAGGCGTATCGAACACGAAGCTGCCAATTGCCGGCGCCGGCAGGTTCACGATACCCGTCGATCCACCGGTTAACTCACGGTTCTCGCGCACAATGGTGACGAAGATCTCGCCGAACGCCAGCGTCGCCATCGCCAGATAGACCGTGCGCAGTCGCAGGATCGGCGTGGCGAGAATCCACGCGGCGATGCCGCTGACGATTCCGGCCGCCAGCATCGCTATCAGGACGGGTACGCCGAGCTTCACCGACAGCAGCGCCGAGGTATAGCCGCCGATGCCGTAGAATGCGGCCTGGGCAAGCGACAACTGGCCGCCGATGCCGAAGATCAGGGACAGCCCGATACAGACGGAATAATAGATCCCGACCAGGATCGCCATGTTGATGAAATTGGGATAGCCGCCGCCAAGCAGCGGCGCCAGCACCACGATCAGGCCGCAGAGAGCCGGAGCGAGCCATTTCCGAGGCTGCGACGACATGTCCGCCATTCGCGTTCAGGCCTTCCGGAGGGCGAAGGTGAAAAGTCCTTCCGGACGGACCATGAGCAGCACGATAAGAACAGCAAGGCCAATCGAATTCTGATAGGTCGACGACACGAAGGCGCCGGCAAATGCCTCGATGAGGCCCAGCAGGAATCCGCCCGCCACCGCTCCCACCGGGCTGGAAATGCCGCCGAGCACGGCCGCGGTGAATCCCTTCATCGTCATCATGAGACCAACCTGGGCGCCGGTTGCAACCAGCGGCGTCAACAGTGCTCCCGCGAGACCGCCAAACGCCGCCGAGATGATGAATGACAGCATGATGGTCAGACGCACGTTGATCCCGAGCGAAGAAGCAACTGTCCGGTCGATCGACGTAGCGCGCATGGCCCGGCCCCAGCGCGTAAACCTCATGAAGGCCTCAAACGCTACGAGCGTCATGATCGTCATACCGATGATCGTCAAACTGTCTACGCTCAAGGAAGCACCGCTGATTCTGAGCGGGGAAAGTGAAAGCAGCGACGGCAGCGCCCAGGGATCAGTTCCCCAAATCAAAATCGCCGCGGCCTCGCACACAACGCCGACGCCGAGAGTCACCAGGATGAGATTGAACTCCCCGATCCGGAGCAATGGCAGGATCAGGAACCGGCCCGTGATCAGGCCGACAATGGCCGCGGCTGCCACGCCGAGCAGCATCGCGGGCAAGACCGGAACGGAAAAATCCGTGTTCAGGCTCGCGGCGACAATGCCGCCGACCATGACGGACTGGCCTTGCGAGAAGTTGACGACGCCGGAAGAGCTATACGTAATCGCAAACCCCAAGGCGACGAACGCATAGAGCGCTCCGTTCGTCAGTCCCGAGAACAGGAATTGCAATAACGTAGCCGATGACATCAGCCGGCTCCCTCGAGGCTCCCCCACGCCGCCCTCAGGTCAATGCACAAGGACGAATTTCCCGTTCTTGATCTGCGTCATGACGATGGCGTCGGCGCCGGGGTCGTTCTTCTTCGTGTAGTGCACGATGGAGCCCGCGCCTTCGAAATCCAACACGGCAAGTGCATCTCGGACTTTCTCGCGGCTGTAGGGCGGATCGATCTTGCGAAGCGCGAGCCCGACGACTTTGACCGCGTCATAGCCAGCGGCTTCGAAGGAATTCGGCTCCGGCGTCGCGGGATAGGCGGCCGCATATTCCTGCGCAAACTGCTTTTGGCGTGGAAGAACATCGCCGCCGGCAATCTGGGCCGCCAGAACCAGGCCTTCGGCGGCGTCGCCGGCGAGTTTCACGGTCGCCGCGCTGTCCATGGACGGCGGCGCGATCAACGGCGTTGTGATGCCGATCTGCTTGGCGTTTTTGAGCAGCAGCGAACCGCCGGGATTGGCAAACCACACGACGATCAGATCGGGTTTGGCGTCGCGAAGCTTGCTCAATTGGGCGGTGAAATCGCGATCGCCGTCGGCGCCACGTTCTTCCGCAATGATCTCAACGCCGTAGTCGGCGGCGTTCTGCCGCAGAAATTTGGAGCCGAGCTCGCCATATTCCCGTTCGAGCCGCATGATTGCGACGCGTTTGTATCCCTTCGACTTGGCGTAGGCCAGCATCGCCTTTGCGGTATCGTTGGATTCGACCAGCGTGAAGAATGTGTATTTCCAGGAGCGCTGTTCATCGGTCACGATACCCGTCGGCGTCGAGAACGGCATCTTGCTCTTTTCAGCGAGCGCGGAGAGGGCAAATTGCGTCGAGCCGAAATTGCCTCCGATCATCGCGACGACGTCGGGCTGGGCTATCACGCGCATGCCGAGGCTGGTGGCGAGATCAGGCTTGCTTTCGCTGTTCAGCGAGACGAACTCGAGCGGCCGGCCGCGGATACCTCCGTCGTCGTTGATCTCCTTGAGCGCGATGTCTGCGCCGCGCTTGGCATATTGCCCAAGCGTGGCGACCGGACCCGACACGTCCATGATGACCGCGACCTTGACCGGATCGGCCGCCTGGGCCGCAACCGTACCGACCGCAGCACAAAGCAGCGCCGCTCCAAGCAGCAATCCCCGTCCAGCCGACATCTGACCCCTCCCCGCGTCGATCGGTTGTTATTATGATCGAGTCTAATGCCTGGCCTCGCCCAAAAGCCAATTTGAAAGTACTATAGGCAAAATCCAGTATCTGGATTTTCACGTAAGGCACGCAAGTTGGAGCATCAAGGGCTCGTCGAGCCCCCGTCCGGGACGCCCGAGCCACCTCTACACGACTGGTAAGGTTTGTATGATTACCTTATCAGTCGGCGGACTGACTCCATTTTGCGTATTTCCTTATCAGTCAGCACTTATTCCATTCTGCCATGCTGCTTTTCGGTCACCGGCCGTTCGTGTATCGCGGCACGATCCCGTTGTCCTTTCATTATAGAAAACCGGCCCTATGTGAGAGTTTCCGGGAGATCACCCATCGACGGTGATTTGCGGCTTCGATAGCTGGTCGATACCGCGAAGAGCCCGTCGCATTAACTTAACGATTTTGGGCTCGTTGCGCTGGATCTCCTCGATCCATCCGGACACGCCCAACGCCAAGCAATGTTCGCGGCCTATGCTACATGTTGGTAGACGCATGGCGATATGCCCACCTCCGGGCGTCACTAGCTCGCGCGAGAAGAAAAACCCCTCCTCTCGAAATTTGCGGACATTTCTCACAACGTCGTCGGCATTCAACTTCTGCTTGGGTTGCTCTGATGCTGTCCGACGTACGAGTGCCCTAATCTCGGTCTCCGGAACGTCCCGCAGCAGCGCAAACCCGGATGCCGACCACACCAGAAGGCGCCGCGTGCCGACAGGGGTGTGAAGTCTCAATGCATTGGTCGCCTGAATCACGTGGATATATTGAGCAAAGATTCCATTGCGAGAAGCGAGCGTGATCGTATGCCCGGTTTCACTGCTCAACTCTTCCATCATGCGCGAGACCGCGCCGCTCACAATCGTACCGTTGGCTATCCAGGCCCCCAACAAAGCAACCCGGGCCGTCACCGAATACGTCCGATTGGAAGCATCGAAATCGAGATATCCCAGCTTCACGAGTGATTTAAGAAGAACCGATGTCGATGATTGAGGGAAACCCAGACGCTCGGTAATTTCGCCAACTCGCATCTCCCTCTGGACATCGTCAAAGATACTGAGCACTTCAAGGACACGCCCCGCCGACTTGACGACCGCTCCTGACGACGAAGCGTCGACGACGGCAATTTCACGTGTCCCTTGCCTTCGTACCATTAACCTGAAGCCTTGCTATAAATCACGCAAGCCTAGACGATCGCGTTCAGTCCAGTCAGCTCCCTGCCAATTACAAGACGATTTATTTGGGTCGTTCCGTCAGGGATCATCAACATCCGCGCGTTCCGAAAATGACGCTCCACGCCGGCTTCCTTGGTCAGGCCCATGGCACCAAAGACCTGGATCGCGTTGCTCGCGATCTTGAACGCGGACTCCGTCGCAAACGATTTTGCCATCGATGCTTCGAGGTTATGCTTGCCTGGCTTGTTGAGATGAGAAAGACAGCGGTAGACCAGCAATCGGGAGGCATCGAGCAGCGTTGCGGACTCCGCCAACAAATCCTGAACAAGCTGATATTGGCCGATCGCCCTGCCAAATTGTTTTCTTGTTTTAGAGTACTCAATAGCTTGGTCGAGCGCCGCAGCCGCGATGCCAAGTCCCATGAGCGAAATAAAACAGCGAGCGCGCTCGAATCCACCCATCGATAGTCGCATTCCCTCTCCCGGCTTGCCTATCATGTTGGAAGCCGGCACTTTTACACCATCGAGAAATATCTGTCCCAGAGACCAACCGGTGAGGCCGATCTTCGCGACCTCCTGGGTTTCAAATTTGTGCTCCTTTCGATCGAGGAGCAAGAGTGACAGTTCTTTTTCCCCCGTACGCACGACCACCAACGCAATATCAGCAATCGCCGTATTTGACGTCCACAGCTTCTCCCCCTTCAGATGATAATAGTCGCCCACGCGTTCCGCGCTGGCCCGCAAATTCCTGACATCGGAGCCTGCGCTAGGTTCGCTGATAGCCGAACAGGCGATCAAGTCGCCGGTCATCAACCTTGCTAGATACCGCTCCTTCATGTCCTGAGAGCCAGCGTGAAACAGCTTGTGTCCGACGCCCTCGGTTGTCTGCAGGATGCCGTGCATATCCGGACTTATCTGCGACAGCACTTCATACAGCAATCCGCTGGTCAGAAAGTCCAGCCCCATGCCGCCGCCATCCTCAGGGACCCAGCCCGATCCGACGCCGAACGGGATCATGCTTTTCAAAAGATCATGCGCGAGCGCCTTCGGGATCGGCCCGTCTTCCTTGTGCGCCCGGATTTTCGGCTCGACCTCCCGTCGCAGGAATTTCCGCCATTGATCAGTTGCCGCCGATTGTTCCTCGGTCTTGTCGAAATTCATCGTTGTTCTCCAACCTCGATCTACTCGCCGCGCCAAACCGGCGGACGTTTTTCAAAGAACGCTCGTATGCCTTCTTCGTAATCGTGCGTGGCATCCAGCGGTGCGCGCAAGGCCCGATTGAGTACCAACGCCTCCGACACCGCCATATCGCTTCCGCCATTCACCATCTGCTTCGCCGCCGCGCAGCCAAGCGGGCTCGAATTTCGTTTGATCTCGGCGGCAAGGGCAACCGCGTAGTCAAGCGCGGTGCCTTTGTCGGCCAAAAAATCGACAAACCCGCGTTGCAAAGCTTCTTCCGCTTTTACGCGGCGTGCAGTAAAGAACATTTGCTTCGCGAACGATCGGCCAACAAGGCGCGGAAAAATCACCGCCGCCGACCCGCCTGGAAATGCTCCAAGTTGCATCTCGGGCCATGCGAAAGCCGCCGATGCTTCGGCAACGCGCAGATCGCAATTGATGGCTATCTCGAACCCGCCGCCAAGGCACCAACCCCGAATGGCTGCGATGACGGGCTGAGGCAGATTCCAGATCTGATCACACGCACGGCGTAGCGGCTCGCTTTGCTGCCATTTCTCAGCCGGCGTCAAATGTTGACGTTCCTTGAGGTCCATCCCCACGGAGAAGGCGCGCTCGCCCGCTCCGGTTATGATGACGACACGAACATCACGACGTGCTGCGATCTTCCGAAGGTCTTGTTCGAGCGCCTCGGCCAACGACTGCGACAAGGCATTCAAATTGTCAGGGCGGTTCAGCGTCAAAATGACGACGCCATCGTGCTCGTCAACTAACAGGTGGTCGGCCATTAGTCGACAATCGCCCTGAGATGCGTTGCCGAGGCAACGAGCACCCCATCCTGATTGGTGCAGCGAACGTCGGATTGGGCGCGCTTCCTCTCAAGGTCGATCGCGCGCAACGTATATTCGGTCGTGATCGTATCGCCGAAATATACCGGCGCGGTGAATCGGACTCGGTCATAGCCGACGGAAACAGTCCGCCCCAAGGACAGCCGCGCGGCCGCCGCCGACATGAACCCAACCATCAAGGCACCGTGCGCGATGCGCCGCTTGTAGCGGCCAGCGCTCATATAACTTTCGTCGATGTGGTTCGGAGAGAAGTCACCCGTTATGCCCGCGTAAAGATAAACGTCGCTTTCCGCCACCGTTTTGGTGAAGCGTATTGATGTTCCGATCGCTGGCAGTGTGGATGGACGTGTCGCCGTCATACCGTGACCTCCGCCGATTGCGTTGCAAGCCAATCCCGCAACACCTCGTTCTGGTGTTCGCCCAGTGCCGGCGGCACTCGCCAATCGGCCGCGACGTCGAATGAACTGAATTTCACGGCGGGGCCGATGGCGGGCATCTCGGTTCCATCAGCCCGTTTGACACTTGCGAGCATTCCTCGCGCGATGGTTTGAGGGTGATTGAAGACCTGCTCCATGTCATTGACGGGAGCACACGGCACTTGGCCGCTATCGAGCGCTGTCACCAGCTCACCGACTTTCCACTTCAGCACTTCGGCATCGAGGATTTCATACAAAACGAGCCGGTTCTTGACCCGGTCGGCCATCGTCGAGAACCGAGCGTCGGCGATAAGATCCAGCCGGCCGAGCACCTTCATGAAGGCCTCATAGAGGCGTTGCGTCGCCGAAGCGATAACAATCCAGCCGTCTGCCGCGCGAAACGCCTTGTAAGGCACGTTGCTCGCATGCTCCGACCCCCATTTCGGACGACGTTCGCCGGTCAGCAACCAGCCCATTCCGGCGTCGACAAGATAGGTGAGTATGCCTTCGTACAGGCTGGTTTCAACTTTCTGGCCTCGACCGGTTTTCTCGCGATCGTAAAGCGCCGTTATAACGCCGCTTGACGCGTACTGGCCGCAGACAAGGTCGAACGCGGAAGTACCCAGCTTGATTGGTTGACCGTCGCGTTCGCCGGTCAGGCTCATGTAGCCGCCTTCAGCCTGAATCGTCAGGTCGAGCGCCCCCTTCTTGCTGTACGGGCCGGTCGCACCCATTCCGGACATCGCCATGTAGATCAGTCTGGGGTTGCTCCGCTTCAGGGTCTCATAGTCGAGCCCAAACTTCTTCATGACATCGGGCCGAAAATTCTCGACGATGACATCAGCGTGCAGCGCAAGTTCACGCGCGGTAGCAAGATCGGCATTGGACTTCAAATCGAGTGTTATCGAACGTTTGTTGCGGTTCGCCGCCCAAAAACTCATACCGGCGCCTTCGAAGAAAGGCGGACCTTGAACACGGGTTGGATCGCCTTCCGGTGGTTCGAGCTTGACAACGTCGGCGCCGAGGTCCGCGAGCAGCATGGTACAAAACGGACCCGCAAACATGCGCGTGAAATCGAGGACCCGCACACCGGAGAGCGGCTTCTTCATCTCGTCATCCTTCTCAAAGAATTTCCACAAGGTCGGACGCGACGTCCGCTCCGTCAGGCGTTAGACGAAACGCAACGTGCTTCAACCACCGACTATCGTCCTGTGATGGAAAGTCGGTCCGACGATGTGCGCCGCGACTTTCGGTTCGCATCAGCGCCGATTCAAGTATGACCGCACCCACACGAAGCATATTCCGCGTCGTCCGCCCGTCGACCGCCTCCCTGAAAGAACCGTTTGGAAGCTCTGCAGCCCGGCGCTGCAAAAGTTCGATCGAACGCAGACCGTCTTTCAATTTTTTCTCGTCGCGGTAGAGCCCCGCCTTTTCGACCATGACTTTTCCGGCTTCTCTGCGTATCTCCATGGCATCCTCGGCACCCGACCTGCCGCGGAACAAGTCATCCAGGAGATGGTCCATGCCGTGCTGCGAGGTGGAAAGCGACCTACCCTGCTTGGCGTTAGCCGCAGCCGCGCGGCCAACCACCCAACCCATCACGAGCGTTTCTGCACCACTATTGCCTGCCATGCGACTGGCGCCGTGGACACCGCCAGATGACTCACCACATGCGAAGAGACCGGGGATCCCCGTAAAGCCGGCCGCGTCTATCTTTACTCCACCCATCTGGCTGTGAGCTGCGGGACGCACCCTTGGCATTTCTTTTGTCGGCTCGAGCCCCGAATTGCGAAGCCGCTTGCAGTGTGAAACGTAGCTCTCGAGCCGGTCCACCGGCACGGTCAAGGTGTTGAAATAGACAGTGCCGTCTGGCAGGCCACGCCCCTCGTCGACCTCCTGCTGAATGCAGAACGACATCTTTGCCTTTTCAATCAAGCGCTCGCCATGCTGCGGGTTGTGTCGAAACATGAAACGTTCGCCGAGAGCGTTCAACAATTGCGCGCCGTCGCCCAGCATCGCTGTCGGCATCTCCATCCCTCGCGCCCCTTCGGGAAAGACCGTCACTGTGGGCTCGAACTGAACGAATTCCATATCGATAACCGTGGCTCCGGCTTCGAGCGCGATCGCGTAGGAGTCCGATGACACATCCGCGGGATATGTGCTGGCATCGTACAATCGACCGATGCCGCCCATGGCCAACACGACAGTCCTGGCGCGTACGGCAGACAGCGTTCCTTTTCGATAGTCTGCCAGCAGAGCGCCAGCTACGCCCTCTTGCTCGCGCAACAGCCCAATCACGTAGGACGCGGGCCATGCCTGCACGCCGCTTTCGACGCCGGCTCTGAAGAGCGTATCCATGATCACCGGCCCCATACCGCCGGTCGAGGTATATACGCCTCGGGGATAGGAATTGCCGGCGAGCAATCGCTGCGCATAACCGCTGCCCTCGCGAACGAAAGGCACTCCTAGTGCAACAAGGTCTTCGAAGCTGGCTATCGCATTTGTAGCCATGGTTTCGACGAGGCGACGGTCGTTAATGGCATATCCGCCTTTGATCATGTCGTCTGCATACACATCAACGCTGTCGCGCGGGTCGACCGATCCCAACGGAACGTTGGCGCAAATCATGAAGGACGACGCGCCTCGCGCAAGGTAGGCGTGCCCAACCGAGCAACCCGACTGTGAGGCGGCGAGCGCGGCTCGATGCCCAGCCATACCGCCCCCGAGGACAAGGACATCGACTTCTTTTGTCTCTATGTTCGTTATCGCTGCGGTGGACATCAGACTGACCTATTGTTCTCAGTTCTCGCGTGCGGCGGTGCTTATCAACATCGCGTGCTCCGGCGGGACGTGCACGAATAGTCGGTCACCCTGGTTCAGAGCGACCAGTGGCGTTGCCTGGACGTGAAATTCCCCACCCGGATACTCGACGACATACTCAACGACATCTCCAAGGAACGTCTTTGACGTCACCGTAGCCGGCCATTGGTTGACGAGATCCGACCTCTCCTGCGTTGCGAGTTGGGGGAATATTCGCCGCACCGCCACTTCGCAGGGCTCGCCAACGCGGGGCGCATAGGCCGTATCGCCAACGCGGCAATGCAACATTGCCCCTCTAACGTCCACGACTGCCTGGCTGTCATTGATCGCCTTCAGAGTCCCTTCTGCGATGTTGGAAGCGCCAATAAAGTCCGCGACGAACCGCGTTCGTGGGCGCGCATAGATGTCGGTCGGGGATCCTTCCTGCTCAATTCGGCCGGATCGCATAATGATAATGCGATCCGACATGGCCATCGCCTCCTCTTGATCGTGAGTGACATAGACCGTGCATAGTTTCAGCTTGCTTTGAAGCTCCTTGAGTTCCTCGCGCATGTTTGCTCGGAGGCGCGCATCCAAGTTGGACAGCGGCTCGTCCAGCAATATGGCTTTAGGCGACGGCGCCAGGCTCCGTGCAAAAGCGACACGTTGCTGTTGGCCGCCACTCAAATCGGTTGCCGGCCGATCTATGAACGATTCCATGCCCACCATCTCGAGCGCACGGCGGGCCGCCTGCCGAGCCTCGGACCGTTTGACGCCTTTAACGCGCAGCCCGTAAGCGACGTTGTCGCAAACGCTCATGTGCGGCCAGATTGCGTAAGACTGGAACACCATCGCCAGCGACCGCTTTTGCGGCGGAACGTTGATCCGTTCTCTGGCTGAAAAGACCGGCTTCGAATCTATGACGATCTCACCGTCGAGCGGATCCTCGAGACCCGCGATGCAACGAAGCAGCGTGGATTTCCCGCATCCCGATGGCCCGAGCAATGACAGATGTTCTCCCGCTGCAACCGACAGTGAGAGATCCCGCACGACGATATTCTGCCCGTACGCCGCCGTAAGGTTGCGAACCTCGATAAAGGCCTCTCCGAACTTGCTATTTGCGTTGGCATTCATGGAAGCTGGCTCTGGTTTGTGGAGCATCCTCGACTCTCGCTCAATTCGTCATCGCGACGCGCGAGCGTGACACCGCCCAGCGTACGACAATCAGCGCGAGCAGCACGATTACGGCTTGAATGATAGCCAGCGCGCTCACCCGGGGCATGCCGCCGGAATCCCAGAAGCTGAGGATTGCTGGTCCCAACACCTGGCTGTCGGGTCCCGAAAGAAACACGGACGCAGACACTTCACGTACGGATATCATGAAGAGAAGCGCCCAGGTGGACAGTACGCCCGTGCCGAGCAACGGAACGGTGATCGTTCTGAACATGGTAAGCCATCCAGCTCCGCTGACCCGGGAGGCTTCCTCAAGCGATGGCGAAAGTTGAACAACAACGCCGCTCATGCTGCGGAACGCCAACGGCAAGAATAAAATGACGAAGGCCAGCAGAAGCGCAGCAAGTGTGTTGTAGATCGGTAGCGGCAGCAACAGGATGGTCCAGAGAAAGCCGACCGCGAAAATGACATGCGGAAAGGCCTGCGGGATCATGGTCGCCTGCTCGAGCAAACCGCGGCCGGCGCTTCGCGAACGATAGACAACCCATGCCAGAGCGGTTGCTGCGATGGCGCCAATCGCACCCGTACAGGCCGCCAGGATGAGGCTATTGGCGATCGCCTTACGCGTCGTCTCAAAATCGAAGGCGACGAAACGGAAGTTTTCGACGGTCCAGTTACCGGGGTAGAAGCTGATGTCGCTGCTGGGCTGAAGAGCGGCCAGCAAGAGCGTTCCGATCGGCAAGATCACCGCGACAACCACGTAAAGCCACAACATCGCGATCAAAATACCTTTGACGGGCTGTCTAAGCTTGATGCGGCGGGGTCGATAATTCTTCCCGGTGATCACCGCGTAGGTCTTCCCGCGCAGGATAAAGCCGTGCAGCCAAAGGGCCACAAGGGCGATCGTAACAAGGACTACCCCCATCGCAGCCGCCAGCGGATAGCGCGGCGGGAAACCTTGGAAGAGCTGATAGATTGCGGTCGTCACCACGTAGATGCGCTCATCGGCACCTAAAATTGCCGGGATCGCGAACGCGCCGCCCATGGATACAAACAGGAAAAGACCCGCACTCAAAATTGCCGGCAACATAAGCGGCAGCGTAATCGTAACCGCTGTACGGAAAAGTCCGCCGCCGAGCATTGCGGATGATTCTTCCAAAGACGGGTCCATTCGTTGCATCGCCGCGCCAATCATTATGATTGCGACGGGAGCTTCGAACAGGGCGGTGATAATCGTAATCGCCGTCAGACTTGACGTATTGATCAGGCTGCTGTGGGAGCCGGTCAACCATCGATACGCATCGTTTAGCAAACCATGGTGCGTCGATCCCAGTTGATGCCAGGCGAGCGCCCCTACAAGCGGCCCGAGCGGGTAAGGGATGGCAATCAAGAGGTCGAGCAGTTTGCGTCCGGGAATTTCCGTCCGACACAACGTCCAGGAGATGACAATTGCGATCGCGATTGCGAGCAGCGTGCCGCAGGAGGAGATTATCAGCGTATTTTCAATCCAGTCGAGATGATCCAGCACTTCGATGAAGTTATCGACGCCGAACTCGCGCACTGGAAACTGTTGCGGATCGCCGACATTGAAGGCGCTCGAAACCAACATCAGCAATGGAATGCACAGAAAGGCAGCGAGAATCGCCAACGGAACAAGGACGGCTGCCGACCACGATCTGTGTGATCGCCTCAATGGGACGCCAGCCGTTGCATTCGCGCCCGTCAAAACCCGACGACCTTATTCCAAACGGTTTCAAACTCCTTGTGGCGCTTCGCAGAGCGGTAGTCGCTGAAATCCTTCGGGACCAATATTCTGGTTTCAGCCAGCGAAGGCAGCTCGGGGATCTTCACATCGGACCGCGCTGACAGTGAGCCTTGAATGTTATTCCAGCCCTGCTGTCCCTCCTGTGAAAGCAAATAATGAACGAAAGCCTTGGCCGCATTCGGACGAGGTGAGGCGGCGATGATGCCGGTTACGGCGTTGGAAGCCGGTGTTCCTGCCGGCGGCAAGACAATCTTCAATGGGGTCTTGGCCCGAACTGCTTTCGTGTACTGAAAAATGCTGACCTTTCCGCCGATCTTCAGGCTACCTGAATTGACGTCATTCATCATTTGGTTCGAAGTCGCATATGAGCGCGGCTTTTGGGCAGCAAGCCCGGTCCAAAATTCCGGCGCGACGACATCCTTCAGGTTATACCACCAGGCATACTGTGAACCTGCCGACACGACCTGAACGCCAATTTGCTTGCGCCATCGCGGGTCGAGCAAATCCTCCCAGAGCTTCGGTGCTTCTGCCTCGGAAACGTATCGAGTGTCGTAGGCCATAGGCCCAACATTGATGTAGAATGTGGTCCAGTAGCCCGGATCCGCGCTCTTATATTCTTTCGGGTAATTGGAGAGAGCCGGCGTCTCATATTTGAGCAAGAGCCCCTCTTCGCGAAGTTGGTCGAACAGGCCGTCGTCAGTGCAGTTGAAGACGTCTACACTCACGTTACCTGTCTGAAGCTCCGCTTTGAGCTTCGGTAGTGCGGCTCCCGTCGCGAGCCGCGACGGTTGAACGGGAATGCCGGTCTTGTCGGTGAAAATCTTTACGTACTCGACGACGTCAGGCTCCTGATCGCTGTACCAGAGCCGGACCGGCCCCTCGGACCGAGCCTTGTCATAGTCGATACCTGCGCCCGCCAGGACATCGGGTGTAGCGTATGAACGCACAGAAGAAAGGATTGCCGGAGCTGCGACAAGCACACCTGCCGATCCCTTGAGAAACTGCCTTCTCGTTGAGGTCATAGTTCCCGTCCCTCCCCCTGCAATCGGCCGCCGCGTTTTCAGTTCGTCGTTGCCGACGGCGCTTCCATTTCCTTGCGCCTGAGCGCGCTCGTCCTGATGTCGTCTAGAGTAGATGTCGTCGAAATCGCCTGCGGATCGATCCGGACTTCAATAATCGAAGGCTTTCCCGACGCCTGGGCACGGCCGAACGCCGCCGCAAACTGTTCTGTTGCTTCTACGACCTCTCCGTGGCCGCCAAACGCTCGCGCATAGTCAGCGAAATTCGGATTGACGAGATCGGTCGCGATCACGCGACGAGGATATTCTCTTTCCTGGTGCATCCTGATCGTTCCGTACATGCCATTGTTGATGACAATGACGATCACGGGCAAACCATATTGAACGGCGGTGGAGAACTCTTGCCCATGCATCAGGAAGCATCCGTCGCCGGCAAAAGCGACGACAGTCCTTGAAGGGTGAAGACGCTGCATGGCGACAGCTGCAGGCACTCCATACCCCATCGAGCCCGAGGTCGGAGCGACAAAGGTCCCGAACTGCCGGAAACGGAAAAAGCGTTGCACCCAACCGGCGTAGTTGCCGGCACCTACTGTCAAAATAGCGTCATCGGAGACGTTCTGGCGCACCCATTTGATCAGGGCCCCGATCTGTACGGCGCCAGGATTGACAGAGGGCTGTTCCGTCCACTCCAGATAGGAACTCCGCGCGCAATCCAACCATTCAGAATCTCGCGCCCGTCCGCGTGCCAAATCCGCCAACGCAAGCGCGAAGCAATTTGGTGACGCGTTGATTCCGAGCGTCGGCCGATAAACCCGGCCGAGTTCCTCCGCTCCGGGATAGACATGAACAAGCGGCTGTGCCGGCTCCGGGATTCCAACCATCGTATAGCTGGCCGACGGCAATTCGCTGAGCCGACCGCCGATGAGCAGAAGCAGATCAGATTCCTGGACAAGCGCCTTGAGCTTCGGGTTGACGCCGGCACCGACTTCGCCGGCAAAGCAGTGATGCTCGGAGTCGAACAGTGATTGGCGGCGGAATGAAACAGCAACAGGAATGCGCTCGCGCTCAGCGAATGCCGCAAAGGCCTGACACGCCTCCCGCGTCCAGCGGCTCCCGCCCACGACCGCCACGGGACGCTTCGCAACATCCAGCAACGCGCGCAGCTGCTGCAGTTGTTCAACCCCCGGATGCGTCTCTATTTGATTCCAGGGTTCGGCAAAGCTGGCTTCGCCAACTTCAAACAAAACGTCTTCCGGCAACGAGAGCACAACGGGTCCGGGTCGACCAGATGTTGCGACATGGAATGCCCTCGAGACAAACTCGGGTATGCGGGAAACCGAGTCTATCTCGGCGACCCATTTCGCGACTCCGCCAAAGAACGACTTATAGTCGATTTCCTGAAACGCCTCGCGCTCTCGCATTCCGCGCTCGACCTGACCGATGAAGAGAATCATCGGCGTCGAGTCCTGCGCGGCGATATGGACGCCCGCCGCGGCGTTGCTCGCTCCAGGCCCGCGGGTGACGAAACAGATTCCTGGACGGCCGGTGCTCTTGCCAACGGCCTCGGCCATCATCGCGGCCCCGCCCTCCTGGCGACAGACGGTGACCTCAATTTTGGAGTCGTGCAGAGCATCAATCGCCGCGAGATAGCTTTCTCCCGGCACGCAGAACACGTGCTCTACGCCTTGAATGGTGAGCGCCTTAACCAGAAGCTGCCCGCCAGTTGCCGCGTGATGCGCTTGGCCCATCTCGGCACCGTTTCCTCTAAAAACTTTGTTCTCGGTCTTGGCTTAGCAAAGCAGGAGCCGCACCTCAATCACAGATGTGATATCTTCCACCATGCCCGTGATAGGCGCCTTCAGCTAGTCGCCGAGCAACCGACCATCGACAATCATCGGCCACAGCGCATCTCCGCCCTTCGCGGAAACCTTGCGGCCAATCCATTCCTGCCAGAATGTCTCCGATCCGCCCTCATCCCGCCAAGCCCAGAGCCTGCGCGTAAAGAAATGCAGCGGGTGCTCCCGCGTAAATCCCATCGCCCCGTGAACTTGATGACAGATCGCCGCAACCTGACCGACAGCTTCGCTGCAACGCGCCTTGGCAACTGCGACGACAAATGGGTTCTCGTCCGGCGCATCCATCTCGGCAAGTGCATCGGCCGCAGCCGTCGCCGCGGCCAATTGACCAGCGGCGACCGCGAGCATCTGCTGAATTACCTGAAATTTCGCGATCGGCCGTCCGAACTGTACGCGCTCGTTGGCATAGCGGAGCGCAAATTCCACGCACCGTTCCATGGCGCCAACGATCTGCTGTGCGCGCATGGCAGCAACGAGCGGTATAACACCGAGCTCGCCCAGGCGTTTCGCTAAGGGCCTAACGTCAGAAACCGGGATCTTGAAATCGGTCAACTCGAACGCCTGACGCGGTTCGTTGGCAACGTTGCGACGCAACGCTTCGGAGCCGGCCTGGTTGCCTATCAAGCAGAGATATTCACGATCGCCCGGCCCGATGGCATGGACCAGAATATGGTCGGCGGCGGAGAGCCAAGGAATGTGACGAGCTTTCCCGGAGGCTACGAAATATTCGCCGTTGGCGATCAGGGAAATCCGATCGCCGTAATGTAAAGGCGCCACAACAACGGGGCCTTCCAGAACCTCGCCGCCCACATTGCACCATAACCAGTTGGCCAGGATTGTTTCCGGCAACGGCAGCGGCACGGCATAATAGCCAGCCAGCCTTATCAAGGCTGCCACATCGCGCCATGGCAATCCGACACCCGCTGCACTTTCCTGAACGAGGGCGTGCGGCAGACCGGCCTCACGCACGTCAGTCCAAAGAGCTGCGGCCCACTCGCCTCGATCTGCCCGCGCGAGCCCATCGTTAGTCACGCGCTGAGCAAACAATCGTGCGGTCTGGTCAATTAGTATTTGTGAATAATCCTGGTCCACACCCGCACTCCACTCACCGAAGACCCAGGCCCCGCGCAATCATCCCACGCAATATCTCCGGAGTTCCGCCGCGAAGCGTGAACGACGGTGCATGCAGCAGCGTATGTGCCAACGACTGTGAAAACGTATCCTGGTCGTCCAGGCTCGCCTCAACCGGTACAAGGCGGCGCACCAACTCCGGAAGTTCGCGCTCGAACGCAGTTCCGACATCTTTGACCAGGGCCGCCTCCGTGATCGGTTTTTCTTCACCTTCGAGCTGCACTGCAATCGACGCCGACATACGGCGAAGTGCCACGAGATGCGTTACGCATCGACCGACCTCGACCGCCTGCCGCTCGGTCGGAGACGACCCGATCTTGTCGACCAACTCGACAAGCAACCTGATATCGGACATGAAGCGGTCGGGGCCCGCGCGCTCGAACGCAAGTTCACCCGTCACGCGGGCCCAACCTTCACCGGGCTTGCCGACCAGCATGTCATCGGCCACGAAGTGATCTTTGAAAAACACTTCATTGAACTCATGTCCGCCAGCCAGATTGTGAATCGGACGAATCTCGATCCCCGGGTCGGTCGTGTTGACGACGAATTGAGTCAACCCCGCATGTCGATTTTCGGACGGCGGTTCGGTGCGCGCCAACACAATCAGATAGTGGACACGGTGCGCGTTGGAGGTCCAGATCTTGGACCCGTCGATCACCCAACCTCCATCGACCTTGGTCGCCTTGGTGCGAACCGCCGCAAGATCGGAGCCAGAGTCGGGCTCGCTCATTCCTATTCCGAAGTAACATTCGCCTGCCGCGATACGCGGCAAGATCAACTGACGGGCGCGTTCGCTGCCGTGTTTCAGGATCTGGGGCCCCGACTGCCGGTCCGCAATCCAGTGGGCTCCCGATGGAGCACCTGCTGCGAGCATCTCTTCGGTTACGACAAAACGCTCAAGGTTTGTTCGCTCGCCCCCACCGTAGCGCTTGGGGAACGTCATTCCCACAAATCCCGCTTTGGCAGCACGCCGGCTGAATTCGGGATCGAAGGTCGACCATGTCGACGTGTGGGACGCGAAACGTCCGGAAAGACGCTCCTCCTCGAGGAACTCGCGAACCTGCCGCCGCACGGTCTCTGCTTCCGGCGGCATCCTGAGATTGCTAAAGCGAAACATTGGCATGGCTAGAAAACACCGTGAACGAAAACGATACTCAGCGGCCGTTGTATTCGGGGTTGCGCTTGTCAAGGAAAGCGACAACGGCCTCGTGCTGGTCGGCCGTATGCTGAACCAACGCCTGCATGCTCGAAGCGATCTCGAGATGAGATGAAAGCGCGGCATTTCCCGAATCTCTGATCAGCTTCTTGCACATCCGAATGGAATGCGGGGGATGTGACGCAATACGTTGCGCAAGCTCTTCAGCCTTGGCGATTAGCTGATCCTTTTTCACCACATGAGATGCAAGGCCCCAAGCAAGTGCCTGATCGGCCTTGATGAAGTCACCCGTGAACGTCATCTCATAGGCGCGCGACAGGCCAACAATGCGCGGCAAAAACCAGGCGCCGCCGTCACCCGAAACGAGGCCCACGCGCATGAAGCTTTCCGCAAACTGCGCATTTTCGGCCGCGATCCGTATATCGCACATCAGACTGAGATCGCAGCCAGCGCCGACGGCATAGCCATTGACCGCCGCAATAGACGGCACTTCCAGTTCGTACATGGCAAGTGGGATCCGCTGAATACCATGCTGGTACGCACGGCGTATCTCCGCCGGTGTGCCAGCGAACAAGCCGGCCTTGTCCCGCATATCCTTGACGTTTCCGCCGGAGGAAAAGCTGTCTCCTTCACCGGTGACGATGACGCAAGAAACCGACATGTCATGGTTGATGCGCTCGCAGTGCGCGACGAGATCACCGACAATCGCATCCGAGATAGCGTTCCTGGTCGCTGGTTCGTCGAGCGTTAAAGTGACGACGCGACCTGTTCGCGTATATCTCACGCCTGCCAATCTGAATTCCTTTCAATAGAACGCACCACCTGAGCTCAGTTGCTTTGGTGCTGCCCTGGATCCGGGTCCGCGCTGAGCTCCGACATGACTTCATCGTTGTGTTGTCCCAGCCGAGGCGCGTGACGGCGGATTCGGAAGCGACTACCGCTGAACTTCACGGGGCGGCGGATTGCCTTATAAGGCCCTTCGGTAGGATGCTCGGCGACCTCAAACATACCGACCGAGATCATGTGCCTATCTTGCGGCAGATCAGCGAGCGCGAGAACCGGCATGCAAGGAATGCTTACCTCATCACAGAATGCAGTCCATTCCTGATTGGTGTGCTTTGGCGCTTCCTGCTCGATGACTCCATACAGATATTCGATATGAGCCACGCGCTCGACCAATTTCTCAAAGCGAGCATCCTCGGCTAGATCCGCCCTCCCGACAAACTGGAAGAAATCGCGCCAGTTCCGATCCGAGTAAGGCAGCAAGCACATATAGCCATCCTTGGTTCGAAATGGCTTTCGCATCGCACTGACAACACGCTTGTATTCCGGCGGACCCAGTGGGGGCTCGAACGCAAAGCCAACAAGATGCTCGATGAAAGCGAACTCTGCTGTCGTCTCGAACATGGGCACTTCGATCGCCTGACCGCCCCCGCCGCGTTCTCGTTGCAACAACGCCGCAAGCACCGAATAGGCCATGGCCTGACCTGACAGTTTGTCGCACAAAACGGTCGGCATATAGGCCGGCTCTCCGCGAGCATCCATGTGCAGCGATGCCAACCCCGACCCCGCCTGGATGATATCATCGTAGGCGGCCTTGTCGCGATAAGGCCCATCCTCACCAAATCCGTAAGCTCCGCAGTAGACTATGTCCGGATTGATGGAACGAACGTCGGCATAGCTCAGCTTCAACTTCTGAGCAGCTTTTGGCCGAAGCGAATGCACCAACACGTCTGCGGTTTCGATGAGTTTCTCCAGGACCGTATGATCCCGCTCCAGCTTCAAATCGAGGACGAGCCCGCGCTTGTTTCGATTAAGATGAACGAAGCCGCCGGACATGCCTTCGTTGCGGTTTGGTCGATATGTCCTGAATGAATCGCCTTCGGGGCTTTCGACTTTGATCACGTCAGCCCCCATGTCCGCCATAACATGGGTCGCAAAAGGACCCATGATGACGCTGGTCAAATCGACAACCCGGATGCCGGCGAGAGGCCCATCCTTGAAATCAATTTTCTTCACAGTGACAGCTCCTTGATGCGGGCAAATACAGGATGGACGCTAAATTCGCGCAAGTGGTTTCCACATGCTGATTGAAAATATCACAGGCGTGATACGACGGCTGCGGACGATGCACAGCGACGAGCGCTCAGGGGCGCGAAACGCAGCGTCTACCTGAAGAAAGAATGCAGCCCTGCAATCGAATGCAGGGCTGCGAACCTCTCGTGGTGTTTTGCGTCCTCGTAAAAGCTCGCGCGGATCATTCGTCGATGTAACGGAGCGTCTGCGTTTCCGGTCCGATGGCGGCTGCAACGACAACTATGATACTGCCTATTAGCAGAAGGGCCGCCGGAGTTTGGGAAGCAGACATCACCTTGCCGAGCCAGTTTTGGTAGAATCCGTAGAAGGACGGCAGAATGATTGAGAAGCTGAACACGATCCCATACCCTGACGACCGGCTTCCTGTATGGAAGCGTTCGTTTAGATAAGAATGGGGACCGGAACCCCATACCAGGCCGACGAGACCAAACATGATTGAGAAGCCGAGGTAGATCGCCGGTACACTCGTGTTCGAGAGCCCCACGATATACACGGTCAGAAGAGTACCGACGACCGCCAAAAGAAGGCCGAACCGAACGAACGCTGCTCGCCGCCCAATACGGTCACTGATGTAGCCGCCGGCCAGAAACCCACCGACGGCAATGATACTGCCGACAAGCAAGGCGCCAGTCACCTGGAACGGACTCAACTGCCCAACCGCCGCAGAGTAGCCGGCAATATGGCGGCCGGTACGAAGTAGATCAGCCATAGGCCGATCATGAGGACGAAGGCCTGTATCAGATCTCGGCCAATGCGCACATTCGAGAAAAGGGATGTCAGAGGCGATCCTTTTGACCGGGCTTGCAGCCACACCTTCGATTCCTCAAGATTGTGCTTGATGTAGCTCAGGAAAATCAGAGCTAGAACCGCCCCAACAACGAACGGAATTCGCCAGCCATAGAGCGAATACGGCGCGTCGGCGCTGCCAGCTGGGAATATCTGCAACACGGCCATGCCCAGGAGCGCCATGACGACGAAGGAAAGATTTCCGCTGGACGTTACCAGAGCTGCATAGAAGCCGCGCTGACGTGCAGGACAGGCCTCCATGGCCAGCGTGACAGCGCCGGTGTACTGCCCACCGACGAAGAACCCCGTGAAGAAGCGAAGTACGATGAGGAGAATGATCGAGAGTATGCCTATGTTGGCATAGCCCGGCAGCGCCGCGGTCAAGAGCACCGTGGCAGCCGATCCAGCCATGGCGATGGTCGACACTCGTTTTCGACCAACGCGATCGCTCCAATACCCAAACGTTAGCGCACCAAGCGGACGCCCCAACAATGCTGTCGCAAAAATAAACGATTCGAGGATCGGAGAGTTGACTTCGGCGGGTTTAAAATAGGCATAGGCAGGCGCCAGAACGATGATCGGAAGATACAGATCGTAAAAGTCGATGAAGAATCCGGCGAAAGCCGTCCAGATGGATCGTTTCCATTGCTGGGCTGAAACCGTCGGTGCTTCCGCCTCCGTCCAGCCAGGTGCCGCAGCCGTATTCGCTACTTTCATTTCCGCCTCCCCATCGTATGGTCCATTCTGTATGGACTCGTGTTGTGCAGCGCTGCTGCTATGATCAACGCCAGTTCAGTAACGTTGACCGACGATGCTAAGAAGCTTTGATCACACTCACAATGGCCAGCGATCACATACCGGATATTTGCAAGTTGCAGCTGCCGTTACGAAGGAGACCGAAAGCGGGGAGCGGAATGCTTCGCCAGGCATTACTCCGAACTAGACCTTTTTCGGCCTTGATGGAATCAAAGCTAGGCTTTGGATTTTCGATGTGACCACATCCTCTACGGAAAGCTGGTCTTCTTTCCGGAAGATAATCTAGCCGGCACTATGAGTCAGAGATCGATTACGATGTACTGCCCTTCAACCGAGACAGGAAAACTCTCGGCGACATAAGGACCCTTGACGAGTTCGTTGCCACTTTCGACGTTAACCGGGTAGGGCCGAACCTTCACGCGTGTCGGCGCGCACCACGATTGCCCAGTCTTGATGTCAAACTCCCAGCCATGCCATGGACATTTCACCATCTCGCTCTCGCGTGAATATTCAAAGCAGCCGGGCGACGACGACGTGACGAGACCGATGCGGAACCCATACGACAGGCTTGCTCCCTCGTGAGGGCATCGATCCAGGAGAGCAAAAAAGTCCCCCTTGACGTTGAAGACGCATATATCGCGGCCCGCCACTGACACGCGCTTCTGCTGACCATCGCCGATCTCGGAGGAACCGGCCACAACATGTTTGACCATCGTCTGTCTCTTTCGGAGTTTTCCGCCGCGATCGATTTCAAATGCGGCTTCCGAACGCTCGGCGAGCGTTATCGCGAAAGACCATCGAACGTTCCACCTTGTTCAAACCGCACTTGATCGCGTAGTGAGGATCGTCATAGTCCCAATGCGGGTAGTCGCTCGCAAACAGGATCTTGTCCCAGCCGATCCAATCGAAAACCTGACGCAGATGCTCTGGCTTCTCCGGTTCATCAGCTGGCTGCGTCGTGAACCAGAAATGTTCGCGAATGTATTCGGACGGAGGCCGTCGAAGATGAGGCACTTCATTCCTGAACTGATTCCATAGACTGTCCAGACGCCATGCCACAGCCGGAACCCACGCAATACCTGATTCAATGAAGATCACTTTCAACTTCGGGAAACGCTCGAGAACGCCTTCGATCACAAAGCTCGCCGCAAGCGCCTGCATGGCCTGCACCTGGGAGTGATGCTCCTCGATGTAGAAGGACGAATGCCCGGCGGCAGATGACGGCCGGCCGCTGACGCCTCCGACATGAACACCCAGCGGAATATCGTAGCGGGCCGCGGCCTCATAGATTGGCCAATACCGGCGGTGGCCGAGAGGTTCATTTGCCTTTGGTGACAGCAGGATCTGAGCGAAGTTGCCGTTGTCCTTCCACACCCACCACGCCATCCACTATACGGATTTTCTTCGCACGCCATTCCTTGGCCCAACACCATATCCGAAGGCGTCGCCCGCGTTGTCTCGCCGGGATGCCTGGCCACCTTCCGGAGGGCCTCCTGGAT
>Ga0153954_1000657_pt1 | contig 24836 bp, 23 predicted proteins | sample TSFL038MetaG_FD_102277 | JGI IMG/M metagenome (GOLD analysis project Ga0153954, IMG submission 102277) | Attine ant fungus gardens microbial communities from Florida, USA - TSFL038 MetaG | ecosystem: Host-associated > Fungi > Mycelium > Unclassified | place: USA: Florida, Wekiwa Springs State... | reverse complement strand
TAAGCGTTGCAGGGAAAAGTATTTGAAAGGCCGGGTGGCGCATGGGGCCTTGCTTCGACGAAATGACGCGTCCGGATGGCGAGACCCGCGCCGTCTATGAAAAAATTGCCCGCTGGCTGCGGGAGACGCCGGCCGAGCATCTGGCCTCGCGCCGCGGGCAAGCCGAGCTTTTATTTCGCCGGATCGGCATCACCTTCGCCGTCTATGGCAGCAAGGATGCGGCGGAGCGGCTGATCCCCTTCGATATCGTGCCGCGTGTCATCGGCCGGGCCGAATGGGCGCGGCTCGAAGCCGGTCTCTTTCAGCGCGTGAAGGCGCTGAACATGTTTCTTGCCGATATCTATGGCGCGCAAGAAATCCTGAAAAGCGGCCGCCTGCCGCCGGATATCGTGCTCGAAAACCCCTTCTATCTGCCGGTCATGCACGGCCTCAAAGTGCCGCACAATATCTATATGCAGATCGCCGGGATCGATGTGGTCCGCATCGACGAGAACGATTTCTATGTTCTCGAAGACAATCTGCGCACACCCTCCGGCGTCTCCTACATGCTCGAGAACCGCGAGGTGATGATGCGGCTTGCGCCGGATCTCTTTGCCGAGCATCGGGTGGCGCCGGTCGAGAACTATCCCGACGCATTGCTCGCCACCTTGCGTTCGGTTGCGCCGGACGCGGCGGCAAGCGAGCCGACCATCGTCCTTCTGACGCCCGGCCAATTTAATTCCGCCTATTACGAACATTCGTTCCTGGCCGACCGGCTCGGTGTCGAACTGGTCGAAGGCCGCGATCTGCTGGTGCGCGACGACATCGTCTACATGCGCACGACCGAGGGGCCGAAGCGGGTCGATGTCATCTACCGGCGCATCGACGATGCGTTTCTCGATCCGCTCGCCTTCCGGCCGGAGTCGGTGCTTGGCGTACCGGGCCTATTTTCTGCCTATAAAGCAGGCAACGTGACCCTGGCCAATGCGGTCGGCACGGGCATCGGCGACGACAAAGCGATCTACAGCTATGTGCCGGACATCGTCGAATTCTACCTCGGCGAAAAGCCGATCCTGAAGAATGTGCCGACCTGGCGCTGCCGCGAGCCGGAAGCGCTCGCCTATGTCCTCGCGCATCTGCCGGAGCTGGTGGTCAAAGAGGTCAATGGCTCGGGCGGTTACGGCATGCTGATCGGCCCGCATGCGACGCAAGCGGAACTCGCGCTCTTCACCGATAAGCTGCGCGCCGATCCGAACAATTTCATCGCCCAGCCGACATTGGCGCTCTCCACCTGCCCAACGGCGCTCGACAGCGGTATTGTGCCGCGGCACGTCGATCTGCGGCCGTTCGTGCTGTCGGGTTCGGATGGCGTGCGTGTCGTGCCCGGCGGTCTGACGCGGGTCGCGTTGAAGGAAGGCTCGCTGGTCGTCAATTCCTCGCAAGGCGGCGGCACGAAAGATACCTGGATCATCGAAGACAACCCCGGTTTCACGAACGCCGCGGGTTTTATGGCTCAGACGCAAATATCTTCGCACTAATGTCCTCGCGCGGATTGGATCATGCTGGCTCGCACCGCCGATAATCTCTACTGGCTCGCCCGCTATATGGAACGCGCCGATTTTCTGGCGCGGATCCTCGATGCCACCCGGCGGCTCGCGACCGTGCCCACCGCCAATGCCGGACCCGGCACCGGGACGGAATGGGACAGCGTGCTCGAGGCCTCGGGCGCGGCCGAGGGCTTTCGCAAGACCGGACATATGCCGGACGAGCTCAGCGTCGTCGATTATCTGACTTTCGCCGAGGACAATCCGTCATCGATCTGCAATTGCATCGAGAAGGCGCGCACCAATGCACGGGCGGTGCGCACGGCGCTGACCGCGGAAATGTGGGACGCGATCAACGGCGCCTGGATCGAGCTCAAACGTTATCTTCAGGCGCGCGCCAGCAGCTCGTTTTACGACCGTGTCGAGCTGACACGCTTTCTCGATTTCGTCAAAAAGGCGTCGCTCGATTATGACGGCGCCGCGCATCGCACCATGCTGCGCAACGACGCCTATTGGTTCTCGCGTCTCGGCCTCTATATCGAACGCGCCGACAACACGGCGCGCATCCTCGACGTCAAATATAATATCCTGCTGCCGGAGAGCGAGACGATCGGCGGCTCGCTCGATTATTTCCAATGGGCCTCGATCCTGCGCGCCGTCTCGGCGCTCAACGCCTATCATTGGGTCTATCGCACGAGCCTCAAACCCTGGCTCATCGCCGATCTGCTCATCCTGCGGATGGAGATGCCGCGCTCGCTCCTCGCCTGCTACGACAATATCGTCCGTTTCCTTGATTCAATCAGCCAAGCCTATGGTCAAAAGGGCACCGCGCAAGTCCAGGCGCATCACGTGATGGCCCGGCTGATGAAAGCGACGACGCGGGAGATTTTCCAATCCGGCCTGCATGAATTCGTCACCGCTTTCGTCGAGGACAATACGCGGCTCGGCATGACCATCTGCGAGCAATATCTCTTCGAATGCCCCACGTGAGTCTCGATAGGCGAGGCTCCAAGTCCCGATCGCGGCCCGCGCCAAGGCCGTAGATTTTTCGCCACAATCATGCCAAGACCCTCGCCGATAACTAAGCGTGGCAGGCACTTGTGACGCAAACGCACGAAAATATCGCGAGCTTTCGCAAAGTTGAGGTCGGCTCGAACCGCAAGTTCGGGCTGACGCTTGGCGTTTTGTTCGCCGCGGCCAGTGTCATGCCACTCCTGCACCATCGCGCGCCACATTGGTGGCTGTTGATCGTTGCGGCGGTTTTTCTCATCGCCGGCGCAATTTTCCCAAGCGCATTGACAGTGGTGAACCGAGCATGGTTCAAGCTCGGCCTCGCGCTGAACACAATTGTCAGCCCCATCGTCATGGGCCTCTTGTTCTACGGCGCCGTGGTGCCGGTCGGCTGGTTTCTGCGCAAGACGGGCGAGGACATCCTCGCTTTGAAGCTTGCTCCGGAGGCCACGACCTATTGGACCCCGCGCGACCCGCCCGGCCCAGGTCAGGGAACGTTGAACAAGCAATTCTAGGAGACCGGGAATGTCGATCTTTGCCGAACTTTTCGAATTCCTCGGATCGCGAAAAAAATTCTGGCTGATCCCGCTGCTCGTGCTGTTCCTGATCTTCGGCGGCCTCTTCGTCCTGACGCAAGGCTCCGTCGTCGCTCCCTTCATCTACACGCTCTTCTGATCGCGCGTGCGCGTTCTCGGTATCTCCGCTTTCTATCACGACAGCGCCGCGGCGCTGGTCGAGGATGGCCGCATTCTGGCCGCCGCGCAGGAAGAGCGCTTCACGCGCAAGAAGCACGATCCGGCGTTTCCACGTAACGCGATCGACTATTGCCTGAGCCAAACGCCAGGCGGCGCGGCCGGCATCGACAAGGTCGTCTTTTTCGAAAAGCCCTTCGTGAAATTCGAGCGGCTGCTCGAGACCTATCTTGCCTTCGCGCCGCAAGGCTTCGCCTCATTCCGCAAGGCGATGCCGCTGTGGATCGGCGAGAAGCTTTTCCAGCGCGACCTGCTGTTGCGCGAATTGAAGGCAATCGATCCGGCGCTCGGCGACAAGAAGAAACTCAGCTTCAGCGAACATCATTATTCGCACGCGGCCTCGGCCTATTATCCCTCGCCCTTCACCTCGGCGCTGGTCTTGACGATGGATGGCGTCGGCGAATGGGCGACGACCACGGCCGCGATCGGCCGCGGCGATGATCTCAATATCATCAAGGAAATCCGCTTTCCGCATTCGCTCGGTCTGCTCTATTCCGCCTTCACCTATTACACCGGCTTCAAGGTGAATTCCGGCGAATATAAAGTCATGGGCCTCGCGCCCTATGGCACGCCGAAATATGCGCAGACGATCTTCGATCATCTGATCGACGTGAAAGCCGACGGCTCGTTCCGCCTCGACCTCGATTATTTTTCCTATTGCACCGGCCTCACCATGACCGATGCGCGCTTCGACGCGCTCTTCGGCGGGCCGCCGCGCCGGCCCGATCAGCGGCTCGAACAGCGGCACATGGATCTCGCCGCCTCGATCCAGGCGGTGACCGAAGAAGTCGTGCTGCGCCTGACGCGCGCGCTTGCGGCGGAGACGGGCGAAAAGAATCTCTGTCTTGCCGGCGGCGTTGCGCTGAATTGCGTCGCCAACGGCAAGGTTCTGCGCGACGGCACGTTCGAGCGCATTTTCATTCAACCCGCATCGGGCGATGCCGGCGGCGCGCTCGGCGCGGCGCTTGCCGGTTATTATGACGGCCGCCGCGATGCGCAGAAAAAATCGATCGTCGAAGCACCGGACGCGATGCGCGGCTCCTATCTCGGGCCGTCTTATTCGCAGGCCGATATCGAAGAACGGCTTCAGAAGGCCGGCGCTAAATTCCATGTCGTCGACGACGCAGCGCTGATCAGCGAAACCGCGGCGGCGCTCGCCGCTGGCCAGGCGGTCGGCTGGCATCAGGGCCGGATGGAATTCGGTCCGCGCGCCTTGGGCGGCCGCTCGATCCTCGGCGATCCGCGCTCGCCGACGATGCAGAAAGTGCTGAACCTCAAGGTCAAATATCGCGAGAGCTTCCGGCCTTTCGCACCCTCCGTGCTGCGCGAAAAGGTCGCCGAGTGGTTCGATCTCGACACCGACTCGCCCTACATGCTGCTCGTCGCCGATGTCAAAGAATCGCGCTGCCGCAAGATGTCGGCCGACGACGAACAGCTTTTCGGCATCGACAAGCTCAATGTCCTGCGCTCCGAAATCCCGGCCGTGACGCATGTCGATTATTCAGCACGCATCCAGACCGTGCATAAAGAGACGAACCCGCGTTATCACGCCCTGATCGAAGCCTTTGCCGCGCAAACCGGCTGTCCCGTCGTCGTCAATACGAGCTTCAATGTGCGCGGCGAGCCGATCGTCTGCACGCCGGAAGATGCGTTCGCCTGTCTCATGGGGACCGAGATCGAATTTCTCGCGGTCGGCAATTGCATCCTGCGCAAGGACGAGCAGAACCCGGCGCTCAAGCGCGATTACAAGGACGCCTTCGAGCTGGATTAATTGGCGCTGCCCGACGCCGTCGCCCCCTGGCATTGCGGATCGGACGCCGATTGCAAAAGGCTCGGGGCATGTTCGGCGAGATAATTCTTCAGCATCGAAGCACGGAGTTGATTTGCATAGGGCGTCGGATGGCCGTCGCCCTGGATGCTGATTTTGGTCGGCGATTCTTTCTGCAGACTCGCGTCGATCACCGTTGCGCCGCCATCGCGCAGCCGCTGCATGATCTCGTCATCGGTAAAGCCGGTGCCGCGGAAAAAGCTGTCGTCCGAGCGCAGATAAAGAATGACCGTTGACGCGTTATATTTCGTCTTCGCGAGCTGAACCGCCGCATTAGTGATGCGGATGTAAAGCTCGATGTCGTCGTGCGTCAGCTGCCGGCGATAGGGCTCGATGAACTGACGATAAAGGCCGGTATTCTCGAGCCAGTCGCGGAACCAGCGGCTTGGCCCGTGCGGATTGCACTCGCCGACATAGACGACCTTGTCGTCCTTCACCACATAACGCGGCGCGCGCGCCGTCCAATAGGCTTTGCAGGCTGTGCGCTCGGCATGCCAGACGGCGGTCAGGAAGACGAAGAGCTTGGGATCGGGGCCGATGACTTTGTCAAACAGGCCCGTTTCTTCTTCGCGCAGGAATTGCTGCGGCCCATAGCCGGTGAAGCCCAGATTCAGAACGCGGAGTTTGCGGTCGAGCAGATCGGAGAAATTCTGCGGCAGGGTCTCGTTGTCGTTCACCCCATCGCCGAAGGTGAAAGAACAGCCGAAGAAGACGACCGGCGGCCCTTTCTTGCACGAGAGCGTCTGGCGAAGAAGATTGTGGTCGATCGTGTAGTTGGCGTCGTAGATCGTCTTACCCGAACTATCGATGCGGAAATCATGGAAACGCCCCGCAACCTGGGGGCCCCAGCCGATGATCGGTTCGCCCGGCGACCAATGACCGCGCGGCGCCAAGCTGCCACCCGTCTGATGCATCATCGTATCCGAGACGCCTTCGACGATGATGAGGCCGACGGCAATCGATGTGAGGATGACCAGAAAGTCGCGCAGCTTTCCACGTGCCAGCCAGGCGAGATCCGCCAGCAACAAGGCCAGGGCGCTAAAGGTGAAAACCCGGAAAAAGCTGACGAAATGCCACGATTCGAAGAGTGCGATGAGGCCGATCAGAACTGGAATTGCAAGATAGGCCAGGATCGGGCGCGGACTAGTTTTGGCGGTCGCCAAGTTTAACCTCTCCGGATGATGCGGGGCATGATCGGCAAAACTCTCTAAGCCAGTCCTTGGCGGGGTTCAATGACCGAAGGATCACAAAACGGAACAGGCGGTTACACCCGCATCGGCATCAGGACATAGAGGGCCGCTGCGCCTTCGTGATCGAGCACCAAAGTCGGCGAACCAGGGTCGGCGAGCTTGAAAAGCGCCGTGTCGCCATCGAGCTGATTGGTAATATCGAGCAGATAACGTGCATTGAAGCCGATTTCGAGCGGGGTCGCGTCGTAATCGACCTCGATCTCCTCGACCGCGGAGCCCGAATCCGGGTTGGTGACGGACAAGGTCAGCTTGTTGTCGCCCACGGCGAGCTTCACGGCGCGGCCGCGTTCGGATGAGATCGTCGAGACGCGATCGACCGCCGCGGCAAAGGGCAGCCGATCGACGGTCAGCATTTTGTCGTTGCCGGCGGGGATGACGCGGACATAGTCCGGAAACGTCCCGTCGATGAGCTTGGTGATGAGCACGACATCGCCGAAGCTGAAACGCGCCTTGGTCGGCGAGATTTCGAGCACGACATCGGCTTCGAGATCTTCGATCAGCTTCTGCACTTCGGCCACGGCCTTGCGCGGAATGATGACGCCGGGCATCCCGGCGGCGCCTTGCGGCGCGGGAATTTCGACCCGCGCCAAGCGATGGCCATCGGTCGCCACCGCCCGCAACGTCGTGTGACCGCTGCCGGCATCGACCGTGTGCAGATAAATGCCGTTGAGGTAATAGCGCGTCTCTTCGTTCGAGATCGCGAATTGCGTTTTCTCGATCAGCTTCTTGAGATCGGCGGCGGTGAGCGTGAAGCGATGCGTGAAATCACCCGCGGCGAGATCGGGAAAATCGCTTTCCGGCAAAGCCTGAAGATGGAAGCGCGAGCGGCCTGAGCGCAGCAGCAATTGCGCCGCATCGCCCGTCGCGTCGAGCGAGACCTGCGCGCCCTCGGGCAGTTTGCGGACAATCTCGTAAAGAATATGCGCCGGCAGCGTCGTCGCGCCCGCCTGGCCGACATCGGCCGGCAGCCGGTCGGTGACCTCGAGATCGAGATCGGTCGCTTTGAGAAGGACGGAGCTGCCCTCGGCGGCAAAGAGGACATTGGAGAGGATCGGGATCGTCGTGCGCCGTTCGACAACGCGGTGCACATGGCCGAGCGCCTTCAAGAGAGCGGCGCGTTCGAGGGTAACTTGCATGGGACGAATCCGAACTCTTTAAAGCTTCCGGTAGGAGCTTGCGGCGGGCATGCGCGGCGCGTGCCGCGCAAGGGGCGCAAATTTGGCGCGGCTCAAGCCAAATCGCAAGCGCCGCTGTCGTCAATGCCCAGTTTTCGGCTGTGCTTAGGCCTCAAGCCCGAATACCGCAGTTCGGCCACGGCGCCACCGGGCTTTCGACCGTTTTACCGCGCTTTAATCGCGCCGATCTAGGCTCGCGCCAACCGCCGGCCACGGCGGATCTGCGAGCGGCGGCACAGCGAGAATGGCCAAAGGCTGGAACGGCGAGCGGCGGGAACCGATCTTCGACGCCTACCCGGACGACGAGGAGGAGCAGCCGCGCCGCCGCACCCCGAAAAAAAAGCGCAAATCGAAGCGCAAGCGCGCGTCGGTGCTTAACCGCCTCGTTTACTGGGTGCTGATGCTGGGCGTCTGGGGCGCCGTCGGCGTCTCGATCGTTGTTGCCTATTATGCGGCGCAATTGCCGCCGATCGATCAGCTCACGATCCCCAAACGGCCGCCGAATATCGCCATCCTCGCCGAGGATGGGACGCTGCTCGCCAATCGCGGCGACACCGGCGGCGCGGCGGTCCCTCTGGCCGAACTGCCGCCCTATCTGCCGAAGGCGTTCGTGGCCATCGAAGACCGGCGCTTCTACGACCATTGGGGCATCGATCCGATCGGGATTTTACGCGCCTTGGTGCGCGATGCGATCGGCCACGGCGGCATGGAAGGCGGCTCGACGCTGACCCAGCAGCTCGCCAAGAACCTGTTCCTGACGCAGGAGCGCACGCTGCCGCGCAAAATCCAGGAGGCGATCCTCGCCGTCTGGCTGGAGCACAAATATTCCAAGGACCAGATCCTCGATCTCTATCTGAACCGCGTCTATTTCGGCGCCGGTGCCTTTGGCGTCGAAGCCGCGGCACAGAAATATTTCGGTCATAGCGCCCGCGAGGTGAGCCTCGCCGAGGCGGCCATGCTCGCCGGGCTGATGAAGGCGCCGTCCCGCTATGCGCCGAACCACAATCTTGCCGCGGCGACGGAACGCGCCGGCGAAGTGATCCAGGCCATGCGCGAGCAAGGCTTCATCACGCGCCCAATGGCGGAACTCGCGCTCGCCGAGCCCGCCAAGCCGACGAAACCCAAGGCCGGCGGCACGATCAATTATGTCGCCGATTATGTGATGGACCAGCTCGACGATCTGGTCGGCCCCGTCGACGAGGACATCGCCGTCCACACGACGATCGGCGCGAGCCTGCAGAGCGCCGCCGAAAAGGCGCTGCGCGACACGCTGACCGCCAAGGGCGGCCATTATGACGTGAGCCAGGGCGCGCTTGTCGCCCTCGACCCTGACGGTGCGCTGCGGGCGCTTGTCGGCGGCCGCGACTATATGGAAAGCCAGTTCAACCGCGCGACGGCGGCAAAGCGGCAGCCGGGCTCGGCCTTCAAGCCGTTTGTCTATCTGACAGCGCTCGAACACGGTCTGACGCCGGACTCGGTCCGCAATGATGCGCCGATCAATTTGCGCGGCTGGAAGCCGGAAGATTACGAACACCGCTATATGGGGCCGGTGACGCTGACCACCGCGCTCGCCGATTCACTCAATACGGTGGCGGTGCGGCTGGCGCTCGAAGTCGGCCCCGCCAATGTCGCGCGGACGGCGCGGCGGCTCGGCATCACCTCGGCCCTCGACGTCAATCCGACGATCGCGCTTGGCACCTCGGCGGTGACGCCGCTCGAACTCGTCTCGGCCTATGTGCCCTTCGCCAACGGCGGCATCGCAGTCACGCCCTATGTCGTCGCCAAGATCACCACCGCGGGCGGCCACCTGCTCTATCTGCATCAGCCCGCGACCGGCAGCCGCGTCATCGCGCCCGAATATGTGGCGATGATGAACCGGATGATGGCCGAGACGCTGGCGACGGGCACGGCGCGGCACGTCGACCTCCCCGGGTGGCCCGCGGCGGGCAAGACCGGCACCAGCCAGGATTTCCGCGACGCCTGGTTCGTCGGTTACACGAGCCACATGATCTGCGGCGTCTGGCTCGGCAACGACGATAATTCGCCAACGAAGCACGCCTCCGGCGGCTCGCTGCCGGTCGTCGTCTGGTCGCGTTTCATGCAGGTCGCCCATGCCGACGTTCCGCCGGCCCCGCTCAACGGCGGCGTCTGGATCGCGCCGGCGGCCCCGGCGAACGTGCCGATTGCGAGTGCGATTCTGAATTTCTTCAACGGCCAAGGGAATGGTCAAGCGCAGCCGCAGCCAAGCCGCGCCATGCCTGGCGCTTCGCCGACGGCTTTTGGCCAGGCGGCGCCGCGGCGCCGCTATTATCCGCCGCCAAGGGAGGATCAGAACGACGGCCTGCCGCCGGCTTCGATCCCGAACGGCGGCGAAGCGCGCCAGGAGCAGGGCAAGCCGTTTTTCGGTTTATTTTGAGATTTTCGGGCTTCTAAACCGCGATTTTTCGAAATTTCTTGCCCCAAATTGCTGATTTCGGGCCGCCAAGACGCGCTTTTCGCCGATTTTAATGCCGCACTCCACCAAGAGACATGGATTTTTTATGCCCGGACGGCCAACTGAAGGCCCGTGGCCGATTCTCGGCCTCGGAGACCAAAATGAGAACGAAAACACAAATTCAAAAAGTTTCGGGGCAACCGAGCAAACTGACACCAGAGATATCTCTGATTGCATTTTTGATAGGCGCGATCCTGCTGCGTGTGATCGACATTTGCGCGACGACGCCGGCGGTTGATCCAGCCTGTACCCCGACCCCCGCAAACCGCGCCCAGATTTCCTGCGCCGTCCGCGGGGACCAGAATTTGAATGCCCTGCCCCTTCAGGCCAGCATCCGCTGATTGTGCCGTAATTTCGCTCGATGGAGCGAGACAGACGCGTGGGCGTGTGCCGAACTCGCGCTCAGTGCACGCTCACCGTCTGGAGTTCGTGCTGCAAAGCATTAGCGAGCGCGGCGTCGCGCGAATCGGTGAGAACGATCGGCGTGCCGTCGGCGCCGAGCAAAGCGAAAAGCTCAAGGCCAGGCTGGAGCGGCGGCGCCTGCGGGAAAAGACGGCTCACATCTTCCGACCGGATGGCCCGCACATAGGCGAGCGAACCGCCACCTAAGTGGGCGAACTGTTCCTCGGTCAGGGGAGCCATTTCTGTGGCCTCTTTGAATTCGTCCAACATTCAACACTCCTTCTGCGGTCTCTCCGAGACCCGCGCGGATGCGAACATTCAGTCTCGCATCATGATATCGATCTTCTTAACCACTCGTGACGGCTCCGGCCGGACGAGATCCACCGTCAGCAATCCGTGGGCCAGGTCGGCGGTTGCAACGCGCATCCCCTCGGCGAGGAGAAAAACCCGCTGAAACTGCCGCGCCGCGATCCCCCGGTGGAGGAAATCGCGCGGCTTCTCGTCCTGCTGGCGGCCGCGAATGACCAATTGGCCCTCCTCGACGGTCACCTCGAGCTGATCGCGCATGAACCCGGCCACGGCCAAGGTGATGCGCAGCTTTTCCGGCTCCGCATCGGTCTTTGCGATCCGCTCGATGTTGTAGGGCGGATAGCCCTCCGAACTTGCCCGCGTCACCCTGTCGACCATCCGCTCGAACTCCTCAAACCCGAGCAGAAAGGGCGAATTGATGGTCAGCATGCGCGACATAGGCGAAGCCCTCAGGCCTTCGGACTTTCCAGGAGACCCATTATGGCGCCTCCGCTCAGGGAATATGGCGATTGGGGGCGCCCCTTCAAGAGCGGCGCGAAACCGCCCCGCCCACGCCCGGCATGAAGTGGAGATTATGCCTGCCACAAGCTTGGGGGCTGCCGGACCTCCGGCCCCGCCTGACGCCGGTCAGATCGCCGTTCGGCGCAAGGTGCGGCTCGCCCGCGTCCACTGGCCAAAGGGGATGACGACATCGGCATGCGCCAGCGTCGCCGGCCGATGCGCGGCAATGACGCGAGTGATTTTGAGGGCGCGCAGCGTTTCCGCGATGATGGCCTCGGTCGCTTCGTCGAGATGGCTCGTCGCCTCGTCGAGGAACAGGATGCGTGGCCGCAGATAAAGCGCGCGCGCCAGAATGATCCGCTGCTTCTGGCCGCCGGAGAGCGCGCTGCCCATATCGCCGACCAATGTCTCGAACGCCATCGGCATCCGGCGGATGTCATCCATGATCGCCGAGCGCATGGCGCATTCTTCGATCAGCGCATAATCGGGCTGATCGTCGAAGCCGGAGATATTCTCGGCGATGGTGCCGGCGAACAAACCGTCGTTCTGCAGCACGCCGCCGATATAGCGGCGATAATCGTCGGTCGAGAGACTGCGGACATCGACATTGTCGATCGTCACCGAACCCTCGGTCGGCTCCAGAAGGCCCATCAGGATTTTCAGGAACGTCGTCTTGCCGCAGCCGGACGGTCCCGTGATCGCACAGCATTGTCCGGCTTCAATGGCGAGAGTCACATTGCGGAAGATCCACGGCTCGTTGTCGCCATAGCGCAGCGATACGTTCGAGGCGATTAATGTCGAGCCCTTATAGCGGAAACCCAACGCGTTCGGCGGAAAGCTCGCCGTCTTCTGCGGCTCGGGCTCGGCAAGCGCAATGTCGGACAGGCGATCCGTCTGGACGTTCAAGGCTCGCAATTGCAAACCCGATGTCAGCAGGTTGCCGACGCGCCCGGTGAACTGGTCCTTATAAGCGAGGAAGGCGACGAGCATGCCGAGCGTCATCTTGCTGTCGAGCACCATGGTCGCGCCGAGCATGAGCAAAATCACCCGGTCTGCGCCGAACAGGAACTCGTTCGCCCGGCTGAAGATGAGATCGAGCCGCTGCAATTGCAGGCGCGCATTGAGCGAGTCGATGAAATAATTGATCCAGATGCCGCGCCGCCGCTCGGCGAGGCCGAGCAGCTTCACGGTTGCGATGCCGCGCATCGTCTCGATGAAATGGCTCTGCTGTTTCGCCTCGTTGATAATCGCATCTTCGGTGCGCTCGCGATACGAACTATAGGCGACGACGCGCAGCGCGATGTTCAGCGAGACCGAGGCGATCGCAACGAAGCCGAGCCAGCCGCCATAGATGAACAGCATGACCAGCATGCCAATCGCCATAATGCCGTCGAGCACTGCCTGAACGAGATCGGTCGTCAGCGACTTTTGAATCACCGTCAAAGAGGAGAAGCGCGAAATCAGATCGCCGACATGCCGGTTCTCGAAATAATTCAGCGGCAGCCGCGCGAGATGATCGAAGAGGCTGGAATTCCATTGCAGCGAGATACGCGTACCCGTCAGCATGATCGCCCAGGTGCGCGCCGTGGCGATGGCGAGCTGGGAGAGAAGCAGCAGCCCAAGGCCGACCGCGACGACGAGCAGAAGATCGCGGTCCGCATTGACGATGACTTCGTCGATAATCACCTGCGACGCGATCGGGATCAGCAGGGTCGTCGCCTCGATGCCGAGCGAGAGGAGCAGAATCTGGCCAAGCGACGAACGAAGCCCCGAAACGTTGCGGAACAAGTCCCAGAGACGCATCGACTGGCGTTCGTCCGCCTTGACGAACGTGTCCGACGGCAGCACTTCGAGAGCGATGCCGGTGAAGGACTTTGACAGATCGGCGAGCGGCACGGTGCGGCGCCCCGCAGCGGGATCGTGAATGACGGCCGCCTTCGGATCGATCTTTTCAAGGACGACGAAATGGTTGAGGTCCCAATGCAGGACGCAGGGAAGCCGCAGCCGCGAAAGATCCGGAATTTCGAGCCGCAGCGCGCGAACCGAAAGGCCCGTGGCGCTGGCAATCTCCATCAAGTGGCGCAGCGTCGTCCCCTTCAGGGAGATCGAATAGCGCCGGCGCAACAGGGTGAGATCGATCGGGTGCCCGTAAAAGCCGAGAATCATCGCCAGGCACGCCAGACCGCATTCCGCTGCTTCGCTTTGCAGAATGACCGGAAGGCGGCGGCGGAACCCGAATTGTAGCTGCCTCTCCCAGATCAACGAACACCTCCATCACTGACCAGAGCGACGCTACGCTGGATGTGATAGAGCGGATCGAAGAGCCAGCGATAAAGGCGGCGCTTCTCAAGCGCGATATCCGCATCGACACGCATGCCCGCTTCCAGCGGCTTACGTTCGCCGTTTGCCAGGACATAATTCGTTTCCGGCGTGACAAGGATTCGGTAGATGGAATCCTCGTTCTGGTTCTGCCCGCCGTTGTTGGCAAAATCACCGGCGCCGACGGGCGCATGCGTCGATTCCGCCACGTGGCCGCGATAAAGCCCGTAGCGCTGGAAGGGATAAGCCGCATAGCGAAGAACGACGGGCGCGCCTTTTTCGACGAATCCGATCGCCGCGCTGTTGACGAAGAGATTGACTTCCAAAGTGCCGGTGCGCGGCAGCAGGGTCACAAGCGGCGCGCCGGACGGAACCTGCTGGCCGACATGGACGCGAATCGATGTTGCGGTGCCTGATTCGGGGGCGCGGACTTCGATGCTCTGCTTAGCCTGGTTTTCCGCGATCAACTGGTCAAGCCTGAGCAATTCGCTGTTCAGCTGGAAAATGTCCTGCGCAAGCTTGTCGTCGAACATCAAAAGCTGATGATCGACATCCGACAGGCGGGCTTGGACTTGCAGATCGTTCTGCTGGAACTGCGCCGCCTCCGACAGAGCCTGGATATAGATGTAATTCTGGCTCTGGTAATCCGGGTCGCTGACGATCCCCCGGCGCACGCCGCCCCGCAATTGCTCGGCCTTGGCCTTCATCGCCGCGACGGCGCCATTCTGAATGGAAATCTGTAACTGCAATTGCTGATGCTGGTTCGCCAGATTGGTGCGCTGGTCCTGCAACGCCTGCTTTTCGATCTTGGCGATGGACAGGCGATTGGCGCGCTGCTTTTGCAGATTTGTCTTTTGCTGGGTCAGTTGCGCGATGACCTGCTGCTCGGTGGCGCCCTCGGCGGAATGGGTGTCGAGGTCGAGCACATATAGAAGTGCGCCCTTGGCGACGACGTCGCCCTCCTTGACCGCGGCGCTGGTGACGACGCCGGCCGCCGGGCTCGCCAGCGTGATCAGTCCCGCCCGCGGCATGAGGATGCCAGCGGCATGGACGCGGCGCGTGTAGGTGCCCAAAGCCGCAAACGCCAACACGGCGAAAAGCAGCCCCGCGGTGACGCCGGAGACAAGCCTGACAGGCAGGGGTTGGGCGAGCTGGACGGGGCCGAGCCAGGCACTTTTCCGCGCCTCCACGACTTCATCGCGAAAAAGAGCCATGACACATCAATAAGTAGAAATCGGCCGAACGGCTGAATTCAAGCCAGAGAGTCGGGCCAATTGAAGGCGATTGCGTGGAAAAAATGCAATAACCAAGCTCACGCTTGATATATTACTAGTATATCCTTGTTTTACTGCGATCTCTAAGAGGAACTAAGTTTTCCGAACACGACTCGAATACATATTTTCATCTCTTATTGCTAAGGTTATACAGCAAAGCTGCCAACGAATTTCCATACTCGCGCTACGAAAATGCCCAAAGCTGGCTTTTAGGTGCGCGCATCGCGGTCGCGTGCGGCGCCTTTCGGGGGGCGGTTGGCGACCTCGAGTCCGACCAACCCAATAGGGAGAACAAAATGCCGGAATTCGAAACGATGCGTGAGTTGACCAGCTCGGAAATCGATCAAGTCGCCGGTGGCCTCGGGATCACCGTCGGCGCCGCCGTCCAGGCCCATGTGGGTGTCAATGCCAACGACGTTTTCAAAGAGGTGAACACTCTCGTCGGCGATGTCGGCAGTCTCGTCACGGGCCTCGTCGGCGGCCTCGGCCTCGGCAGCCTGCTCTAAGCCTCAATCATCGCGGCGGGACATCGGCGACGGTGACCCGCCGCGCCCAAATGCTGCGCCCGGTCTCGTATCCAGGTGACGTGCCTCGTGAAGATGTCCAGTGGACACGCCTAGGCTTTCCACCAGTGCGACCTTGAATGCAGCCGGAGATATTCGGCGAATTCCTGGTCGGACATGATTCGCAACTGACTTTCGATATCGTCGGCGGTGCGGTTCAGTCTGCGGATATTCCAGGGCTCATTCTTCCGAGACGCAATCTTCCGTACGGCGCGGCGCAGCAAACGGGCGATGTTCATCGGCGTTCCTCCGTCTCCTTGGAGGATAGTGCGGCAAGCATGATCGCCAAGATAGCAAAACGGTCAATACCGCAGCCGGTCGCTTTTCCATTGACCAGGATCAATTTTGATTTTTTGGCGCGATTCAGACGGCGCTGGGGAGAACCCGGTCGGGCGGCCGGTGGCCGTCCATAAACATTTTGACGTTAATGATGACCTTCTCGCCCATGTCGATGCGGCCCTCGCGCGTCGCCGAGCCCATGTGCGGCAGGATCGTTACCTTGCCCGCCTCCGCGAGCTTGACCAGCCGCTCCGACACGGCGGGCTCATGCTCGAAGACGTCGAGGCCGGCGCCGGCGAGTTCGCCCGCCTCCAGCATCTCGATCAACGCCGTCTCGTCGATGATCTCGCCGCGCGCCGTATTCACCAGGATCGCCTGCGGCCGCATCTGCTGCAGCCGGCGCGCCGAGAGCAGATGGAAGGTCGCCGGCGTATGCGGGCAATTGACCGAGACGATGTCCATCCGCGTCAGCATCTGGTCGAGCGAATCCCAATAGGTCGCTTCGAGCGCCTCTTCGATCGACGTCGCGACGCGGCGGCGGTTGTGATAATGAATTTGCAGGCCGAAGGCGCGCGCGCGATAGGCGAGCGCCTGGCCGATGCGGCCCATCCCGACGATGCCGAGCCGCTTGCCGGTGATTCGCGTCCCGAGCATCCAGGTCGGCGACCAGCCGACCCAATTGCCTTGCGGAATGACCTCGGCGCCTTCAACGATCCGGCGCGCGACGGCGAGAATCAGCGCCATCGTCATGTCGGCCGTGTCCTGGGTCAGGACCCCCGGCGTGTTGGTGACAGTGATGCCGCGCTTTGCCGCCGCCGCGACGTCGATATTGTCGACGCCCGTGCCGAAATTGGCGATGAGCTTCAACTGGCTGCCGGCCTGTTCGATGAGCGCGGCGTCGATCCGGTCGGTCACCGTCGGCACCAGAACATCGGCGCTACGCATCGCGGCGACGAGATCGTCATGGCTCATCGGCTTGTCGTCGAGATTGAGGCGGGCGTCGAAAAGCTCGCGCATTCGCGTCTCGACCACATCGGGCAATTTGCGCGTGATGACAACGAGCGGTTTCTTCTTGACCATTCTCTATCCCGTCCGTCCGCCGCCGAACCGAGCCCAAGCCCCTGGCCAAACCGAGCCTGCCCTTTCACGCGGCTTTAACCCCGCGTGACGCACTTACAATACGCCAACCGAGGCAGGCGGGGTTGCCGGCAAGGCACCGCGCCTCTCTAGCAGATGGCGGTCCAAACACAAGAATGCCAAAAGGGGGCAAAGGCGCGCCGCTGCGAAGGCTTTGAGCTTTCAAGCTTTCTGTCCGGGCCAAGTGTACGGGCTCTTGCGGATGCGGCGCGGCAGACCCCATGGCGACATAAAAACGTCGGCATCGCCGGCCTCTGGTAGAAGTGACGCAGACTTGGCAACGAATCTGGCAACGAATCGCCCGGGCATGAAACGCCGTTTCCTCTTTGTGCATTTGCTCCTGCTCGCGGTCTTGGCAGCCCTTCTCGCGGGCCTGCAAGGGCTGATGCCGGCCATGGCGCAGACGACCGACACCAATGGTCAGACGATCGGCAGTGTCAGCGGCCTGCCGGTGCCGCGCTTCGTCAGCCTGAAAGCGGACCGGGTCAATCTGCGCGAAGGCCCGTCGAAAGACCATCGCACGACCTGGATCTACGAGCGCGCCGGCCTGCCGGTCGAGATCACCGGCGAATACGGCATGTGGCGAAAAGTCCGTGATTCGGACGGCACGGAAGGCTGGGTGCTGCACAATCTCTTGTCCGGCCGGCGCACCGCAATCGTCGCCCCCTGGAAGAAAGCGGAAGTCTTCACGCTCTATGTGCGGGCAGCCGACGATTCGGCGCCAACCGCCCGCCTCCAGCCGGGCGTCATCGGCACCATCAAGACCTGCGACGGCGAGTGGTGCGAAATCTACGGCGACGGATTCGACGGCTATATCCGGCAGACCGACCTCTGGGGCGTCTACCCGAACGAGAAGATTGATTAAGCTCAAGCCGATTCAAAGTTGAGGAAAAGTCGGTTTGAGAACAAGGCGTAAGTACGGCCAGCACGTGCCAGGCCGCCGCCGTTCCCGCCGCTATCGCATTGCAAAATAATGGTTTGGCAAATCCATCGTCGGCAAAGACCGCGTTGAGACTTTCAGCCCGGCGCGGCCTATGTTAGAAGCCGCCATCTTCGCTCGCGTGGGTGCGCCTTCGGGGCGAACACTCGAACGTGAAAGACATGATGAGCGAGCGACGCTCCAGCTTCGACTACGAAGACCTCATAGCCTGTGGCCGCGGTGACCTCTTTGGTCCCGGCAATCCGCAATTGCCGCTGCCGCCGCTGCTGATGTTCGACAAGATCGCCGACATTTCCGAGCTGGGCGGTGCCAATGGCAAGGGCACCATCCGCGCTGAATATGCGATCAAGCCGGACCAATGGTTCTTTGGCTGCCATTTCAAAGGCGACCCGGTGATGCCCGGCTGCCTCGGCCTTGATGCGCTGTGGCAATTGCTCGGCTTCTATCTTGGCTGGCTCGGCCTGCAGGGCCGCGGCCGGGCGCTGGGCGTCGGCGAGGTCAAGTTCACCGAACAGGTTCTGCCCACGGTGAAGCGGCTGATCTATGGGGTCGAGCTGAAACGCGTGTTCAACACCAAATTGGTGCTCGGCATTGCGGACGGGTGGCTGGAAGCCGACGGGCGTCGCATCTATCATGCAACGGACCTGAAAGTCGGCCTGTTCAAATCCGCAACGCCATCGGCGGCCTGACCCACACGATTGCCCCGACCCAAAGTTTGAAGGCTTCCAAGCCGTCTGAGGCAGGAGATTGGAATGAGACGCGTCGTCGTCACCGGCATGGGCATTGTCTCTTCGATCGGAAACAATACCCAGGAGGTGCTGGCCTCCTTGCGCGAGGCCAAATCCGGCATCGTCAGAGCCGATAAATATGCCGAGATGGGCTTTCGCAGCCAGGTGCATGGCGCGCCGACGCTCGACCCCGAGCATATGATCGACCGCCGCGCCCTGCGTTTCCACGGCGGCGGCACGGCCTGGAACCATGTCGCCATGGATCAGGCAATCCTCGATGCGGGCTTGTCGGCAGACGACATCTCCAACGAGCGCACCGGCATCATCATGGGCTCGGGCGGCCCCTCGACGCGCACCCTGATCGAGGCCGCCGATACGGCCCGCACCAAGGGACCGAAGAAGATCGGCCCCTTCGCCGTGCCGAAGGCCATGTCTTCGACCGCCTCGGCGACGCTCGCGACCTGGTTCAAGATCAAGGGCGTGAATTATTCCATCTCCTCCGCCTGCGCGACCTCCAACCATTGCATCGGCAATGCTTATGAGATGATCCGCTACGGCAAGCAGGACCGGATGTTTGCCGGCGGCTGCGAGGAATTGGACTGGACGCTGACCGTGCTCTTCGACGCGATGGGCGCGCTCTCCTCCAACTTCAACGACCGGCCGGCGGTCGCCTCCCGCGCCTATGACAAGAACCGCGACGGCTTCATCATTTCCGCCGGCGCCGGCGTCCTGGTGCTGGAAGAGCTTGAGGCCGCCAAGGCGCGCGGCGCGAAAATCTATGCCGAGATCGCCGGCTATGGCGTGACGTCGGACGGCGCCGATATGGTCGCGCCCTCGGGCGAAGGCGCCGTGCGCTGCATGAAAATGGCGCTGCAAGACGTGAAAGTGCCGATCGACTACATCAATCCGCATGCGACTTCGACGCCGATCGGCGACCTGAAGGAGATCGAGGCGATCCGCACCGTCTTCGGCAACGAGGACAAGTGCCCGCCGATCGCCGCGACCAAGTCGCTGACGGGTCATGCCCAGGGCGCGACCAGTGTGCATGAGGCGATCTATTCGCTGCTGATGATGCAAAGCGGATTCATCTGCAAGAGCGCCAATATCGAGGAGCTCGACCCGGCTTTCGCCGACATGAACATCCTGCGCGAGCGCCGCGACAATGTGAACTTGCGCGCCGTGCTCTCCAATTCCTTCGGCTTCGGCGGCACCAACGCCTCGCTCGTCTTCAAGCATCTCGATGCCTGATCCGCACCCAGGCTTGATGCACGGCAAGCGCGGCCTCGTGATGGGGGTCGCCAACGATCATTCGATCGCTTGGGGCATTGCGAGCGCACTGGCGAAAGAAGGCGCCGAGCTTGCCTTCACCTATCAGGGCGAGGCGCTCGGCAAGCGCGTCAAGCCCTTGGCGAAGAGCCTCGGCTCGTCGCTCGTCCTGCCCTGCGATGTCGAGAATATCGCCGACGTGGATGCGGTCTTTGCGGCACTCGCCGAGACCTGGGGTAAGCTCGACTTCTTGGTTCATTGCATCGCCTATTCCGATCGGGCGGAGCTGCGCGGCCGCTATGCCGACACGACGCGCGAGAATTTTCAGCGCACGCTGCTGATCTCGGCCTTTTCCTTTACCGAGGCGGCCAAACGCGCCGCAGCGCTGATGCCCGACGGCGGCGCGCTGCTCACCCTCACGTTCGGCGGCGCGACGCGGGCCATGCCTAACTACAATGTGATGGGCATCGCCAAGGCGGCGCTCGAAGCCGGCGTGCGCTATCTCGCCACCGATTTCGGCCCCGCCGGCATCCGCGTCAACGCGATCTCCGCCGGGCCGGTGCGCACGCTCGCCGGCGCCGGCATCACCGATGCGCGGGCCATGTTCAATTACGAGAAGCTGCATGCGCCGCTGCGCCGCGCCATCACGATCGAGGATGTCGGCGGCGCCGCGCTTTATCTCTTGAGCGATCTTGCCCGCTGCGTCACCGGCGAAGTGCATTATGTCGACGCCGGCTACAGCATTATCGCCATGCCACGGCCAGAGCGGCTGAAGCTCGATGTGCAACAGGCAGAGGCGGAAGGCACCTGAGCCGATGCGGCTTTATTCGGAAAACTCCTCACCGTTTTCCGCGCCCGTGCGCATCGCCATTTATGCCAAGACACTCGAGATCGAAATCGTCGCCCCGCCCGGCGGCCTGCGCTCGGCGCAATATCACGCCGTCAATCCTCTCGGCACGATCCCCTGCCTGATCCTCGACGACGGCGCCCGGCTGCCGGAATCCTCGGCGATCATGGAATATCTCGAAGAAAGATTCCCGCTCCCCTCGCTGCTGCCGAAAAATCCGGAGGCGCGGGCCAATGTCCGGCTGCTGCAGCGGATTGGCGAATTGCACATCACGACGCATACGGTCGAACTGAGCCAGGCGGCGCCCGATACCGAGGAAAGCGCCAGCCGGCTCACCCGTCTCGTGCGCGGCCTCTCGGCCTTGCAAGGCCTGCTAAGCGGCGAAAGTTTCGCCGCCGGCGGTGAGCTGACCCTGGCGGATTGCCAGCTCGCGCCGGCGCTCTTCCGCGTGCCGCGGGTCGTCGAGCCGCTGATGCGCCGCGACCTGATCGGCGCCTACCCGAAGGTCGCGCGCTACATCGAGACGAGCCGCGCCCATCCGGCCGTCGCCCGCGTGCTGGACGAGATGAGTTCCGCCGCTTAGCTGGCCCGATGCCGGAAAGTCACTCGGCGTGGCGCAGATGACACAACCATGCCGCGCTTTTTGCCGTAATTTTAAGACACGTATCGCAACGTGGTCTTGGACAGACGGACCGGCCCTGCCGGTGCCGCACGGCGCGTTTCACTGACTTCGCAGGTAGGTTTCATGAGCCTCATCACCCGTCGTAACCTTTTGGCCAGCGCCGCTGCAGCTGGCGCTTCGCTGACCCTCGCCGGCTGCGTCACGAACCAGACGAGCCCCGGCTTCGAGGCCAATGCCTCCGTCCCGCCGCAGCCTAACAGCCCGCCGCCGGCGGCGCCGTCTCAGTCGCTGATCGCCCAGGCCGATGAAAGCAACGGCCCGATCGATTACGAGGCGATGTATGCCGGCTTCCAGGACGGCGGTTTCGAGGTTCCGCCGGTCAAGCTGTCGCAGATCAAAAAAGGCTTCATGCGCAAGCTCGTCGACTATCAGACCGTCGAGCAGCCGGGCACGATCGTGATCGATCCCGCCGCGCGCTACCTCTACCATATCCTGCCGAACGGCAAGGCGATGCGCTATGGCATCGGCCCCGGCCGCGAAGGCTTCGCGTGGTCGGGCGTCGCCGAAATCCATTCCAAGCAGGAATGGCCGGACTGGTATCCGCCGAAGGAGATGATCGCCCGCGAGCCGCAATTGCGCCGGTCGCTCGCCCAATTGCAGAGCGGCATCGGCATGCACGGCGGCCCGGGCAATCCGCTCGGCGCCCGCGCCATGTATCTCTGGCAAGGCAATAAGGACACGCTCTTCCGCATCCATGGCACGGTCGAGCCTTGGTCGATCGGCACGCACGCGTCCTCGGGCTGTATCCGCATGATCAACCAGGACGCGATCGACCTTTACTCGCAGACGCCGGTCGGCACGCGGGTCGTCGTGCTCGGCCACGCCCAGCCGCGGGTGAGCTGATCGCTTGGCAGACGGTGCCGCACCTGCGATAAAGGTGCGTCGTCAACCGAATCGAAAGGAGGTGATCCAGTGTCTCAATGTCTGATCGCAAAGTCGCTGGAACTCTCCGCTGCGCTCGTTGCGGGGGCTCAGCGCCTGCGCTGACATTGCGGGCTCCTTGTAGCCCAACAACGAACACGAAAGCCCCGGTTTCGGCCGGGGCTTTTATTATGGCGCCAAGGATATCGATGCAGCGAATGCCGCGATCTATTCCTTGCCATCGATCACCGCGCGCACCTTACGCGCAAGCTGATCGAGCGTGAACGGCTTCGGCAGGAAGGCGGTGCCGGGATCGACAATGCCATGATGCACGATCGCATTCTGCGTATAGCCCGTCGTGAACAGCACTTTGAGGTCGGGCCGCATGGCCGTCATCCGCTCGGCGAGTTCGCGGCCAGTCATCTCCGGCATGACGATATCGCTGAATAACAGCGCGATCTGCGGCTGCGCCTCGAATTTCTGCATCGCCTCGGACGGCACCTGCGCATGGATGACGGTATAGCCGAGCTCGCGCAAGGCTTCGACCGACATCTGCTTGACCGTGAGGTCGTCCTCGACGACGAGAATCACTTCGTCGATATTACCGCGTGGAACTTCGCCGCCCGCGCCCTCGCGCTCGACGGCCGCCGCAAGGCCAGCTTGGCGCGGCAGATAGACCTTGACGGTCGTGCCTTCGCCCGGCTCGGAATAGATTTTAACATGGCCGTGCGATTGTTTGACGAAGCCGAAGACCTGGCTGAGGCCGAGGCCGGTGCCGCGGCCCGAACCCTTGGTCGAGAAGAACGGCTCGAAGGCGCGCTCGATCACATCCGCCGGCATGCCGACCCCGGTATCGGTGACCGAGATCATCACATATTGGCCGGGCGCGACCTCGTTATGCGCGGCGGCGTAACGCTCGTCGAGATGGGTGTTGGCGGTCTCGATCGTCAGTTTGCCGCCATTCGGCATGGCGTCGCGCGCGTTGACGGCAAGGTTGAGAAGCGCCGTCTCGACCTGCGCGGGGTCGGCGAAGATCCGCCAAAGACCGCCGGCGAGGACGGTTTCGATCGCAATCTGCTCGCCGATCGTGCCACGCAGCAATTCCGACATGCCGCCGACGAGCCGGTTGACGTCGAACACCCGCGGCTCGAGCGCCGCCTTGCGCGAGAAGGCCAGCAGCCGCGACGTCAGCACCGCAGCGCGCTGCGCGCCCTCGTCGGCGTTGGCGATATATTTGAGGACATTGACCTGATCGCCGGCGGCAAGCCGGCGGCGCGCCATATCGAGCGAGCCGATGACGATCGCCAGCATATTGTTGAAGTCATGCGCGATGCCGCCGGTCAATTGACCGACCGCTTCCATCTTCTGCAACTGGCGGACCTGTGTCTCGGCGGCGCGGCGATCGCTCGCTTCCTTTTGCAGCTTGTCATTGGCGGATTGTAGCTCGAGCAGCCGGCGGCGATTGTCGATCAATGTCCCGAGCCCCAGCGCGATGACGAGAAGCACGCTGGCCAAGAGGACGGTGCGGCGGCTGGCGTTGAGCTGCGCCGCTTGGATCGAGCGATCGAACAGGAACTTCTCCTGCATCGCATGCATGTCGGCCAAAATCTTGCGGGCGCGATCCATCAATTGCCTGCCGCTGTCGTTGTCGACAATGGCGAGCGCTGCGGCCGGTTCGCTCTCGGCGCGCAGGTCGATCGTGTCTTGGAGCTCCGCCAGCTTTTTGGTGACGATCGCACGCAGCTCGTTCAGCTGCGGCGCCGCGGCGCTTGCGACCTCCGATTGAAGCGCATCGAGCTCGCCGGGCAGCGTCCTTTTTGCGAGGTTATAGGAACCGAGATAGCTCGACCGGTCGGTCAAGAGATAGCCGCGCTGTCCCGATTCCGCATCCGTCATCAAGGTCTGGATGCGCTCCAGCTCATCGTTGACGACGAACGTGTGACGGATCTGCTTGTCGATCTCCTGCTCTTGACCGGCAAGGAAAACCGCGCTGACCGCCGCAATGAAGAGGAGTACGAAACCGACGAGCAGAGAAATCGAAGAGATCAAAGATGCTCTGCGCGCCGACATCCGCACGAAACCCCTAACTCGCTCTCTTGACAGGATACGTGAACCGCCTCGCGCGTAAAGCGCGAAGTTATTGAGAAACAGTTAGCTAGGGCGATGGTCCGGGCGTGGCTCGCGGCGCCGGTTTTTGGTAAACTCTGTCCATGTTTTTGGTAAACTCGAGGCATGATGCGATTCTCTTTCGTTGCCGCCCTCTTGGTCGCTCTCTTGGCCGGCCTCTCCACCACCGCTCCAGCTTATGCCGACTTCCGCGCTTGCGTGGCGGGCCTTGCCTCCGAGGCCGAGGCCCATGGCGTCTCGGCGCAAGTCGCGGAAGCCGCGACGCGCAACCTGACCTTCAACCCCGACGTCCTCGACGCCGAACGGTCGCAGCCCGAATTTACCACGCCGGTCTGGGACTATATTGCGGCGCTTGTCGACGACGAGCGCGTCGCCGATGGCCGCGCCGCAATGGCCAAATGGCAGCGCTGGTTCGATGTCGCCGCGCATCGCTACGGTGTCAGCCCCTATGTCATCGCCGCGATCTGGGGCGTCGAATCGAATTTCGGCCAGAATTTCGGCAACAAGCCGGTGCTGCAATCGCTGGCAAGCCTTGCCTGCTCCAATTCCATGCGGCCGAGCTATTACC
>Ga0153954_1000656_pt1 | contig 24856 bp, 13 predicted proteins | sample TSFL038MetaG_FD_102277 | JGI IMG/M metagenome (GOLD analysis project Ga0153954, IMG submission 102277) | Attine ant fungus gardens microbial communities from Florida, USA - TSFL038 MetaG | ecosystem: Host-associated > Fungi > Mycelium > Unclassified | place: USA: Florida, Wekiwa Springs State... | reverse complement strand
GCGGACCTCCGTGCGGCTACGATCCTGAATGGTCTCGACAACCCCAGGATAAGCAGTCGGCACGCGATGGTCCGCTCCTTTTTGTGCCATCAACAGACTTCCGATAAGTCCGAAACTCTAGTCTGAAGGCGTAGCCAAAATAAACCTGCTCGGCTTTGGGCTGGGCTGAATAAGGTCGAATCAGCCTTCGTTACTCAGGAGATGCATCATGATTTACCTCAAATGGCGGCGACGTACCACACAACCGAGCCGAAGATTTGTTCCGCCGAGTCTGGGAATACACGACGGGATCAGGTTGGAGCCGCGAGCGCTAACCGCTCCCGCCTTCTGGCGATTGCCTGAAGGTGATCCGCGGCGAGCGAATGACCGAGTATTCGTCCAGGTGCTTAATCCGGGTACGACGGAGACCGCCGACTCTTCCACTGCGAACGATGGGGTGTCTACAGTGATTATGGGAGATACTACCTTTACGGTTTCCGCATTTGGGACCGTGGAGTTTGTTGATCTTGATGATCCGGCGCCGCCGGCGAATCCGGTTGGCAACTTTGTCATTGAGGCCAATACGACAGACACGCTTCAGATGAACACTACTGGGTCTATACCCTTCATTCTCAATACCCAAAACGTTTCGTCAGGTGGGACGCATACGTATGTCCTTGCCGATGACAGTCTATCCCCTGCGCCGACCACCCTTGTGGAGCACTACACCGTGAACTTCACTCCGTCAACGGGGCCAGGTATTCCGGAGATGGGGGCGAACCTCGTTACGAATTCGCTCCCTGGCGCGGGGATTGCAGTTCAAGGTAATTTCAGTGGAATCGTCGGTGTAACGGTCGGTGGCCCTACCACGTTTCTTTCGCAGGGTGATAATAACACCTTGACTTTGCCTAACGGGTCGACACTTGATTACAGCTTTAATACTCAGAGCGTCGACATCACGATCACCACACCCTTGGCCGCGTTACCGTCTGCGGCCACGAATCCTCCTTCAGGAGTGCTTTGGCCTGTCACCATTGGTTCCATAGTCGGAGACCCGGCGATGAGTAACCCTGGCGGAAGTGACATGACATCTGTTTCGACGCACTACGACGCCCGGTTCGTCTAAACGTTGGCAACGCCCCACCGTCAGTTTCATAGGTCTTAGCATGATCAGGATGGCACAGGCAAGCGTTCTCGCTTGACTGTGCCGCTCATCGTCTTACTACACGAAGAACTCGCCTTCGGTTGGCGTGCGCGGATTAGACCTAAGCCACCCTACTGACCGCTGCGCAAATAAGGTCAAGTTTTCTCGATTGCCAATCCCGCCTGAGCAAAGAAGTCCGAGGCTTCCATCCCCCAATTCTACGGCCGGAAAGTTTGACCTTATTTGCGCAGCAGTCAATATGTCCTCAATACACACAAGAACAAACCGTCGAAAGCGAACTTCCGTATCCTGACTCGAAACAAACACGGCATTTCCTGACGAGTCGACAGGTCATGAAGGTCGACCACGATGCCATGCCGAACTCGTGGAATTTTCCTGCCCCTCAGAATCGTAAGTGAGTCTATCAGGTTCCGTGGATCACGGAACCTGATAGACTCACTGGTCAGATGGCCGACGAGAGGATTTCACTTCTTGGAACGTTGGACCTGATGAGCTGTGATACCTCGAAGCATCACGAATCGAAGTCGGTCCTGGCGACTCGCTCGGTGTCATCCGACCTCCCGGCTCCGACTCTCCGTCGTGCGTTTGCGGGGCGGTATGGGTTTTTGCTGATGTTGTTGCTGACGCTGGTGGGAATCTCGCCGGCGATGGTTGCGAATCAGTTGAACCTTGTCAGTCCCCTGGATTTGCTCGTCTTCACGATCATGCTGGCTGGGTTGCGGGCCGCGAATCCGGGACGACGCCCGTTCCTCTTTGGAGTTGGCCTGACCTCGGCGACGATCGTCATGCATTGCGGGGCCTACCTGCTATCGAACCCCACACTGCTCGTGGCGCATCACGTCGTGACGCTATCGGCTTTGGCGTACGCGCAGGCCACGATCCTTACGGCGATCATTGGGGATACTCAGGTCACGCTGGAGACCCTCAAGGCCGCAGTCTGCGGCTACCTACTGCTTGGACTCGCCTTTGTGTTCGTGTTTGCGATCATCGCCTTTCTCCATCCCGGTTCCTTCCTGATTCCGACAGAGAACGGCGGGCGAACCGTCGCACAACTCTCGATTCGCCAGAGCTTTCCCGAACTGATGTATTTCAGCTTCGCAACGCTTACCACCCTGGGCTACGCCGAGTTGATTCCTCACGGGGCTTGGGCGAAAACCTTGTGTTACGTCGAGGCTATTCTCGGACAGATTTATGTGACGATCTTGATCGCTCGGCTCGTCGGCATGCAGGCTTCGCGGCCGATCGAGCCGAGATTCCCTACGTCGTGAGCTTATGTGGCGGTAACCGGGCTGCGGAGTTCGTGAACGAAGAGGACGTCAGGGCCGAGGTTCTCCTGGGCGATTTCGACAAGGTGTCGGTGGTGGGTGAAGAAGAGCACCTGGGTGCGCCTTGCGAGTTTCTCGAGCGTGCGGAATGCGGCGAGGGAGCGCTCGTTGTCAAAGTTGACCAGGATGTCGTCGGCGATGAACGGCAAGGGGGGATTGTGGTCGAGATGGTGCTCGAGGCTCGCCAGCTTGAGGGCCAGGTAGAGTTGGTCGCAGGTGCCTTCGCTCATCCCTTCAACGCCGACAGTAGCACCGTCGGGTCGCAGGCCGACGAGGACCGGTTCATCACGATCGTTGAGGATCGTGCGTAGTCCCGAGAACGATCCCAGGGTCAGGTCGACGAAGTATTCCCCTGCGCGGCGGAGTACGGGACCTTGGTTGCGCTCCCGATAACGCTCGATCGCCTCGCGCAGCACGGCGGAGGCCAGGCGAAATCGTGCGTATTCCCCCGCCTTCGATTCGATGAAGGCGAGCAAGCCTTGGGCTCGGTTGGCTGCCTCGTGGGCGCGGGCGTCTCGGGCGGTTTCATCCATCGCGTCGAGCTCCGCCTGGATGCCCCCGCTCCGGTGGTTGACGTGTTCGCGTTCGTCGTCTTTACGGCGAATCTCTTCTTCGAGGTGAGCGAGTTCCGCATCGAGGGCGTCGGCATCGGCTGCCTGGGCTTCGGCCACGAACTCGTCGAACGCAGCGCCGGCGGCCGCTTTACGGATTCGGGCGTCGATCGCCTCGCGCTCATCCTCGGCGGCCCGACGGAGTTGTGAGCGGTGCTCGGCTTCGGGTAGCTCGGCAGGATCGGAGCAATTCGCTTCGCGTGCGAGTGAGGCCAGGTGATCCCTCGCCTCGTCCAGCGCGGATTCGGCCTGCCTGATCTCGTCACGACGGCGCTCGCGACGCTTCTCCAGGTCATCGCGCCGGGTCTTAACCTGCCGCGCGTCCGTGAGCCGTTCGTTGAGTTGCTCGATGGCCTGGATCCACCCCGAATTCGCAAGGTCAGGAGCAACGTGAGGCAGCAAGGACTGGACGTCCGCCGCAAGTTGGTTGGCGTCGTTTTCGAAGGCCTCGATCCGTCGCTGATGCGCCGCTGCCTTGTCGAGACCGTCGAACAGTGACGAGAGCTGATCGAGCACCGCTCCTACAACATCGGTGCCGGCATCCTCCTGCATCCCTAAAGGAGCGAGAGCCTTCGCCCAGGCGATGCGCCAGGTGTCCAGGCGTCGTCGCGCTTCTTCGTCCTGGACGCGTGCCTCCGTGATCCGTTCCTCGATGTCCTGCCGTTCCTCGTCCTGCTTCTTGCGCTGGCGGGCCAGAGCGCGCGACCGCTCGACGACCTGTTCGGCTCGGTCGATCAAGGCATCAAGTGATTCGGATTCAAGAGCCGATCCTTCCGATGATTCGAGCAGCCTGCTTGAGAGTTCGGCACGAATCGACTCAACTTTCGCCGACAATGCGGCCACACGTTCCTCGAGTTGGCGTTTTGCCTCGACCTTCTCCACGAACTTTGCATGATCGAGCCTCCATGCGATCATCTCTCGAGGCGAGGTCGGCTTGAATCCGAGCGGCGTCCAGAGAGTCTGCCAGTGTTCGGCTTCCCGCTGGTGCCCTCGCTCGGCTTCCGCGAGTTCGCGGCGGAGCGTTTCGAGCCGAGGTTCGGCGAGCCGGCGGTCCGCCGTCAATCCGGCCTTTTCGGCAACGCGATCGGCCTCGCGCCGGAGCCGGTCCGCCGTGCGGTCGGCCTCCATGACGCCGGCCTCATAGACGTCGGCAAGTTCGGCATCGGAGGTCGACGCAGACACGAGCCCCGGGTCGATCGTTTCGCCCAGCCAACGGCCTCGAATGAGCCGCCAATCGTGATCGCGGCGCGAGCGGGCGGCGTCGAGGTCGGACTCGCTGGGAACTTCGCGTTCCAGTTCCAGTCGCGCCAGCTTACGATCGATTTCGCTGAGCGCGATTTCATCATCCTTGACGCGTCGGCGTAAGTCCTCCGTGCTCCTCGACGTCTCCTCCAGCGCTTTCTGAGCCTCGAGGATCGTCGCCTCGGAGGGAATGGGCAGTTCGACGGCCTCTTCGCGAGAGCTTGGCTTGGGCTGCAGTTGTTTCCAGGCCAGTTCGACCGCTCGCTTGCGTTGGGTGAGCTCGCTTCGGACTTCCTCCAGGCGTTGGGCGAGCCCTCCCTCGCGCCTCGCACGCTGAATCGCGAGATGAAGCGACTCGGTATCGGCCGGGGCCTCAAGGGCGGCCAGGCTGGCGGTCAGTTTGGCCTGTCGGCTCGAAAGGCGGTCGATCTCCTTGGCAGAACGATCGCACGCTTCGACCAGGGCACGACTCTCGTTGGCCAGGTCGCGGACCCGTTTGCGTTGCGGAAGGGTCAGACGCAACCGCTCGACGTCCTCGAGCGCCTCGGATCGGCCGAGGTCGCGGAGCGTCGCCCGGGCGGTCTCCCCGAGTGTGCTTCGCTCGATCCGGAGCCGGGCGATGTCTCGTTCCTCCTTGACGTGCGCCCCCAGCCGGCGCTGAAGGTTCTCGATCAGTGCCGCTTCCGCCAGGATGGGACCGGGGCTCGGAAGTTCCTGGAGATCTTTGGTGATCTCGGTCAATTCGTCGTGTAAGGCGAGGCGGGAACGCTCCGCCGCCCGTAAGTCGTCTTCGATCCGGCGGCGTTCCTCGCTGAAGCCGTCGCGGAGTCGCGGAGCGTCGGTGAGGGTTGCGAGTACCAGGGCCAGCTCGCCTCGGCGGGCGACGTCGGCCAAGATCTGGGCCATCCGTTCTCGCTTCGATTTTCTGCGGCGAAGATCCTCCAGGGCGCTACTGACCTGAGCGCGAGTCGTATGGGCCTTCTCGAGTTCGAGTCGCTTATCCTGCCAGTCGTCGCTTCGGATCGAGGCCTGCTCCATGGCCTTTCGTTCTTCGGTCAAGTCTCGCAGGGCCTTGTTGAGTACGGGGTTTTTGGCCGAGGCGCGGGCGTTGAACAACTCGGCGTGCTGTTCTTCGAGAGACTTTCGCAGCTTGTTGAGCCGGACGAGGTCGGAGCCTCCACCGAAGAGGAGTTGAGCGACAAGCCCCCCGCCACTCGAGATGGCCTTGCCTCCCGCAACGAGCCCATCGTGATCGAGGCTGAAGAGGCTCTCGAACCGTGCCAGGTCGACTCCCCCCAGGTACTTCTCGAGCGACGCATCATCAAGGGAGCTGGTGTCGTCGGGCGTCCGAAGCAGGTCCCGGTTCCCTTTGCGTCTCAGGAAAGCGAGCTCGGAGCCGTCGCCATTGCGAAGCGTTCCGCCAACGCGAAGGCGATTGTAATCGCCCACAAGGAAATGATCATTCGACTTGTGGGGGATGCCGTAAAGCATCTGCCGCAAGGCGCGCAGCGACGAACTCTTGCCGGCCTCGTTCGGGCCGAAAATGAAGTGGAGCCCCTCCTGTCCTGCGCTGAGGTCGAGGACCACGTCGCGAAACGGCCCGAATGCGCGGAGATCGAGTTTGAGGATCTTCAACGGAACCGTGCCCTTGGTGGATCGAAAGTACCTTGAAATCGATGACAAACTATGGGAATGGCCTGGACTTGTTTGTCCGGGTCGCGCAATCACAAGAAGATTAGGAAATGCCTGATTTTTTCCCCTCTCTCCTCGGTCTCTCCGCTTCCGCTTTAGATTCGAAGGCGCTAGGAACTTAAAAGTCCACGAATAATCATGGGTTCAATCTGGTCAAGCGTGTCGCGCAAGACGGCCGGCGAGTCGAGATCGAGCGGTTCGTCACCGCGTCTAAGCTCGTCGGGCAGCTTACGTTTCAGGTCGCCAAGCTCGGCGGTGGCCAGGGTGCGAAGCCGCTCGTCATCGCTCTTGAGTTCTTCGATAAGTTGGAGGAGGACTCCGATTGGTCCATCCCCCATATCGATCCGACCTGGCCGCGAGGTTCGCAGCTTGAGTTTCTCGATCCAGATGGCTCCGCCGCCGATGTCGCGTGCTCGGTCTCGGATTTCGGCTTCGAGGCGGCCCTGCTCTCCGGCGATCTCCTGATGTGCGGCGCAGGGGCCGCTGATCTCAACGCGGACCGCCAGGACGCGATCTTCGGCCTCTTGCCGCAGACTTGCGAGACGCAGCGCGACGCGCTGCACGAGGTCGTCGAGATCGGTCGCGCCGGTGGCATCGACGCGCGCCATTTCCCAACGGAGCACGTCGAGCGGGCGATGCTCCAGGCGCGACGCCCGCCCCCCCTCGACGGTGACTAACGTGCAGCCCTTCGAGCCGAGCTCCCGGGCATGCCTTCCCTGGATGTTCCCCGAGAAGACGATCGGTGGGTCGTCGTGGAGCTCTTCTCGCTTGTGGATATGGCCGAGCGCCCAGTACTGGTAGCCGCGACGAAGCATGTCGTCGAGCGAGCACGGGGCATAGGCATCATGCCCTTCTCGGCCGGTTGCGCAGGTATGCAATAACCCCAGGTTGAAAAAACCACTCTGGGCATTCGGATAAGTCTCGGCCAGGTTACGCAGCTCGGCCCGCGTGGCGAACCCCTGGCCGTGAACGGCGACTCCAAGATGATCGTCCAGGATCGTCTGCGGGCGGTCGGTCGCCAGCATTTTCACGTTCTCCGGCATGGTGAGGTGCCGGCTGATCTGGCTGGCCGCGTCGTGGTTACCGCGGATCATGAAGACCGCGATCCCCTCGTCACGCAACCGCGACATCTGCTGATTGAAGAAAAGCCCCGTCCCGTGGTCGTGCCAATCACCGTCGTAGAGGTCGCCGGCGATCGCCAGGAAGGCGACCTTTTCTCGGGACGCCAGCTCGACCAGATTCGTCAGCGCATCGCGCGTCGAACGGCGGATCTCGGCGACCGGCGCTCCCTCGTAACGGTCGAGACCCCGGAGCGGGCTATCCAGATGAATGTCGGCGCAATGAATAAATTTGAACAAGTCTCGAGCCGCTCCGATCGTCGAGGTCCTTTGGTCGATCGTATCCGGGCTGCGGTCGACCGTCTGGCTTCGATTCTCGGACTGGTCTGGACGGGCGTCAAGGTGACAGATGTACCTGTTGTGGGTTGTGCGTCCGGTTGTATCGATCAGGCAGGGTCACCGGGGGTGCGTGCGGCAAGTTTTTCGGCGATCCCCGAATCGCGTCGGATCGATTTGGCGATTCCCATCGCAAGCACGGCGCGATCCCCCAGGAGGACCACCGATCCTCGGCTGCGTGTCAGCGCCGTGTAGAGGACTTCGCGCGTGTTGATCGGCAGGTCGCGTTCAGGAAGTACGAGGGCGACCCGGTCGAATTCGGATCCCTGCGACTTGTGCACCGTCATGCAATAGGCATGACTGAGCACGGGGCGGAGGGTGTCGAGATGGAAGATGCCCAGGCCGTCGGGCCTGGGGAAGACCGCCATCAGTCGCGCAGGGCCTTGCTCGCTCACGTTGACGATCAAGCCTTGATCGCCGTTGAAGATGCGACGATGGTAGTCGTTGACCAGCATCATGACCGGTTCGCCGGCGATGAAGTCGGTGTCGAGCGGTCGGCCGTGGCGCGCCAGGGACTTGGCGTGCAAGAGGGCATTGAGTCGGTCGGCCCCCGTCGGGAGCACGCGGGTCAGACAGAGGATGCGCGATCGCTCGAAGTGGTCGTGCAGGCGACGAATCTTCGCGGCGTCGTTGAGTGTGAGGAGCCCGGAGTCGAGGCGGTATTCATGATCGGCCAGGGTGTCGAATCCATCGAGAGCCTGCAACACGTCGCGATGCCAGCGTTCCAGGAATTCGTCGAGAGCCGTCGAGGCCGGGGGTATCTCCAGGTATTCGACTCCCTGGAAGCCGACTTCACCGACGGTCATCCGTTCGACGATTGTCGCATCGGTTTCGCGACTCGGTGCCAGGTTGGGGGTGGTTCCCCGATCGATAGTTTGCGCGACGGTCAACACGTTGCGGCCGTCCTCGTCCTCCTTGCGCATGCGGTGGCTATGGGTCAGGCGAACCCCGCGCGGACCGAGTGGAGACCTGGGATTGCCTTCGCCGTCACCGAGCAAGTCGCGCAGGACGGCACCCGCTTCCACCGAGGGGAGTTGGCGGGAGTCGCCGAGGAGCAGGAACCGGCCGTCGTCCCGGATCGAGCGGACCAGGCGCTCCATGAGAGCGAGGTCGATCATGGAGCCTTCGTCCACGACCACCACGCGTTCGGCCAGGCGGTGATTTTCGTGATGCTGAAACCGTCCGGTACGAGCCGAATAGCCGAGCAGCCGGTGCAGCGTACGCGGTTCGGGAAGGTCGAGCAACTCCCGGTCGAGCGCCGAAGGGTTGGCGATCCCTTCGAGTCCGGCTCGAATGGCCTGTCCTAGTCGGTTCGCTGCTTTTCCGGTCGGTGCGGCGAGGGCGATTTCCTCGGGTACGATGCCGAGCCTTCGCAGCGCACGCAGAATCGAGACCACGATGGTCGTCTTGCCTGTTCCCGGCCCTCCGGAAATGACCGCCACCGGATAGCGGGCGGCGGTCTGCACCGCGACCCTCTGATCCGGCGACAACGTGATCGCGCGGCCGTTTCGCTCGGCCGGGTGGGCGAAGACGTCTTCGACGGCTTTCTGAAACGACCGTTCATCCTCGGGCGATGAGGTCGATGCGTCGAGCCGGCGCCCGAAGGCGGCGACGAACGAGTCTTCGAGGTGCCGCATCTTCTGGAGATATAAAAAGAGCCCATTGACCAGGAGCGGCTTGAATTCGTCGCCAAAGCCCACGATCCGATCGGCTCGGCCGGCGTCAAGCAACTCCTCCGCCAGGGGGACGAGCCGGTGGGGACCCGGGGCGACTCCCTCGTTGGTTTCACCAAGGAGTTGTCTGGCCAGCTCGAGGCGAACCCCCCTGCCCGATTCACCGAGGAGTGGGAGTCTCGTGCTTCCTTGCCGCATGTGGATCAGCGCCGAAAGTACGAGCAAGACCAGCGCCCTGCGCTCCTCCGGGTTCAGCCCCGGTTGCCAGCGAGCAAGCTCCCAGGCGAGGAAGGGGACTTCATCTTCCAGGTTGTACAGCGTACGGACTCGTTCTCGAATCGGCGTGAGCCATTGGAGAAGCTCTGTGTCTTCATCGGCCTGCGGTGAACTTTCCGCAAGGACGGCCCGCGCAACGCCCAGCGGCGATAGGTCGTTCCAGACGCTCATGCATCACTTCTCATGGCTCGGCTCACGAAACTCCTTGACCTCATGCTCATACTGAAGAATGTCCGACCATGTTGGGCGATTGAAGAAGAGGCCGGTTTGCGCCTCGCTCCCCGGTCGAAAGCCGCGCAAGAAGACGTAAATCAGGCCACCGAATCGGCTCTCGTAGTCCGGCTCATGGTGGATCCCAAGCGCTTTGACGAGCGCGAGGGAATAGAGTCGAGCCTGGAGCTCGTAATGGGCGCGGACGTGCGCGGCGATGCGGGGAGCATCATACGAAGGCAGGATGTCACTCTTCCAATCGGCGAAGTAGACCAGCCCTTCGTATTCGACCACAAGATCCACGAATCCTTTGATGAATCCGCGTTCGATGACGAGCTTGCCGGCTCTCGGTTCCGACAGCGTGGGATGCGAGGCTTCCGGGTAGGGAAAGAGGAATTCCATCTCGCGAAGCACGCGCGGACAACGTCCCAGGCCGGCGATCGTCGGTCCCGAACCCAGGCTGACCTCGGCCGTCAAGGCATGATACACGATCGCTAGGGCGGCTGTCCGAAACTTGGGGTCGATCACGTTACGGGTCAGCGCCTCATCGACCACCGAGGCGACCTCGGGACGCTGGCCCCATTCCTCGAGGGATTCCGCCTGTTTGAGAGACTCGAGAGGGACCGTCTCGAGAATGTCATGGAGCAACGTTCCCGAGGTCGTTCCTCCGGGAAGCTCCTCTTCGGTGGTGAGGACCGCCGGCGCACCGAAGTCCGGTTCGCGACGGTATTCGTCGTGGGTCAGCGGGTCGATCTCGGTTTCCCAGGACGTTTTCATCTGCGAATAGGAGGCAATCGAGTACCCAGCATGCCTCGACTTGAGCGAGGTGTATTTGCCCCAATCGTTGCGGTCCTCGAGCAGGTCGCGCGAAGGACGCCAGGTGAGCGGATCACGACCGGCGGTTTCCTGGACATCCGGCTCGGGAGGGATCGGTTCGTCGCGGAACGGGATCCGCCGGAACAAACGGGGGTCGACCGACGAATCCAGGCCGCTGACGATCGCGGAGAGCCGGTCGTTGACGCGACGGTAACCGCCATCCCATCGGCTGTTCCAGAACGCTTGAGGCACCAGGGGTAAATAGAGTCGAGCCTTGGCTCGCGTCAGCGCGACATAATAGAGCCGCTGCAATTCCTGGTCGCGCTCCAGGGCTGCCTGGGATTTGGCGTTGGCGTCATCGCCAACGAAGAGGATCCGCTCCCCCCCGTCATGAAACTCGTGGAGTCCGTCCGGCGGGTTCGAGGTGAAACCGCCGTAGAGGAAGACGACGGCCGCCTCGAGTCCTTTGCTCTTGTGGATGCTCATGATCTGGACGGCGTCACGGTCGCTTTCGAGGCGCTGGACGTTGCCATCCTCGCCGGGAGGGGTTCGCAAGCGGATGATATAAGCATTCAGCGTGGCCAGCAGGTCGTCCAATCCGCATCCCGTGCTTCGGGCGTCTTCAAGCAAGATCTCGAAGAGATGCAGAAAGTTGGTCAGAGCCCGCTCCTCGTCTCTCAGGAAGAGCAAACGGCGAATGAGACCGCTGTCGTCGAGGATGCGCGAGAAGAGTCGCTCGAACCGCTTCGCGTCCGCGAGCTCTTTCCAGGCGATGAGCCGGGCGACGAGCGGGTGCGATTCAGGGAGTTCCAGGCAGTCGGGCAGGTTCTGGAGCGGAACGTCGAAGAAGGGGGAGATCCAGACTCGTCCCCGTCGTGAGGGATCGCTCGGCTCGGCGATCGCCGCGAGGAGGTCACGAACGGCCAGGGCCTCCGGGGATTGAAATAAACCCTCTTGCTTGTAGAAGGCGAACGGGACCCTGGCTTCGCGAAGCGCTCGGGCGACGCGGATCCCATCCTGGTTGGTGGTGGCCAAGACGTAGATTTCGCCGGCTCCGAGGGGGCGTTCCGCCCCCGCCTTGCCGATCCGGAACCCGCGATCCGTCGACAAAAGCTCTCTCGCTTCACGCGCGATTCGTCGGGCGAGGCCTCGGCGGAGCTCGGCGATGTCGAGTTTCTCTCCCTTCGGTTCGATCTCGAGGATGTGGATCGGCGCGTAGGACGCTCCGTCCCCTTCCTCAACGGTCAAGTCCTGGCCTCGACTGACCGGCGTGTCGTACCGGATCCGCCCGTTGAAGAAAGGGACCGGCGAGGCCTGGTCGAGGATTAGGTTGTAGGCGTCGATCAAGGCGGGCGTGGAACGGTAATTCTCGGCCAAAGGCACGACCGGGCTACCGAGTTGCTTAACCTCGGCGACAGCATCGAGATAGGTGTCGACGTCGGCCCCTCGGAACCCGTAGATCGCCTGCTTGGGGTCGCCGATCAGGTAGACTGGGTTTTTGCCCTCGCTCTCGACGAAGACACGGCGGAAGAAGGTCCACTGAAGCTCGTCGGTGTCCTGGAACTCGTCGATCAAGGCATAACGATACCTGCGTCTGAGTGCGCGAACGACGGAATCTCCTCGGGGGCCGTCCACGGTTCGGGCGACCCCCTGGAGGATGTCGTCGAACTCGTAAACTCCCATCGTTCGTTTCTGGCGCTCGAGAATCAAGCGGATTTGCGGCAGACAGGTTTGGATGATCGCCGCCTTGAACGGAACGAGAACCTCGGCGAGTCGGAATATCGACGCCGCGAGCGAGTCGGCGGAGCCGAGAGCGACGTCCTTGTCGGCGAGCGTGAGGCCGATCTTGCGGATCGCCTCGTACGCGTCGGCGCCGAGCACGGCGGCGAGGCTCCGGCCTCCCCGCCCAACCGCCGCCGCGAGGCTGGGCAGAAGCCGCTCTCGGATCGACTTGATGGTGCTGTGGTGGACCTTCGACGCTTTGAGCAGGCGGGCGAAACTTTCGATTTCTCCCAGGAGATCGAGGGCGAAGAGGGCGTTCGTCTCGATCTCCTGTCGCAAGGTCTCAAGCGAAAACGGGGGGCGGACCGTTCTCCGCGAGGCGTGGCATTTGTAGAGGAGATCGGCCAGCGACTCCGGGCCCGCATACTGCTCGAGCCAGACTTCGAGCAGTTCGGCGGCCACCCCGGGACGCCTGGCAAGGTTGCGACGAAGCGTATCTTTGAAGGCCCGGCCAAACAGACCGCGACCATCCTCCAGCGTCTCTTCGAAAAGACGACCGTCGTCGAACGCGTGCTCGGCCTGAATCCGGCCGAAGAAGCCGTGAATGGTACCGATCGACGCTCCATCGAAGCCGAATAAGGCCCGCTCCAGGAGGGCCCGCTCTTCGGCATCGATCACCCAGGCTGCTCCGTCGAAGAGGGGCAAGTGATCCCCCTCGCTCTTGGATAACGTGAGAATATGGGCGATCTTCTTCCGGATTCGTTGACGAAGCTCCGTCGCGGCGCGCTCGGTGAAGGTCAGGACCAGGATTTCACCGAGTCCGACACGCTGGTCCAGGAGCAGATCGATGACGAGATGTTCGATTGTATAAGTCTTGCCGGTGCCGGCGGACGCTTCGATCACCGCGGGCTTATCACGCGGGATCTGCTTGAGGATTCCCGGTTTTTCGAAGCGAGCGATCGTCATAGGACGACTCCCCCGCTGTCGCGGAAGAGGCCGAACCGACGTTCGATCAGCCGTTCGGCTTCCTGCTCGCTCGGCGGCTCATAGAGCGCGAAGTTGGGCACGGGTCCGTAACGCGTGCTGCAAGGGACTCGGTCATCCTCTTTCATGCGTTCGATGCTCGAGGCAACCGCCTCTCCCCGGAACCAGGCGAAGACAGCCTCGCATGGGAGCAAATAAGCATGGGTGCCTCCGATCAAATCGGCGACGACGTCGGTCAGAAAGCCTCGAGCGTTTGCTTCGTCGATCGCGCGGAAGGTTCGCTGTGTTTGGAGTGGGTTGACAAGATCCGGCGCGGGGATCACATGTGCGTGATAAAGCGGCGGTTTCTCATGGTTCGGAAGGAGACTCAGGACGATGGCGTCGAGGAATCCCGCAAGAAAGTCCTTTTCGGCGACGGAGTCGCGGGTCAAAAGCGATAACGAGCCCGGCCAATGGCGAGACACCATCTCGGTCCGGCCGTGGATCTCGACACGCACCGAGGTCGCGTCGGCATGGCCTTGCCGCACGGGCACGTCGAGGACGATCGGCCGCTCGAGTTTGGCGACGCGTTCATGCTCCCCTGCGCGGCCGAATCGGTAAACCTCGAAGGGAACGCGGGCGACCAGTCCTCGCTTGAGGGCCGACCTCTGCCAGTCCAGCAAGCAGGCGAGATGCCGCCGTTTCTCGACGTCGCGAAAAATCCCGACGGGCGACAACCCCTGGCGCAACAAGGCCTCGGCTCTCGGCTCGTAGAAGTTGAGCATTGCCGCGGGATCGTCGTGATCGAGGCGATGGTTGAGGAGGTCGAAGAAAACCTCGCGGAGGAGGCTGTTCGCCGAGAGTTTCGGGGACGTGAAATGCTCGTCCTCACGGGTGGAGACGTCGTCCGGTTCATCCTCGCGCAGCCGCAACATCAAGCGGGCCCAACCTTGCAACGGGCACGCAAGAAAGCGTCGAATTTCGCCGAGGGAGAGCGTCAGCCGCTCGGGGACTCCCGCGCGGGTGGTTGCCGCCTCGAGGGGGCAGAGGCCAAGCCAGTGGACGAGCTTGGGATCGAATCGGCGAAGTGCCTCGATCGGGAGTCGCGAATCTTTCCCCGCATGCAACAGGTACGACTCGCGCAGTTGCCTTGCCTTGGCTTCGCTTCGCGCCGAGCGTGCGACGTTCAGAAAGGTCGGCTTGGGGCGCCCTCCCGAGAAATAATCCTCGGCATATCGGCGGAGCGGGTGCCCTTTGATCCAGATCCGAGCAGGTTCGGACGCACGACCTCGGTCGAGATGCCCGATCAACTCATGAACGACCGGGGATGGTTCCAGCGGCTCGCCGGTTTGAGAGTCACGCGCCACGTAGGAGAGATAGAGCCGGTCGCGTGGGGACGCGAGGGCCTCGAGAAAGAGGAACTTGTCGCGTTCCCTCGGGCTGAGATCACCGAGGCGACGGTCCTTGCTGACTTCGAGCGGATCGGGACCCTCCGCAGAAGGGAACCGGCCTTCCCCCAGGCCGCAGATGAACACCACTCGAAACGGCAAGCCGCGCAGAGCGGCCAGCGACGACACGACCACCCCTTCCGCCAGGTACTGGCCGCGGGATCCTGTCAATTCGCCAAGTGCCTCGCACAGGCATTCGTAGATAATACGATAGCTGACCTGACGCCCCGGACCTTCGAGCTTTCTCAGCCCGTGGATGACGCCCAGGCACTGCGACAGGGCGCGTTGCTCTGGGGTGGAGTCGGCCGCGAAGTAGGTCGTCACCATCCGGCTCAAAGCGGTCGACCACTGGGTGTACGAAAGTCGCGCAGTGAGCAGGAAACGAGCATCGGCGATGAGCGAACGCACCAGCACGAGCAGTCGAGCCGAGTCTGCGAGCGCTTCGGTCGGCTCCTCATGAGGGACATACTCGGAGGCTCCATAGGCGAAGACGCCGGGTTCGCCGCTGCCGGGGCCGGTCATGAACGCGCCCAGCACAAGTCGGCGCAGCCCTTGCTCCCAGTGGAAGAGGTCGCGGTCGATGTAGGTGTCGGCGTGGTCCCGTTCGTCGCCACCGTGCACAATCGCGAGAGCCTCGCACCAATCGCTCCATCGGGTCGTATCGGCCTCGGGAAACCGAGCCTGGAGGGCCGGATGGGTGAGGATCTTGAGCATCTCGGGACGAGTGAACCGGCCGAAGGGAAGCCCCAGGAGCAAGAGCACGGCTTCCACGATCCGGCATTCGCCCGACAGCGGCAACTCGTTCATCGCGTAGGGGATGCCGTGGTGATCCTCGAACGCCGCGCGGAGGTGGGCCTGGTAGACCTCCTGATTTTCGGCGTCGGCGAACGCGACCGCGATGTCGCGGAACTTGAGCCGATCGGCTGTCGGCTTGGTCCGTCGGTCATCGTCGCTGATCAGTCGCCAGATCTCGTTGGCGATGATCTCGAGCTCGCGGCGAATTCCAGGGCAGGCCAAGATCAAGAGTGAGTCGTCGGGATTGGCCGGTTTATCGTTCGGAATCTGCTGGGTCAGCAACTCGTTCTGAAGCCGAGCCAGAACCGTTGTCGTCGTCGCGAGCGTAAAACCGGAGCGGAACCTCGTTTCTCCGATGCTGCTGAGAAGCGCGAAAAGGTCTCGGCTCGGTCTCCCCCACTGGCGAACGATTGGGGGTAGGTTCGGGTCCTCCTCGGTGACGAGCTCGCGTCCCTTCGGTTCGGTCCCGCCTCGCGTTGTTGGGGAATCCTCTTTGGCTGAGGATATTCGCAGGTCGCGTCGAAACGGGGCGGTGGGCGTCACCGCGTAGATGTGGATGGTCGAGAACGCGCTCAGCGAACCGAGCAGCTCGCGTATGTTGGGCCATGCATACGAGAATCCGAAGAAGTGAACTTCGGACGGAGGAAGCGTCCCCTGCTCTGCCTCGAGGATTCCGAAGAGCTCGAAGGGCAAGAGCCAGCGCGCCTCGTTCCGGGTCCACGCGCGATCGATCAGCCCGTTCGGTCCGACGAGACGAGCCCAGAGATCGCGCTGCCAGCTCTCGGTTTCCTCGAGTTGATCGGTCTCGAGCGTTGAAGGTTCGTCGGCCCAGGCTTGGAGGAGTTCGGGCCTGAGTTCGCCATACCGCCGAGCCAGGCTCGCCAACCGAGTGGCCAGTTGAAACCGGCGGAGGTCGCGAGCGTCGGTGTTCTCCTCGGCGGCGTCGAGGTAGCGGCGCACGGGGGTCGGCAACGTGAGGACCGACGTGTCCTCGGCCAGAACCTCAAGGAAAAAGCCGCGCAATTGGTCGCGGTCGAGCAACCGCGTGGGCGGTTGCCGCCGAGGCAGGAGGGACTCGAAAAACGTTTCCAGAGTGTGGAAGACGAGGCCCGACGCGATCCCTGCCTCACCCGCGACCTGATACCTCAGATACGTCTCGATGGGTGAGGTGGGCACCACGATCGGTGGCATGGCGAAGAGGCGAACCCGTGGGTCGTCGTCCGTCGCCGCGAGGTTCTCGATCAGGCGTCCAGCCAACCTCTCGATATGGTTCGCGTACCAGACCTGGATCATCGTCAGTCGTACCGCAGCCGTCGGGACCATTCCGTGATCCCGGCCGTTCTCCTGCTCTTGGGTGGGGCCTTCGAAACGAGCTACGTGACTCGCTCAAAGTCTCACCGCGAAGCGAGAGAGACCCTCGGCGGAACACGGCGGTCCCTATGCTACCATATCCGACGATCCCTTGGCACCGGCGCAAACTCCGTTCCCGGGGACGGTCGACCCATCCCCAACGCAACTCGACTGTGGGATTTCGGGAAGTCGAATCTCGGCAGGATTCCGAGGGAGAGGCTCGCAACGGACGGGTCGTTCGGAGGGGGGGATCCGTTACTCGCGTTTCAAGCTTCCACTTCGGTCGGCTTCGGCTCGAGCTCTTTGAGCTGCAACTCCCTGAAACCTTCGAGCCCGGTTTGGAGACCGGCGAGAAATCGACGTTTCCGAGAGTTGAACAACAAGGTGGTCCAGCGTCGTTTCCCTCGATTGACCCGCTCGATCCAGTATTCCAACCGCTCGGGTTCCCTCGCCATGAGCACTTCCGCATGGCGGAGGCCACGATTGAAGTCCTGCATTGTGTTTCCCTCAGCCGCCTTGGCTAGAAGATCAGCTTCGATCCCCCAAGTAGTTTGGGACAACGATTTCTACTCTACCGAACAACTTTTGCCTTACCAGACATTTTTTTCAAAATGAAAGAACAAAAGAGTTCGTGTAAAGAAGACTTGAAGAAAGGTCGGGGATCGCAGGATCTTCGTAAATATAAGGAAAACTCGACAGCGTGTAAAGCGAAATAATAGGCGGATTAATTTTGTGTAGTGATAAAGTAAGCGTGTTTGCACGCAAGGGATCAACGGCGATTCAAGATGTAAATCCTCCGAGTCCCAAGATATTCATTCTAGACGGCTGTAGGGACACCGTCCAAGGGGGGCTCATCACTGAAAAGTTTTGCCTAACTCTTGGCTCCGATCTGGCACGCTTGTTCGGCTGAGTCTTAAGAAAGATGAAAAGCCCAGGGGGCTGGCTCCGCGTGCGCGAGGAGCCAGCCCCCCTGTTGTGAACCGCTCGCTGAGTTCGCGGCGGCGTCATTGGAGCTCTGGTTTCGTGGAGGACAGACGCCGGGTTCGGCGGCTTGTCGAACCCGGACTTCGTTCGCAAGGTGGGCGACGTTGAGTGCCGCCTTGCGTTCAGCGCGATGCTTTGAGAGGCTATCCGGATAGGGGTTGGCCATGTGAAATCAGGCAGGCTGGGTGGCCGAGGAGGATCGCAGTGACGCCCCGGGAACAGCCTCGGCTGATCCCCGGGGCCTCGAAGACTCGTCCCCGGCCACCCAAATAACGCAGCTTCGCATCAGTGTCCACTTTCCGAACAGTCTCTGAGAACGAGAACCCAATCCTCGCGCCAACCGCGAGGCGGGGAGATCGTTGCGCTTCCGCCCGCGTCCGGCTGGATCGTTCCGCGGTCGAGGAATTGTCCCGAGACTGGATTGAAGTAGGTGGCGGCGTAACGTGTGTTGGATCCCATGTGATGAATCGAGACCGGGCGTGCGGCCGGGACGTAGGTGACGCGGACCTCCTCGGGGATGCCGGCGGAGTACGGGACGAAGAATTCGTCCGCGGCTCCGATCTTGCTTCCCCAAGGCCCCTCGCCGAAGTGCGCGACCACCCGGGCCGGACTCCAACTCTCGTCGTCGAAGTTGATCGCCTGCCAGTCGGGGCGTTCCTGCTGCGAGCTTCGCCACGTGCTGTCTGTCGATACGGAGGTTTTCGTACCGTCCTGAAGCTCCACGTCGAGGCGGCACGAGAGCCCGGCCGGGTTTGCCCCCTTGGGACCCGGAGCATTTTCGGCGCGGATCGCCAGGACGTTACGCCCCGGACGTAGCAGGTTTTCGAGTGCAGGGAATTCTCGCCCGATGGACCAGTTCGCGTGCGAGCCCAGTTTCTCTCCGTTGAGATAGACGGTGAACTGGTCGTCGGCCGACGCACGCAGCGACGCCCGCTCCACGCGAGCCGAGTTCGGAAGCGTGAATGACTTCCGGAAGAAGCGAGGCTCTTCCGGGGCATTCTTGGTGGGGTCTCCTTCGGGGAACCAAACCCAATCCCCCCATCCCCCTGCTCCGTCTTTGGCGGCGACCCAGGTTGCCCATTCGGCATGCGGCTGGAATCGCTCCCAAGGCAGGGATGTGAGTAGCTGTTTGCCCAGGCCGAGTTGTCGCGAGCCCGGTAGGTTCATGGCTTCATCCCAGGGGATCGTGCCGTAGTTTCCCCCGTGCGGGGACTTGCCGTAGGCCTGGTCCTTGCGGTTGAGTTGCCAGATGCCATTCGCGCCGTAGGTGTGGCCGGCCGCTCCGCCCAGGATGTTCGTCCAGAACATGAGGCGAGGCACCTCGGCCGGGATCTTTCCGAGCAAGGCCTCGTAGCAAACCTCGGAGTTAAGAACCGGCATGGGAGGAACCGCGGCGAGCGAGGCGCGGAGGGCCCGGATCGTTGGGGGCAAGACTTCCTGGAGCCCGTGCCCCGTCTGGAGCATGTCGAAATCGAGAAGGTCTTGCTCGCGATAGAGGAGCCGGCCGCTGAGCGGCTCGAGACCCGTTGGGTGAACGGTGATCAGCCGGCCGAGCCCGTTGACCGTGCGAGCGTATTGAATGATCCCCTTCCAGGCCTCGGCCTGCTTCTCCCCGCCCAGAGGGAAGCCTTTCTCGAGGTAATACGGCAGATTCACCTCGCCCGCGATGCACCAGACGACCGGGAGCGCCCCATAGCGCGCGATCACGTAGCGAACGTGCCGCTTCATCTTTTCCGTACCGAGCCAGGGCTGGTGGTAGCCCCAGGCCATCACGATGCAAGGGACGATCCCCTGGTCGACCAGGTAGTTCAACCTTTCATCCGCGCGATCAAAATACTCAGGGCGGATCCGGGTGTACTCCTTTTCCCAGGGGAATCCCGCCTCATTCCGTCCTCGGGGGTCGAAGGCCGGCATATCGGGGTAGAGCCCGGCCACGATCTGGACGACGTTGAAGCCTTTCTTGGTGCGGTCAGCGGCCAGGGTCTGAAAGTCGCCCGGCCACTTCAGGCGTTCGCAGAGTCCCATCCACCATGTATCGCCGAGCCAGAAGAAGGGCGTTCCATCCTGATGAGCGAGGTGACGATGATCCCCCGCCACCTTGATCGGCCCGTGAAGGAGCAGCGGGTTCTTTCCCTGGTACGGGCGAACTTCCAACGATCCGGTCTGGCCGTGAAGTCCTCCATCGCTGGCATCGGTACTGGAGCTGACGTACCGGTGGGTGCCTACTTCCGAGGAGGAATACCGTACGCGCCAGGTCGATCCTCCGGCCCAGAACGCCGGCACCCGAATGGTCTTGGCGCTCGGTGTCGTGAAGGTGACATCGACCTCGAGCGCGTTGAAGGGCTCGTCGTGCGTTTTTTGAGCGGAGAGCGACACCTCGATGAGTCGATTTGCCTCTGTAGTCGGCAGATCGGCGCTTCGGGCGAAGGCGCACCCGAAGGCCAGCCAGCCCCAGACCGAGATTCCCCCGAGTACGCACCGGAGCCGTCGCGTTCCCATGCTGTCTCACCTCGCAAAGATCGGTTGGCGTTTTCCAAGGGACCCGAGGCCCCTTCACGTTGGCAGGGAATTCAGGAAGTTTCGGAAAAGGATGGTTTCCGAGAGGTTGTCGCACTCGTTGCAGTGTTCCCAGTCGATCCAGACGTACTCGATTCCGAACCAGCCCGCGTAGCCCGCGTCCGACAAGCCATCAAGCACGCGGCGGTAGTCGATCGTGTTGTCTTTGAAGGGAGCCTGGAGCCTGCCGGTTCGAGCGCCTCGGACGTGGAAGTGAGAGGCCAGAGGCAAGAGCGGCTCGATCGCGCTATCGGGCAGGCCCGCTCGGGTGAAATGGGTATAGTCGAGGGTGAGGGTCAGGCCGGGCACGCGGGAAATCAAACGGGCCGCGGCTTCGGGATCGGGGGCCAGCGAGCCGACGTGCGCCTCGGTCCCGAGCACTATCTTCGAGCGTCCCGCCTGCTCGACGCGCCAGGCCAGCTCTTCGTGCGCCCTTCCGAGCGAATCTTCGAAACGCTCTTCCTCAAAGTGGACCCCAGGAAGAATCGTAACATGTTCGCAAGAACATGCTAGGGCGTATTCGAGCGTGCGCAGGAACCAATCCCGAGCCTTTCGGCGGCGAGAGCTTTCGGGATGGTTGATGGCGTAAGGTCGAAAATCGGAGTCGGTTTGCAGGAAGACATCGGCCACTTGAAGCCCGAGGTCACCCACGGTTCGTTTCAGTGAGGAAGCGGAACGCGCCGGATTCTCGAATTCACGCGAAGGCCAGAGGTGGGATCGCCCTTCGAACAGGCCGATGTCGACCCCATCGAAGCCGAGCATTGCGATTAGTCGCAATGATTGTTCATGAGTCAAGAGTGGGAATGCGAAGTCGGCACAGGCGAATCGACGTTTCATGTGAGATCGTCCGGCAAGGTGACCTCGGGCGTGTCCCACTCGGCCGCAGCGAGATAGCCGCCGTCCACGATCAACGACGTTCCCGTTACCCCGGCCGAGTCTTCGCACGAAAAATAGAGAATCGAGCGGGCCACGTCGTCCGGGGTCAACGCCCGGCCCAAGGGTACTCGGTGCAGGCGCTGGGCCAGCGTGTTCCTCGGATCCGGCGATGCGTTCAAGTGATGCCTCAAAAGCGGCGTGTCCGTAATCCCCGGGCAAACACAATTGCAGCGCAGGCCCAATTCCGCGTAATCGAGAGCGATCGACTGGCTCAACAAAAGGACCGCCGCCTTCGACGCGGTGTAGGCCGGCGTCTTCGCCTGACCGACGTAACTGCTGATCGAGCCGACGTTGACGACGTAGCTCCTCGCATTACGGCGCAGGTATGGCAGGGCGTGTTTCACCGAGAAGAAGATGCTCCGGACGTTCACCGCCATGAGCATATCCCACTCGCCTTGAGTGTACTCGTGGAGCCGTTTGACATGAACGATTCCCACGCCGTTGATGAGAATCTGCAAACCACCAAAATGGCTTGCCGCTCGCTCGACGCTGGTCTGGACCTGCTCCTCCTGGCTTACGTCGCACGGGATGAAAAGGGCTTCGCCTCCTTGCTCGCGCACGGAGGCCTCGACCGCTCGACCGGCCTCGGCGTTGGCATCGACGATCGCGACTCGTGCACCCTCCTTGGCGAAAAGCCGAGCGGTGGCAGCCCCAATCCCCGACGCCGCTCCGCTGACCCAGGCGGTCTGTCCCTCCAGCCGGCGATTCATGGCATGGCACCTCAAGCGCGCGGGACAATGGTTCCATGGGGCGGAGAGTGCTCCTCTCGTTCTGCCCCAATGCTTACCGCATCAGAGCTGTCAAGTCCAAGGGGATCCCTCGGTCGTGGCGCACCGCTCGTCGACGATGATCCGCTCGGGGACCGGTCCGGCATAAACCCAGAGCATCGCCATGGGGGCGTTAGACTCGTTGATAAAATAGTGGACGCGTCCCCTGGGTTGAAGGGCCGTGGCCTCGTTCGACATCGAGTAGAGCCGCCCCTCGACCACGCAGGTCGCGGTCCCTTCGATGATGCAGATCGATTCGTCGAAGTCGTGAACGTGAGCCGGGAGCCGGCCCCCCGGGTGGAAGCGGCCATAGCCTCCGCTCATCTCGACGCCAGGCAGCAGGTCTTTGTTGAAGAAGTCGATGAACTCGGTGTTCGGTCCGGCCGCGAACCGAGGCGCCTTGCGGATCCGATTCACTCGCTCGGCCCCCGGGCGACCCTCCGACGTTGCGGGCATCGCGACCGGAGTGAACTCTTGCTGGATGATCGTCCGCGCGGGAGAGGACGAGGCGAGCGCTACGTGAAAAACGGCCTTCTCGGTCGGATCGGGGTTCCGTACCAAGTGCGCGATCTCTTTGGGAACGACGACGTTATCGAGGGGTTCGAGCTCATAAATATGTCCCTCGACCTCAACGATGCCGCGACCACTCAGCAGGGTGATCGACTCGGTGAACGCGTGGGTGTGCAGGCTCAAACTCGCTCCGGGGGCGAAGGTCACGATCCCCGTGGTCAGGTTGCGGGCCTGGTTGTGTTCGCCCACCAGGCATTCGAGCACGACGCCTGGCTCGATGTTGAATGTCTTGCCGGAGCCACGCGAGTTCATGACCTCGGGTCGATCGGGACGCATCGATTCGGGAGGCCGCTCGAGTGGGGGCGGGGTGGAAGGCGTTGAAGCTGATCGGGGAGTCAGGTCTGTCGTCATCTCTTGATCTCGCTGAACGATACGAAGCGCCGAGCGAAGCGAGCGGAGCAAGAGCCCGGCATCCAGTCCCAGGGCAATCATGCGAAAGCCCTGAGCGACGCGTCGCGTGATGTCTTCTTCGCTGGTCGCGACGATCCCGCAGTGCTTTCCCGCTTGTCGGAGCGTTTCCTTCATCGTCAAAATTTGTTCGGCGACCCCGGGGCCTTCCCACTGCCCCCGGAATCCGGCCGTGGCCGAGTAATCGGCCGGACCGAAGAAGAACAACTCGGTCCCGCTCACCTGGCTCATCAACGACACTTGATCTCGCGCACGCACCGTCTCGAGGATCGGAACGACGAGCACGTGGTCGTTGGCCTCGGCCGCGTGTTGCCCAAAGCATTGCCCCCAACCAGTCGCACGCTCCGCGCCAATGCCGCGAACTCCTTCGGGGGGATACCAGGCGAATCCGAGTGCCTCGCGGAGCTGCTCGGCCGACTCCACCCAAGGGATGACGACGCCGTCGGCTCCGATGTCCAAGGCGCGCTTGATCAACCCGCCATTTCGCTCGGCGACCCGCACCAACACCACGGTGTCGCTCCGAACGGCCGCCCGAACGTGCTCGACGATCTCTTTCCAGTCGAGGTGGCCGTGCTCCGCGTCGATCACGACCCAGTCAAGGTCCAACGCCACCGCCATCTCGGTGATGCTCGGCGACTCCAAGGTGACCCAGAGCCCCAAGGCCGGCAGATCCGCCTTCAAACGCTGGCGTAGCTTCCTAACCGCAGCCGTTTTCATCCGTCCTCCCGACCCCGGTGAGAATCACGATCCCCCGAGGTCTTCCTCAGTCCCGCGACAGGAGGGCACGGCGATGAAGGAGGCCTCGCCGCTGATTGCCGCTCTCGACAATGTGATAATCAGTGATTATTATGATTGTCAAGGAGCGGAACCGAGGTTGTCAAGTGGCACGCGGGAAACCAAGTCACATGATCGTGTCGGAACGAGGCGGTAACGACAGCGTCGTTCGCCGCTTGCTCGACTTGATTCATGAACAGGGGCTCAAGGTTGGAGACCAGTTGCCCAACATTCGCCAGTTGGCCGCGACGCTTCAAATCAAGCCGACGGCGGTGCGCGATGCCCTGCTTCAAGCCCAGACACTAGGGCTGGTGCGCATCTTGCCTCGCTCCGGTGCGTACATTCAGTCGCTGACGTACGCCCCCATGGTCGAAGCGTTGGCAAATACGATCGAGCCGGCGCTCATCCAGACCGACCACAACCTCTTTCACTTGCTCGATGCCCGGCGGCTCCTGGAGATCGAGCTCGTCGGCCGCGCTGCGGAGCGTCGCGTCTTGGAGGAGTTGCTGCCGGTCCGCGAAGCGCTCGAAGCCATGGCCCGAATCCCGGACACGGAGCTTCGCAACGACTACATCGAGGCCGACGTCCGGTTCCACACCGAAATCGCGCGACTCGCCGGTAACTCCGTGCTCTTGACGATCCTGCAAGCCCTCCTGGGATTGCTCAAGCCGCACCTGGCACAGATCCCATGGTCGCGCGAGCGTCGCCAGCGCACGGATGCATCTCACGCCGAAATCTACTCCGCCCTCGTCGCGGCCGACGCCCCGAAAGCACGCGCGGCGATGACCGAGCACCTTGGACTCGCCTATGAGAACCTGCTGCGTGAAGTCCAGTCTCTGCCCGGGGCTGCCTCACGTCCCTAGTGCTTTGGCAACGTTCGATTGACGGGTAAGCGATTCCTTTTGGTAGGGTGGGCATTGCCCACCAAGCTGTTGGCCTCAGCGAAGATCGGTGGGCAATGCCCACCCTACGGCAGGCCGTCTGCACCCGTTTTCTTAGTCTCGTAGGGTGGGCACCGCCAGCCCTCTCAACATGCACCATATGAATCTGTTACACTGCCTCTACCCAAGGAGCTATCAACTGAGTAAGGAGGCAGTTATGGCGATTCACAGCGAGGTTTTCGAGCGGTTTACCCAAGGG
>Ga0153954_1000655_pt1 | contig 24991 bp, 25 predicted proteins | sample TSFL038MetaG_FD_102277 | JGI IMG/M metagenome (GOLD analysis project Ga0153954, IMG submission 102277) | Attine ant fungus gardens microbial communities from Florida, USA - TSFL038 MetaG | ecosystem: Host-associated > Fungi > Mycelium > Unclassified | place: USA: Florida, Wekiwa Springs State... | reverse complement strand
GCTCGGCCTGATGCTCGCGATCGGCTCGATCCTCATCTATCTCTGGTTCCGCTTCGAATGGCAGTTCGCGCTTGGCGCCATGATCGCCAACGTCCACGACATCGTGCTGACCATCGGCTTCATGTCGATCTCCCAGGTCGATTTCGATCTGACCAGCATCGCGGCGTTGCTCACCATTCTCGGTTACTCCCTGAACGATACGGTCGTCATCTACGACCGCATCCGAGAAATGCTGCGGCGCTACAAGAAAATGCCGATGCCGCAGCTGTTGAACGAATCGATCAACTCGACGCTGTCGCGCTCGATCATCACCCACGTCACGGTGACGCTGGCGCTGCTCGCGCTGCTTCTGTTCGGCGGTCAGGCCATCCACAGCTTCACCGCGGTCATGATGTTCGGCGTGGTGCTGGTGGGCACCTATACCTCGATCTTCATCGCTGCGCCGATCCTGATCTATCTCGGCGTCGGCACCACGCGCGCCGACACGCCGGAAACGCCGGCCAAGAAGCCGGACGCTGCAGCCAAGAAGGCTGACGCCGCGGCCAAGAAGTAACCGACCATGGCATTTTCCCGGGTATGATTCGGGAAAAGGAGGCGCCGGTTTCCAGCCTGCGCGAGGCCTTGGACAGACTATTCTTGTTGACCTGATGCTTCGGCGGACGAAGCCAGGTTGGAAATAGGATCATGCCCCAGCCAGATGACGCTCCGCATCTTCCGAGGTCGGCGCCGATCGAAGCCTATGGCAAGGGCGGCTTCGCGTTTGCCGGCATGTCGCACCGGGGCTCGCTGCTGTGCCTGCCCGATGCGATCTGGGCCTGGGAAGTGACCCGGCCGGAGCAGATCGACAAATATTCATTGCAGCGCGTGTTCGCGGCCGCGAACGGCATCGACACGCTGATCGTCGGCTCCGGCAGCAATGTCTGGGTGCCGCCTGCGGAACTCCGCGCCGCACTGCGAGCCGTGCATGTGGTGCTCGACGTGATGCAGACCGGGCCTGCGATCCGCACCTACAACATCATGATGGGCGAGCGGCGGCGCGTGGCGGCGGCGCTGATCGCGGTGCCATGAGCGAGGGCGGCCAAGACGTGGGTCAGGACGCGGGCCAAGACGCGGGCCGAGACGCGGGCCGAGACGCGGGCCGAGACGCGGCGTCCTTTTGCGCCGATCTCGTGCGCAGCCACGACTTCGGCCGTTACGCTTCGACGCTGTTCGTGCGACCCGAGGAGCGGCGTGCGCTGCTTGCGCTCTATGCCTTCAATGTCGAGATTTTTCGCGTGCGCGACCAGGTCAGCCAGCCGTTGCCGGGCGAGGTTCGCATGCAATGGTGGACGGACCTGCTGGCGGGTGCAGGCCATGGCGGCGTGGAGGGCAATCCGGTCGCCGCGGAGCTCATGCTCGCGATCCGTACCTTCGGCCTTCCGGTCGAGCCGCTGTCGCGGCTGATCGATGAGCACCAGTTCGACCTCTATAACGATCCGATGCCGACGCTGGCGGCACTGGAAGGCTACGTCTACGAGACCTCGTCGGCGCTGTTTGCACTCGCGGCGCGGATCGCAGCGCCGCCATCGGCCGAGATCGAACATCTTGCCCGCCACGCCGGTCTCGCATCGGGCTTTGTGCAGGTGATCGCCTCGCTTCCGCGCGATACCGCGCGCCGGCAGCTGTTCGTGCCATTGCAGCTCCTGGAGAGCCACGGCAGCAGCATGCACGCCGTGTTCGCAGGCAGGCAGACCCCACAAATCCGCGCCGCGCTCGATCAATTGCTCGACGGGGCGCGGCAGCATTTGCAGGCGGCGCTCGGATTGCTCGCGGAGGTGCCGGCAAGGGTGCGGCCGCTGTTCCTGCCGCTGGCGCTGGTCCGCCGAGACTTGCAACAGATGGCGCGTGCCGATGCAGATCCCTTCGCGCCCCGGAATCCGTCCCGCTTGTCGACCCTCTGGACCTTGTGGCGGGCGTCGCGATCCAGACAATTTAAAGGCGAGTAGCGCCTGATCGGGAAAGTCGGCGCCGGTGTCTCGAAGAACATCTCCTCAGGCTTGACCTGATGGATCATGCTCAATCGAACTCGGATCGGTGACGCTCCGTAAACTACCCTCTTTAAGACAATCTTCCGCCGTATCCCTTAACCTGCCGGGCCAACAATATAATTGCCAAATGCTTTACGCCTGGAAGTATCGGCCCACATGACCAAACGCCACCGCAGGAGAGCCGACGCCCCTGACAAGACCGGGGCCGAGGAGTTGCTGGGGCTCAGCCGCATCGCGCTCGACTGTGCGGCGCAGGCCGTCTGCGTTTATGACGCGGAAAACCGGGTCGTGTTGTTCAACCGCCGCTTTATCGAATTGTTCAACCTGTCGCCGGGAGTGATCCGGCCAGGCCTGACCTATCGGGAGGTGATGGAGCACAGCGCGGAGTGCGGCAACTTCGCGCCCGAACTGGTCGATAGGATCGTCCGCAAACGCCTGGCGCTGGTTGCGTTCGGAAAACCATTCAGCGTGCGCCAGGAGATGCCGAACGGCATCATCATCATGCTCGACGTGCGGCTGTTGCCTGACGGCACCTGGATCACTGTTTGCGACGACATCACCCGGCGCGCCAGGCTCGAAACTGCGCTGCAATTGCAGACCGAGCGCATCGAACGCGCCGTCTCGCACATGTCCCACGGTTTGAGCATGTTCGGCCCCGACGAGCGGCTGATCGTCTGCAACGCGCAATATCTGCGCGTGTACGACCTCGATCCCAACATCGTCAAGCCTGGCATCACGCATCGCGAGGTGATCGACCACTGGCTGTCGCAAGGACATGCGCCTGGCCAGACGGTGGAAGAGGTCTACAATCAGCGCATGCGCGAAGTCCGCCGCGGCGAGTCCAGCATCGGATTTCTGACCCGCGCTGACGGCCGTACCATCCAGGCCATATCGAGCCCGATGCCCGACGGAGGCTGGGTCACCGCCTGCTACGACGCCACCGAGCGGCTGCGCCATGAGGACGCGCTAAAACAACAGAACCTGCTGCTCGACGCAGCGCTGGAGAACATGGCGCACGGGCTTTGTGTCTACGACAAGGGCATGAGGCTGGTTTGCTGCAATAGCCGCTATCTGGACATCTTCAGGCTGACGGCGGAAGAGGCCAAGCCGGGAACCCACCTGTCCGATCTGATCAATCGCACCATCGAGCGTGGCGCCTATTCGACCGAATACAGCGCTGCCCAGGTCATGGCTGCGGCGCGCGAGCGGATCGTCAACCAGGACAATGGAGTGCTGTACCGACGCCTGTCGGATGGCTGCCTGATCGCGGTTCGCTATCGGCCGCTTCCCGAGGGCGGATTTGTCGGTACCTACGAGAATATCACCGAGCAGGAACGGGCTCACGAAGAACTGAGCGAACAGCATCGCAGGTTCGACGCCGCACTCAACAACATGTCGCAGGGGCTGTGCATGCTGGACAGCAACCTGCGCGTGACCGTCTGTAACAAGCGCTACATGGAAATCTACGGCCTGTCGCACGAGATCATGCGGCCCGGCATCAGCATGCGCGAAGTCATGGAGCACAGCTGCGCCATCGGCAATCATCCCGAGGTGAGCGTGCAGGAACTCTATGATGAATATACCGCCAAGCTCAAGGACGGCGCGCGGACGTTGCATCGCCATCTCGGTAACGGCCGCATCATCAAGCTCAACCACAGCCCGATGGAGCATGGCGGCTGGCTCATCACCTATGAGGATGTGACCGAGCGCCACAAGACCGAGGCGCGCGTCGCCCACATGGCGCAGCACGATGCGCTGACGGATCTGACCAATCGCGCGCTGTTCCGAGAGAAGATGATTGAGGGGCTCGCGCGGGCAGCGGCGGACGGCACCGCCATGGCGGTGCTGTACCTCGATCTCGATAATTTCAAGACGGTCAACGATCGCCTGGGGCATGCGATCGGCGACCGGCTGTTGTGCTGGGTGGCCGACCGGTTGCGGCAATGTGTCGGCGAGACCGATACCGTGGCGCGGCTCGGCGGCGACGAGTTCGCCGTACTGCAATGCGGACCGCAGCCGGAATCCGCGGAGCGGCTGGCGCGGCGCCTGGTCGAGGTCATCAACCGCCCGCCGCCATTTGACGGTCAGCTGGTGCATTCCGGCGTTAGCGTCGGCATCGCCATCGCTCCGCTGGACGGTCTCGAAGCCGACCAGCTGATGAAATGCGCCGACCTCGCGCTCTATCAAGCCAAGGCGAGGGGACGCGGCACCTATGAGTTCTTCCGCCCGGAAATGGAGGAGCAGGCGCGCACACGGCACCTGCTCGAGACCGATTTGCGCGGTGCGCTCGAGGCCGGCGAATTCCATCTGGTCTACCAGCCCCAGATCAAGCTCGGCACCGGCGAATTGACGGGCTTCGAGGCGCTGCTGCGCTGGAACCACCCCAAGCGCGGCCAGATCAGCCCCGCGGAGTTCATTCCCGTCGCGGAAGAGACCGGCCTGATCGTGCCGATTGGGGAGTGGGTGTTGCGAACCGCCTGCGCGGCCGCAGCCCAGTGGCCGGCCTTCGTCAAGGTCGCGATCAACCTGTCGCCGGTACAGTTCCGCGCACGCGGGCTGGCCGCGATGGTGACGAGCGCTTTGGCGGCGGCCGGGCTGGCTCCCGGTCGCCTTGAACTGGAAGTGACCGAGAGCGCGTTGCTGCAGGATGACGCGGCGACGATTGCGATCCTGCACCAGCTGCGGGCGCTCGGCATCCGTGTCAGCATGGACGATTTCGGTGTCGGCTATTCGTCGCTGAGCTACCTGCGCAAGTTCCCGTTCGACAAGATCAAGATCGACCGCTCCTTCATTGGCACGCTCGGCGAATCCCTGGGCAGCAAGGCGATCGTGCGCACCATCGCGAGCCTCGGCAGCAATCTCGGCATGGAAACGACGGCCGAGGGGATCGAGACCGCCGAACAGCTCGATCTCGTGCGAGAGGCCGGCTGCACGGAAGCTCAGGGCTTCCATTTCAGCCGTCCGTGCCCCGCCGCTGACGTGTTTCGCATCATCGAGCAATTGAATCGCACCGCCCGCGTTGCTTAAATAGCGAGATGCGCTCGCAACGTCAGGCACTCGATCTCGACAGGCTTCCGGTTACGCTGGCCGACATCACCGGCGCGGTGAAGACCATTGGCGGCGCGATCGTCGCCACGCCCTGCAATGAAAGTCGCACGCTCGGTGAGATCTGCGGCTGCAAGCTCTGGCTCAAGTTCGAGAACCTGCAGTTCACCGCCACCTTCAAGGAACGCGGTGCACTTAATCGCCTGACCGCACTGAGTGTCGAGGAGCGGCGGCGCGGCGTGATTGCGATGTCGGCCGGAAATCATGCGCAGGGCGTCGCCTATCACGCCAAACGCCTCGGTATTCCCGCGACCATCATCATGCCGGTCGGAACTCCCATGGTGAAGATCGAAAACACCCGGCGGCATGGTGCGATCGTGATCATTTCCGGGAATACGCTGGAGGAAGCCGGCGTCTTCGCGCACGAGCACGGCGAAGCGCACGGCATGACCATGATCCATCCCTACGACGATGTCAGGATCATCGCAGGCCAGGGCACGATTGCGCTTGAAATGCTGAAAGCGGTGCCGGCGCTGGATATGCTGGTCGTTCCCATCGGCGGAGGCGGGCTGATCTCCGGCATCGCGGTTGCGGCGAAATCGCTGAAGCCGGAGCTGCGCATCATCGGCGTGCAGGCCGCCCTTTATCCCTCGATGTACAACGCCATCACGTCCGGACATCTGCCGATGCGCGGCGATACGCTGGCCGAGGGCATTGCGGTCAAGGCGCCCGGAAAGATAACGACGGATATCATTCGTCACCTCGTGGATGAGATCGTGCTCGTCAACGAAGCCGAGATCGAACGCGCCGTGGCGGATCTGATCAACATCGAAAAGACCGTGGTTGAAGGTGCAGGTGCGGCGGGTCTTGCCGCGGTGCAGGCCAATCCGGCGCTGTTCGCAGGCCGCCATGTCGGCCTGGTGCTCACCGGCGGCAATATAGACACCCGCCTGATCGCGTCCGTCCTGACCCGGGAGCTTGCGCGCGAGGGGCGGCTGACCCAGCTCTCGCTCGACATTGTCGACCGGCCGGGTCAACTGGCCGCGGTCGCGGCGCTCTTGGCAGAGGCCGGCGCCAACATCATTGAGGTCTCGCATCAGCGGACTTTTTCGGACCTGCCGGCCAAGGCGACCCTGCTTCAGCTGGTCATCGAGACCCGGGATCGCGTCCATCTCGACGATGTTCTGACCAAACTTGAGGCAGCCGGATTGACCGCGCGCTGCGACTAGGCGCGGTGGTCCCTGGTCTGTCCGGCTGTTCCCCTAAGCCTTTCTATGCTCTGGACGGTATCCGGTCCGGGGCGGTAGGCTTACCCCACACTGCCGCGGAAGCCGGCGGGTCAAGGGAAGGGAGGACGGAGCCATGCGCGAGTTGACGCCGGATACCATGACCGATGCCGTTCTCGACCAGATGGCGACCACACCCGGCCCGCGGATGCGCGAAGTCATGGCGGCAGCCGTCGAGCATCTGCATGCGTTCGCCCGGGAGGTGAACCTCACCCCCGGCGAATGGATCAAGGGCGTGCCCAGCATTCGCTTCGACCTGAAACTGTCACGCAAAGGCAAGGCCGACAAGACCAGCGGACGCGTCGGCTCCGATCCGTCCGCGATTCTCAAGGAGTCAAAAATTGCTGCGCCGGCGCCCGCGGCAAGCTAAGTCTGATTTTACTGGGCGAATCCAAAAACCAAAAACACCTGGTAGTGGGGGAAACATGAATCGTAGAGAACTGATCGGGCTGGCCACGGCTGCCGTTACGCTCGGATGGACGACGGTCGCAAGTGCGGAGGAGCCGCCGATCAAGATCGGCATGTCGATGGCACAGACCGGCGGTCTCGCCGGCGGCGGCAAGCCGTCGCTGCTCGGTATCGAGATCTGGCGCGACGACATCAACGCCAAGGGTGGCTTGCTTGGCCGCAAGATCGAGCTCGTGGTCTATGACGACAAGTCGAGCGCAGCCGAGACGCCAGCGATCTATTCCAAGCTGATCGATGTCGACAAGGTCGACCTGCTGTTCGCTCCGTATGCAACGGTGCCGACCGCCCCGATCATGCCGCTGGTCAAGCAGCGCGGCCTGCTCCTGATGGGCAATTTCTCGTTCCAGGTGAACAGCAAGGTCCGCCACGACATGTGGTTCAATTGCGCGCCCTGGGGACCGGCCGACAGCTGGGCGACCGGCTTCCTCGGCATCGGTCAGAAGGCAGGTGGCAAGTCCGTGGCGCTGCTGTCAGCCGACCAGGAGTTCGCCCAGAACCTGATCACGACAGCGCGCGACGTGGCCAAGAAGGCGGGCCTGAACATCGTGTTCGATCAATCCTATCCGCCGAGCACCGCGGAGTTTTCCGGTATCATCCGAGCGCTCAGCGCCGCGAAGCCTGACATCGTCTATGTCGCGTCCTATCCGCCGGATTCGGCCGCGATCCTGCGTGCCGTCAACGAACTCGGCATCGGCGACAATGTGAAACTGTTTGGCGGCGCCATGGTCGGTCTGCAATTCGGGACCGTCATGGAGAGCATGGGCTCGCTGCTCAACGGCGTCGTCAACTACAACACCTGGCTGCCCGAGCCGAGCATGAAGTTCCCGGGCACCAAGGAGTTCTTTGAGAAGTACACCAAGCGCGCCGTCGAGGCGAAAGTCGATCCGCTCGGCTTCTACATCGCGCCCTATGGCTATGCCATGGGACAGATGATCGAGCAGGCCGTCAACGCCAACAAGTCGCTCGACCAGAAGGCGATCGCCAAATATCTGCATGAGCACACCATGCAGACCATTGTCGGGCCGATCGCCTTTGCCGAGGACGGTGAGTGGAAGGAGAGCGCGACCGTCGAGGCCCAGTTCCGCGGCATCAAGGACAAGAACATGGATCAGTTCCGCCAGGCGGGTAAGCAGGTGATCCTGTTCCCCGACAATCTGAAAACCGGTGATCTGATCACGCCCTTCGAGGCCGCCCGCAAGTAATCGGCAAGTAACTGGCAAGTAACTGGAAAGCCTCCAGGCGCGAGGAGGGCGCGGGTGTTCTCGATCGAATTGCTGCGCGACGCCGTCGTGCTCGGCATTCTGCTCGGCTGCTTTTACGCAGCCGTCAGCATCGGGCTGTCCATCTCCTTTGGATTGCTTGATGTGCCTCAGGTCGCGCATCCGGCCTTCCTGGTGCTGGCGTCCTACGGCGTATTCCTGTTGAACGACAGCTATGACATCGATCCGCTGGTCGCCGGGCTGATGATCACGCCGCTGCTCTTCGTGCTCGGCGTCATCACCTACCGCGTCTACCACGAGACCTTCGAGAAGCGGGGCAGCGATGCCGCCGTGCGCGGCATCGCCTTCTTCTTCGGGGTCGCCTTTATCATCGAAGTGCTGATCATCATGCAATTCGGCGTCGATCAGCGCTCGGTGACCGCGTCCTATATCGGCAAGGCCTGGCGGATCGGCGATCTGCGGATTCCGGTGCGGCAGCTCGTGGCCTTCGGGGTCGCGCTGGCGCTGACGGTTGTGCTCGCGCTTTATCTCTCGAAGACCTTTCTCGGCCGTGCAATCCGTGCGGTGGCGCAGGACGAGGAAGGATTGCGGCTGATGGGCGCCAATCCCGTCCGGATCAAGCAGTTCGCCTTCGGCATCGCGACGTCGGTGCTCGGGCTCGCCGGGGCGCTGCTGATCATCGTCGCCCCGGTCGAGCCCACGCTCGGCCGCGTTTATATCGGGCGCACGTTCTGCGTCGTCGTCATGGCCGGGCTTGGCAGCATTTCGGGGACGCTGATCGCCTCCATCATCCTCGGCGTCGCCGAGTCGATCGTGCTCACCATGTTCGGCGCCTCCTGGGCGCCTGCGATTTCGTTTGCGTTGCTGCTGGGCGTTCTTGCCGTGCGGCCGCAAGGCCTGCTTGGCAGGTGATCCATGAAGAAAGGTTCGATTGCGTTCTGGTGCGGCGTGGTGGTCTTTCTGGCCGCCGTGCTGCTGATGACCCAGCTGGTCAGGAATGAATATCCGTTCTTTGCCGGCTACGTGATCCTGCAATTCGTGGTGCTGTCGGTCGCCTGGACCATCCTTGGCGGCTATGCCGGTTACGTCAATTTCGGCACCAACGCGTTTTTCGGTGTCGGGGTCTACACCGCCGTGTTGCTGGTCCAGGCCTACCGCGCGCCGCTTGGCGTGCAGATCGTTGTGGCTGCCGCGGTCGGCGGTCTGCTCGGCCTGGGCGTAGGCCTGCTGACCTTGCGAATGCGCGGCATCTTTTTCTCGATTGCGACCATTGCGCTTGCCATCATTATCGAGACCACCATCACCAATTGGCGGTTTGTCGGCGGCGCTGCCGGCATCCAGTTGCAGCGGCCGCCGGTGATGCCGCCGTTCGACAGCTATGTGAAGATGCTGTTCTTCGTGCAGGCCTTGCTGGTGGTCATCGCCGTTGCGATCACGCGGTTCATCCAGCATTCGCGAATGGGCCGGGGCTTGCAGGCGCTGCGCGACGATGAGCTCGCCGCCGAGTGCACGGGTGTGCCGACCTTGCGACTGAAGCTGCTCGCCTGCGTGATCTCCGGCGCGCTGATGGCGGCCGGCGGCGCGCCGGCGGCCATGTATCTGCAATTCGCCAATCCCGACTCGGCCTTCAATCTGAACTATTCGGTCTCGGTGCTGGCGATGTCGTTGATCGGCGGCACCGCGCACTGGATCGGCCCCGTGATCGGCGCGATCCTGCTCGGCACCACCCAGCAATTGCTGGCGGTGACGATCTCCTCCGAGGTCAACGTGCTCGTGCTCGGCGTCATGCTGGTGCTGTTCGTGGTGGCCGCGCCCAAGGGCATCATCGGCCTCGTGACCGGTCTTGCAGGCAGGAGAGGCCATAAATGACGGCACCTGCTCCCGAAGCGGCACTGCTGCGGATCGATGGGCTGACCAAGAGCTTTGGCGGCTTTGTCGCGCTCGACAACATCAATGTCGAGATCCGCAAGGGCGAGCGATTTGGCCTGATCGGGCCCAATGGCTCCGGAAAGACGACACTGGTCAACTGCATTTCCGGCGCGCTGCGTCCGAACAAGGGAGCGGTGCTGTTCGCGGGCGAGGACATCACGCCGTTGCCCGCGAACCGACGATCCCATCGCGGGATCGCGCGAAGCTTTCAGCTTCCGCGGCCGTTCCGAAGCATGACCGTGCTGGGAAACCTGATGGTGGCGCTCGACTTCGCCGCCCATGGCGAGCTGTTCGAGACCGAAGCGCATCGGCGTGACGCGGCAATGTCGATTCTGACCCGGATCGGGCTTGCCCCCAAGGCGCTCGTCGCAACGGGAGCGTTGACGCAGGTCGAGCTGCGCAAGATGGAGCTCGCGCGCGCGATGGCGACCGGGCCAAAACTCCTGATCTCCGACGAGGCGATGGCGGGGCTGTCGACGTCCGAGGTCGACGAGGTGCTGGATCTCCTGATCAGCCTTGGTGGCGAGAACATCGCCATCATCATGATCGAGCACATCATGCAGGCGGTGATGCGCTTCTCCGAGCGCGTGATGTGCCTCGATGCCGGCAAGGTCATCGCGCTCGGTGCGCCTGCCGAGGTGATGGCGAACCCGCGGGTCCAGGAGGCCTATCTTGGCACTTAGCCTCGCGATCGATGGTCTGGATGCGGGCTACGGCGCGGTCAAGGCGCTGCGCGGCGTCTCGCTGCGCGTCGAGATCGGCGAGACGGTGGCGCTGCTCGGCACCAACGGCAACGGCAAGAGCACGCTGATCAAATGCATCATGGGGCTGGTTCGCCCCACACGAGGCAGCATCTCGCTGTCGATCGACGGCAAGGCGCACGATCTGACAAGGTTGTCGCCGGAGGAAATCGTCGATCTCGGCGTGGCGCTGGTGCCGGAGGGAAGGCGCCTGTTTCCCAAGCTGACGGTCATCGAAAACCTGATGCTGGGCGCGTTCCGGAAAGCTGCCCGGAGCGCGATTCCGCACAATCTGGCGATAGCCTTTGAGACGTTCCCGGTGCTGAAGGACCGCAAGAACCAGCTGGCCGGCACCATGTCGGGCGGCCAGCAGCAGATGCTTGCGATCGCGAGGGCGCTGATGTCCTCGCCGCGCCTGCTTCTGGTCGATGAGCCCTCGGTGGGACTGTCGCCGCTCCTGGTGTCGCAGACCATCACCAAGATCGGCGAGCTGAAGCAGAGCTTTGGCCTGACGGTGCTGATGGCGGAGCAGAATTTCAACCAGGCGATCCGGATCGCCGACCGCGGCTACATCATCGTCCATGGCGAGATTGCGGTGTCCGCCGCCTCCGTCGACGAGCTGAAGGCCAACGATATCGTCAAGCGGCTCTATCTCGGCGGCGTCGCCTGACCAGCGCTGAAGCGGCCCTTAAGGCAAGGTGATTTTCGGAATCGATTTCGCCGAGGGTTCTTCCTTCTCCCCTTGCGGGAGAGGTGAACCTCCGATGCCGCTCCAATTCGGCTTAATCTCATCACGGCTTAGTTCGTCGGCAGCTGCAAGTCGCCGGCTTCGAAATTGAAGCGGTCGCGCAGGTTCTTGCGCTGCTCGAGAATGTCCTTGAGAAAGGCGCGGTCGGCGTCGTTCTTCATCATCGGCTCGATCAGGTCGAGCTGGTTCATCGCGACGAGCTGCAGGATCTCGGTACGTGGCTTGCCGCTCGGGTCGCGCGGCAGTGCATGGACCACCTGGATGTGCTCCGGCGGCTTTGGGCCCTTGGCGGCTGAGAGTTCGCTCCGTAGCTGCGTCTCCAGAGCGGCCTTGTCGGCCTCGACGAAGGCGTAGAGACCAACCCCAGTCCGCCGATCGGCAAAGGCGACAATGGCGGTGTCGCGAACGTCCGGATTCCTGCGGATCAGGTCGACCAGGACGGGAGCGTCATTGACCAGCCTGCGGCCGCCGCCTTCGCGATCGGTGAAATTGAAAAGGCCGCGGGTGATGGCGCGATACACTTTCTTGCCGGTCATGAGCCAGACGCGGGCGACCAGCGATTTGCGGGCGAGGATCTTGCGCTCCTTCGGCGTCAGCGCCTCGGGCGCATAGCTGCGCTTGTGCTTCAGAAGATGACGTAAATCTTCATAGGCGGCGATCCGGAACAGCGGGCTGCGCGTCTTGAAGCAGGCGGCGAGCTGGAAGTCCGTGAGATAGCAGCGGCCGTCGGTGCCGCGCAGCCAGTTCTGCTCCTTGGCGAGATCATTATGGCAGATGCCAGCGCGGTGCAGCCGGCGCAGCGCGGCCTTGGCAGACTGGAAATAGGCGACGTCGCCATGCGGCTTGGCCAGATGCAGCGCGACGCCGTCGATGAAGCCGCGCACCAGCGCGCGTCGTCCGGCCCACAACAGCTCGGGGCCGACCTGCGACCCCTTCGCGAGCGTCAGCGCCTTCCGCTCGCGGGCGAACAGATGTCGCGCCAATGGAAACGACCACCAGGGCACCTCGTCGAGCCGGCGCAGCACCGCATCGACCTCGCCGGTCGCGACGCGAAAGCGTCCGCGCTCGACGGTCGAGAACACGTCGCGCTTGAGCAGCACGCCGTCGCTCCAACGCGACGACAGGGTCGTGGCGTCATCCTTGGACAGACTCATCGAACGCTCACGCCGCCGCCGGGGTGCGCAGATGATCCGCGATCCAGCGGTCGAGATCGGCGAGCGCCCGCGCTGAAACCGCCTGCTTCTTCGCAACCGTCTTCTCGTTGCCGCGCAGGCGGCTGCCATCGGCTTTCTTGGTCGGCACCGAGGCGAGCGGCGGGAATAGCCCGAAATTGATGTTCATCGGCTGGAAGGAACGGCTTCCGGGCTCGATGGTCTCGATGTGGCCGCCGGTGATATGGCCGAGCAGGGCACCGAGCGCCGTGGTTGCGGGCGGCGGCGCCAGCGCCGCGCTGCGCGCGTCGGCAGCGGCATAGAGGCCGGCGATCAGCCCGATGCTGGCGGATTCCACATAGCCCTCGCATCCCGTCATCTGGCCGGCAAAACGCAGCCGCGGCTCTGCGCGCAGGCGCAGCTGCGTATCGAGGAGCTTTGGCGAGTTGAGGAAGGTGTTGCGGTGCAGGCCGCCGAGCCGGGCAAATTCCGCCTTCTCGAGCCCGGGAATCGTGCGGAAAATCTGTTGCTGCGGGCCGTATTTCAGCTTGGTCTGGAATCCGACCATGTTGTAGAGCGTGCCGAGCTTGTTGTCCTGACGGAGCTGGACGATGGCGTATGGCTTTGTCGTCGGATTATGCGGATTGGTCAGCCCGACCGGCTTCATCGGTCCATACCGCAGCGTCTCGCGGCCACGTTCGGCCATTACCTCGATCGGCAGGCAGCCGTCGAAATAGGGCGTATTGGTCTCCCAGTTCTTGAAATCGGTCTTCTCGCCCGCGAGCAGGGCGCCGACGAAGCTGTCGTACTGCTCCTCGGTCATCGGGCAATTGATGTAGTCGGCGCCGGTGCCTCCCGGGCCGATCTTGTCGTAGCGCGACTGGAACCAGGCGACGGACATGTCGATCGTGTCCCTGTGCACGATCGGCGCGATCGCATCGAAAAAGGCCAGCGCGCTCTCTTCCGTCAGTTTGAGGATGGCCTCGGCAAGCGGCGCCGAGGTGAGGGGGCCGGTCGCGACAATGACGTTGGTCCAATCGGCGGGCGGCAGGCCCGCAATCTCGCCGCGGCGGATATCGATATTGGGGTGCTCGTCGAGCGCGCGGGTGACCGCCGCCGAAAACCCCTCGCGGTCGACCGCCAACGCCCCGCCGGCTGGCACCTGATTGGTGTCCGCGGCGCGCATGATCAGCGAGCCGAGCTTGCGCATCTCGGCATGGAGCAGGCCGACCGCGTTGTTGGCTGCGTCGTCGGAGCGGAAGGAATTGGAGCAAACGAGCTCGGCAAGCCCGTCGGTGCGGTGCGCCTCGGTCATGCGCTGCGGCCGCATCTCGTGCAGCACGACCCGGCAGCCGGCCTGTGCGGCCTGCCAGGCGGCCTCGGAGCCGGCCAGGCCCGCGCCAATCACATGCACGGTGTCAGAAGTTGGAATCCCAGTCATGGGCGCAGCGTTAGCGCTTTTTCTCAAGGCGCGCACCTGCGCAAAGCAAAACCGATCCCCAGAAACGACAACGCCCGCGAGGACGCGGGCGTTATCCGTTCAATCGAGGGGCTGAACGATCAGCTGTTGTAGCTGCCAGCTGCAACGCGCGGGATATCCGAGCGATCGAGGCCGATGTCGGCCAGTTCGCGATCGCTGAGCTGGGACAGCTCGTTGACGTTGCGCTGATAATCCCGGAATGCCTGGATCATGCGGATGAGCGAGAGCAACATGGTATTCTCCTTAAGTCCATACGATTCAGCCCTTGGAGCAAGGCCTCATCGTTGAAATGAATATAGATTAGGATTCCTCAGGCAGCCACTTCTTATGCTGCGGTGCAGCTAAGTGTAAAATGCATGGCGCAGTTAAGAACCGGTCAATGTTTTGGCGCGGCTGCTCCAAAATCGCTCAAAAATGGAACCGCAGATAAAAGTACCGTGAAATCAAGGGATTGCCGCGTTTGCGAAGGGAACGTTCAAGGAGTTGGATGGGTCGAAAAGGCGCCGCCTTGAAAGGTGTTTTAGTCAAAGGGAACCGAAGCGGATTGGTTGTCATTCATGCGTGATTCGCATGCTCCGTCGTAAGTATGAATATATGATCATTTCTATTTTGCGTCGCAGCGCGTCCGGACTGGCGCATGCCCCGATTTCGGGAGGTCGGTGACGGAGTGCTGGGGGATCGGTTCGCTCAGCCGCTTCAACCCCGGGATCAGCATTGGCCACTCGAGGTTGCTGAGGCTCTGTCGTGAACGTTCAGCGTCGTCTTGAACGCACAGTGTCCCGCCCGGCGTTGCTTCGCCGATTCCGAGGTGCGCGACGAACAAACCGGCTCCATGCATTCACGCAAACCGGCGCCCCGCCGCTGCAATGCAACCGAGTGCGTCATCATCGACGCAACACATCGTCCTATCAGCGCGCAGCGGTGATGATCATTACCGACTTGTAATCAAAACGCGCGGCTACGCATGAGGCTCTGCGATCCATGCTGATCACATTTTTCTCGCGGGGATTTCATTCACCAAGCTGCGACCGATCAGCGCACAATCACTTTTGCAGAATCCGGCAATGGCGCCGAGTCTGCGTTAAAAACAAAGGAAAGTAACATGATCAAAAAGTTACTCGGAGTTGCCGCGATGGCGGCTGTTGCCTGCGCAGTTGTTCCCGCTCATGCCGCCCATATGGGCGTCGGTTGCAACGGCGCAAGCTTTGCGAAGACGGAATCGGCGATCGAGGCTTCGGCCGACGGCGAAGGCAAGTTCGCTGCCGAGAAGGAAATCGCGGCGGCGCAAGACGCTTATCTGAACAGCAAGTTCGGCGCCTGCAGCGCACATCTCAGCAAGGCGATGCGCAACACCGCCGCGGCGAAGTAATCAACGCAGTACCAATTCAGGGGCAGGGGGCCGGTCGCGATGCGATCGGCCCTTGTTTTTTAGGGCGCGTGGGCGAGCTGGTTTGCGAAATAGGCGATGGTCTTGGCGTAGACCTCGCTCTTGTTCCACTGTTGCAGCACCGCGAAGTTCGGCGCTCCCGGCTGGAAGTCCTTGCCGCGCTGCCAGCCATGGTTGGCGAGATAGTTTGCGGTCGAGGCCAACACGTCAGGCACATTGTGCATGAGGTCGCGGCGGCCATTGCCGTCGAAGTCGACAGCGAATTTCATCCAGGATGACGGCATGAACTGGGTCTGGCCAAGCTCGCCGGCCCAGGCGCCGCGCATCTCCTGTGGCGAAAGATCGCCACGGTCGATGATACGTAGCGCATCCATCAATTCGCCGCGAAATTCGTCGGCGCGACGGCAGTTATAGGCGAGCGTTGCCAGCGAGCGGACAGTCTGGAACTTGCCCGTGTTGACGCCGAAATCGGTCTCCAGGCCCCAGATCGCGACCAGGACCTCGGCGGGCACGCCGTAGCTCTGCTCGATGCGGGACAGCACCGACCCGTATTGCTTCAGCATGTTGGAGCCGCGCGTCATCCGCGGCGGCACCATCCGGCCGGAGAACTGCTCAAACGTCTGGTCAAAGACCTTCTGCGAATGATCACGGTTGAGCACGCTCTGGTCGAGCGTGACACCGCTCAGCCCGGTGTTGATCGCCTGCTGCGATATCCCCTTGGAGGCGGCCTCGGTCTTGAAGGCCGCCAGCCATGAATCAAAGTTTCCGGTTTCGCAGGAGGCTGCAGCGAGCGCTGGAGCGCTTGTAACGGTCAGCGCCGCGCCGAGTGTCAAGGCCCGAAAAGACGCGCCTGTAGGACGACGGGAAGTTGTGAGTGCCACGAATGCCGGTTCCGACTCGAAATGTCCTGATCGTGCAGCGCAAAATGTCGATGTCAACCGCGGCCAAAACAAGGCTGAGGAGGAAATCCCGAACCGCCGGTCTGGGGCGGCGGTTCGGGTCGCAGTTGCGATATGGGAGTGTCTTTCAGGCCTCGTCCCGCCGTTTCCACGGAAACAGGTTGGCCGGGAAGTCGGCCGCCGGCTTTCGCTGATGCGGTGGCCGCGGCGGGATCGGCTTGGCATTCGGATCGATGGCGACCACCTCACGGTAGAGATGCCAGGTGGCATGGCCGAGCAGCGGGATCACCACGGCGAGTCCCAGGAACAGCGGCAGCGAACCGACGAGCAGAAGAGCGGCGACGATCAGGCCCCAAAGCGCGATCGTCGTGGGGTTTTTCGCCGCCACCCGTATCGAGGTGACCATGGCCTCGCCCGCGGTTGCATGGCGGTCGAGCATCAACGGGAACGACACGACGCTGATGCAAAGCGCGACCAGCGCGAACAGAAAACCGATGCCGCAGCCGACGATGATCAGCCACCAGCCTTGCGACGTGGTCAGGACGCGCGTGACGAAATCGGAAACGCCGGTCGCGCCGCCATAGCCGAACACGGCGGTATAGATCGCCTGCGCGGTCGCAACCCAGGTCACGAACAGCGCGAGCAGCAGCGTGCCGAGCCCGAGCATCGCCCCAAAAGAGGGTGAGCGCAGCACGTCGAGGGCATCCCAGGCGGATGCTTCCAGTCCCCGTTCCCGCCGGCTTGAGAGTTCATAGAGGCCGAGCGCCGCGAACGGGCCAAGCAGGGCAAAGCCTGCCGCGAGCGGGAAGAGCAATGGAATCACGGCATAGCCAAGGGCGGCGCGCGCGAGCAGGAGCCCCAACACCGGATAGATCACGCAAAGAATGATGGCGTGGCTCGGTACCGCCTTGAAATCCTTCCAGCCGAGTTTCAATGCCCGGTGCAAATCGGAAAGACCGATGGTGCGGATTTCAGGCGTAGCCTCTATCGGCTGCACCTGCGAACTGGCATTGTCGTGGTAGGTTGAGGCCATGGTCGCTAACTCCCTTGCCTTAGCGGCCGGAGTTCGCGCCAAGTCGGGGCGCGAATCAGCCGCCGATGGAACGATCGCGATCTTGACCAGACGCGAGAACCTGTTCTGGCCATGTCGCGAACTGAACCAACAGCATACTCCCGAATCGTTCTGTCGTCGCTCACGCCTGGTTGAAATTTATTGCCGCAGCGCAACTCGCCTCATTCGTCATTCCGCCGTCATTTCGCCGCGGCTAAGCTTCACATCGATGGTTCGGTTCGCATTGGCAACTCTCGCCACGACGGTTAAGGTTGGCAAGCGATCTCGATCCGGTGCCGCCGGGCAACCAAGGCTGTTGAAAGCCGTACCACCGTGTCAAAATACATTAGGAGCAATCGATGAGTGTTTTCGGAAAAATCATGGGCGCGATCTTCGGCCATTCGGCCGCAGCTGCGCCGACCAGCGGCAGTGCCGCGCCGGCCGGTGGCGCGGCTCCGGCTGGTGCCGCGCCGGCCGCAGGCGGTTCGAGCGCGTCGGCTGCTCCATCAGCGACGCCCGCGCAGAGCGTCGATGTGGCCGCGATCGTCGACAAGGCGGTCGCAGCCAAGCACGAGAAGCTGGAATGGCGCACGTCGATTGTCGACCTGATGAAGGCGCTCGACATCGATTCCAGTCTTGCCGCGCGCAAGGAGCTCGCCAAGGAGCTGGGCTACACCGGCGACACCAATGATTCCGCCAGCATGAACGTCTGGCTCCACAAGCAGGTGATGGCCAAGCTCGCGGCCAATGGCGGCAAGCTTCCGCCGGAGATCAAGCACTAGCGCGCGTCCCGAGGGGACCTGAAGACCAAAGCGCGATGGCGATTTGGTCTGCAGTACTCGCGTCTTAGCGGATTTTTTTAATTCTGAGCACTAAAGGCCCGTGTCCCGGCACGGGCCTTTTTATTTTGTTATTTTGCACAATCAGGACGCCTGCCGGACATGTCGATCCGGATCGTGTGAGCCGTCACGCCACCAGGTCGCGGTATTCCGGGTGCTTGCTCAGATAGTCCACGACAAAGCCGCAGCCGGCGATCACCTTCTGACCGTCGGTGCGAATCATCTCCAGTGCGCCTTTCACCAGCTCCGAGGCGATGCCGCGGCCGCGCAAGCTCCGCGGCGTCTCGGTGTGGGTGATGATGACCGCTTGCGGCGTCAGCCGGTAGTTGGCGAAGGCGATCTCGTTGCCGACGTCGAGCTCGAAACGATGCTGGATCTTGTTGTCGCGGACGGCGGCCATGATCTGCATTTCCTCAATGGATTCACCATTTTCATGTAGCCCGTGAACCCTCCGGTGCAAAGGGGCGACCAAGCTGGGATTGGCGCACGGAGACTTCGGCCACATGCGGGCTTTTCCTTTGATCACAGCTTCCCTGGCGATTGTCGTCACGGCAATTGCCCGTCCCATGCCGGCGGCGGCCGAAGGCGAACAGAACTGGCAGGCGTGTACCAGCCTCGCCAGCGCGCCCGATCAGCGGGTCAGCGCCTGTTCGGCTGTCATCGACGGCAAGACCGAGACCGGCTCCAAACTTGCCGCGGCCTACTGCAATCGCGGCCATGGGCACACCGAACAACGCCAGCTTGATGCGGCGCTGGCCGATCTCAACGAGGCGATCCAGATCGATCCGGCCTACGCTTGCGCCTACAATAATCGCGGCCGCGTCTACGCCTTCAAGCGCGACTTCGATCGTGCGATCGCAGAATATGACGAGGCGATCCGCCTGCAGCCGTCGTTTGCGCTGGCCTACAACAATCGCGGCGACGCCAAGCTCGGCAAGGCCGATGTGCCCGGCGCGCTCACCGATTTCAATACTGCGATCAAGCTCAATCCGACGCTCGCGGTCGCCTACGGCAATCGCGGTTACATCTTCTATCGCATGCGCGACACCACGCATGCGATCGCGGACTACACCACGCAGATCAAGCTGATGCCTGACCTGCTCGCTTACATCAACCGCGGCAATGCCTATCGCGATTCCGATCAGCTCGACCGCGCCGCTGCCGATTATGCCGAAGTCATCAGGATCGCGCCGGAGGATGCGCGCGGCTGGCGCAATCGCGGCTCGATCCGGCTCTTTCAGGGCGACAACAAAGGCGGAGTCGCCGACTACGACAAGGCCCTGCAATACGACGCCGCCGACGCCTATTCCTGGAACAATCGCGGCCAGGCCAAGCTGAGGCTCGGCGACCGATCGGGCGCGATCGCGGACTTCAGGAAGGCGCTCGAGCTGCGCCCCGATCTCGCAACCACGCGCGACGCGCTGCGCAAGCTCGGTGTGACGCTCTAACTCTTCAGCAGGTCCTTGTACGCGTCGTGCTTGCCGATCCAGGCCTTCACGAACGGGCATTGCGGGACCACCTTCAATCCGTCCTTTCGCACCTGATCCAATGCGCCCTGGACCAGTTTTGAGCCCACGCCGCGGCCGCCGAGCTCCGGCGGCACTTCGGTATGGATGAAGGTGATCACATCACCGTCGAGCTTGTAATAGGTGGCGGCGAGATGGCCGTCGACCACGAGCTCGAAGCGGTGATGTTCCTTGTTGTTGATGACGTCGCCCATCGCTGGCCTCAATTCTTCAGGGACTCCGAGAGCATGGCCCGGATCGACCATGCCTCGCCGTCGCTTGTACCCTTGATATCACCGATCTTCCATCCATTCGCCTCGCGCACGAAATCATAGCGGATCACCTGATCGGCGGGCTTGCGCGGCGGCGTATTGCGTCCAGCGATGGTGACGGCGATCAACGCCTTGCCGGCGTCCAGCTTCTCGGTGTCCACCGTGAACGATTTGACGTCCGGCTCCTGCGAGTTGGTGACGGGATCGAAATCGATCGGGCCGACATCGCCCTTTGGCGTATGCGCATCTGCCTTGGCCCAGAGCGCTATCAGCGACTTCGATAGATACTTCGCTTTGGCGGCCTTGTTCTGGATCACAACGCCGCCGCCGCCATCGCCTTTTCCCTTTGCGGCGCGGGTGTAGATGGCGTTGACGATCGCAACGGGATCGTCGGGGGAGGTGGGTTCGGCGCGCGCGAGTGGCGCGTCGCTCGCAACAAGCAGGCTCGTCAAGATCAGGCTGCGGCGTGAGATCATGCTGTTCCTCGAATGAATGGTGGCTGTTTATAGTCTGGAACATGCGCGCGCGCTGCGACGATATTTTTTTAATAGCCGCGAACCCGATCGCAGACGGCGTGCACCAACGCCGATGGCCTGCATCTGCCTCACGACACCGGTCGAGGGCACGCGGCCCTTGCAGGGCCTCGGCCGAAGGCGATAAACAGGGCTCAACGAACCTGACGATGCGGGGCGCCTGCCGGCCGTCCCGCCAATGAGGAAACCCCAAGGAAACCCCATGAAGCTTGTGCTGACCCTGATCGGCGTCGTTCTGCTCATCGTTGCCGCCGTTTATGTCCTGGTCCCGGCGGACCAGTTGCCGGGCTTCTTCCCCGGCCACGAGGATGGCGTCGCGCGGGTGCACACGAAGCACGGAATCGTCTCCGGCGTGATCGGCCTGGTCCTGATCGGCGCCGGCACCTTCATGGGACGCCGTTAAAATGGTTGCGAGCGCTCTCAACGCCGCGATGCCGCTGGGCGGGCAGTCGCGGATGTCGCGCCGGGTGATGAACCTCGCGCACATGCTGACGCAGAATGCGCGGCGCCACGGCAACCGAGCCGGCTTCATCTGGGCCGAGAAGAGCTGGACCTGGCGCGAGATTGACGCGCATGTCTCGGCGCTCGCGGCCGCGCTCGCCGCGCGCGGCATTGGAAAAGGCGACCGCATCCTCGTGCATTCGAAGAATTGCGAGGAGATGTTCTTCTCGATGTTCGCGGCCTTCCGTCTCGGCGCGGTCTGGGTGCCTACCAATTTCCGACTGATGCCGGATGAAGTCGCCTATCTCGGGGCCGCCTCCGGCGCGAAGGCGTTTCTGTGCCACGGCGATTTTCCGGACCATGCCAGGGCGGTCACGAGCACCGCTTTCACCTGGCGCATCGGCGAGGCCGGCGCTTTCGGCGAAAACTCCGTGCGCGAAGTGATGGCGGCGCATGCCGGCGCGACGATTGCGAATGTTGCCGTCGAGCATGACGACCCCTGCTGGTTCTTCTTCACGTCCGGCACCACCGGACGCTCCAAGGCGGCGGTGCTCACCCATGGCCAGATGGCGTTTGTGGTCAACAATCATCTCGCGGATCTGACGCCGGGCACGACGGAGGAAGACACCTCGCTCGTGGTCGCGCCGCTCTCGCATGGCGCCGGCGTGCATCAGCTGATGCAGACCGCGCGCGGTGTCGCCACCATTTTGCTGCCGACCGAGCGTTTCGACATCGCCGAGGCTTTCCGGCTGATCGAAACCCATCGCGTCAGCAACCTCTTCACGGTGCCGACGATCTTGAAGATGATGGTCGAGCATCAGGCCGTCGACCAGTTCGATCACTCCTCGTTGCGTCATGTGATCTATGCCGGCGCGCCGATGTACCGCGAGGACCAGAAATTCGCGCTGAAGAAGCTCGGCAAGGTGATCGTGCAATATTTCGGACTAGGCGAGGTCACCGGCAACATCACGGTGTTTCCGGCCGCTCTGCATGAGGAGGAAGATGGTCCGCAGGCGCGCATCGGGACCTGCGGTTTCGAGCGCACGGGCATGCAGGTCTCGATCCAGGACGACAGCGGCCGCGAGATGAAGCCGTTCGAGACCGGCGAGATCTGCGTGATCGGGCCCGCAGTGTTCGCCGGCTATTTCGATAACCCGGAAGCCAACGCGAAAGCATTTCGCGACGGCTGGTTTCGCACCGGCGATCTCGGTCACATGGACGAGGAAGGCTTCGTCTACATCACCGGCCGTGCCTCCGACATGTATATCTCCGGCGGCTCCAACATCTATCCGCGCGAGGTCGAGGAGAAGATCTTGACGCATCCTGCCATCGGCGAGGTCGCCGTTCTCGGCGTGCCTGATGCCGTGTGGGGCGAGGTGGGGGTTGCCGTCTGCGTCGCCCGCGAGGGCGCCACACAGGTGACGGAGGCCGAGATGGCGGCGTTCCTCGCGCCGAAAGTGCCGCGCTACAAGATGCCCAAGCGCTTCTTCTTCTGGGAGGCTCTGCCGAAGTCGGGCTATGGCAAGATTCCGAAGCGGCTGGTTCGTGATGAGCTGGAAGCGCGCGGGCTCTTGGATCTGTCAAAACCGGCCGGAACGTGATGCGGAACGTCAAGCAGCCGGGACCGCCCGCAGCGCAACGCATCCAGTGGGTCGAGGCGCGCGGCCGCGCTTTCTCGTTTACGCTGGAAGCCGGCCTGCCGCTGCTGGAAGCCGCGCGCCGCGGTTTTGCCGCCGAGGGGTTTGCGAGCGGCACGCTGAATATCAGGGGCGGTGCACTCGGTCCGTTCGGGTATGTGATGCCGGCGCTCTCGAAGACCGGCGACAACGCCGCATTCTACAGCGAGACGTTTCGGCCCTCCGGCATCACGCGGCTGAAGCTTGCGACCTTGACGCTCGGCGTGCGCGATGGCGCGCCGTTCTTTCACTGCCACGGACTGTGGCGCGAGGCCGATGGCCGCATCAGCGGCGGCCATATGCTGCCGGAAGAGACCGTTGTCGCCGAACCGTTTGAGGTCGACGCGTTCGGTATCGACGGCGCGGTATTCGTGGCCGAGCCTGATCCCGAGACCAATTTCAAGCTGTTCGGTCCGGTGCCGAGCGCGAGTAGAAATGCCAGCACGATGAGCCGAGCTTTCGCGCTGCGGCTGCGGCCGAACCAGGACTTTGCCGGCCGCCTCGAGGCGTTCTGCCGCGAGCACGGCATCATCAGCGCCAAAATCCGCGGCGGTGTCGGCTCGACCATCGGCGCGCGCTTTGCCGATGGCGGCGTGATCGAACCGTTCGCAACGGAGCTTGCGATCACGTCGGGCGCGATCGCGCCCGGTGCAGGCGGCGCGCCGGAGGCTGATCTCGATGTCGCGCTGATCGACTACACCGGCGGCATCGGCGAGGGTCGGCTCGTCCGCGGCGACAATCCGGTGCTGATGACCATGGAGCTGGTGCTGGAAGTGGTGTAGCCGAAGAATCGGCCACCGGACCTTTCGTCAGATTCAACTGTCAAAGAGCAACTCGGTGTCATCGCCCGGCTCGACCGGGCGATCCAGTATTCCAGAGACGGTGGCGATCAACCGAGACGCCTCTGGAATACTGGATGCCCCGCCTGCGCGAGGCATGACAGCGGAGGGGATGAGCGAAAGCATTCTCGCGGCACGATCTGCCCGAGCTTTGCCAAACGTCACCCTCGAAAAAAGTGGAGGGCGCAGGAAACGCCGGGCGTGCAGCCACACCCGCAGCCTCGTGTGTAGTAAAAAACACACGAGTTAGTCACCACAGGTAGGCCGAACAACCGGCGTTTCCTGCGCGATGGTTTACGGCTTATACGTGCTCTCCTCGGTGTACCGGGCTTTTTAGCCACCGTCGTCCTGCGCAGCGTGTCCGGCCGAACGCCGGCATCGCGTTCGCAGGACTTGATCTCAGCGTCGGGAGATCAGGACCACACGATTTCGCTCGTCCGCATCGGCCTCGCTCGTCTGGCGACGCCAACGCGTCCATCGCATCCCGCTCCCAACGTCCGTGACGATCGCGAAGCGCCCCTCATGGGGAGCAGGATGTGCGAAGACAATCATACATTTCTGAAAAACGGAAGTGAAATGTTTTTCGCGCGAAGGCTTGACACGAATTCGGAAAATCAGCCCGACAGGCAAATCAAGCGGTCACAAATCCTTGCGACCGCGTGGCTTTCGTCGTTTGCGCACATGCACGTTGATATCGAGATCGATGTCGCTGACGCAGGTCTGCGTCGTGCGATGCGAGCCGCCTTCGTGCCAAGGGCCTGAGCGGGTGCGAGCGTCCCTGACATTGGCAAGCCGCAGGCATCGCCATTGCGGCAGCGGCCCTGAACTGCTGCCGCCGAACTGCCAGGCCAGCACGACCTCTTCGCCGCTCTTGTTGGTACCGATGATGTGCGGGCAGAGCTCGCGCGTGCGGCCTTCGTAAGTGCAGGTCACCTGCTGCTCCGCGAGGATGGCGTTGCGGAAGAGGGTGTAGATGGAGGAGGCCATGGGCGCGCATCGCTATTTCAGGGGCGTTCGAAGCAGCCTAACAGGCAGCAATAACGTTCTTGTTATGTTCCTTGGATTGTGCTAGCGATGCCGAGGGTATCTCTGGGTGTGGGGCGGGCGCATGGCGAGGCGAAATCGGGATATCAACCTGCCAGCGCCGTACCTGAAGCGGCTCTGGATCGATCCGACGCGCGTTCCCGACCGCGAGGCCTATCCGTTCTGCCTGCCGTTTTTGCGTGATGATTTCTCGCTGGGTTTCGACCGCGCCATCACCATCATTGTCGGCGAGAACGGCACAGGCAAATCAACGCTGCTGGAGGGTATCGCTGCGCTCGCCGGCTATGACGAAGCTGGTGGTGGCAAGGGTTATCGGCCGCTTGATCATTCCGATGCGCTTGAAGTGATGGGTAGGGACCTGTCGAAGGCGCTGCGTGCGAGTTGGCTACCGAAGATCACGAATGGATGGTT
>Ga0153954_1000654_pt1 | contig 24999 bp, 17 predicted proteins | sample TSFL038MetaG_FD_102277 | JGI IMG/M metagenome (GOLD analysis project Ga0153954, IMG submission 102277) | Attine ant fungus gardens microbial communities from Florida, USA - TSFL038 MetaG | ecosystem: Host-associated > Fungi > Mycelium > Unclassified | place: USA: Florida, Wekiwa Springs State... | reverse complement strand
CGCCGACGATGCCGCGCCGCAAGAAGCAGACGAGCAGGACAAAGACCACGCCGAGCACGAGTTTCCAGGTCGCGCCGAGATGAAGGGTGTTCTGGAAGAAGTCGCTGAGAAAGAGCCACACCGCCGCCCCCACGAGCGGTCCGAAAAGGGTGCCTGCGCCCCCGATAGCCGTTTGCATGACGAGCTGGCCGGACGTGTCGAACATGAAGGCGTCGGGCGGCATAAAGCCTTGCATGATCGCGAGAAGGCCGCCCGCGAAGCCGGCGTACACGGCCGCAATGACGAACGCGGTCAGCTTATAGCCGTGAATGTTGTGACCGAGCGCTGCGGCCCGCAGCGGGTTGTCGCGCAGCGCGCTCAAGATCGCTCCAACCGGCGAGCGCACAATGCGCCGCGCGATTACGAGCCCGACAAAATACCAGAACGCGAGGAAGGCGTACATCGACCAGTCCGTGTCGAACTTGAGCCTTGCAAAGCCCAAATCAAAGCTCGGCGTCGGCACGCCAGGCAGGCCGTTTTCACCGCCGGTGAAGTCCGATAGGGGATTGAACTCGACGAAGAAAAACACCTCCGCAATCGCAACGGTGATCATTGCGAAATAAATGCCGGTGCGCCTGAGCGCGATCAGGCCGACGAGATAGCCGACGGCGCCGGCAATTGCGGCGCCGAGCACGATCGACGTGAGGACGTAGGGAAAGTTCGCTTCGGTGAGCAGGTAGGCGGCGAACATGCCGCCTGTGCCGAAGAAGGCGGACTGACCGAACGACAGAAGGCCGGTGTATCCAAACAGGAGATCGAACCCCAGCCCGAACAGGCCCCAGATCAGGATTCGGTTGATGGTTGTCGGCGAGAATCCGAGATGCGGCAGAACGAACGGCGTCGCGATCAGCGCGATAGCGGTGAGCGCTTCGACAATGAGGGATCGCTTCGCGTTCATGCGCGGGTCGCGCTCACTCGCGGCCCGCCGCGCCAAGGAGCCCATAGGGGCGGAGGACCAGCACGAAGGTCATCGCGACAAACAGCATGACATAGGCATAGCCAGGGTTGAACATCGATGTGATGCTGATGATCTCGCCGGCGATGAGGCCGCCAAGAATCGCGCCCGGGAAAGAGCCGACGCCGCCGATCACGACGACGACAAAGGTCTGAACGAGGATCGATTCGCCGACATCGGGCGCGATCGACACGACGGGAGCGTTGACGATGCCGGCGAAGCCGGCGGCCATGGCGCCGATGCCAAAAACCAGCATGAAGATCTTATAGACATCGATCCCGAGCGAATCGACCATCACCGAATCTTCGATACCCGCCCGCACGATCATGCCAATACGCGTGCGATAGAGCGCAAAGTAGAGCGCGAGGAGCGCGATCGTCACGATGCCGAGGAGCGCGAGCCTGTAGGTCGGGTAAAGCATGAACCCGAGCGGCGTGATGCCCGCGAGCCAGGCCGGCGGCGGCATGGTTTTCGACAAGCTGCCGAAGAAAAAGCGCACGGTCTCGACGAACACGATTCCGAGCCCGAAGGTCACGAGAAGCTGGTCTTCGCCCGGACGCGCGTAGAAATGGCGGATAACCAGCCGCTCCATCAGCACGCCGACCAGCATCACAAAGAGCGCGCCGGCGATGACCGCCACGATGAAAGAGCCGGAATACGAGTACGCGACCCAGCCGGCGTAGCCGCCAAGCATGAACATCGCGCCATGCGCCAGATTGAGCACGCCCAGCATTCCGTAAATGATCGTCAGGCCGGAGGCGATCAAGGCGAGCAACGCGCCAAGCACGAGCCCATTGAAGCATTGCGATATGAAATTAGTCCAGTTGACCACGCCGCCTTCCCAAACCAATGCTCATAGAAACATAGCGCCCGATCCGTCGACGCCGCTAGGGGCAATGCGACGGATCGGCGGCTCGCGGAACGGAGCCGCTATTGGAGCCGAAGCCGTTCCCGGCGCTCATGGGGAGCGCCGGGCAGGGGTCAGGCCTGTCAGGTGTAATCGCCGAGCTTGCAGCCGAAGGCGTCTGGCTTCTGCATGAGCGGGCCGCCCGGCGCCACTTCGAGCACCTCCCAGAAGTCTTCCCCGTTCTTCATGTCTTTTGGCGCCTTCCCGCGCACGATGACAACGGGCCGCACGCATTGGTGATCTTCCGGACGATACTGCACGTCGCCGACAAGCGAAGGGATGGTCTCGCCCTTCTCGTACTGCTTGATCACGTCCGGAGGATAGAAGCTGCCAGCCTCGGTGACCATCCGCGCCCAATGGGCAAAGCTGACATAGGCGTTCTCAGCCCCCCATTCGGGCCGGTAGCCGTATTTCTTGTGGAAGGAATCGACGAACATCTTGGCGAGGGGATATTTGTCCTCGAGCGTCCACCAGAAGTCCGTCGCTGCGAAGACGCCCTCGGTGAGCTCCGCGCCGACTTCCTTGGCGAGAAACGGGATCTGATAAGGGATCACCATCTGCATCTTCGGGGTCAGACCGAACTGCTTGGCTTGCTGCACCGACAGCACCGCATCGCGCCCCCAATTCACGTTGATGATGAATTCGGCGCCGGAATTGGCGATGTTGGTGAGGTACTGACTGAAGTCCTGGGTCCCGAGCGGCGACACCTGGTCTGTCACCTGCGTCCAGCCGCCCTGCGAGGTCAGGTAGTCATTGACGGACTTCGTCACTGTGTGACCGTATGTATAGTCCGGCGTCATGAACGCCGCTTTCCGGTTCTTTCCGTAGGCTTTCACGAGCACGGGGCCGATCGCGTTGGCCGCCGTTTCACCGTAGAAGCACTGGCGGAAGCCATAGCGGGCGCAATCCTTGCCGGTCGTGTCATTAGAGCCGGAAATTCCGGTGACATAGAGAACTTTCTCACGCTGGGCGAACTTGTTGAGCGCGACCGCGACCGCCGACGAGGTTGAGCCGGTCATCAGGATAACTTTGTTCTGGTTGATGAAGGTCTGCTGCTCTTGAACGGCTTGATTGGGTTTTGCGGCGCTATCCGACGACAGCAACTGGACCTTTTTGCCCAGCACGCCCTTGTCGACTTTCGGCGCGATCGCCTTCATCAGCGGATCATTTTCATTGATATGCTCGACGGCGAGCTCCATACCCTTCCGCTCGTCCTCGCCGGACGCCGCATACGCGCCGGTAAGGGGCACGCTCGCGCCAATATAGACTGTGTCGCCCTGCGACCCGGCGGGCCAGGTGCCGATCGCCGGTTTGTCGTCGGCGTAGGCCCAGCCGACTTGGCCCAAAAGCCCGGGGATTAGGGTCGCGCCGGTCGCTCCCGCGCCCAGCTTGAGCGCCCCGCGCCGCGAAAGCGCGCCGCGGACGCGCTTTGCGATTGTGAGACCGTCCATTGTGTTTTCCTCCCTCGACGTTGAGCGCCGTTTTGCGCTCAAACTCCGCACCCTTCGGGGTTTGCGGGCGTGATAATGGGATTAGGGCAAGGGATGCCGTCCGCGTCAATCCGACTTTCGCACAAAATCGAAAATTATCGTCATTTCTCGGTCAAATCTTCCGTAACGCCGTCGAGCCGCCACAACAATTCGCGCTCCTCGACCCAGCAAACCGCTTCGGATGAGGTCAGGGGAGTCTCAGCTTTCCCCACCCCGTTTTTGGGGCGCCAATTCCTGGCGCCGATCGCGCCATTTCAATGATTTAAGCGCCAAAACCTGTCACTCTTTTCCGCAGGGGATCGTTCGGCGTTGGGATTGATCTGGGCTCCCGGCGGCGGGAGAATAATTAATACATTGTATGGCTTCGCTGACCACCAGAAACCTTCGACTCAATCGGTCGGACCTTGGTGGTCAAATCAAACGATGGTTCCCGACGGCAATTGCTTAGAGGGGCGGGAAGCGGACTTTTTGTCGTGTCTCAATGCTTACTGGCTCGCGAGCGCGCGTGAGCGCACCCCATAGAGATCGTACTCGACGACCCCGGTTGCCAGAGTGACGCGGCCGACCCCGACGCATTGCATGCGGTTGAGCCAGAGCCAATTCGGCGCCGCTGTCAGGAAGCGCGGGGTCAGCTGGACCGAAGCGCGCTCGGGCCCTCGCCCGCCGGCGAGCCGAGCGTAACCGTCAGGACCGAAATCGACCACCCCGCCATACTGCCCGATCACGACGGCGCCGTCACGGGTCCGGACCAGCACGCGGATCTCCGAGAGGCCGATCCCGTCGCGCCGGACGAACAGCCAATCGCCGCCAGCATGCTCGATTTCGCCGTTGAGGCGTGGGCCTTCGACCTTCCCCCCTCCCGCGATTGGAAACACGATGTGCAGGCCATCGATTGTCTCTCCGACGGCGGCGGGCGGTTGCTCGAGTCGGGCGGTCACGCGGCCCAAGAGATCCATCGCATAATCGAAGGGACGGAGCGCCGGTCGGGGCTCATTCGGCTCCGGCGCCGCGGGAACAGGTTGCGTCACCGTCGCAAGCGGCAAACCGGCGCGGCGGGGATCAGCATCCCGGCCTGAGCGGGAGAGCACGGGCGCGAATGCGACAAGCGCGCCGTCCGCTTGCCGCGGTAGGTCGACGGCGAACCACTCTTCGCCATTGGAGCGCGCGGCCGCAGGCAGCCGAAAGCCGCGGGCGCTGCGCTCCGCGCCGCCGTCCACGGTGTAGACGGCGGTGACAACATTGGACGGATGCGCGGGACGAGCCGCCACGACAATACGCGTTCCTCGACCCTGCAAAGCGCTTCGGAGGTCCGGGGCGTCCCAGCGCAGAGAAAGCCCGTTCTCCGTGTATTCAGGCATTGGGATTCATCGGCTGCGGCTCGGATCGGGCACGCCCAACCCCTCGGGCTCGGTGCGGCATCGAAGATCTGGCGAGCCGGCCCGACCGACAATGCGTCAGTGCAGGCGGACGATCGCTCATGCCCTTCCTTCCTTTCTGATTTTGCTTCGGCTTTGCGGGCGCCCCGCCTCCGGCGCGACTGCGCGCAGGCTGTCTTCGGCGCGTCGCAGCAGAGTCGTTGCGCCCTGCGAGCGGGCAAGATCGCAAGCCGTGACGATATCGTCTCGGGCGCCCTTGCTGGCTCCCAGACTGTCATAGGCAAGACCCCGCAGCCGAAAAAGTTCGGAGACGTAGGCGCCTTCCCGACGTCTAAGGCTTGACTCGATCGCGGCGTCCAGCCTCTGCACGGCTTCGCCCTGGCGGCCGGCTATGATGAGCACCTCGGCGATTAACGGCACGAGTTGAACGAGGGTCAGTCCCGTTCCCGTCGCCGCGTAATTCTCGAAGCCTTCGATCGCGAGCGCGAGGCCTTTTTCAAGGTCGCCCTCGGCCGCATCGCAAAGACCGAGAAACGTCTGAGCTTGTGGTATCCACATCTGAAAGCCTTCGCTTTCAGAGAGATTCAATAGTCGCAGAGCGGTTGCGCGCACGCGCCTCCAATCCCGCCTGTACATTAGAGTATACTGGGTGAAGGCGAGGCTGAAAGCGACCGATGGAGCGTGGCCGAGGCTTTCGGGCAAAGCGAGTGATCGTTCGAGCGCCGCGTCAGCTTCCGCATCCCGTCCCATCATCCACAGCGACACGGCCTTGAAGCCGTACATTGCGGTGGTCGAGGAAAACTGGAACATGCGAACGATTTTCCGTTCGGTGTCCTCGTCGAAAAGCGCGACGCCAGCTTCCGCGCGCGCGAGAGCCCCTGCGAGATCGCCACGGAAGTAGAGGGTGAAGCCTACCGCGTGATCCGCGGCGACGCGCAAGAGATTTGAATCCGCCGCTTCCGCCATCGCGTCAACCTTCTCGGCGGTCGTGAGCGCCAAATCCATTTCGCCGCGCAGGAAGTAATGAGTCCACAGACCCCAGGCCGAACCGAACATGCTCTCGGCGTCGCCGAGCTGGGCTGCGAGTTCATGGGCCTGTGAACAGGCCGTCTCGACCTCTTTTGCGGCCCAGCCGTGAATCGCCATGGCGGCGGGCGCGAGCGCCGTCTGGATGGCGAGCTCGGTTTTAGCGCGCGCGGTCGATGGCTCGAGTTGCTCGAGGTCTTCGAGCGCTGAGCGCAGATAGGTGAGGGCCGGCAGGTTCGCCGCTCGATCGAGGGCGTGCAGGCCGGCGGCGAGCCAATGCGACACCGCAGGCTCCGCTAATCCGCCTCTCGAGCAATGCCGCGCAACCACTTCGGGCTCGGCTCCCGCGAAGGCGGGCTCCTGAGCCAACATCGCCTGGGCGACTGCCCGGTGCAGGTCGCGTCGCCGCTTCTTGAGCAGCGATTCATACGCCGCATCCTGGATCAGCGCATGGTGAAAAGCGATAACCGGCGTGTCGTTCTCGCGATCTTCCTGCGCGAGGCCGGAGCCGCACAGCCGCCGCAACCCGCTTTCAATGTCGGGGTAGTCCGGCGCGACCGCCCGCACCATGGCCGCCGTGAACTCGCGGCCGATGACGCTGCCGATCTGGGCGAGTTCCTTGGCTTTGCCAAGCTGGTCGAGACGCGCCATCAGCGAGTCCTGGAGGGTTGCGGGGATCGTGAGCTGGTTGAGCGAATCGGGCGTGTGTCTGGCGCCGGGCGCAGCGTCGAGAACGGTGCGCGCAAGCTCCTCCACGAACAGCGGAACGCCGCCCGCCTTTTCAAGGATCGTATGGACCATGGACGCCGGGAGGACCTGGTCGCACACGACCGCGGCGAGCAACTGCGCTCCTGCAGTCGGGTCCAGCGGATCGAGCGCGAGAGCCCTGCAATGTTTGTAGTCAGCCCACGGCGGTGTGAATTCGGGCCGATGCGTGATCAGGAGCAGCGCCGGCAGCCGCGTGATCCGCTCGGCGAAGATCACCAAGAAGTCGAGCGTCGCGGCGTCCGCCCAATGCGCGTCCTCGACGAGGATCAAGACCGGCCCGTCGCGCGCCGCGCCGGCCAGCCAGCGCGCCAGCACCCCGTAGATACGGCGGGCGCGGGACGCCGCGTCGAGTTCCGAATGGGCTTCCACCTCGATCCCGAGGAGGTCGTGGAGAAAGCCGGAGTCCTCGTGCGAGAGGGTCGGAGACGCAGCGACCAGCGCGTCGATCGCCGCGCGCCGCGCCTCGGCCGTGTCGCCGCGCAAGACGCCAGCCCTTGTTTCGATGTCGCGCACGATCGGATGGAGCGCCCTGTTGGCGAGGTGCGCGGCGCAGTTCCATTTTACGATCCTGATCGACTCCCGGCGCAAACGGTCGACCAAAGCGAGCGCGAGGCGAGACTTGCCGATGCCGGGTTCGCCCGAAATATGCACGATTTGCCCGGAGCCGGCGCGCGCGGCGCTCCAGCGGTTGAGGAGCGTCTCGAGTTCTTGCTCTCGGCCGACGAAAGGGTTGAGGCCGAAGATCGTCCGCGCGTCGAAGCGGCTCTCGGCCGAGCTTTCCCCGAGCAGACGGTAGATCGTCACCGGGGAGGAAAAGCCCTTGAGGACGATGTCGCCTTTCTCCTCGTATTCGAACATCGCTCCGCAAAGCCTTCGCGTGGCTTCGGAGATGATAATCTGCCCTGGTCCTGCGACGGTCTGGAGCCTGGAGGCGAGGTTGAGCGTTTCGCCGACGATTGATTGCTCGAGCGCCGATCCGCTCGCGCTGAAATCGCCGAACACGACAACCAGCCCGGTGGCGACACCAACTCGAACGCTCAACGGCTCGCCGTCGGGGGCGCGCATCTGACCGATCTTGGCGACGATCTCCAGCGCCGCCCGCGCCGCGCTCTGCGCATCGTCCTCGCGCGCCTGAGGATAGCCGAAATGGGCGAGGACGCCGTCGCCGAGATATTGAGCCACGTATCCGGACCCGCGGGTGATGACGCCCGCGCATGTATCCTGGAATGTGCGAATGACTTCGCTGAAATCCTCAGGGTCCAGCCTGAGGGCGAGCGGCGTCGACGCGACCAGATCGCAGAAGAGCGAAGTCAATTGCCGACGCTCGCCCCCTTGCGCCCGTTCGGACCGCTGAGCCAGCGCGCTAACCCCGCTCGAGGGCGTCCGCGCCCGGAGGAACCGCTTGCGCTGTCCCAGCGTCAGGCCGAGCTCGCGCAAGTCGGCTTCGGTCAGTTCGTCGATGGCGCACGCGTCGATGTCGTTGGCGGAGAGCAGATCGTAAAATTCAGCGAGGCCGAGCCGGTCAAGGGCGATGCGCAACCCATCCGGGGCATCGGGCCCACCTGATTGATTCGGGACCATGTTGCCGCCAATCCGGACGAAAGCACGAGATCACAATGGAATCCTGCAACGCTTCTTGAGCATTTGCAACAGAACTTCGACCGATTTGTTCAGCGACGCCAACCCGCCGCGGGGAGGCGTCAAGAGCCGGTTGACCGTGTACATGGCCGCGGCCCGCTTCCCACCGCGGTCGGAGCCGCAGAAGAGCCATGACTTCCGGCCAAGCGCAATGCCTCTCAGTGCTTCGATGGCGACCGGAGACAGCGGGATTTTCGGCTTGCCCGCCGCTTTGCGACGCGCGTTCTCCTCGACATCGGCCAAGACATAGAATTTGCGCCGGGCATGTGACCAAAGCTCAACGGAACCCCTCCTATTCCACCAGCCTGAAAATGCCCTAGGCTGATCCGTTCCAAGCTCTCCTGCGCCCGGTCGAGGCGGTGAGAACTTGCCTAAATATTCGGCGCCCATTCTCTGACCAAATGCCTCATCCGACCAGGCCGCTGTTCGGCGACCGGCCATTTTGCAGCGAATACCATTTCATTTTCAGAATGTTACAGCGCGCGTCAGGACATGGCACGCACCTTGTAAGCTCGGCTTAGCCGGGACGCCTTCGCGTTCCGATCCACCGCAACGATGGCGGTACGTTCAGTACCGCGGCGGCGCGTCATCATGGGGCGAGGCTTATGAAAATCGTAATGGCGATCATAAAGCCGTTCAAACTGGAGGAGGTGCGCGATGCGCTCACCGCCATCGGAGTGCACGGACTGACAGTTACAGAGGTCAAGGGCTATGGGCGGCAGAAGGGGCACACCGAAATCTATCGTGGAGCCGAATACGCCGTGAGTTTCCTTCCCAAGTTGAAAATTGAAGTCGCCGTGAGCGCGGACATTGCCGACACGGTGGTCGAAGCGATCCTTGCTGCGGCGCGCACAGGCCAGATCGGCGACGGCAAGATCTTCGTCTACAGCCTCGACTCGGCGGTGAGGATCCGCACGGGCGAGAAGGACAAGGACGCGCTTTAAGCGCCAGACGCCTTCCACACCCCATTTCGGAGTCCAAGAACCATGAAACTCCCACGAATATTGACTGGCCTTGCAGCAGCGCTGGCGATGGCCATGTTCGTCAGCCTCGCTGCATCTGGCGCGATGGCGCAGGATAAGACGGATGCGCCCGCCGCAGCGGCTCCTGCCGCGCCCGCAACCCCAGCCGCGCCTGCCGCCGCAGCGCCCGCAGCCGCGGGCCCCGCAGCCGCCGCGCCCGCAGCCGCGGGCCCCGCCGCCGCCGCGCCAGCGGCTCCTGCCGCCCCGCCGAGCTGTTCCGCCGCGGTCCTCGAAAAGTGCACCGGCAACTCGGGCGACACCGCTTGGCTCCTGACATCGGTTGCGCTTGTTCTCATGATGACGATACCCGGCCTGGGCCTCTTCTACGGCGGCATGGTCGGGAAGAAGAACGTCGGCGACACGGTGATGACGAGCTTCGCCATCACCGCTCTGGTCACGGTGATCTACTTCATCCTGACCTATAGCCTGGCGTTCACCGGCGGCAGCGCGTTCGTCGGCGGGTTCTCGCGCCTGTTCCTCCAGGGCATCCACTATGACCTGGCGAGCGGCGCAAATACCCCTAACCCGTTGGCGCCGACGATCCCTGAGACCGTCTACATGATGTTCCAGATGACGTTCGCGATCATCACGCCGGCGCTCATTGCAGGCTCGTTCGCCGAGCGCATGAAGTTTTCGGCGATGCTCTGGTTCATCGGCCTGTGGGCGATTTTCGTCTACGCACCGGTCGCCCATTGGGTTTGGGGTCCGGACGGGTTCATGAGCGCGGCCAACGTCGACTCTAAGGGCGCCTTCCAGGGCTGGTTCCAGGTGCTCGATTTCGCCGGCGGAACGGTCGTCCATATCAACGCTGGCGTCGCTGGACTTGTCTCGTGCATCCTGCTCGGCAAGCGTAAGGACCCGGGCCCGGGCCACAACATGGTCCTGACCTTCATCGGCGCGGGCCTGCTGTGGGTCGGCTGGTTCGGCTTCAACGCCGGTTCGGCTGTCACCGCCGGCTTGCAGGCCGGCATGGCGATGACCGTCACTCAGATTGCCACCGCCGTCGCGGCGCTGACCTGGATGTTCGTGGAGTGGGGTCACCGCGGCAAGCCGACGGTTATCGGCATCTGCTCGGGCGCCGTCGCGGGCCTCGTCGCCATCACCCCGGCTTCCGGCTTCGTCGGCCCGATCGGCGCGCTGGTGATCGGCGTCGCCTGCGGCGTCGGCTGCTACCTTGGCGCCACCACGCTCAAGCATGCTTTCGGCTACGACGACGCGCTGGACGCCTTCGGCGTCCATGCGGTGGGCGGCGTTATCGGCGCGCTTCTGACCGGCGTGTTCGCGGTGAACGAATTCAGCGGCCACTCCGGCCTGCTGGAAGGCGACGTTGGTCAGTTCATCAATCAGATCAAAGGCGTCGCCACCGTCATCGTCTATGATGCGATCGTCACCTTCATCATTCTGAAGATCGTTGACGTCGCTGTTGGCCTGCGCGTCTCCGAAGAGGTCGAGCGCGACGGCCTCGACCTCGCTCTGCACGGCGAAGTCGTACACTGATCTGCGTCGCCCGGCGGCCTTTTGGCGGTCGCCGGGTCGTTTCCCTCCCGCGGACCTTGGGCGCCCTTTCGGGGGCGTCCTTTTTTGCGCCTCGCGGACGGTCCTACCCGCCTCGCTCGCGACGCGTTTTACCGCCTCGATAGTCGGAAGTAGAGATCTGCGAAGCGAGTCGGCAGCTCAGAGGGTCTTGCAACGGTGACATAGCCTGACCGCCCAAAAATACGCGTCGCACGATGTGCGGCGCCCTCGCCCATAACGACGCCCAAGACATCAACGCCGCCGTCCTTCAGACGCGCTATCGCACGCGCCGCGTCTTCAACGAGATCGAGCGGGTCGGTCACATCGATGTCCGACGGCTCGGCGTCCGTCATCACCAAGATCAGGCGACGCGAAGCGCGACGTCGCTTCAGTTCAGCGCCGGCGTGGCGCAACGCCGCTCCAAGTCGGGTCGAAAGACCGGCCTCGAGGCCGGCCAGCCGACTGCGCGCCGCAGGCCCGAACGGTTCGTCGAAATCCTTGACGCGCGTCAGCCCGACGCGTTCGCGCCCATCGGAAGCGAAGGCAAGGAGCGCGATCGGGTCGTGCGTCGCATCAAGCGCGTCCCCAAGCAGCGAGACGGCCAAGCGTTCCATTTCCAGTACGTTTGCTTCCCCGGTCGATTCCGAAACGTCGATAAGGGCAACCGTGGCAAGATCACGCAGCCGTGGCGCGTTGGCGCGATATACGCGACCATCCGGAGTGTCTCCCGTCGCTACACGGACAGCGTCTTCGACCAGCGCATCAACATCCAAATCGTGGCCTTCGGCCTGGCGGCGCAGCCTCGTTAGCCGGCCCGCTCGAGCCGATCGCGCCAATCGGTGCACCCGGCGGCGCAAATCCGGGGCGCGGTCCAGCAACGCGTCGATCCGATACGCATCGCCGGTCTTCGGAGGGGTGGCCCTAACGCAGGTCCAGTCGAGCCGTTCCACTCCATGCGCCCGGTCCCATTCCGGATAACGAGCGAGCACAAACGGCTCATCTGGCGCCGCAGGCATCGGGCGGGCGCGTCCAACGCTTTGGGTCGCCGCAGATGGCTCGGCGCGGCCGTCGTCCTCCTCCTGTCGAACCCGCGCAGCGTCGATCATGAGGTCGATCGCCTCAGAGCTTTGTGGAGGCTCACCTTCGAAATCCCAAAGCCCCAGATTGTCGTCGCGATAAGCGGGCTCAATAGTCCAGTCGCGTGCGTTAAACTGCACGCGCATTTGGCCAAGATCGTTGCCAATCAAACCCCCTATGGGGCGCATCGCGGATGGATCAGTCAGGTCGGCCTCACCGAATAGCTGCCGCGCCTTAACCACGAATCCATGGGAATCAGGAAATCCAGGCTCGAAGAGCGCGCGCGCCATGCGCGCCATCAAGGAGGGCGCAGTTCCACCTTCCGGGCGCGCCGTGTGGAAGGGTGTCCATAGTCTTCTCAGGCCGGGAAAGCGGAGCATGGCCAGCGCCTCGACGCGGGCATCCTCTAACAGTCCGATCAGCGCGATCTGGAGGGGTTTCAGGGAGCCGACCTTCCACCGCGAGGCGCCAAACATACGATGCGCGGCCGCGTGCGCGGCCGCGGCCTGGTAAAGCCGCTTGGTCGCTTCGGCGCGAACTCCGGGATACGAATCCGGGAACAGGATCACGCCTTCCGCGATGCTGACGCGACGCGCCGGCGCCCGGCCTGCGGGCGCGGGAAATGGGCGCAGAAATGGAACGCGGCCAAGAAGCGCTGTCACAAAGGCTACGAGATGGCGCTCGTTGGCGGCGAAGCCGTCTGTGTCGCCACCTGACAGCACGCGTCGCGCGAGCGGGTCTTCGAGCGCGAAGAAGCGGCGCCGGCGCGTCGGGTCGGAGCCCGCAGCCTTCAGGCCGACAGCTACGAAATTGGCGAAGCCGGACTCGTCGCTGGCGGCGAGGGCGGCTCCCGCCTGGTTCAAGCCGAGACTGAAGCTCTCCGGCGCCTCGCGCGCCAGACGCGTCAGAGCCGGCCACCAGCCCGGACGACCCAAGCGCCGCCACGCCTCGATTGCGGCGAGCGCCATTCTGGCGTTCGTCTCCCTGCAAATGTCGGCGAGCGCTATCCCTACCGCGCCGAATCCGTCGCTATTGTCTACAGCGCTGAGAAAGGCCAACAGCGCGACTTCCCCAACATGGGCGTGCAAGAGAGCGTCTGCGCCTTCAACCCAGTCGCCCGTCTCGCCCGCGCGCCGGCCGGCGGCGGCGATGGCGGTTTCAAGCGCGCCGCGTCCCTTGAGGCGCGCCGCGAGATCCGCAACGCTTCGCGGTCCTCGCAGGGCGCTCACGGCAGACAGGCGTCGACCGCCTCGCGAAGGGCGCCGCGGAGCTCGTCCTCGTCGGTGAGGGGCAGCACCACCGCGGACTCGATCGCGGCCTTGAGCGGCAGGCCCTGGCGCGCAAGCCTCCCGGCGTGGATCAGCATCCGCGTCGAGGCTCCCTCCTCCAGTCCGTGCCCACGGAGGTTGCGGGAGCGTTCCGCAACCAGGACCAGCAACCTAGCGAGCTTCGCGTCGGCCCCGCTCTCTTTCTCGACGATCTCAGCCTCGACTTCTGGCGCGGGGAATCCGAAGTCGATGGCGACAAACCGCTGCTTGGTGGATTCCTTTAGGTCCTTGACGGCGCTCTGGTAGCCGGGATTGTAGGAAATCGTGAGCTGGAAGTCCGGGTGCGCCGCGATCTGTTCATTGCGCTTCTCCAACGGAAGCAGGCGGCGCGCATCGGTCAGCGGATGGATGGCGACGGTAGTGTCCTGCCTCGCTTCAACGATCTCGTCGATGTAGCAGATAGCGCCTTCCCGTACGGCCAGAGTGAGAGGGCCGTCACGCCAAGCCGTCTCGCCGGACAGAAGCAGATAGCGACCGACGAGATCGGCGGCGGTCATGTCCTCGCTTGCAGCGATGGTGATCAGAGGGCGTCGCAGCCGCCAAGCCATATGTTCGAGGAATCGGGTCTTGCCGCAGCCGGTTGGCCCCTTCAGCATGACCGGCAGCCGCTCGCGATAGGCGGCCTCGTAGACTGCTATCTCGTCGCCGACCGCACGGTAGTAAGGTTCGGACGGAATGACGAACGCACCAACGGCGTCCGAGAATTTTGGCGCAATCTTCGTCATCGTCTTTCCGTCCAAGCTGCAGCGATGCCTTCCACGCCCTGTCCCGCTCCGTGATTGAGATTCGGCGTTCGACCGACGGGCCAAAGCTTTTTCGCCTCCGTTTCAGAGGTGCCGCGTCACCGCGAGTGATAACGTTGCCCAAGCAATTTGAAACGACCGCCGCTGGCGCCGGGCTGTCGCCTCTGGGACCGGCAATCGCTGCGTCGCCGGTCGCTTGGCTCGTCACGGTCGCTGCAGCTTCCTTCGAACACCTCTACCCGAAAAACATGCGCACGCGCGTGACGCGCGCGCATGTTTAGTCCCATTAACGGTGTCCGACCGCCTTCTTGAAGGGAATGCCTTCAATCGGCGCTTCTTCGGTGCCGACGGTTTCGCGCGTCATCTTCTCGACCATTTCGCGGGTGGCGTCGGGATCCGTGATCCACTTCTTGTAGAAATCATATGGACAGGCCGCCACGCCGCGATCGCCTTCGCCGGAATTGATGAGGCCCGTATAACCTCGATGCACGAGCTTGAAGAGGTGGTTCTCCGACTGCATGTTTTTGCGTGCGTCGCGAATGAGGGACTTCGAGAGGGCTGCATATTGCACACCCATGTCCTCCTCGCCGCACTCGCCGAGTGTACGGCCATCGAAACCGATGATCGCTGAGTGGCCGAAATAGCTGTAGACACCGTCGAAGCCTGACGCATTGGCGACCGCGACGTAGCAATTGTTCGCCCAGGCCATCGCCTTCGCCATAAGCACCTGCTGCTCTTTGGCCGGATACATATAGCCCTGGCAGCGAACGATCAGCTCCGCGCCGCGCATCGCGCAGTCGCGCCAGATCTCCGGATAATTGCCGTCGTCGCAGATGATAAGGCTGATCTTGAGCCCTTTCGGGCCTTCGGAGACATAGGTGCAGTTCCCAGGATACCAGCCTTCGATAGGCACCCAAGGCATAATCTTGCGATATTTCTGAACGATCTCGCCCTTGTCGTTCATGAGGATGAGCGTGTTGTAGGGCGCCTTTTTTGGGTGCTCCTCGTGACGCTCTCCGGTCAATGAGAACACCCCCCAGACCTTCGCTCTGCGGCAAGCCTCGGCGAAAATCTCTGTTTCCTCGCCCGGCACCGCGGCGGCTGTATCGTACATTTCCTTGGAATCGTACATGATGCCGTGGGTCGAATATTCCGGGAAGATCACGAGATCCATGCCCGGCAGGCCGATCTTCATGCCCTCCAGCATCTTCGCAATATTCCGTGCGTTTGCGAGCACTTCCGCCTTCGTGTGCAGCCGCGGCATCTTGTAGTTGACGACGGCCACGCCGACCGTGTCCTTGCTGCTGGAAATATCGCCGTGCAACATTTTGAGCTCCTTTCTGCTGAGTGACTTTCTAAACGGCCATATGCCGGTGAACGATGTCGTCGCTCAGCGCCGAGACGGGACCTTCCGCCGCAACGCTTCCCTTTTCGAGGATCAGGAAACGCGTCGAAGCCCGGCGAGCGAACGCGACATCCTGTTCGACGAGAACGATGGTGAGGCCACGCTCGCGATTGAGCCGGGTCACGACATCCTCGATCTCCTCGACGATGTTCGGCTGAATGCCCTCAGTCGGCTCGTCAAGGAGAATGACTTTTGGCTCGCTGAGCAATGCGCGGGCGATGGCGAGCTGCTGCTGTTGGCCGCCAGAAAGATTGCCGCCATAGCGATTCTGAAAGTCCTTCAGAATGGGAAACATCTGAAAGACCCATTCAGGCACCTCGCGCAAGGGCTGCTTCGCAGCAAAAGTCCCCAGGACAAGATTTTCCCTGACAGTAAAGCGGGGCAGGATGCCGCGTCCCTGCGGTACATATCCGATGCCCGCTTTTGCCCGCTGGTCCGTCCGCAGCGCGAGGATGTCGCGCCCATCCAGCTTGATCGAACCCATCACGCGATCCATCAAGCCCAGGATGGTGCGCATAAGCGTCGTCTTACCGACCCCATTGCGGCCAAGCACCGCGAGGAACTCGCCTTTGCCGACGGAGAGGCTTACGTCCTGCAAGGCGCGGCTCGCGCCGTAGAAGGCGTCGACGTTGGCGAGGTCAAGCATTGCTGATGCCTCCCGAGCCGAGATAGGCTTTCTTCACCTCGGGATGGGTTTCAATCTCGCGCACAGTGCCTTCCGCGAGCAGACGCCCCTGGTGCATGACCGAGATGACGTCGCCGATCGCCTTGACGAAGCCCATGTCGTGCTCGACCACGATCAACGTGTGCTTGCCCTTCAAGCGCAGGAATAATTCAGCGGTCTTTCGCGTCTCTTGCGCCGTCATGCCCGCGGTAGGCTCGTCCATCAGAATGAGAGCCGCATCCTGGGCAAGCAGCATGCCGATCTCCAGCCACTGCGTCTGACCGTGCGACAGATAGGCGGCGGGTTTGGCGAGTTCTTCCCGCAGTCCAACCAAATCGGCCAGCATCTCAAGACCATTCGCCTCGGCCCCGCGGGCGCTGCGGCGCAAGGTGGTGAAGACGCCCGTCTCCCGCGCGTAGGCGACCTCCAAGTTCTGGCGCACCGTTAGATCGCGGAATACGCTCGGAACTTGAAATTTTCGGCCGACGCCAGCTCGCGCGATCTGATAGTCTTCAAGCGCGTGCAGCGAGACGTCACTGAGCGTGATCGTTCCGGATTGTGGCCTCGTTTTGCCGCAGATGAGGTCAAGCGCCGTCGTCTTGCCCGCGCCATTGGGACCGATAAGGCACCGCAGTTCGCCCTTCTGGACCGTTAGATCGAGATTGTTGACCGCCAGAAATCCGCTGAAACTTACGCTGACGCCGCGAAGCGCGAGATACCCGCTCATTGCCGCGACTCCTGGCGTCGTGCGGATGGCGCCTCCTCGATCAGCGAATGGCTGCGTGGAAAAAGCCGTTCGAACAGCGTCTGTGCGAGTCCGGCGATGCCCTTGGGGAGGAACAGCACAACGAGGACGAAGAGCGCCCCCATCACCAGCGTCCACGTTTCGAGAAAGGTGGGATCCTCCGAGAGCGCCCCTTGCACGCCGGTGACGAGAAGGGCGCCAAGAAACGCTCCGACAAGGCTCTGCCGTCCGCCGACCGCGCACCACACGACAACTGAGAGACTGAGAGGAACGCCAAGAAAAGTTGGCGAGGCGAACTCCATCACAATCGTATAGAGCATGCCCGCGAGACCCGCGATCGCAGCCGACAGCGCAAAGGCGAAGATCTTATAAGCCGCCACGTCGTAGCCGAAAAAGCGGACCCGGCTCTCATGATCACGGATCGCCTGGATGATGAGACCGGCTTTCGATTGGGTGAAGGCGAACGCGAGCAGGATCGAGAACGTCAGACAGACAGCGACGAGGTAATAGGTCGAGCGCCCATAGGCGTCGAAAGTGACGCCGAAGAGTTCGAGCTGGGCGAGGTCCGTGATGCCGTTGAAGCCGCCGGTATAGGGCTGCTGGTCGATGATCACGAGATTGAGCACGACCATAGAGGCGAGCGTCATGATCGCGACATAGACGCCCGTCACGCGGCCACGGAACATGAACCAACCAAGCGCGGCCGCCACGAGCGCAGGCACGACAATGCCGGCTATGATTGCGAAGGTGATTGAGTAGAAGGGTTGCCAGAACCACGGCAGACGGGTCACGTTATTCCATGCCATGAAGTCTGGCAGACCGTCCGCGCCGGTTTGCACCGGAACGGTCTTCAGCTTGAGCGCCATCGCGAGACCGTAGGAGCCGAGGCCGAAGCTCATTGCGTTGCCGAGATTGAGGATGCCGGCGTAACCCCAAGCCAGGGACAACGACATCGTCAACATTGCAAGAACGAGGTAGCGGGCGACTCGATTGATCAAGAAGTCGCTGCTGATGAAGGAGGGCGCGACGAAGACGAGCGCGCACACCACGAGGATCACCGCGAGCTGGCGCACAACGGGACGGCCGTCGCGGGCCGCGCCCGGTAAGGACGTCATGGTCATGCCGATCGCACCCTGGCGGCGAACAACCCCTCGGGCCGGAAGCGGATTATGACAACGATCGCCAACAAGACGAGCGCCTTCGCGACCGTATCGTTTTGGAGGAAAGCGATGACGCCCGATAAGGTGCCAAGGATAAAGGCGCTCGCAATCGTCCCGATCAGGCTTTGGACGCCTCCAAGGACGACCACCATGAACGCGTCGACAACGTAGCCCGTGCCCATCTCCGGGGCGACGCTCTTCAGCGGCGAGACAAGGGCTCCCGCGAGCCCCGCGAGGCCCGCGCCATAGGCGAAGGTTAGAGCGTAGACATTTGTCGCGTTTATGCCGAACGAAGAGGCGATCGAGCGATCTTGAATGATAGCCCGCAATTTCATGCCAACCGTCGTGCGATAGATGACGAGATAGGTAACAAGTGACAGGAGAAGAGACGTCAGGAACAGAAAGACGCGGTACATCGACATCTGCACCCCAAGGACTTCAATGCTCTCCGAAAGCGAGGGGGGCATCTTGACGTAACGCAGTTCGCCGCCAGCAATTAGCCGCACGATCTGCTGAAGTACGACGCCGATGCCCCAGGTCGCGAGAATCGTGTCAAGCGGCCGCTTATTGAGGCGACTAAGGATAACCCGCTCGACGATCCAGCCGAACGCTGCGACTGCGAGAAAAATGGGAATCAGCGAGGGGAGCAGTCCCAAGCCGAGGCGAGCTTGCAACGCCCACGCTAGATAGGCGCCGATCATAAGGAACTCACCATGGGCGAGATTGATGATGCCCATCGAGCCATAGACGATGGCGAGGCCTAGCGCCACGAGCAACAGAATTGAGCCGATGCTCAGGCCAGTCACGAGTTGCTGAAGGATTTCGACCACGCTCGCACTCTTCGTTGCAGGCGGAACCGTCGCCGGCGCGCGATCGCGCCGACGACTCAAACGTTGCTTCGAAGTTATTTCGTCACGAGCCCCTTCTCGGTGCATTCCTGGCCAGGATAGGCGGCGTACGGCACGGGCTCGACCCAGTCCTTCGACTCGACCAGGACCTTGAACTGCCCGTCCGACTGCGCCTGGGCGATCTTCGGCCAAAGGAAGGTGTGCTGGTTCTTCGGGTCGATCTTCACTTTGCCTTGTGGAGCAATCATCTCTTGCCCCATCGCCGCGTCGCGCACGGCGGTCGGTGTGATATCGGCGGCTCCAATCTTCTCGATTGCCTGCTTGAACAGATAAACTTGGAAGTAGCAGGCTTCGGATACGAAATGCGTCACCTTGTCGGCGCCCCATCGCTTCCGGTAGGCGTCGACAAACTTTTCGTTCTCGGGGGACTTGTGCACCATGAAGTAAGGCGCCGAAGTGAAGTGGCCCGCCGCGGCGTCGCCACCCATCGCCGCGATTTCATTCTCCGACGTTGTGAGGCTCGCCATCGGCATCTTTGCAGGATCGAGGCCGGCTGCACGATACTGGCGGTGCAGAGCAACGACCGAGTCGCCCACAACGGTCGAGAAAATCACATTTGGCTGCTTCGAACGAAACTTATTGATCACTGAGGAAAATTCAGAGTGGCCAAGCGGCACATACTCTTCTTCAATCACCTCTCCGCCGTATTTCTGTAGAAGATGGCGGAGATAGTTGTTCTCTTCCTTGGGATAAATGTAATTAGAACCGATTAGATAGAATTTGGTCCCGAAGTTTTTGATCAACCAAGGTACAAAGTCGTCCTGTTGCTGGTTTGGTACGGCACCTGTGTAGATTACGTTTTTCGAACATTCGCGGCCCTCGTACAGGGTCGGATACCAGTAAAGATTGTTCTGGCGTTCGAACACCGGAAGAACAGCCTTGCGACTAGCGGAGGTGTATGAGCCGAAGACGGTTACGACCTTGTCGCCCATCACCAGCTTGCGCGCTTTTTCAGCGAACGTCGCCGGATCCGACGCCGGGTCCTCGACGACAGCCACAATCTTCTTGCCGCCGGCCCCACCGGCCGCGTTGATCTGCTCTATTGCGAGAATCGTGGCCTTGTTAAGCGACTCCTCGATGATGGCAGTCGTGCCGGTCAATGAAAACAGGACGCCGACTTTGATCTCCCCACCCGCAGCCAAAGCGACGTCCGCGTTCTTGCTCCAAATGTGAGGAAAGCCTGCGCCCGCGACGCCTCCGAACGCCGCGGCCGATTTCAGGAATGTCCGCCTTGTGCTGCTCATGTCGCTCCTCCCAGAGCCGAAAAAGCAAAAGCCCTCCCTCTGCAAAAGCAGGGGAGGGCTTTTTTGCCGATGTGAAGCGGCTTTGTCGCCGCGCCAAAACTACGTTCCCGTAGGTTCGGACCCAGATCGGTAGCCGAGCAATTCGAAGGAGTCAACGATCGCCGTCGCGACTGCCGCCGCGGACACACGACGATCCATCGCTTGTCGACGGATAAGGCTGTAGGCCTCCTCTTCCAGCATTCCGCGCTCGGCCATAACAATCGCTTTCGCGCGCTCTATCGTCCGCGTTGAACGCAGATTCTCTTCGAGCTTGTCGATTTTATCGCGCAGGCGCTTCTCGTATTGAAACTGCTTAAGAGCGAGGCCGAAGCTCGCGGCGACCGCGTTCGCGGAGAAAGGACGCGGGAGGATGCACTGGGGCGTCGCCTTGCAGAGAGCGTCAAGATTGACCACGCCGCCGGCCGGGAGGATGACGACAAGCGCCGCGGTCGCAGCGCCTGGCACCCACCGCAACCTCTGTGCAAGGTCTGGGATATACTCGCAATAGATGACATCGGCGTCTGACGGCAGAGTCTCCTGCATTGGCCAGACGAGACGAACTTCAGTCCGCGTTCGCCGAAGCTCACGGATCAGGAACGCGATCTGATCGTCGGGCGGCGCGACGACAATTGCTTCGACAACGTCGGTTGATTTGGAACCAGAAAGCCTGTGGTGGTCCGCTTTGCGAACCAAAGGATCACGCATAAATCGAAGCCGGCAAAGTCACGCGGGCACCCCCGTCGCAACGCCCGCGCAGGTGGTGAGGAACGGATCGGGACACACTGGCGATGCCGATTGCCCGACAATGTCGAACTGTCCGTCTCGATTGGCTCGCCCGATCCGGCTCCAAAGTCCAGAATGACCGCAGGCCGGATCGATCGAGACAGGGCCCTGGGGCGCGTCAATGGTGCTGCCGAGCGCCATCGATCGCAGAACGTCGGTCTCGATGGTCCCCGCCATTTCCAGCGCTCGGGCGAATAGGAAGACCTGAAAGTAGGCGGCCTCAACGCACATATTGGTCGGCTCGCTTTCTCCCCAACGCTTTTTGAAGCGCGATACGAACGAGGCGTTCGCCGCGCTGCTGACACCCTGAAAGTAGGATGCGGCCGTGATGTGACCCTCGCCGACGTCAAAGCCCATGGCGCGTACTTCCGCTTCGGTCGTCGTGAGGCTCGCGATGGGCATCTCGCTTGGCTGGAGTCCAGCATCTTTGTAGGCTTGATAAAAATGGACTGTGCCTGCGCCGACGATTGTCGAGAAGATCACGTCTGGCTTCACCCGCTTGAGATCCTCGATGAGCGGAAGGAAATCGCGCCGACGCGCGCGAAGGCTGAAATAGCGTTCGCCAACAACGCTGCCGCGCCCCCGAAGAAGCTCCCGCATAACGCGGTTGGATTCGCGTGGATAGATATAGTCAGATCCGACGAAGTAAAATCGGGAGCCAAAATGCTCGATTAAATATTGGCACAACGCAACGCTGTTCTGATTTGGCGCAGCACCGGTATAGATCACGTTAGGCGAAGCCTCGAAGCCTTCGTATAACGTTGGGTACCACAGCAATCCGTTCAGCCTTTCGACGACGGGCAGCACTGCCTTGCGACTAGACGAGGTGTAGCAGCCGAAGATTGTGCTGACCTCGTCTTCAATCATGAGCCGCTTCGCGAACTGTCCAAACGCAGCTGAGTCCGAGGCGGGATCGTAAATGACCGGCTTGAGTTCGCGGCCGCAAACGCCTCCGGAACTATTAATCTCGTCAATTGCGAGCAGCGTCCCCTGAAGCTGCGTTTCCTCGATGATCGACATGAAGCCGGTGCGCGAAAACAAAACTCCAACACGCCAGGGCGCGCCGCGATCCGCTTCGATCGCCATCACATTCGATGTCCGGAAACTAGGGACGAAACTTTGCGTTCCACAACCCGGATGCCATTTAGTGGCTCGCAGCCACATTCACTTTTTTACACGCTACGCGACAGAAGGCAATGCGGCTTGCTTTCACCCGCGGCGTTCATCCAGCTGGGGCTCGAACCGAGGGTTGAAATTGGCCCTAAGGCGCGGGTTGGGCAACGGGCGATCAGCAATTGGTCAGAAGACCGTGGCCGCGCGGATTGTGTGAACATTCGCCCATGTCGACTAGGTTGCCGCGAGCGAACGATCTCAGCTCCGGCCGGGGCTTTCGGATCGTGGAATTCGATCGCGACAAAACGCTGTTTGGTAGATTCCTTCAATCCCAACCGGCGCGGCAAGACGCGAATACATGGCGGCCTTTCAGCATCGCCCGCAGCCGGCCGCGATAGGCTGCTTCGAGATCAGGATCTCATTGGCCTTGCAGTCAATCCGTTCTGGGCTGAGCCTGGGTGCACGCGGCGCTCACGACCGATCGCTCCTTGTCTGCAGGCCGAGTTGCGGCTTGCGGCGGAGCTCGCTCATTCTCCTGCCAAGCCGATGGCGCGGGCAGCATAAGCCTTCTGCATTCACCGGATTGTTCATCTGGAGAGCGCCTCATCAAACGCCCTAGTCAAATGACTAGTGTCCCTTCGCGCGGATCCAGCAGTAGTCTTGCAGCAAGTGAGCCCTCAAACCAGTCGCCGCGATCAAGTCGGCGAGAAAAGGCTCGAACGGAACAAAGCTCAATTGGCAATGACGTCTCCAGCCAATGGCGGAGACGAAAGCGGAGGCTTGTGCCATGGCTAAAGACGACAAACTCAACACGACAACCGTATCCGGAAAGGGCGCTGGCGTCTCTCGCCGCTCTCTTCTGAAAAGCGCTGGCGCTTTGGCCGGAGCGGCGGTCGGCTCTGACGCGATCGGCGGCTTTCCCACAATCTGGGCGCAGGACATCAAGGATATCGAACTGCGTCACGTCGGCGTGTCCTATTCAGTCGTTCAGGCGATCGGCGACCAGGCTTCCAAGGATCTCGGCTTCAAGGTGACGATGCAGAATCTGGACACCTCCGCCGCGATCAATCGATTCATCACGCAGCCGAACACCGTCGACATCGCCGACCTCGAAGGGTGGCAGGCCAAGCTTGCCGCGAAGCGCGGCGTCATCCAGGGGATTGAGGCGAAGAAGATCAAGGAGTTCGACAACTTCCTACCGATCTTCACGAAAGGCGAGCTCGACGGCCACAAAATTCCACGTCAGGGAATCTCGCCCTACCAGGCGCTGTATATTTCCAGCAAGGACGGGACCGAGCTGCATGAAGGCGTCACCGACTGGCTGACCAACGTGCCGCAAGTCTACAACGCGGATTCCATGGGCTATCGGCCCGACCTCATCGGCCACGAGGTCACGGAGTGGAAGGAGCTGATCAATCCCAAGTACAAGGGCAAGTCTGCGATCCTCGACGTGCCTGCGATCGGCATCATGGACGCTGCGCTTTGCTTTGAAAGCGCCGACCTGATCAAGTACGTCAACAAGGGCAATATGACGAAGCCCGAGATCGATTTCACGATCGACAAGCTGATCGAGCTGAAGAAGAGCGGCCAGTTCCGCGCCACCTGGACCACCTTCGAGCAATCGGTGAGCCTCATGGCTTCGGGCGAGGTCGAGATTCAGTCGATGTGGTCGCCGGCCGTCGCCGCGGTGCGCGTCAAGCAAATTCCCTGCATCTATGCGCCGGTCAACATCAAGAATGGCAAGGAGGGCTACCGCGGCTGGTGCAACGGCATGGGCCTGATGAAACACCTCACAGGCAAGAAGCTCGACGCGGCCTACGAATATCTCAACTGGTACATGTCTGGCTGGCAGGGCGCATTCGTCAGTCGCTACGGGTACTACAGCCCAGTTCCCTCGACCGCGAAGAAATTCATGACAGACGCCGAGTGGCAATACTGGTACGAGGGCAAGCCTTCGCCCGAGATCGTCAAGGACCCGTTCGGCCAGCCGATGGAGCCAGCCGGCGCGAAGCGCGACGGCGGCTCCTTCATCGAGCGCGTCACGAACATTTCCTGCTGGAACACGCTGATGGACGAGGCCGCGTACATGAACAAGCGCTGGAACGACTTCAAGGTTGCTTAAATCCGGGCCGGATGAAGAGCGGCGGGCCCGCTGCGGCCCCTCGCTTCATTCGGCGCATCCCCGTCCTGTCGTCCCAAGCTTTGGAGTTTTCCCGAATGGCGCAATCGGCCGCAGCCGCCGCCGCGCGCACCAACCTTCGCGGCGAGGCCTTCAGCTGGCTCTGCATAACGCCGCTGGTTCTCGTTCTCGTTCCCTTCTTCGTCGCGCCGCTCATCGCCGTCATCGCGGCCAGCTTTTTTCAGACCGACGGTTTCGGCGGCATGACGCCTGCGCTCGATTTCTCGAGCTACAAGGAAATTCTGACGTCGGGCCTGACGTTCAACCTCTACTGGGCGACGCTCAAGTTCACGATCCTCACTTGGTTCTTCAGCCTGCTGATCGGTTTCTTCGTCGCTTACTTCCTCGTTTTCCACGTCCGCAACCCGCTGCTCGGTCTCGGCCTGTTCCTCCTGTGCACCGTGCCGTTCTGGACGTCGAACATCATTCGGATGATTTCGTGGATCCCGCTTCTCGGCAAGCAGGGTCTCATCAATTCGACGCTGCTCAAACTCGGGCTCATCCACCAGCCGCTTGAGTTCCTGCTTTTCTCGAGCTTCGCGGTTGTCGTCGCCTATGTGCATCAGCTCACGATCTTCATGATCGTGCCGATCTTCAACTCGATGGGCAGGATCGACAAGCGCCTCGTCGAAGCCGCAGTTGATGCGGGCGCGAGCCGTTTCGACGTGATGCGGCTGATCATCCTCCCGCTGTCGAAGACGGGAATCGCGCTTGGCTCCATTTTCGTCGTCTCGATCGTGATGGGCGACTTCTTCGTCGTTAAGGTCATGTCGGGAGGTGGGTCGGCTTCCGTGGTGGGCGCGTTCTATGAGGACGTCGGCGTGCTTCAATATCCCAAGGCCGCTGCGAGCGCCGTGTTCCTGACGGTGGTGCTG
>Ga0153954_1000653_pt1 | contig 25007 bp, 18 predicted proteins | sample TSFL038MetaG_FD_102277 | JGI IMG/M metagenome (GOLD analysis project Ga0153954, IMG submission 102277) | Attine ant fungus gardens microbial communities from Florida, USA - TSFL038 MetaG | ecosystem: Host-associated > Fungi > Mycelium > Unclassified | place: USA: Florida, Wekiwa Springs State... | reverse complement strand
CGAGGGATGTAGGCGGTAAAGCTACATTTTGTCTGTTGATCTCTCCAAGGCATAATTTAAAATCACGTCTATAGAAACAAGCTTTGGATCTCCAGCACTCCATTTCAGGAAGTGCGCTTCTCTATTCCTTAAAAGACCCAGAGCGCTTCTTCGTCGCGACCTGGGCTACCAGCCATTTCTCCCTTCAGGAGAAAAACACATTGCATCCCAAACATCTGAATTCCCTTTCTCAAACGCTTCGCGTAGAGCTATGGGGTCCTGCTGACTACTGTTTAACTGACTTCTATATAACTCTAACTCGATCTTTTTTCAATCACCGAGAAAAGACAGTGAGATCACAGAGAAAATTATCGAGATAAAGCCCATTAGAAAAAAATCCATATCGAAAATCCCAAAATGGGTGCTGGTAGAAGGCTCAGCGCTCACTTATCTCGATGATCCTCTCTGTGATCTCACTGTCTTTTCTCGGTGGTGAAAAAGCTAGAACAAGTTTTTGCAATGTTGGTGGAGTAAGCAGCTGGGGATCTACTGGCCTACCTTTATTCTGAATTCTGACTTCTACACTAGTGTCAGGCGCCTTGCTAATTCTTTTCCATAAAGGGCATGATAGAGCAGTCCTTTCGATCCCATTCCAGAGAGAATCCATGTTTTGGAAGAAATTTTTGAAAGCAAAGGTTTGTGATCAGGGGTGCTTGCACGTATGCCTGTGCTGCAATTAATGATGTTACTCTCTTCCAAATGCGGAAAAAAAGACTTAACTTTTGGCATCAGCTCTCTGATGGCAACGTCTTTCATTGGAAGGGGGGTAGAAAATTGACGTTCATAAGTCGCTCCGACGAGACAAGTTTTTGCATTTGGATGCATCAACAGATAAGTATGCGAATTCACGGGAAAGGAAAGGGGACTTAAATGTTCAGGCCAATTGAATTCAAGAATTTGTCCTTTAACAGGGGTTAAGGGAAGCGTAGAAAGTTCTTCTATAGACGTCGACTGGGCTCCGCCAGCGACAACAATTTGATCGAATTCTTTTAATTCCGATAGAGTTGTGATTAAGGCTTCCTGATAACGTATTCCTTCCTTTTCACAAGCTTTCCAAAGGCCTTGCAAATAATTTTTACAATCGACGACAAAGGCAGAGTCAATAAATATTCCAGGATAAGCGATGATGCTAGGAGTGGATGCCTGGGTTTCATTGATTGAACGCCAGTGAACATCGCGATGTTTTTCTGCGCATAAAGAGAAATCCGCATGTTGTTGCGGGGTGAGGGCTAGTCTTAAAAGTCCTTTCGAAGTGATCAAAGGAACGCCCAAAGTCTTTTCTGCAACAGCGATGAGGTTGAGAGTGGCATCAATGCCCTGAGTTGACATCAAGGCTTCTTTCGCATGGGCCCCTGGATAAGGATGAAGAAGACCTGCAGCAACTCCGGAAGCTCCATTTCCTATTCCCTTTGCATCGAAGAGGGTAATGTCAAAATCAGAAATCTGGCTCAGGTGCCAAGCTGTTGCTAAGCCGCAAAATCCGGCACCGATAATTGCAACGCGCATTTTACTTTTTCCCTTTTTTTTTGTATCTTGCAGAGGTGATTATTTAGGTGGTATATGATGAAGGGGAACAAGCTTTCAAAGCCCAGACAAATCCGCACTCTGCTTTTTGTTTTTGGATCAGGGATTGCTGCTGCCTGTATTTTGGTTTTAGGCATGCTGTATTATTATAATCATCAAGGAGTTTACTTGGCAAAAAATGTTTTGCCTTCGCCAAAGAATATCTCTTCGCTGCATTATGCTGATAGTTCTTCCCGTAAGGAAAAAGATCCGGTTTTCCATGCCTTCGATCGGTTTGAATTTTCTTATTTCGACCCTGCAGTCAAGCTATGGAAGCATATCGATGTTAATCTTGATGACTATGCTAAATTTTATGAGATGATCGCTAATGAAAAAAGCTTACTTGATGGCGGAGAAAGCGTGGGGAATGTGTTTCATGTGGGCCATCCTGCCAGCTTATCCATAAATATGCGTGAGAGAAAAAACTTCTCCTCCCAATCAATACCGATGGCATTTTTAGTGGTCAGTTTTGAGGAAAATGGCAATTATTATCGTGTGCAGTTAAGGCAGCAAGGGGCTGGCGAGCATTGGGTATATTTTTATCATCCGGATATTTATAACCAAGTATTAAAACTTTTTGTAATTCATCATGAAAATTAAGGGCCATCTTCTTTTTCTTGGAACAGGGGCATCGATGGGTGTTCCTGTGATAGGCTGTAGCTGCCCAGTTTGCCGTTCAACATCTCCATACAACAAGCGGCTTCGGCCTTCGGTGCTTTGCAGTGCAGGCGATAAAAGCTTGTTGATTGATTGTGGACCTGATTTTAGGCAGCAGGCATTGCATTATCATATTAAAAACCTCAACGGAGTTATTTTTACGCATGGCCATAATGACCATACTGCAGGCATCGACGATTTGAAAATTTTTTCCTTCCGTCAAGGTCATCCATTGCCATGGCTTTTGTCTAAAGATACGGCCCAAGATATCCAAAAGCGCTTCTTTTATCTTTTCGAAGAGGGTCCTTATGAGGACTTGCATAAGCACTTTAATATGCAGATTCTTGAAGGGGAAAGAGGAGATGTCGTTTTTCAAGATTTCAAGATCCATTATTTTACGTATGAGCAAATGCAAGCAAAAGTCACAGGCCTTCGTTTCGGGAATTTGGCCTATGTGTCTGATATTAGATTTTTCCCTGAGACTGTTTTCGATGACCTTGAAGGGGTAGATACCTTAATTTTAAGTGCATTGCGCTTTTCTCCTTCTAAGATGCATTTGAGCATCGATGAAGCCATTGATTTTTCTTTACGTGTAAAAGCCAAAGAAACATGGTTCATGCATATTTCCCATGATGTCGATCACGAAAGAGCGAATGCCTATTTGCCAGAGAACATAAGAATGGCATATGATGGTTTGCAATTGGAATTTCAAGCAGAAATGCAAAAAGAGGAAAGATGCAATTTGAGTTAATTACAGGAGATGGATCTCAGCTATTTGCTAACGATTCTCCAAAGGCGCTCCTTGTGTCCGTATATCAAGGAGGACCGGTACAACGTCAAATTAGCGAGGAGCATTTGGAAGAGTTAGCCTTGCTTGCAGACACCTATGGCGTGAAAGTGTTGCATAAAATTCCTTGTGCTGTCCGGCGCTATGATGCAGCCATGTATGTGACTGAAGGGAAGCTTCAGGAATTATTAGATGCGGCTAAAGAGCATCAGGCGAATCTCGTTATTTTTGATGATGAAATTGCTCCGAGTCAACAGAGAAACTTAGAGAAGGCCTTTGGCATTCCTGTCATTGATCGCACTGAGGTAATTTTGGGGGTTTTTGCTCAACGTGCTCAAACAAAGGAAGCGCGATTGCAAATCGAATTAGCCAAAGTCAAGTATCAAGCTCCCAGGCTTAAGCGCCTATGGACTCATTTATCCAGGCAGCATGGCACTGGTAGTTCTGGTTCGGGAGGCGCCTATCTCAAGGGAGAAGGTGAAAAGCAAATTGAGATCGACAAACGCATTTTGAAACGAAAGATCGAACAGCTTCAAAGTGAAATCGAAGATGTCAAATCGCATCGGGAAACACAAAGGATTTCACGTCAGCGCTCGGAGGTTCCTGTCTTCGCCATTATCGGCTATACAAATGCAGGCAAATCCACACTTTTAAATGCTCTGACAGACGCTGGGGTTTTTGTTGAAGATAAGCTCTTTGCGACGCTTGATACGACAACGCGAAAATTTGTTTTACCCAATAACCAAGAAGTCTTGCTGATCGACACGGTAGGCTTTATTCGCAAACTTCCCCATTTACTCGTCGCTGCTTTTAAAAGCACTCTTGAAGAGGCTTTCCAATCTGATATTCTTCTTCATCTTGTCGATGTTAGCCATCCGATGGCTGAAGAACAGGCAGAAACAACATTTGAAGTATTGAAAGAGCTCAAAGCTGAAGGAAAACCTGTTATCACCGTTTTAAATAAGGTTGATTTATGCCAAGACTCTGAAACACTTACTCGGATGCTGCATAAATATCCAAAAACCATCTCCATTTCAGCTTTAAAGCATCAAGGATTTGATGAGCTTCAAGATATCATGATGCAGGAGCTGAGCAAACAGCGAAGAGTTGTGACCCTTCGCATTCCTCAGTCAGATTACGGCATTGTTGGGGAAGTGAGGCGATTAGGAAATGTATTGGATCAAGAATATGAGGAAAATGATGTGCTTGTGAAAGTGGAGTTGCCTATAGCCCAAGTTCAACGCCTAAAAAACTATGTACAATGATGCAAGATCTGCAGCCTGTCTATTCTATCCATAAACTTCCAGAATCTGAAAGGCCGCGAGAACGCATGATGCGTTTTGGTGCAGAATCGCTTTCTGCTGCTGAACTCATTGCGATTATTCTGGGGAGCGGAATAAAAAGTGCTCCTGTTCTCCATTTGGCGCAGCAGATGATCACTCATTTTGGAAGCTTGCAGCAGTTGTCTGAAGCTACAGTGCAAGAGCTTTGTCAAATTAAAGGGATTGGAATGGCAAAGGCGATACAATTGAGGGCAGCCTTTAGCTTAGGATTGCGTTTATCGAGGAATAATAATATTACCTCCAAATATAAAATAGAGCATCCCGTGCATGCCTATCATCTTGTCAAAGATGAACTCGAATTTGAAAAACGTGAACTTTTTGTCATCATTATGCAAGATGTTCGTGGATGTGTTATCAGCCATCAAATCGTTTCAATAGGCACATTGACGCATACGCCAGTACACCCAAGAGAGGTATTTTATCCCGCCATTAGGCATAAGGCGGTAAGCATTATTTTGGTGCACAACCATCCGAGCGGGGATCTTACACCATCTAAGCAAGATTATGAGCTAACCCGCAAGCTCATTGAAGTGGGCTCTCTTATAGGAATCCCGATCAATGACCATATCATTATCAGCGAGCAAGGATATGTCTCATTGCGCCAAAAGGGAGGAATCTTTTGAGTTTGAAAACTCGCGTTATTCTAAAAACTCGCGTTAAAAAAAGGGGTTCTTATGAATCGAACAGCCTTTGATAAAGCTAATCTTTCGCAAAATTCCTTTTATTCTGAACATCTACAGAAGACAAATGCTAACGTTGTTCCCGATAAATTTGCTGAGCAGCTGCTTAAGAGGGAAGAGACGCAGCCTCAAAAACCTTTATCAGGACGTGTGGAAAAGGCGCTTGTTGCGGCTTCATCGCAAGAAAAAACAAGGGGCATAGCAGGACGACTTCTTCTATGGACAACAAATACAGGGATAGCTGTGTGGGGAACAAAACACTGCTTGAAGTTGGCGCGGTTTTTTATGACCTTAGGAACCCCTTCTGAAGGTAGTAGAAGCCTTATCGATCAAGAGATCAATAAGTTTTGCGGCTCATACAATCCAGCCTTAGCCATTCATAAACTGACTCCGCTTTTGGCTAAATGGGTGCAAAAAGAACTTGTTGCTCTTGATTGGCATAAGAGTGTTAATGCATTTTTAAAAGAAGAGCATTGGACTCTTCAAACGCTCCTTGATGTCCTTTTGACAACAATGTATGCCAATATTTCCAAGAGCCTCAAAGAGGGAACGGCAAATCAGGCTATTCTTGATCGTCCTGTTGAAGTTGCCGATATCCTAGGCTGCCTATGCAAAATTGCCCATGAGCATCTTCCTTCCATCAATGCCCGCTATGATGTCATCGAAAAGATTCCGGATCTTGAAAAGCGCGAGCGAAAGCTTCGCCAGCTCTTCGGTCCCATGGTTGAAGATTTTTTAGCTATCGCCTTTCCAAAAGGAATCAAAGAATTTCCTTTGACAAAAGTGCCTTGGGTATCCAATTCATTTTGGATGAATGTGCATAAACATCTTTTGCCTAGTTTGTTTCTTGGAATTTACCGCCAGCTTTCGAACCCTTTGAAAGAGGAAAAAAAGCAGAAGTTGTTGCAAATTCCTGGAGGGGAGTCTCTTGTGTCCTTGGCAGAGATCGCCGGCCAAAAGGGGGGGGAAACCATACCTTCTCTATTTATGAATTCAGATGAGAAAAACACCTTTTCTCCTCTTGTAACATCTATCATGGATGGTTTTAGAAGCTGCTTGGAAGCGTCGGATAAATTCAGAGAGGTTTTAGGAAATTGGCTTGGAAAGCAGCTATCTCACTTTGGATCGAGCGATGATTCGAATGTTAAACGTCTTTGGATGTTTATTGGAGGCTATTTAGAGCCAGTCTTTTTACATGTTTTCTTTCATATGTCTGCCGTTCCGCAAAACATTGCAGCGATGAATGGACGAACACCTGATGCATTAGGAATCATCGCAATTCGATTTTTCTCTTTATTCAGTCACTTTTTTAATGCCAACAAAAAAATGATCGATGAACGTGTGGCGGCGTTGAATTTGATGCTTGAAGACCCGGAAGAGGATGATGTGCTTTTAAGCTTATTCCGCATCCTTGCTGACGATATGCTGGAGATGATGGGATTAAGCACGGCTGAGCAAATGCCATTGCCGAATTTTATAAAAAATACTGCTTTCAAGAATTTGAAGGAAGCTTTGCCCAAATTTCTCCTAAAGCAATATTTTGCCATTACAAATAGTGAAATGGACGATATCTCGATTCGCAAGAAGCTCCGTTCATTGATGCTAGACCCAAAAAATCTCCGAAAATCTGAAGTGACGACAAAAGTCATTTCTGAATTGCATAAGAAGGGGATTCCGCGCTCCGATAAAAATATGATCGAAGAATTTTACCAGACTCTTTGGAAAGAATCTGGAACGGAAAAGATTGTAGAGACAATGGAAGAGATGTGTTCTGTTTTAGCTAACGATCTTGTTGAAGCTGCTATGGGGCACTATGGAGTGGCTTCGCAGAAAATGTTGAGCGAGAAGAACAATCAATTTATGAAAGAAACTCATGTTTTTTTTAAAAGATTGTCGGAAAGAGTATTATTAGAAATCCTTGTGCATCTCGTTGAAACGACCATTGAAAAAATTCCGGCTGGAGAAAATCAACATCCTAAGCATCTGTTAATCTTTCATACGATCATGCGATTTTGCCATTTATTGAAAGAAGGACTCGCCAGCATCGATGTTAAATTGGCAAATGCCAATCAGTCCCATCAGCAAAAACACGCTTATTTGCAAGACATACGAAGAGCTTTTGCTCCGCTTGCCGCAGAATTTCATGCACTTGGTGGAAAAAATCCGCTGGCTTCTCTTCCTTTGGAAGGATTTCCTGCGGCAGATAATATGAAAGAGCTTTTATGGATCGCGATAAGAGATACTCTGCTCCCTGATTTTCTTTATCAAACGTATTCCGAAATCACAGATTGGCAGCAAGATATTCAAAAATCACTCAATATTCTCGAGCATTGTTATCACACGACCCATCCTCGTTGGGCATCTCATGTGCTGGCTCAATACGTCAGCGATTTTGTTAAGCATTATTTAACGACATCAAGTGATGACGCTGCTAAGACTTTGCTAGCTTCTTTGCGGCAATATTTTTTAAAAAGCGTGGATGAAAGTGGACGAAAAGTTGAGACTTCTTTGCAATTACAGTCGGCTTCGCTGGAAACTCTCATGAGCCAAAACCTGCATCTTATAGGAGCCAGCGAAGAAGCTGAACTTAACCAAATCTGGCCGGCATTGACGAGATATATCGAGGCTGCGATTGCCAAGTTTCTTGCAGGCATTTCAAAAACAATCCACGATATCGAAGCTGAAAATCCAGATTTTATGATCGACGTCGCTATTACAATGCTAAAAGATACGGCTGAACACTTCGATGTTCTCAATCGCGTCACCACTAGCACAGGAGAAGAACATAGTTATCGCGTCGATTCGTCTATTATGCTTGCGGCTTTCGGATCGCTTTTACATGATGGTGTTCCCCTGGATCCCAAAGCGACAGATTCTGAAAAAGAACAGGCGCGTCTTCAAGGGTATTTTATTCCATTGGCAGCAAAATTGCTTGATTTGGCCAACTTAAACATTAATGATTTTCCTCTTCCGATAGCTTTCAAGCAGCAATTGGGAGAACTTATGATTCAGAATTTGCTTCCTCTAGCACTTATGCGTGCTGATGAAAAGGTTCTTGAGCACCATGTCCGAGATGCTTTGATGCTTAATTTCGTTCAAACTCTTTATGCTGCGTTGAATGGCATTGAACCTGCGCAAGAAGAGGGGTTGCCAGAAGAATCAGAAATCAAGCTCGATCCTCAACAAAAACGCCTGAATGAAACCTGTGGTGCTCTGGTTTTGGCTCTTGTTAAACTCATCCCTGATACCATGGTACAATATGTCTTCATGAAAGAAAAAGTTAAAGATATGAGTGCTGAGGCTATTGGCGAAGCGATGATGCCTCATCTTTCCAAATGGACTCTGCTGCAGCTGATTGATACCGCGCTATATTATGGTTTACCGAGCTTCCATCCTGCGAAGTGGGAAGGCAAAGTGGGACGTGAAGTTCTTATTCCGCGCAAAGCCTTTATTCGGCCGGATGGAAAAATGGAGTTAAAGCCGGTAAAGAAATTTAAGTTTACTTTCCCGCAAACTCCTGCAGAAATTACTGCAGCAAATGAAGCTGTGATAAACGAGGCTCAAAAGACAAGGATGAAATTAAGGGATGGCTTTACAAAGACCATCAGTTCTCAACTCCGAGTAAAAGCCTGGATTTTTACAAAAACTCTTTGGGAAACATTTCAGGCTAATTTGAATGATTTTATCGAAGGTCAATTTCCTGATAAAGGACCGAAAGTTAAGGCTGTTGTCGATACAATCGTCCATTGGCTATTTTTCGATCTTCTCGGTTCTCTTTTTCAATTTTTGGCCACTCCTTTTATCCGTGCAGTTCAATATATTATTGAGAAAGTGTATATTGATAAAAGATCCGAAGACATTATTGAAAACCTCCATTCAGATGCATTGGAAAATTTATTTTATAAATGGCTAGACACAGTATTAGACATGCTGGTTGGGTTTAAGAAGCCTTTGCCTGAACGACATTAATGGCTAAATGAAGTTAATTGTTGAAAAAAAACTCCACACCGTATTTGTTGTAAGCCTTATTCTAAAGGGACTTTTTGCGCTATTTGAAATTATAGCGGGAATTATCGCATTTTTCCTTAACTGGGATTTTATTCTCGACTATGCCAATTCAATCTCTGAAGATATCCTCATAGAAAATTCAAATGATCTCGTTGCAAATTATCTTCGCCAATGGGCGCAGACCTTTTCTGTTAGCGCTCAACATTTCACAGAATTTTATCTTTTGAGCCATGGGATCATCAAGCTATGGCTAATCGTCGGCCTTTTGAAGAATAAGCTGGGATATTATCCCATCTCTATCGCAGTCTTCAGTATGTTTATCCTTTATCAGCTTTATAGATATAGTTTTACCCATTCGTTAACCCTGATTATCATTACGGTGATTGACGTCTTGATTATTGTCTTAATCTGGCATGAATATCGATTGCTTAAAAAACTCAAGTGGTGATGTCATCCTTAACGAAGCAATGCCGTCACCTTTGAATCAGAAGGATGGAGTTTATTGAACCAATCTAAAGGGGTTTTGCCCAGCGAATCTTTAGCATCAGGTTTTGCGCCTTTTTCTAGAAGAAGTGTGATGAGCTCGCTGTCGCCATTTAGAGCAGCTAAATGCAGGGGGGTGATCCCATCGGCATTGGCCATAGTGACATCTGCGCCATGCTTAAGGATCAAATGAATGTATTCCGTACCAAAATAATGAAGATGCTCCTTATACGGTAAGTGGCATCCTGCTTTAAGATGTTTCGAAGCTCCTAATAGTCGCAGCAATAGAGTATTTCCTTGAGAATCCTTCAAATTCGGATCCAAACCTTGTTCTAAAAGTAAATTCAAGAAAGCATCGAGTTTTTTGCTTCTATTTCCAAAGATGCCTGCTTCAATATCAAAACGGCTTCCGGATGGACTTAAAAGTGCTTCGAAAAGGCCATCGACTCCTATTAGGGAAGAAGGCGAGACCTTCACCCCAAAAGTCATGAGTTGTTCCAGAACCTCTTTTGCCTCCGATCCTGTGATGAGGGCATTCACTAAACGATCTAAATCAGCTCCTGCCTCAGGAATTTTTGCATTATTTTCCATAAGCAGCTTAATTAATTCTGGGTCATTTCCTTGAAAAGCTAATGACAATGGAGTCATGCCGCCTGGACTGACATCATCCAGCGTTGCAGCATCAAGGCGAATGATTTTCTTTGCCAATTCAGGCATTTTCTTGTAGCAGGCAGCTAAAAGAGGTGTAAGACCGTCATCGGTTTTCACACGGACATTGGGATTTTTTTCTAGGAGATAGAGAGCGGTTTTTTCATTACCCTGATGAATAGCTTCTATTAAAAGTAATGGGGGAAAATTGGAATTTTTGAAAAATTCTTTTTTTTCAAAGAGTTGGTCCAACTCTTTCAAATCGGGATCTGAAGATCTAAGAATTCTTCTAAATTCTCGTATTCCATCATATTGTTCAACTGGCTCATTCAAATTCAGCTCTTTAAAGAAATTTTTTCTGGCATTCAAGTAAGCTTTCCATGTGTTTTGAATGATTTTGGGAACTTCCTGAAACTGATGAGTCAGCCTTTCATAACGGCTTTCAATATTAGCAGAAATCTGTCCTTCAAATTTAAGATCGAATGGTTCTTCTACTCCTATGGCGGCCTCATAAGATTCTATCATCGCCTGCATCGGACAAAATAAGCTAAACCACTTGTAATAGGTATTGCCTTTGTCCAATATTGTTTCTAAGTGGAATAGGTCTTGGTCTCCTATCATTTCAAAGATCATTTGAAGCTCAAATACACCTGTACTGCCCACCAGAGCACAGTTGTAGCCGCTTTGGTCTTTCTTCTGGCCTATTTTGCGAATGAATAGGTCCGCAATCAAATCATGTCCAGTTGCTTGAACTTCTTGAAGTAACTGTTCATAGATGTAGGGAGCGCTTTCATTCCTCGATTTTTGTTTAGTCTCTTGCAGTTGAGAGATCTTTTTAGCATCTAATCGTTCTGGATTAATTTTATGTAGGATTAAAGACGCTTCCTTTCTTCGCTCTCCACCCCGATTCAGAATGCCTTCAAAAACAATGCGATTGATTTCAAAAAAAACCACTGGGATATAGTGTCCATCAAAACCCGTTTGGACATTCAAGAATTTTTCTTTTTTAAATAATGTCATGGACTGTACTGGAGTGATCACTCGTCCAGCCGATCCCATCAACATACGTCTAAGAACATTTTGCTTTTGAAGATGAGAAAAATCAACTTCTGGTGTATTTAGAAAGGATTGGGCATATCTTGTCAAAATAGGATAAAGCTCATTTGGATGATATCCAGCAGCCTTGACGGCGGAGTAAGGATTGCTTTCGAAAACTTTAATCGTCTCTTTTTCTGTTGCCCGTCCTATACTCTGCGCTACAAAACGCAGTTTTTCACTCAGCGGAATGGGATGAGTTTCTTCTATATATTCAAGAAGAGATTTCCCATCAATCAGCGGTTCTGAAAGGGGAATGTTTGCAGCTAAAAATAGCCAATCCAATTTGGGAAAAGATTGCTCTATATAGAGTTTTAAGAGTCTTGCATGGTCTTTTAAAAGTTCATCAAGTTTAAGTTCTTTCAATACAACTTGAATTTCAATGGAATGGCCTTGAAGATTCTTTAAGTCATCGATAATATTTTGCGTTTCATACTCATCAGCGTCATCGGCGAGGATATGATGGATAAGAAATTTGACGACCTCTTCAAGATTTACATCAGCGGCTATAGCAAAATAACGTCGACGGAATTCAGGATCTAATAGCTGCTCTCTAGGTGATGGCAATAGATGAACAATATTTTCAACTTTTGAAAGGGAATCATAATAATTTGGAAGCGCGTCGCGCTGCTCTTCAGGAAGAATTTCAAAATTATAAAGGCACCATGCAAGTGGTGGAAATCCATGATTATCTTTCTGCTCAGGGTTTGCTCCGGCTCGAATTAAATCTGAGGCAATTGACGCTTGCTTATTTAAGCATGCCATATGCAAGAGCGTCGCTCCCTGCGCATTTGGAAAATTGATATCGAATTTTTTTTGAGGATTTTCTAAGAGTCCGATAAGTTTTTTCTCTATCAAGTGACTATCGACTCCTTCATGAGTAGCATTTAATATGTGGTGCCAGAGAGTATTACCGGTGTCATCTTGCTGAGAAGCATCCCTCTCTACTAAAAGAGCCATAAATTTTGGATTGCTGATCGCCTCATCAAGAGGAGTTTGATTAAATATATTTCGGGCAGAAAGGTCTCCATGCTTAAAGAGAAACTCCATCAAATGGCTCTTTGTTTGGGGGTCTCCAGGATTTTCTAGCTCTTTGACTAGCCAATTGACGAGTAAATGAGTAAGGGTATTGTGATTTTGACTTGAAATCGGCAATTTTAAATCAATATAGCCTGATACAAGTGTCAATAAATTTAAACCCATGCTTGAATCTAACCCATTGAGGCTAGATGTGATGAGTTCGTACAACACTTCTTCTCGCGGAAGATCATTAGTCGGATTTTGTTGAATAATGTCTAATCGATTTAAAATCGCTTCGGCTATTTCAAGGCGCTGGTTTTTAAGTGCTAAAAAGAGTGGATGGAAGTCATTTTTATTTTTAATAGATAGGGTTTCTTTCTGAATTAAATTTAAACAAATGTCATCACTTGCCCCATTTTCAAGAGCGAGATGCAAGGGTGTATTGCCATCATCATTTTGTATGGATAACCATTCTTTGAATTGATTGTCCTTTAATAATACAGGTATTTGCGTCCACTGTTTTGCAAGCAAGGCGGCATGTAATGGCGAATAATGGCTCTTTGTCTGCTGGTAAGAATCAAATGAAAAATCATGATTTTTCGGAGATAATCTAGGCATAATAAATAAGCTTTTGATTAACATTACTTATTTATTATAAAACTATAAGTATTATTTTACTTATTAATATAATTTAGAGATTCTCTAGAAAATAAAAAAAAAGAAACCCCAGGAATTTTTTCTGTGATCCTATGAGTCCAATTTTCAGCTTCTTCAAGCGAGGGAAACAGCATAACGGTTGTTGCCAACCCGTCCGCTAACGCACAGGTAGGAGCTATCACGCTGGCGCTCGCAATCGAAAAATAAGTCGATTCAAGAGGGTGTAAGGTAAAAGGATCGAAAATATGAAAAAAAGTAGCAGTTTTTTCTTTCTTGTCAGCACTTATGACTTTAAAAGTCCAATTCTGAAGGTAATCGCCACTTGTTGCAATCGCTTGATTCTTCAACTCAAGAATTTTTAATGCGTGATCTGGATTGCTTTCACCAAGGCGGCTAATGTAAATGGTCCAAGGCCGACCATGGGGATGATTTCCTACGGTACGAATTTCCCCTCCCCATTCCACATAGAGGTTGTCAAAGCCTTGACCTTTCAATTTTTCAATGATGAGATCGATTCCATATCCCTTGGCGATGCCTCCAAGATCAAGCTGGGTTAGATCGTCATCCTTGTAAAAAATGCCTCCATGGATGTGAATTTTATCCCAGCCAATAGCTTTGCCAATAAGTTTTATATCGTTAGGAGAGGGGACTGCATCTCTTTGCAAATTCTGCTTCCATAGCTTCTGGAGAGGTTCGATGGTCGGATCAAAACGACCTTCGCTGAGTTTTACGAGGCTATCTGTTTCTAGCAAAATGTGTTCCAATAGAGGCGAGAGGGGAGATTCAACTCCTGCTTTTAAATGATTCAAGTGTGAGAGTTCGGAGGAGGGATTCCATTTATTAAAGACGGCGTTTATTGTTTTAAAAGTCGATGAAATCGAGTTTTCTATCGCACGCATTTGTTTTAGGGTTAACTCTTGACCCACGATCACTCGAAATTGCATGGTCATTGCCTCGCCAGAAAAAAGCGTCGTGTGATCCGACCGCTTTTCCATCGTCATAGAATCGGAATGCTGACATCCAGAAAAGAGAAGCCCTAGCAAAATCGAGAAAATAATGTCGAATCTGGCTGCCTTCATAGGTAGCAAGTTGGGTTTAAAATGTGCTGCGACACCGACTAAAATAGCTTTTTAGCGTGTTGCTCAAAAGCATTGCAATCGTCATAGGCCCAACCCCTCCAGGTACAGGGGTAATGTAGGAACATTTGTCTTTGACTTCATCAAAATCTACATCGCCGACGAGACGATAGCCTGAATTGCTCGATGGATCTGTGATTTTATTGATGCCCACATCGATGACAACAGCGCCTTCTTTGACCATATCTGCGGTAATGTACTTTGGCCGGCCAATAGCTGCAATGATGATATCCGCCAATTGGCTGATTCCCTTCAAATTACTTGTATGGCTATGAGCAATGGTGACTGTCGCATTCGCTCCGGCTGCACTTTGCATGAGAAGACTTGCCATCGGCTTTCCGACGAGATTGCTTCGGCCGATCACCAAGGCATGTTTTCCAGAGACTTCGATGCCAGATCTTTCGAGAAGTACTTTGATGCCTAGAGGAGTGCAGGGGACAAAAGCCTCTTGTTCGCCGATCATTAGCTTCCCAACATTAAGAGGGTGCAGTCCATCGACATCTTTTTCCGGAGAAATGGAAAGAATAATTTTAAGGGGATTTACATGCGGAGGAAGGGGAAGCTGAACAAGGATGCCGTCGACATCCTCAGCAGCATTTAACTTCCTGACTTCCTCAAGAAGAACCCCTTCTGAAACATCAGCAGGAAGTGCACATTTAATGGATCGGATGCCCACTTCCGCACAGGCTTTTGTTTTTCTTTCTACATAGATTTTCGAAGCGGGATTATCTCCGGCAATGATGACGGCAAGGCAAGGCTTGCGTCCGGAAATTTTTTGGACTTCCTGCTTGATTTCTTGTTGAATTTGATGAGCAATGAGCTTTCCATCGATCTGTTTCATGTGCAAAAACCATTGAAAAGGCGTGATTTATTATGGCTATATTGCCCATCAGATGTTTCAAATTCAATCTAATTGAGCAGCATCGAACTTTTTCCTTGGAATAGTAGAATCGAACTTTGACTCCTGTGATTCGCCGTTCCAGATTCCGCAAGACTTCCTGTTTTTATACCAAGCCAGTTTATCATTGATATCCATTTGCATTTTTTCTGATAGTTCTGCGAAAATATTTTTATATAATGTTGGTTTCTTTTCTTTATCCTTAAATAACCCAACTGCGAATAGATCAACCAAAAATGTTTTTGTAGCATTCAAATTGAAGTCATCCGCTGTTTTTAGCCATTCTAAAGCTTCTTTATAAATTTTCTCATTTTCTTCAACGGACTTTTCAGAGTAGTCCTTTCGTTCCTCTATTTTAAGCAAATTTGTGACATGACGGGGTATCCACGCGAGGTAATGTTCCTCAGGGGTAATAATTTTCCATCTCAATTCTATTAAGCAAGCGACAAGATGCTGATCCAGAAAATTTTGCAAGGCCGGGATTTCTAAAAAATTGGCCATTTTTATCATGCCTTCAAATTGATCATCGCGAAATGAGATGTTATCCCATGTAAATTCTTTATTTTTCCACGTTTTTTTATCTGCCTTTGCCCATGAGTTTATGAGTTGGAAAATTTCAACAGAATGTTCTATATGGGTGGTATCTAAATAAAATCCCTCTAAATTTGTTTCTTTGAAGTGATTCGCAAATAGGGTTTTCAAGAATTTAGACTCGTTGAGGAGTCCTTCAGCAATTTCATCCTTACGGATAAATACTTGATTTTGTTTTTGTTCTTCTTTAGCTTGTTTTTTTACCGAAAGTGTACTGTATTCGAGGTCTGAAAAATAGCCAACTTCATGATATTCCTTAAGGATTGACCATTGATCAGCATTAAATTTGTAATTTGGATTTTTAAAGATATCTGTCGTTTCGATTTCATTATAAAAACTGTTAGGTTCTGTTTTTTCTTCGACTTTATCGTCTTTTCGATCTTCAATGGCTAAAAATCCTGTCTGCTTGAGCTCTGCAAAACCCCAATCCTTCGTCATTTGGTTATTTTTCTCAAATTTATCAATTTGGTTGGAGATTTTTCGCATCAAGGGACTTCCTTGCACAAAATCCTGATGGCCTTCTTTCCAATTCTTGAACGCTTCCCGCACTTTTTTATCAGTAATGACTTTACCCACTTGTTTATCTAAGCTATCTGGATCTTTTTTACTTATCGCTTCTTTTAGCAATTCAGGAAATGGACTATGACGAAGGCCTGTGTCAATAACTGAATTAATCATGGTGAAACTCACTTATTTGAAAATTTTTAATGAAATAGTGTTAATAATAGATTTAAAAAATAGCATGAACGAATAATAATGAGTTCTCTACAACTTTTTATTCAACAAAAAACCAGAAGAGACAACCGAGTTTTGCTTGCTTCTTCTTCGATTTTTTAGTTTAAACCAACTACCTATGATGGCAGTCAAATCATAGGTAGCAAGTTGGGTTTTAATTCAGCATCGACTATATTGGTTAGCTTTGAAGTGAGGATTTGTTCTTCAAGCTTGAAAAAATATGAGCATATAATTTTGAGTATTTTTTATGGATTTCAGAGCCTTCTTCATGGCATTTTAGTTGATGATCAACCATCAGAAATCCATCCATTAAGACAGTTTTTAACATGTCTTCTGTGAGATTTAGTCTAAATTCTATGGCCATTTCAAGCCAATTTGAAACCTCTTGGTACTTTTCTTCTACTTCTTCGTAGGTTTTTGGATCTATGGCCTTTTTTACACACCATTGGTTTTTTAGTTCGAAAAGGATTAGTGCATTCGCCTCTATTTTATCACAAAATTTATCGTAGATTTCATCAGCTGCTGCGTTCCGTCCATTTTTTTGAGTGAAATCCACTAATCCTTCTTTGAGTTTTATCACTTCTGTTTTTAGAGAAATATCGATATCTTTGTTCCATTGATTCACCAAAAGATTGCAAAGGTAGTTATCTAGGACATTGTGTAATTCGGGGATGATAAAAAAATCCGCAGCTTTTAACAATCCTTCTAACTGATCGATGGTGAATTTCATCTCCTCCCATGAAAATTTTTCATATTTCCAATCTTTACCAGATGTAGCCCATGTATTTAGTATTTTGTATGAATTATACATACGACTATCAAGATTAAATTCATCTGATTTATTTTCTTTAAAATCATATGCGAACATTTTTTTTAATAGATCAGATTGATTAATAAACTCCTCAGCAATTTCATTTCTACGAATAAAAGTGGTCTGTTGTTGTTTTTTTAATAGAAGAGTTTGATATTCAATATCTGAAAAATAGCCAACTTCATAATATTCTTTAAGAATGGACCATTGATGGGTATCAAATTTATGGTCCGTATTCTTAAAAATATTTGTCGTTTCGACTTCATTATAAAAACTATTAGACTTCACTTCTTCTTTAGATGCTATCTCTTCTTTAATTTCTTCATCTTTTCGACCTTCAATGGCTAAAAGTCCTGTTTGCTTGAGTTTTGCAAATCCCCAATTTTTCTTAGTCACTTGATTATTTCCTTCAAACTTATCAATTTGGTTGGAGATTTTTCGCATCAGGGGACTTCCTTGCACAAAATCCTGATGGCCTTCTTTCCAATTCTTGAACGCTTCCCGCACTTTTTTATCAGTAATGACTTTGCTTACCTGTTTATAAATGCTGTCATTGTCTTTTTTGCTAATAGCTTCTTTTAGTAACTCTGGAAATGGTCTATTATGAAAACTTGGATCGATAACTGATGAACTAATCATGTGGATTCCTCATTAAAAATATAAAAGTGTTTTTATTAATAAATTCAATCGAACAATAAAAATTGCATTGAATAATAAACGATGTTCGATTTTTTTTCTAAGAAGTTTTGATTATAGATAATTTAACAAGATAAACAGGCATACGCATCAGGCTAACTTCAAAATGTCATGTATAACATGTTGATTATTAGTGTTATTATGAATTTAAGAACTGTTGTCGAATGTTTTAAAACAATTTTCTTTAGGAAGAAAATTTGCTATTTCGAACCGTTTTTATAGTCCGAAGGACTATAAAAACGGTTCGAATGTGCTTAAGTTGATGATATTGTTTATATGCGTCGGACTAACTCGCTTCAGCATAGTAATAATCTTGTTCAAAAATACTCTACAAATGCCTTTCTGCACATTTTGTTAATACAAAGAATTTTCTTCCGAGGTGTTTGGTTTTTTGGAGTTTTGGTAATCTTGAATGCGTTGTTTAAGATCACTCATTTCTTTAAGAGCTATAATAGGCGCTCGAGTGTATGGAGAGATGCCATTGAATTGAATGGCAGTAGAACGATCAACAATGAGTTGATCCGAAGGTTTATCACCCCAGACGACTGAGACAGGATCCTTCATCATCTCATTTGTAATGGGGTCTATAAATTCTTCAGAAATTTCCTCTTCTTCTTTTGATTCAAACATTTTTCCTATTTCAGTCAGCTCTTTTTGTAATTTCTGGATCGATTCTTTGGCGGTTCGAATTTCGTCAAGCAAGGGATCGATTTTTTCATGGACTTTATTGTAAAGTTCCTTAGAGTCTGAATTTTCTAATAAAATCGTTTTTAATTTATTGACTCTATCTTCAAATGTATTCAGTTGAAGGCGGCGTTGCTGCTGAAATTTCTGAATGGAATCTTTGAGCTCTTTGTAGTTTTGTTCTGATTTTTCCTCCTGTAAATTCTCTAAATCAGATTTCCATTTTTCATTATTTGTTTTGATTTCTTTAACGAGAGTGGGGTCAAGATAAAAAACATCTTTTTCCGTTCCCTCTTTTTCGATTTTCATCTGTTCGAGAATAAACAATTTTTGTTCCGTCGTCGCACGAGAAATTAGAAATGGATCGATCTTCTTCCAAGATTTTACAGCCATCTCAAGGAAATTGTTTAAAGAGAATGCGGTTACAATCGTTTGTTGCTGTGAAGGTGAAAATGAATCGAAGTATCCGGTAATAATAGAAACAAGTTCAGGATGTTGCATGGCTTCTGCAAGGCAGGCAAATGGAATTTGTATTAACGAAGAAGCAGCGGAACCAATCCGTAGGCTATTTTCTTCGCTATCTGCAGCATATTGGCCTGGGCCATATTCTTGAGAGATTTTTTTTAAAAGTTGTTCGGTTGTGACCTCTAACTGATCAGGTTCGACCATCAATAGTTGCATTCTTAGAGATTCCCATTGCTCTTTCGAAGTATTTTGAATGAGGTCTGCAATTTCATCTGGTGAAAACAAAGGAAGAAGGTTTAATTTTTCTTCACGAGACATCTGTTGAAGATCAATTGTTTTCTCCTGAATAAGGTTTTCTAGAAGGGAAGGGGCTTCTTTCAATAAAAGGTTTGCAAACTTCGGATCTTTGAGAATCAGAGGTAAGTTTTGCTGCGGATTAATTTTTATAAGCAATTTAAAAATTTTTAAAAGATGAATTTCTGGAATAGATTCTTTTGCAATCCACCTAATATCGTGTTCATTTAATTCAATGTTTAGATCATTTAGGAAATTTTCAAGAAGCTGATCATTATCGATCTCAGATGAGATGAAGATAGCGAAAGCAGAAATTCCCTTGTTATTGCGAATGCTAAGGACTTCTTTGAGTAAAGGAGGGTTATTTTCAGATAATTGTCTTAACAGAGGTAAAGCTTTTTTTAAATTTTTGTACATATGCAGAAGAGTCTGTCCTTCATTGTCCTTAATACTAAGGAGATCTTTGAAAAGAGCTGGTTTTTTGTCGGCGAGCTTTTCCAGTAAAGGTAAAGCCATTTCAAAATTGACATAGTCGTGCAAAGGTGTCTGGTCTTTATTATTTTTAATACTAAGCAGATCTTTGAGAAGAGCAGGTTCTTTGTCGGCGAGCTTTTCCAGCAAGGGTAAAAAAGTTTTTTCGAAACCCTTTCGATGATGTAAAAGGGTTCCGCCCGACCTGCTTTGAATGCTAAAAAGATCTTTTAATTCTGAGTCGTTGATCAAGCCAAGTTCATAATAAGCACTGAGAATGCCTGTTTCATTTGAGAGAAGAAATTTTATGAATTCATTGTTAGAGATTTTTTTTCCTTGTAACCACAAATCAAGTGGCGAAGGTTCTATAGTTCTTTTGAAAATTTTTTGGATTTGACGAGTGAACGAATGAAAGGATTTAGCGAGAAGTTCAGTGGGATCATCTGGAAGATTTTCTTGATTTTCAGCGATATGAACAATTTTTCGAAAAAATAAATTTCCCTCAAATCTTTTTGCATGAGAATCTGCCCACTCTAAGAAGGTAGATCGTACGCTGTCGTTAGCAAAAAGAGAGGCAAGCTTTGCTTCATCTTTGGTTAAAATAGCTTGCCGTAAATCAGGACATGAATGAAATGGATTTAAAGAATCCATAAGTTTTAAACTTGTTTATAAATATTTAATTATATTATAAATCTAAAATCTATTTTTAATTACAAAATAATCGGTAAATATAATCAGTAAAGATTATAAATGGAATGGAAGGATCGATTTCACCGTCAGAATAAAAAATTGTTTGCGCTTTACTGACGAAACCGATTCTGTTTATCTTGTTAAATTATTTGTATTTCGAATTGCTGGACTGAAGTGACTTGAGATTAAGGATTAAAGAAATTAATTGATTTTTATCAGTTAGGGACTTATTTCATAAAAATAGAGTAATGCTTTTGTTTGATTAAAAATAGGGAGGTTGAGGATGTCTATGAAGCTCCAATATCAATCCTTGCAGCTGGGATCGGAAGCTCCGGATTTTTCTGCTGATACCACGCATGGTAAAATTTCTTTTCACCAATGGATTGGCAGTGACTGGTGCGTTTTTTTCTCGCATCCAAAGGATTTTACGCCGGTTTGTACAACCGAATTGGGCTATGCCGCTAAACTTAGCCATGAATTTACTAAGCGTCACGTCAAGCTCATTGCTCTTAGCGTTGGAGATGTGGCAACCCATCAATCCTGGATTCCCGATATCGAAAGAACACAAAGCGTTAAAATGAATTTTCCTATTATCGGCGATGAAACCCGACACGTTTCTGAGCTATATGGGATGATTCATCCAAGTATGAGCGAGACGTTCACCGTACGTACAGTTTTTATTATCGATCCGAAAAAAACGGTTCGCCTAATGATCACCTATCCCGCTTCAACAGGACGCAATTTTGACGAGATTTTACGAGTGATAGACTCTCTGCAGCTCACCGATAACCATAAAGTAGCAACCCCAGTGAATTGGCATGATGGCGAAGATTGTGTGATTTTGCCAAGCGTCAGCGATCCACAAGAGATCAAACGCTTATTTCCTCGCGGATATAAGGAAATCACGCCGTACTTGAGATTAACCCCTGATCCTAGAAAGAAAAAATAACGCAGCGGTTTAGTGAGTCAAATCAGCGCAGCAATGGCCGCAGCGTTTTGCATGGTTAGGAATTTCCATGAGGCATTGAGGGCATTTCATCGATACAGGCTCGGGCTCTTGAGCAGCTTTAGAAGCCCTGAGTCGATTGAACATTTTAATGACCATGAAAATAACGAAAGCAACAATCAGAAAATCAATGACTGTATTGATGAATGAACCGACTTTAATTTCAACTGCAGGATGACCTTCAGAACTTTTCTTAAGGGGTACTGAAAGTTTGCTAAAATCTACTCCGCCAATGAGCAAACCTATCGGAGGCATTAACACATCATTAACGAGCGAGTTAACGATCTTTCCAAATGAAGCACCGATGATCACCCCTATGGCCAGATCAACCATATTGCCTTTCAATGCAAATGTCTTAAATTCATCAATGATACTCATGTCGCCTCTATTGCTGAAATTCTAATATTTTTTCCAAAATACCTTATTGGTGAATTGGAGTCCAGACTCTCAACGGTAGAACCGTTGTCGAAAATTTACGGCATGAGTGGCTCAAAAGCATAAATAAGTACAAAAAATAGTGTACTTTGTGTAATGTCGTTTCTATCAAAAATTGTGATATGGCCCAATTGAAGATCATTCGAGCCATGCACTTTAAAAACCTTCTTAGGAGGCATTTGTGAATAAAAAAGTAGTGATGAACTCAATATCTGGATTGATTATAGGACTCGGTGTGCTGGCAGCCCCAACTGCCATCGCTGCTGCAACTCCAACGGCGACTGATGAATGCGCAAGAGAACTTTTACTTTCTTACTTCCCAGAACCTATTGTGACAGACACTCTAAAGAAATTTAATATTCCCCAAGAAAAATGGGCAGGGATTAACCACTCTCTTGCAAAGCACGACAAAGAAATCGTCAAGCTCGTGGAACAAAAAGCCTCTGCAATGAATCCAAACCCGCTTAAGGACCCTCAGCAACGGCAAGCGGCTGTGAAGCTTTTTAGAGAAACTCTTTTACAAGTATTTACCGATGCGATGAAAGAGAATGATGTTGAAGACTCAAGCCAATATCAAGCCATGCTAGATGAAATCCAACAGCAAAAAGCAAAAAAATTCGCTCTTTGCATGGAAAAACAAAAAGCTCAGCTGCAACAAAATCGAAATCATGATGATTCTTCCAATGATAATGATGACGATGACGATGAAGATGACAATGACGATAAGGATGATCAGGAATCAAATCACAATGGTCATCAAGAATCAGAAAAAAATACAAATAAAAATGCCTCAAAAAATAATGCAGGCAAATAATCTGAGGCAGTGAGAAAAGGGACATTAGCGACTCAAGCGACTCCAGAGACAAAAGCAAAATTTGCTTCAACCTTTATAGTCCTTTCTTTATGTCGTTGATGTCCCTATTAGCATTTATGCAACAGCACCAATGCCATCGCTGATTTTTATTGATCTTGGCTTTCACGAAGCTTCTTAAAATAACCCATCCTTTTTTTCATTTCTCTTTCGAAGCCCCTTTCCACGGGATGATAGAATGAATGCTTTCCAAGTGCCTCTGGAAAGTAATTTTGACCTGAAAATCCCTTTGGCATCTCATGGTCATATTGATAGCCAGCACCATATCCAAAGGATTTCATCATTTTTGTAGGGGCATTCAGAATAATATAGGGAGGATCAAGATGGCTTGAAGAGCTGGCAAGCTCTCGTGCTTCATTAAACGCTGTGTATATGGAATTGCTCTTCGGTGCCAACGCGAGATAAACGACAACTTCTGCAAGGGCGAGTTCTCCTTCAGGCGAGCCCAGCATTTCATAAGCATCGCGTGCGGCTATTGCAAGAGGTAGTGCTTGAGGGTCTGCCAATCCAATATCCTCTGTTGCCATGCGAATTAAGCGGCGAGCTATAAACAATGGCTCTTCACCACCTTCGAGCATACGTGCAAACCAATAAAGAGATGCATCTGGATCTGAGCCTCTCACAGACTTATGAAGAGCCGAAATAAGGTTGTAATGTTGATCATCGGCTTTGTCAAAGAGGGGAGCCCGCTTTTGCAGGAAGTTTTGTAAAGAATCGACATCCAAAGGGGTTGGACTTGGAATATGTTGAAGATTTTCAATGAGATTGAATAAATAGCGGCCATCTCCTTGGGAGAGTTGAATGAGAAGATGCCGCGCTTCTGAAGTGACATTCAATGGTTTAACATTTTTTTCGTAATGGTCTAGAAGTTGTTCCAAAGCTTTATCACTCAGGGGATTGAGTTTCAAGACCCTGACTCGTGACAAAAGCGCATTGTTAAGATAAAAAGAGGGATTTTCAGCTGTCGCGCCGACAAGGACGATAGAGCCGTTTTCTAAAAAAGGAAGAAAAGCATCTTGCTGGGCTTTATTAAAGCGATGGATTTCATCGACAAATAGTAAGGTTGATGCGCCAAAAAGCGGCTGTTCTTCAGTTTCTTTAATGATCTTTCGCAATTCCGCAATGCCGCTGAAAATAGGACTTAGGCTTTCAAAACGCATGGAGAAGGCTTTTGCGTAAAGGCGTGCGATTGAGGTTTTGCCGCAGCCGGGAGGGCCCCAAAGAATAATGGAAAGAGGCTTGCCAGCTTCAATTGTTTTTTTTATAAACCCCTCATCGCCGACAAGATGTTCTTGTCCGACGATTTCATGAAGTGTTGTTGGACGAAGCTGTTCGGCAAGGGGAACATTTTTTTTCATAATGAAGGACTTTGAAAAAGATACTCTTCAACAGGTTTTCCACCAATCAGATGCTCTTGAATAATCCGTTCAAGGATTGAAGGTGAGCAGGAATGGTACCATATTCCGTCTGGATAGACGACAGCGATAGGACCCTGCATGCAAACCCTCAAACAATTCGCTTTTGTACGATGAATACCAACATGCTCATCGAGTTGGAGTTCTTTTAAGCGTTTTTTTAGATATTCCCAAGCTTCTAAGCCTGATTCATATGAACAGCATTTGGGCTTGCTTTGATCGCAGCATAAAAATAGATGGTGCTTTATCTTATTCATTTCAAGCTTTTGAGTTTTTTCCTGAGTGGTTTTTCTTTATATTCTATTTTACTCTCAGTCGGTTTTAAACCCAAGCCGCGAATGCACCCCCACGGTAGATTAAGTCCGATCTTTTTCACCACCGAAACAGGACAGGGAGACCACAGAGAAAATCATCGAGATAAAGCCCGTCAGAAAAAAATCCATATCGAAAATCCCAAAATGGGTGCTGGTAGAAGGCTCAACGCTCACTTACCTCGATGATCCTCTCTGTGATCTCACTGCTTTTTCTCGGTGGTGAAAAAGCTAGAACAAGTTATTTTACACAATGTTGGTGGCGTAAGCAGCTGTGGAGCTACTGACTACCGTATTCCGAATTCTGACTTCTGAATTCTATTAAAACCCAACTTGCCCCCTAAATCCTAGCACAGGCTTGATTAGACAATTGAGATGGCGCAGCTAATGCCGATGCCAAGGGTTCCTCTCTTGGCGAGGCATTAGATGTGTCAGATCGGTTGTCTAATCAAGCCTGTGCTAGAGCTATCTACAAGGATTGCTCGATAGAATAGGAAATAATAAAAATGACCAGCTTG
>Ga0153954_1000652_pt1 | contig 25100 bp, 26 predicted proteins | sample TSFL038MetaG_FD_102277 | JGI IMG/M metagenome (GOLD analysis project Ga0153954, IMG submission 102277) | Attine ant fungus gardens microbial communities from Florida, USA - TSFL038 MetaG | ecosystem: Host-associated > Fungi > Mycelium > Unclassified | place: USA: Florida, Wekiwa Springs State... | reverse complement strand
GGGCCGCGGGACGGAACATCGAGAGCGTTGACATGCGGTTCCTGAAGGCGAGCCACGGCAGATAATCGTCAGATCGACTTCACCTCGCCGCCGTCCATGCGCAGCGCGGAGCCGGTCATCCATTTTGCTGCCGGCGAGACAAGGAACGCCATCAGCTCGGCGATTTCCTCCGCCTCGCCGTAGCGCGCGATGCCTGCTTCCTTGGGGAACTTTTCCATCGCCTCCTCGGCCGTCATATCGTGCAGAGGCGCCCAATGATCGAGGTAGGACCGGCGGCGGCCAGTCATCACCGGACCAGGCAGGACGCTGTTGACCTGTACGCCGTCGGCGATACCGCGATCAGAGAAGGCCTTCGCTAACGCGACGATCGCTGCGTTGATGGTGCCGACCGCCGCGTAAGGCGCTTTCGGAAAGAGTGCCGAGTTGCCCGACATCAGCACCACCGAACCCTTTGCCTCCCTCAACGCCGGCCAGGCCGCAATCGTGAGCCGGCGCGCACCGTGCAGCTTCAGCGCCAGGCCACTCTCCCATTGCGCATCCGCCATCTCGAACAGATCGACTTGCGGTACGGCGCCGGCGATGTTGAGCAGCGCGTCGATCCGCCCGAACGTCGATAGGGTCCGGTCGACGACAGCTTGCGCGGCCGCCGGTTCGGACAGATCCGCGTCGATGACCAGCGCCCTGGCGCCCGCCGCCTGCACCGCCTCCGCGGTCTGCTCCAGATGGGCGCGATGACGTGCCACCAGGACCACAGCCGCGAAATCGTCAGCCAGGCGGATCGCGGTTGCGCGGCCAATGCCTTGGCTGGCACCGGTGACGATGGCGATCGATTCCTTCATCGTGACGTCTCCCTGGTTCAGCTCAGAAAATCGTGGATGACCGTGGCGATCTCGGCGGCATGCGTCTCCAGTGCGAAATGCCCCGTATCGAAAAAGCGAACCTCGGCGTCCGGAATGTCGCGCTTGAACGCCTCGGCTCCCGGCGGCAGGAAGAACGGGTCGTTCTTGCCCCATGCCGCGAGGAAACGGGGCTTGTGTGTACGGAAATAGGCCTGGAAGGCCGGATAGAGCGCCACATTCGACTTGTAGTCGCCGAACAGATCGAGCTGGTAGTCGTCGGCGCCCGGCCGTCTCAGATAGAAATTGTCGAGCGAGTGACCGTCGGGCGAGACCTTCGTCGCATCGGGTACCCCGTGCGTATATTGCCAGACAGTCGTCTCGGGCTTGAGGAATGGCCGCAGCGCTTCGCGATTGGCGGGAGAAGCGTCTTCCCAGTAAGCACGGATCGGTTTCCAGCCGTCGCTCAGCCCCTCTTCGTAGGCATTGCCGTTCTGAGAGATGATCGCGGTGATGCGCTCCGGATGCTGTGCGGCGAGACGAAAGCCGGTCGGCGCACCGTAGTCGAAGACGTAGACGGCATAACGATCGAAGCCAACGACATCGGTGAAGCGATCGATCACGTCGGCGATTCCGGCGAAGGTGTGATCAGCCGGCATGTCGGAATTCCCAAAACCCGGCAGATCGGGCGCAACGACATGGAAGCGATCGGCCAATAGCGGGATGAGATCCCGGAACATGTGGCTGGCCGTCGGGAAGCCGTGCAGCAACAACAACTTCGGTGCAGTCGGTGCGCCTGCCTCACGGTAGAAGATATCGAGGCCGTCCACATCGACAGTGCGATAGGCGATGGTCATCGGTTCGTCTCCTGAGGTTGGTCTTTTCAGGTCGGTCAGCGGACTCCCGCGACCGCTTCGCGGACGATGTCCACGACGACAGCGGGAGCGGTCACAATCGGCGTGTGATCGACCGCATGGGAACGCACCTGCGCCTTCATCCTCTCCGCCATGAAGCGCTGCGTCTCGCTGGCGATCATTCGGTCCTGCTCCGCCACCAGGAACCAGGCGGGCCGGTCCTTCCATAGTGGCCGTCCGACCGGGACAGTGATGCACGCCGGTGAAATCGGCCGCTGGACCGCCGCCAGCACGGCCTGCTCCTCGGTCGACGCGTTTGGCGCGAAGGCCGACGCAAACGCCTCGTCCGGCAGATAGATCAATCCATGCCTGTCGGGCTTGAGTTCAGGCGCTTGAAGATGCGGTTTGGCACGATAGAAGACGTCGGCAACACTCTCGCCCTCGTCCGGCGCAAGAGCCGCGATATAGACGAGAGCTTCGACCCTTGCGTCATGCGTCGCCGCGATCACGGCCCCGGCATAGGCATGGCCGACCAGCACGACTGCCCCGGCCGCCCTTTCCAGGGCGCGCTCGAGCGCCGCGACATCGTCTGCAAAGGATGTCAGTGGCAGCGGCACCGCAATTGTTTTGATGCCTTCAATGGCCAGCGGTTTGATCACCCGCGCCCAGCTCGATCCATCCGCCCAGGCGCCGTGCGCCATCACCACGGTTATGTCCGTCGCCGACATGGCTACTCCCCTTCCTAGAGTGGATGTCCGTAACCTCTATAAATACATTTATAAGGTTACGCCACTGGAAGTAACTTCTCAAAGTTACATTTATAGGTTATCTTTCATAGAGAATGAGGTGAAACCTCCGGGAAATAACCTCTGAAAGAACAGCGAGATTCAATGGATAGGCACGGCCCCGCTATCTTCATCGGTGACGCGCCGGCCCTGGATTTCCTGAACTCGATCGCGACTCCCGCAGATACCACCATCGATTGGATCGACGATGGCGAAGGTTTTTTGCAATGGCTGGCACAGGCGCACTTCGTACCCGCCGAGATGCTGACGGCAATCCAAGCACAGGCTCTTCCGGGAGAACTCGACAAGGTCGCGCACCAGGCAAGAGACTTGCGCGAATGGTTTCGACGGTTCGTGCGCAAGCACAAAGGCCGCCCGCTCACTCTCAAGAGTCTCGACGCGCTCGAGCCATTGAACCGACTTCTCGCGCGCGATGAGATGTTCAACCGGATCGTGCTGCCGCCCGGGATGAAGCCTGCTGTGCTCGCCCTTGAGGTTGCACGCCGCTGGCGGTCGCCCGAAGCGTTGCTGCTTCCAATCGCGGAAGCACTGGCACATCTGGTTTGCACGGGGGACTTCTCCCGCGTGAAGGCCTGCGAAGGTTCCACCTGCACCCTGCTGTTCGCCGACCACACACGCAGCGGCGCGCGGCGATGGTGCAGCATGGCGATCTGCGGCAACCGGGCGAAACAGGCTGCGCATCGCAAGAGGCTCAGGGCGCACGGACGATCGCACGCCCCTTCTTCGGAGTTCGAACCCGACCGCTAGGATTGAAGCTCGATCCGTTCGACTGTTCCGGGCGCACTTGCGGGGCTGGTTACCGCAAGTGACCGTTAAATGTATCGAATCTAACAGTGTGGTCGGCCGCACCAGCCTCTTCTACCGCGCTCGATCTGCCCCACCGTGCAGCGTCTCCCGCGGCCCCCGCGCTTGTGGCCCTATAGAAAATCCGTCGTTCAACGATCGATAACGGCCCTGGACTCCGGGTCTCCAGCAACGGTGCGAAGGATACTTGTGGCTCCGCCCCACCCGGCGTTCTGATCAATGGATGCGCGCGACTTATTAGGCGTTCGATCCTAGTGCAGGTGCCGGAGCTTGTCCGGATTCCTCACCATGTAGATCGCTGTGATCTTACCGTCCTCGATTTCGAGGGCGGTGGTCTGGAGTTCGCCGTCGGCTTCACGAGTGACGAAGCCCGGCAGGCCGTTGATGAAGCCAGCGCGCACGAACGTCGAGGCGTGCTTGCTGAAGTGGGTCGCCAGGCTGTGCTGGATCTTCATGACGCCCTCGAAGCCGAAGATCGGCCGGTTGAAAGCGGAACGCTTGCCGCCGCCATCGGCATGGATGCTGATGCAATGAGGGTCAGTGCCTCGGTCCAGGCCAGTGCCGCCCGCTCGCGATCGGTATAGCAAGGTGCATCGCGCCAGCCCGGAAGCAGATAGATACGCTGCTCGCTCTCGCCCTTCTCGCGCGCCTCGAAGGCATGCATGTTGAGGCAGTTGGCGCAGCCGTTGATCTGCGAGGCCCGGATCTTCACAAGCTCCGTCACCCTCGGGTCGAAGTTGGCCGCGACACTCAGCGCGACCTGGGTGCGATGCCATTCCTTCATCACCGCCGGCGCCGCGGCGAAAATATCGATCTTGCCGTCCATGGTTGGCTCCTTTCCGTAGATGCCTCCCTCATGACGAGCGAGCCCCGGCCGATGTGACATGGCCGGCGAATATTTTCAGACCGGACCGTCACTTCCGCCGCGCCGGCTTGTCGAAGGTGGCGAGCAGGCCACGCAGCAACGGTGCCAAGCGTTTCAGTTCGTTGCGGTGGGCGACGCTCAGTCCGCGCAGCAGGGTCTCGGCGCCTTCGGTCAGTTCCAGCAGTACCTGCCGGCGGTCGCCGGCCGCGCCGCCGCGACGGATGAGGCCCTTGGCCTCGAGCCGGTCGATCAAGCCCACCGCGCTATGTGGCTGGACGGCGAGCCGTTCGGCCAGCACGCCCATGGTCAGCGGATCCGGGCCGCGATGGCCCCGGATGGCGAGCAACGCCTGGTGCTGCTGTGCCGTGAGGCCAACATCCGCCGCTGCATCCTCACTGAAAGCCAGGAACTGGCGCAGGAGATAGCGGAATTCGGCCAGCCGTTCGTACTCGGCCGGATCGAGATCGCCGCTGCGCTTCACGAGTTTCGGCCTTTTGTCATTTCTGCTTGGTGCCCGCGACATATCTGACCTGTAAGGAAGTCCTGTACGAAATATCGTAATACGATATATCCACGCCCATCCCCACGCCCCGTCGCGTCACTGTTCCGGTAGGTCGGTTCCGAATGAAAGCCCGCGTCCCCGCTTCTGCTTCCGTGTCCCCCTCCGCGTCCCCCGTCCATGATCGCCTCCGTGACTTCAGCACCGACCGCCGCCTGTTGCTCCTGGTGGCGATGGCTCCCGTCGTCGGCAGCGCGGGCGCAGCAGCGGCGTGGATCCTGCTGCACCTGATCAACCTCGCGACCAACCTCGCCTACCACGGCACCTTCAGCGCCGCGCCGGCGACGATCTCGGACCATGCGCTCGGTCCATGGTCGGTCCTGATCCCGATGACGGGCTGCCTGATCATCGGCCTGATGGCGCGTTACGGCTCGGAGAAGATTCGCGGCCACGGCATTCCCGAGGCGATGGAAGCGATCCTGATCGGTCGCAGCCGCATCCAGCCCAAAGTGGCGTTGCTGAAGCCGCTTTCCTCGGCGGTCTCGATCGGCACCGGCGGCCCGTTCGGCGCGGAGGGCCCGATCATCATGACGGGCGGCGCCTTCGGCTCGCTCTTCGCCCAGCTCTTCCATCTCTCCAATGCCGAGCGCAAGACGCTGCTGGTGGCAGGCGCCGCCGCCGGCATGACCGCGACCTTCGGCACACCGGTCGCCGCCATGCTGCTCGCCGTCGAACTGCTGCTGTTCGAATGGAAACCGCGCAGCTTCGTGCCCGTGGCGATCGCCTGCGTGGTTGCCGCGGCGTGGCGGCCGGTGCTGCTGGGCAGCGGCGCGCTGTTCCCGATGCCGATGAGCGCCGCCCTGCCCGCGTTCGGCCTGCTGGGCGCGTGTGCGCTGGGCATCCTGTGCGGCCTCGCCTCCGGGCTCCTCACCCAGATGGTCTACTTCAGCGAGGACGCCTTCCAGCGCCTGCCGATCCATTGGATGTGGTGGCCCATCATCGGCGGCGCCGCGATCGGTGTCGGCGGCCTGGTCGAGCCGCATGCGCTCGGCGTCGGCTACGACAACATCGCCAACCTCCTCAACGGCACCATGGCGACGGACGACACGATCCGCCTCGTCGTCGTGAAGTCGCTCATCTGGGCGATCGCGCTGGGCTCCGGCACCTCGGGCGGCGTGCTGGCGCCGCTCCTGATCATGGGCGGCGCGCTGGGCGCCCTCTTCGGCCACGTCATGCCGGTCGGCGATCCCGGCCTGTGGGCGCTGGTCGGCATGGCGGCCATGATGGGCGGCACGATGCGTTCGCCGCTGACGTCGATCGTCTTCGCTGTCGAGCTGACCCTGAACTTCGGCGCGCTGCTGCCGCTTGCCGCCGCCTGCGCCGCCGCACATGCCACGACAGTGCTGCTGCTGCGCCGCTCCATCCTGACCGAGAAGGTCGCCCGCCGCGGCCATCACGTGACGCGTGAGTATGTCATCGATCCGTTCGAATCGATGCGTGTCGCCGAGATCATGGCGACGCCGGCCGATACGCTCGCGGCCGACATGCCGGTCGAGGACGCCGTCGCCTTCTACACGGCGGCCGACGTGCCGGACCGGCACAAGAGCTATCCGGTCGTGAATGCACAGGGTGGCCTGGTCGGCATGATCGCGCGCGCCGACGTGCTGCGCTGGACGCGCGAGGGCTGGCCGCCGGGCCAGTCGCTCGAGGAAGTGGTCGCCGGCCGCGACTGCGTCACCGGCTTCAGCGACGAGCTGGTGGGCCAGCTTGCCGACCGCATGGCCGAGGCCGATGCCGGCCGCGTGCCGATCCTGCGCCGCGCCGACAACGTCGTGATGGGCCTGGTGGCGCGCCGCGATCTCCTGCGCGTGCGGGCGAGCGCCGCCGGCAACGAGAGCAAGCGCGAGAAGTTGATCCGCTTCCGTCGCAGCGCCGACACCGGCTCGCGGACGGCGCTGCCTTAGGCGCCGTCCCGTCCTCACGGCCGGGTGTTGACCGCGAGTTGGGCGGCGAAGGCGCGCTTGTAGGCGGGGCGCGCTTCGCCGCGCGCAACGTAGGCGGCGAGGTTCGGATATTCATCGAGGAGACCCGAGGCTCGGAGCCGGAGCAGCACCGACACCATCATCAGGTCGCCGGCGCTGAACGCGCCGTCCAGCCAGTCGGCCTCGCCCAGGCGGGCAGAGAGCTGCTTCAGCGGCGCGCGGATACGATCCATGACCAGCGACAGGCGCTCCTGGGCCCAGGGCTTGTCGCCCTCGAGGATCCTGGCAGTTACCAGCTCGAGGATCGGCGGCTCGACCGTATTGACCGCGGCGAACATCCAGGCGATCGCGCGCGCCCGGGCATTGACATCGTGCGGCAGCAGGCCGGCATGGCGCTCGGCGATGTGCAGGACAATCGCACCGGTCTCGAACAGGGCGAGATCGCCTTCCTCGTAGGTCGGGATCTGGCCGAACGGATGGACGGCCAGATGCGCCGGCTCCTTCATCGCCCCGAACGTCACCAGGCGAACCTCGTAGGGCTGGCCCACCTCCTCCAGCGCCCAGCGCACGCGCGTGTCGCGCGCCAGTCCGCGGCCGCCATCGGGCGACCGGTCGAAGGCGGTGATGGTGACGGTCATCGACGGCCCTAGAACATCTCCGGCGTGATGACGTTCTGCGGCCGCGGCCCGACCAGGGCGGCGCGCATGGTTTCGGCGGCCTTGAGGCGCGTGTCGTCCCAGGCTTCGGGCGTGAAGAAGGCGGAGTGCGGCGTGATGATCAGGCGACCCTCGCACCACGGCTCGCGCGCGCGATAGGCGCGCAGCAGCTCGGGGATCGGCTCGACCGGCGGCTCGACGGGCAGCACGTCGAGCCCGACGCCGGCGAGATGGCCGCGCTTCAGGAGATCGGCCAGCGCATCGACGTCGCAGATCGGCCCGCGCGCCGTGCTGACCACCACGCCGCCCTTCGGCATGCGCTCCAGCATGGGGCGCGAGATCATGCCGCGCGTCTCGGTCGTGAGCGGCGCGTGGATCGACAGCGTGTCGGTCCGCTCCATCAGCTCCTCGAGCGAACGCACCCGCTCGACGCCGACGCCGAGCTCGGTGCCGTTGGGCATGTAGGGATCGTAGGCGATGACGTGGAACTGGAAGGCCTTGGCGCGGAGCGCCGCCGCCGTGCCAATGCGGCCGAGACCGACGATGCCGAAGGTCTGCACGCCGTTGCGCTTCAGGAGCGGATCGCGCACGTAGGACCACGGCGCGGGCTGCGGCCGCCGCTGCGCCTCGAGATGGAGCACGATGCCGCGCCGGAGCGACAGCGCCAGGGCGAGCGCATGATCGGCCACCTCGGTGGTGCCGTAGTCCGGCACGTTGCACACCATGACGTTGCGCGCCGCGGCCGCCTTGCGATCGACCTTGTCGTAGCCCACGCCCATGCGCACCACGCAGGCGAGCTTGGGGAACCGGGCGATCTGCTCGGCCGGCACGGCGTGCCGCATCACCATCAGCCCGTCGACATCGGCGCAATCCTTGTCCTCGAGCTGCGCCAGGTTGCCGACGTTGCGCCACACCACGCGCACATCGGAGCCGAACACCTCGCGCTCGACCTTGTCGTTGTCGTACAGCTTCTCCGCATACAGGACTGTCTTCATGGGCTGGGCATCTCCTCGGTGATGCAGGCATCGTAGCAGGCGCCTGATCGCGCTCCGAGGCTGTTGCTCGGATCGGGATGCAAAACACCGCCCGGAATCACCATGACGGGTCCGTCACACAAAGCCCACTTTCGGAAACATATGGTGTCGGTCCTACCCTCCGGAGATCCAGTTCATGCTCATGCGTCACGCGTTCGTCTGCTCGGTTCTTGTCGTTGCGTCGGCCACCACCGCGTGGGCCGGTCCCGTCCGCAAGGCCGGTGAGTGGCAGACCTCGATCAACGGCGGCCAGCCGATGCTCACCTGCGTGCCCAACGACATGCCGATGGACGAGCAGTCGATGATGCAGTCGATGTCGAAGATCCCCGGCGCGGACTGCAAGATGATCCGGTTCATCACTTCCGGCGACGCGACCGACTATGCGATGGAGTGCATGATCAACGGCAGCAAGATGACCTCCGCCGGCACCATCACCGTGAGCGACCCCGACACCTTCACCAACAAGAGCCACACCCACGGGCTGATGATGCCGGGCGCCAACGGCCAGCTCATGACCGTGCCCGACATGGACATGACGATCGCGTTCCACCGCACCGGCCCGTGCAAACCGGGCGACCAGCAGATTCCGAAGTAGCCGACGCTCCGGAGGACAGGAGACAGGACATGCCCGGCACCATTCGCCTTCACCGCGTGCTCGCGACGACGCCCGAGAAGCTCTACCGCGCCTTCCTCGAACCCGATGCGGTGGCGAAATGGCTGCCGCCGAACGGCTTCGCCTGCACCGTCCATAGCCTGGAGCCGAAGGTCGGCGGCGCCCACAGGATGTCCTTCCGGAACTTCACGACGGGCAACGGCCACTCCTTCGGCGGCCGCTACCTCGAGCTCGTCCCCAACGAACGCCTGCGTTACACGGATGCCTTCGACGATCCCAACCTCCCCGGCGAGATGACCGTCACGGTCAGCCTGAAGAAGGTCATGGTCGGCACCGAACTCGCCATCACCCAGGAGGGCGTGCCCGACGTCATCCCCGTCGAGGCCTGCTATCTCGGCTGGCAGCAGTCGCTCGAGAACCTGGCGAAGCTCGTCGAGCCCGACATCAAGGATTGAGGCCGCACCTCACTCGAACGCGAAGATGCGCTTCCAGTCGTTCTTCATGCTGATGACTGTCCAGCCGTCGCGCTTCGCCTCGTCGTAGAGCGGCTGGGTGAAGGTGCCGACCTTGGAATCGGGCAAGCCCTGCGCCGGACCGTAGGCGTATTCGCGCGTGGCGTCGTCGTGCAGCACCAGCATCGAGAGGCGCGCCCCGGCGCCGGCCTTGGTATATTCGAGCATCTCGCGATCGCCCGTCGAGTTGCCGAAGGCGGCGACCGGCCGCCGGCCGATCATCAGGTGGATGCCCTCGGGCTTGCCGCCGAAATTGTCGTTCAACAGCAGCTTCGACTCCTTGATGAGCACCGGCTTGCCGCTCTTGTCGTAGTCGTACTTCGTGGCGCCGACCGTGCCGACGATCTGCTCCGGCGGAATGCCGTAGGTACGCTCGGCATAGACGCGCACGAAGTCCTGGCCGCCGCCGGTCACGATGTAGGTCTTGTAGCCGTTGGCCCGCAGGTATTGCAGGACCTCCTGCATCGGCTTGTAGGTGAGCTCGGTGTAGGGCCGCTTCCAGCGCGGATCGCGCGCCGTCTCCAGCCATTTGGCGACGGTGTCCCGGAACGCGCCGGTCGACATGCCGGTCGAGGTCAGCGCCAGGATCTTCTCGAGATCGTCCGTCGTCAGCCTGGCGACCGCCTCCTGGCCACCCGACACGACCGTCTTGAACGGCTCGACGTTGGCAAGCTCCGGCCGTTCCTTGACCAGGGCGGGCACGCGCTCGAGGCAGAAGATCACCTGGGTGTACATCGGCTTCTCGACCCACAAGGTGCCGTCCTGGTCGAAGGTGGCGATGCGTTCGCCGGCCGGCACGAAGGTCGGAGTGCCTTCCCGCGTCGTCGCCTGCACGAAGTCGACGATCGCCTGCTTGGACGCGACATTGTTCCACGAAGGCAGCGGGTCGGGCAGCGTCTGCGCTTGCGCGAGTGCCGATCCGCCGGCGGCGAGGCTGAACACACCCGCCGCCAGAAGAGTCCGGCGGCGCAGGCCCGATTTGCTGGACATGCTCATGCTTGCCTCCCCTCGATTGCCAGCTTTCATGGGAGCAGGACCGCGCCCCAACTTCCATGTTTATTTGACGACGACGAGCGCCTGCGCAGCTGCGCTAACTGCGCTAACCTAATTCCGGGTGCACCTCCCAGCGCCGACGGCGCGGACCGCCCTTGGCCGCGCCCGTCAGGGGCAGCGCTCGCAGCAGCCCGCCCGCCTCCAGCCGCGCCATCACCTCCTCCGCGCCCTCGGCATCGACACTCTGGCCGAGCGCCTCGCGGCGCACATCCTCGCGCGAGATCTCGGGCAGGCGCACGCGGCCGAGCCAGCGCGCGACCTTGCGGGCGGCGCGCTCGCAGCCCGCAACGCCGGTCCGGTCGAACACGGTGAGCGCGTGCGGCAGGTAATAGGTCGACCAGAGTTCATGCGCGGCCTCGATATGCGCCGCGCCGACCGGCAGCCACTCCACGTCCGACTCGGCCCACTCCATCAGCGACAGCAGGCCGGCGAGCCGCACGATCGTCGGCACGCCCTTGGCGATCCATTCGGCCGCCACGCCATGGGCTTCGTCGGCGCGACGCCGCACGGCCGGCATCAGCTCTTCCAGCCGCCGCGCGGCGGCCTCGTCGATCGGCACGACGCACGGTGTCTCACGATGACCGGCGAAGGTGGCGATCTTCTTCAACAGCACGACGAGGCCCTTGTCGTCGGCGCCGGTCTCGGCGAGCGACACCACGCCGGTGCCGCGTTCCGGCCAGACATAGAGCAGGCGCGACGCGAGAGCGCTGTCGCCCTCGACCAACGGCACCAGCCGATCGGGCGTCAGAGCCCCCGCGAGACCGACCGCGAAACAATCCTGGGAATGGCGGCCGATCATGGCCGGCCCAGCGCTCCAGCCGGCGAGCCAGGCCGGCCGCACCGCCCGCCGGCGCGCCGCCTCCATCCAATCGGCCAGATCCTCGCGCCACAGCAGCACGCCGTGCGGGCTGCCCGACAGCGCCAACTCGACCTGGTCGAGCCGGGCATCGACCAGCATCGCGGGCGGGCGCGCCGCGCGTTCCCTGTCCTCCTCGCCCGGCTCGATTGCGGCGAGCAGCGCCCGCACCCGGGCAAACGACGCCGACTTGCCGCTCGACGGGCCGCCGACCAGCGCCTGCCAGAGCAGCAGCGGTTCGCGCCAATGCGGCGCGACCGCGATCCGGATGCCTGCGCCGCACACACTCGCCACGCCGCCCAGCAGGCAGTGCGCGAGATGGTCGGCCGAGCCGAAGGCCCGCGATGATGCTTCGAGCCAGTCGCGCCAGCGGCCGGGCAGCAAGTGCAATGGGAAGGACGGGAGTGATGGCTGAGCCTCACCTAGGAGGCTGCGGTCGAGAGGTGGCCAGTCGGTGATGGGTGACGGGGGATTGTTCGATTCGTCGAGAAGCATGACGACTCCGGGTCAGTTCTCCTTGGACTTTAGGAATAGAAAAGCAAAATGTCCATTATTAATTAATTGTTCATTTTTAATTTCGAGGATGCAGTCGAAAAAGCATCCCAATTGGCACAGTTTTCAGTTGCGCCAAAATGCTCTCTTCCACCCTCGGATACATTCCACTATGAGGCGTAGAGCTATAAAAACTACCACTAGCATCAATGGGGATGGAGTTGTGAATCTCCAGCACATCGGGAGGATTGCCGAGCAGCTTTGCGAACGGCAGGGGTGGACAGAACTAAGATACATCGACAATGGCGCGTCTGCGGCGGTCTACAGGGTCGTGACAGCCGACGGTGAGGTTGCATTAAAAATATACGACCCCTCGTTCTTCGAAGGTGACAACGCTTTGATTGAAGCAAAGCGCATTGAACTTCAGCACGAACTAAAGGGGCACAACTGCCGCCACTTGATCAACGTCCTCGACGCAAAAGAACTACCTGAGGACGGCACCTGGTATCTGCTCATGGAATTCTGTCCATGGAAATCGCTTGAACGACAACTAGGCAATGTGCCCGACGAGAATATACATTCCCTTCTGAAACAACTTACAAAAGCAGTTCAATTCTTAGACTCAAAAGGCTTAGTCCATCGCGACATCAAGCCAGCGAACATTGTCGTATCCGACGACTTCCAACACTTGAAGCTACTAGACTTCGGCGTTATGCGCCGCGTAGCTCACGACGAAGGTAGCGGCACGGACGTCTACAAGTTCATCGCAACCGCTCAATACAGTCCTCCTGAATTTCTTTCCCGAGATGAAGCCCCAAACGAAACTGGCTTCAGTGCGATCAATATCTATCAAATAGGCGCGGTCCTGCACGACCTCATAACCAAGACCCCAATCTTTGGCGAAGAGAAAGCAACGAAAAACAAATTCAAATTGTTCAAGGCTGTGACCGAGAAGCCACCTCGAGTGATAAGCGCATCAGTTCCTCCGCGGCTTATCGCGCTGTGCGTTGCAGCTCTTCATAAAAATCCTGCCATCCGGACGAACAGCGTAAAGCTTGAAGACTTCTTGTCAGATGTCGACGATGTCGAAACGCTGCGCCGCCGAATATCTCAAGCGAAACTCACAAAAACTCCCACAGCGATTCCCACCCTGTCGGTATGGGAACGCAAAGTCGACTCTTGGGGCAGAAGCGCCGCGAAGCTAGAGGCTGAGACACTGGGCGCTTTCACGATGCGACAAGAAAGGACCCCTGACGGTCGGCGATGGCGACTAAGCTTTGGAGCCGCTTCGGCTCCGATATTCTTGGAAATGATACGAGTCGAAGGTGGGTTCGCCATACATGTCGCAAGCTCCGAGAACGCCGATCGTGGCGTACCTGTTTTTCTGATTAGTGCCGATGGAGCTAGTTTACCTGAAGCCGGTATCTCAAGTGCGTTAGCCGCGCAGTATCTCTTCGCATTGGATCAAGCCCTAGCGAATCAGGCGTCGTCCAATACTACAAGGGAGGGGACGACGTGAACGAAACTTGGTGGGTCAATCCTTCACAATTGGACGTCGATCAAAAAGCAGTCTTGATCGCATCCCCTGATGCCACCCTCCTTATCTTGGGACATCCGGGCTCGGGGAAGACCAATATTCTTATGCTGCGAGCGAACTACGTCCGGCCAATTGGATCTCGCCAAATGGTTCTAACCTTCACTCGTGCGCTTGCTGAGCATTTGCGATCCGGGCCGAATCTTGGACGTTCCGACCAATTGCAACAAGACGAAGTCTCTACATTTATGCGATGGGCCCGTTCGCTAATTCGACATCACGGCGGAACAATGCCCGAAGAGAATAATAATTTTGAAGATGATCGCAAAGCGGTAGTCACGGCGCTCGGGCAAATGGTCGAAGCTCAGCAAATGAGCGAACTATACGATTCGATCTTCGTCGATGAAGTTCAGGATTTTTGGAAGAGCGAACTCGATCTCATCCGCAGGCTGTCCCATAGGGTCAACTTCGCCGGCGACTCACGACAGCGAATTTGGAAACACAGAGAGGGCCTTAAGACGGCCACCGCTATGGCCCAACAAACTGTGCAGCTAACACGGCACTATCGGATTGGAGAGGAAATTTGTCGGTATGCTGACCAAATACTGCCACCGAAGACGGATGAGGTCTCTTTGTTGGAGGGATGCAACTATCCGGAAGCGCTTCGCCCTTCGTCAGCCAAACGGGTACCTTGCACGACTGAAGATGAAATGATCCAACGCTGTATTGAAAAAATTAAGGAAGAGCTTCGATATGTCACCGAGGAGCCAATCGGCGTGATCGGCCCGTTTAACGAGTGCTTAGACAAATTTTTCGCTGCGGCCGAGGCCGATGAGGTTCTTGCGCCAATTACAATCCGCCAGAAAAGCAATGAATATCAAGCTTACGACGAAAACAGCCGTGTTCGGGTAATGACGGTGTACTCGGCCAAAGGATCTGAATTTCGAGCAGTACATTTACTGCAAGGGGAGGCATTCAAGATGCACAATCGTGAGCTTGCCTTTACTGCAGTGACTCGTGCCAAAACCGAAGTGTGGGTTTACCATGTCGCACCACTTCTTGGTCATATGATCCCTCCTAGTACAGGCCAGCTGACGACCGATCTTTCGGAGCTATTTTGAGAACCCCGATGGCACAGAACTTCCGAGGCGATTTTTTTGAGCGAGATGCGCTCGTAACAGCCATTGCACAGTTCGATCGTCTCGGCCTGCAGCCAACTAGTTGGGAAACATTGGCGAGACAGCGTCCTCCTGCGCGAGGAGCAATGGTTGGCAGTTGGGGGTCAACGCAGGGCGATCCCCTTCCAGAAGTAATTGTCGTTCGTGACGAAGACTTCCAGGAAACGCTTACATGGTTGAATTCTTTTTTTTCAGGGCTGTCCCCAATCAGCCAATGGTGCCGTGTCCTTTCGGAAACGCAAGCTGGGCAAACCTTAAAGCGGCAACCAGGGGTAACTCTCGGTAAAGCTTTGGGTGCATGGGTTGGTGCCGTTCTCGCCGAATGCAGCGTACAGGCCGGCGGGATTCAAAGTTTGAGAGACGTTCCTGGCTCGGCCGCAATATCAAGTGCGACTTATGCAGCCGGTCGGGCAACAGCAGTATGGGGAATTGACACCAATCTCGTTGAGATTGCGCGTCGTCATGATGAGCTATCCCACAATTTGCGGGATGGCACCCGGCCCGTATCGGCTGAGATGCTTGTTCCTTTGTGGTCTGTCCTGACTGGAATTGCGCAAAAGCTTCCCGTCACTAATCGGGCGGCGCTAGAACCGCTAATGGCGATACTCTCGAAGATCGTCGAGGCAACAGGACAGATCGAGCCCGCGAACCTTGTTACCTACCTAGCTGAAGATGCTCGTAGGCAGTTTGATTTGCCGGAACTGGCAGCATGCGCGCAAGGACCTCAGGTCGAACGTGTTCAGGCACTTGATCGACTGGCTGGGCGCTTGGCGCCTGGTCCACGATCTTCGGCGATTGATGCAATACTCGGGTTAGGGGCCAGTTTCGTCGATCCAGGGTCTGTAATTTCTTCCGAATTGCTACGTCGGTTTTCGCAAAGATTTGCTGTGGCGCCGATCTGGCAGGGAGTATTTGCCGGAGCTATTGCACCCTTACGGGTCATGACTGAACAAGGTGGACTTGGTCGTCTTGTCGCCAAAGCACTTCTAGCATCTGACGACCTTCAAGGACGTCCATCATCCGATATTAGTTATGAAGAACTCATCCGCTGGATAACACCCGGCCGTTCTCTAAAGCTCGACGTGCGAGGAATGTCGGCCCGATCTTTAACTGTAGAGTTAGCGCCCGGTGTGAGCAGTGTATTTGCCTATGGTCGCGCAGAGTCCGTATCTCACAATACCGTTCAGCCCAAAGCTGAAGCGGCCCGCAGCGTATCGGAAAACTCTTCGACTGCTATGGCGCGGGCAATACAAGAGCTTAGCGGTCTAGTAACGGCCGTTGTAAGGCGCGTCGAACGTCTCGAAGAAAAAAATCGACAAACAAGCTTGCTACTTCCAGAGCCCAAAGAGGGAGTACGACGCAGAAGTTCGAACAAGAAGTCCTAGCTCGATCTAACTCATGCGATCTATTCATTCCGACAGGTGCGCGCTCTTCATCGGGGCAAGCTGAGCCCAATGCTAGAGACGCCAGCCGCAGCCTGATCGGTAACAGATGAACACCAATCCGCCCACGACCGCGTCCTGTTCCTGCGGCAGCGTCGAGCTCGCGGCGTCCGGCGCGCCCATCGTCAGCAGCGTGTGTCACTGCGACGACTGCCAGAAGGGCTCGCGCCAGATCGAGGCATTGCCCGATGCCGGCCCCGTGCTCGATCCCTATGGCGGGACGGCCTACGTCCTCTACCGCAAGGACCGCATCCGATGCTCGAAGGGAGCCGCCCTCCTCAAGAGCTACAAGATCAAGGAGAGCTCGGCGACGAACCGGGTTGTCGCGACCTGCTGCAACTCGGCGATCTTCGTGAACTTCGACAAAGGCCCGTTCTGGGTCTCGGCCTACAGGGCGCGGTTCGGGGGAGACGCGCCACCCTTGCAGATGCGGATCTGCACAAAGTTCAAGCCCGACGGCGTCGCCCTTCCCGACGACCTCCCCCGCTACCCGGGCTATCCCCCGCGGCTCATGGCGAAGCTGCTGGCCTCGGGAGCCGCGATGCTGCTGCGCCTCTGATCCTCGCGGCCTGCTGCGACGCACCAATCGACTCACATATCTTGAGTCGGGCCTGTCGTTATTTCTGATACAACATCGCTGCGATGATGAGTTCCATGCGGGGGAGCCATCCAGGTTGCCGGCCTATGCGTTGCGCGCAGTGCCGCCCGGGATGCGCGAGACAGGACGAGTTGAGTCCATGACGACGCAGGATGCGGCGGCCGGCAGCCCCCTTCCCAAGAAGGGCGTACGCCACAACAGCCGCTTTTTCTGGCGGTTCATCCTTTTTGCCATCCCCTTCTTCAACGCGGAGCACAAGTGGAGGAACCGGGGCCGTCTGGCTCTGGTCATGCTGCTGACGGTGGCGCAGGTCGCGGTCCAGGCCGGGCTGAATGCCTGGTCGGCGCGGCTCTACAATGCGCTGGAAGCGCACGAGCTTCATGTGTTCCTCGAGCAGATCGTGACGTTCGTGGGCCTGCTGGTGGCCAGCATCCTCGTCTTCTCGGTCTCGCTTTATGTCAGACGGCGGCTGCAATTCGCCTGGCGCGTCTGGCTCACCAAGACCACGCTGTCGGTGTGGATGGCGCAGGGCCGGCACTACCAGCTCGGCCTGATCGCGTCGACCGATCACGACAATCCGGACGGGCGCATCGCCGAGGATATCCGGGTGACGACCGAGTCGGCGATCGATCTCGGCCAGTCGCTGTTCTACTGCATCCTGCTGCTGGGGACGTTCGTCAGCGTGCTGTGGACGCTCTCGGGCACCATCCATCTCGAGATCGGCACGACGGTCATTCCCATCCCCGGCTTCATGGTCTTCATCGCCCTCATCTATTCGGGGATCGGCACCAGCCTGGCGCTGTGGGCAGGACTGCCCCTGGTCGGTGCCTCCAACCTCCGGCAGACGGTGGAAGCCAACTTCCGATTCGGCCTGGCGCGCGCCCGCGAGTATTCGGAGAGCATCGCCCTGATCGGCGGCGACAACGACGAGCGGACGCATCTCCAGGAGCTGCTGCGCGGCGTGCGGCGCGGCTGGGAGGGCCAGACCTACGGCCTGGTGCGCCTCATCGTCTTCACCACGGCCTACAGCGTGCTCGCCAACCCGTTTCCGCTCCTGGTCGCGGCGCCGCGCTACATCCTGGGCTACATCACGCTCGGCACCTTGATGCAGATGGCGCAGGCGTTCAGCCAGGTCACTGCCGCCCTGTCGTTTCCCGTCGACAATTTCTCCAACATCGCCCAGTGGCAGGCCTCCGTTGAGCGCGTGATGGCGCTGCAGAACGCCATGCGCGGACTCCAGGAGAAGCTCGGCGACAACCGCATCGAGATCGAACAGGAGGGCGATTCGCTGCATCTCGACCGCGTGCGCGTGATGGAGCACGACGGCAGGCCGCTGATGCAGGAGATCACGGCCGAGGTCGGCCGCGGCGAGCATGTGCTGATCGATGGCGACCCGCAGGTCTGCCACAAGCTCGTTCTCGCCCTTGTCGGGCTCTGGCCGTGGGGCAGCGGAAAGGTGACGCGGCCGGCGGCCACGAAGGGTCACGCGAAATCCTTCATCGCCGGCGAGCGCCCCTATCTGCCGGCCGGCGCCCTGGGCGAGGCCGTCTGCTACCCGATGACGGCCGACGCCTGCGTGCCGGACGACATCAATGCCGCGCTGCGCCGCGTCGGCCTCGGCGAATGGGCCGGCCGTCTCGACGTGGTCGACAATTGGGACCATGTCCTCTCTGCCGGGCAGCAGCAGAGGCTGAGCTTTGCGCGCATCCTGCTGCACAAGCCCGACTGGATCCTTCTGGCGGAAGCGACGAATGCACTCGATGAGCCGACCCAACGCGAGATGGCCGAGTTGCTGATCAAGGACCTTCCGTCGGCGACGGTCCTCGCCGTCGGCCGGGCCGGACTGTACGACGGATTCTTCAAACGCGTGCTGCACGTGGAGGCGACGCATGGCTGAGACACCTGTGCCTGCCAGATTGGCGCTGCCGGCGTCGTTCAAGTGGGGCACCTCCACCGCGGCCTATCAGATCGAGGGCGCGGTGGCCGAGGACGGGCGCGGCCCCAGCATCTGGGACCTGTTCGGCAAGCAGGCGGGCCGTATCGCCAACGGCGACACCGGCGACGTGGCCTGCGACCACTATCATCGCTGGCGGGAGGACGTGGCGCTGATGAAGCGCCTCGGCGCACAGGTCTATCGGTTCTCGGTGGCCTGGCCGCGTGTGCTGCCGAAAGGGCGCGGGCCCTCCAACAGTCTGGGCCTCGACTTCTACGATCGCCTGATCGACGAGCTGCTCAAGGACGGCATCGAGCCCTGGCTGTGCCTGTATCACTGGGATCTGCCGCAGGCGCTGGACGATCTCGGCGGCTGGCAGAACCGCGACATCGCCGGCTGGTTCGCCGACTATGCCGCCCTGATCGCGCGCCGCTACGGCGACCGGGTCGGGCACTTCGCGACGTTCAACGAACCCAACGTCTGCACCTTGTTCGGCTACGGCACGGGCTGGAACGCGCCCGGCATCGCCGACCGGCGGAGCTTCCTGCAGGCGGCCCACCATGTGAACCTGGCGCACGGCGACGCGGTCCGCGCGCTCAGGGCGGCGGTGCCGGGCGCCCTTCTCGGCGCCATCTACAATCGCCAGCTCTGCCTGCCGATCGGCAAGGCGCCGGAGGACGCGGTGGCGGCCAATCTCCTCGACGCCTGCTGGAACCGGCTCTACGCCGACCCGCAGATCCTCGCCGAATATCCGCCCGAGCTGATCGAGGGCCTGCAGGAATTCATCCAGGCCGGCGACATGGCGCGCATCGCCCAGCCGATCGACTGGTATGGCCTCAACCACTACTGCCCGATCTACGCGCGCGCCGACAAGGGCACGCTCGGGGGCACGCTCGGTTTCGCCTGGGCCGACGCACCGCACGACGTGCCGCTCACCGGCGTGGGCTGGCGCATCGATCCGGAGGCGTTCCGCAACGAGCTCACCCTGGCGTACCGGCGCTACAAGCTGCCGATCTACGTCACGGAGAACGGCTACGGCGCCCATGAGACGCTGGATGCGGCGGGCGGCGTGAACGATGGCGGGCGCATCGATTATCTCCACACCTACACCAAGGCGCTCGAGGAGGCTGTCGCCGCGGGCGCCGACGTGCGCGGCTATTTCCTGTGGTCGCTGCTCGACAATCTCGAATGGGGCGCGGGCTATGCCAGCCGCTTCGGCATCGTCTATGTCGACTACGCAACGCTGAAGCGCGTCCCCAAGGCGTCCTTCGACTGGTTCGCCCGATTGATCGCGGCACAGAAGAAATGATCGAGGGCTGGGTCACGCGCGATGCCAAGTCGTTGCTGCAGCCGATGCAGCCTATGGCCTTCGCGCGATCGCGGCCGCAGGACGCGCTGCCCACGATCGAGGTCGACGACAGCCGGACGTTCCAGCCGATCGAAGGCTTCGGCTTCGCGCTGACCGGCGGCAGTGCGTATCTGCTGGCGGGTCTCGGCAAGGAAGAGCGCGCGACCTTGTTGCGCGAGCTGTTCGCGCCGGGCGAGGAGTCGGTCGGACTGAGCTGCCTGCGCATCAGCATCGGCGCCTCCGATCTCGGCCGGAAGGATTTCAGCTATTGGGGCGTGCGGCGCGGCATCAAGAACCCCGACATCGCCCACTTCAATCTTTCCGCCGGCGACCGCGAAGTCGTGCCCATGCTGCAGGAAATCCTGGCGATCAATCCGGCGGTGAAGATCATCGCCTCGCCATGGTCGGCGCCGCCGTGGATGAAGACCAACGGCAGCTACGTGGCGGGACGGCTGAGGCCGGACCACTATGAGGCTTACGCGCGGTACTTCGTGACGTACGTGGAGACGATGCGCGCGCATGGCATCCATGTCAGCGCGGTGACGCCGCAGAACGAGCCGCACAATCCGCGGAATGAGCCCAGCATGGAGATGTCCGCCACCGAGCAGGCGGAGTTCATCAAGGGGCATCTGGGACCGGCGATGCGCGCGGCTGTTCCCGACACGGACATCCTCTGCTGGGATCACAATTGCGACGAACCCGGCTTCCCGCTCTCGGTGCTAGCGGACGCCGAAGCGCGCGCCTACGTGGCCGGCGTGGCCTGGCATCTCTACAACGGAACGCCGGACGTGATGTCGAAGGTGCAGGCGCTGTATCCGGACAAGAAGGTGTACTTCACCGAGCAATGGGTCTCGGCCCTCGACGATTTCATGGGCGCGCTGCGCTGGCACACGAAGAACATCGTCATCGGCACCTTGAGGAACTGGTGCCGCACCGCGCTCGAGTGGAACCTCGCGTCCGATCCCCGCTACGCCCTGCACACGCGCCTCGGCGCCGTGGGCGCGCTCGGCGGCATCACCATCGGCACCACGGTCAAGCACCGCCGCGGCGACGTCGCCCTCGCCGCGACGATCACGCGCAACCCCGGCTACTACCTGATGGCGCACTCGGCGAAGTTCATCCGGCCGGGCGCGCTGCGGGTCCATTCGAGCGACGGCGGCGAGCTTCCCAACGTGGCGTGCCTGACGCCCGACGGGCGGCTGGTGATGGTGGTCCTGAACGAGGCCAATGGCGCGCGGCGCTTCCGCGTCCAGCACAAAGGCGCCTCCGCCATGCTGGAGCTGGGCGCGGGTGATGTCGCGACGCTGCGGTGGGACGCCGCGAAGCCTTCAGCCTAGGCGTCGAGGAACGCCTCCAGTCCCGACTTTCGGCGCCGCTTCGGGCCGGTCCACAACACACCGGGATAGCCCTTCAACGGTTTCAGCGCCTCGCCGCGATAGGCCCATTCCGGCGAGTCCTCGAAGGCGACGTGATAGAGCGGCTCGCGGCCGGTGCCGCTGTCGAACAGCGCGCGCGGGACGTTCACCATCTGGGGCGAGCGCTTGCGCTCGTACGAAATGGGCGTGCCGCAGCCCGCGCAGAAGCCGCGCACGTCGCCCGCCTCGTCGGTGAAGCGGGTTATCGTCCGGGCGCCCTTGGCGATGCGGAAGCGGCTGCGCCAGCTGCCGACATAGGTGGCGTAGGCGGCGCCATGCGCGCGGCGGCTCCGGCCGGAATGATCATGCCACGCCCAGCGCGCCGGCACGCCGATCTGGACCTCGATCTTGCCGCACAGGCAGCGGCCGGTGGCGATGCCTTTCGTTGCCATGGGAGATCCCCGCTAGTTGCCGGGATGGAGCCCCGGCGCTTCCTGGCCCGTCTTTGCCACATATTCCGTGTAGCCGCCGCCATACTGATGCACGCCCACATGGCCATCACCTGGCGTCAGCTCCAGCACCCGGTTCGACAGAGCCGCCAGGAAATGGCGATCGTGGCTGACGAACAGCATGGTGCCCTCGAATTCCGCGAGGGCGGCGACCAGCATCTCCTTGGTCGCCATGTCGAGATGGTTGGTCGGCTCGTCGAGCACCAGGAAGTTGGGCGGGTCGAACAGCATCTTGGCCATGACCAGGCGTGCCTTCTCGCCGCCCGACAGCACGCGGCACGGCTTCTCGACATCGTCGCCGGAGAAGCCGAAACAGCCAGCCAGCGACTTCAGCGCGCCCGTGCCGGCCTGCGGGAACGAGGCGTCGAGCGATTCGAAGATCGTGTCGTCGCCGTCCAGCAGGTCCATCGAGTGCTGGGCGAAGTAGCCCATCTTCACGCTGGCGCCCAGGTTCACGCTGCCCTGGTCCGGCGCGGTCTCGCCCGCCACCAGCTTCAGCAGGGTCGATTTGCCGGCGCCATTGGCGCCCAGCACGCACCAGCGTTCCTGGCGGCGCATGCGCAGGTCGAGGCCGCTATAGATCGGCTGCGAACCGTAGCCCTTGTGCACGTTCTTGAAGCTCACCACGTCGTCGCCCGAGCGCGGCGGCGTGCGGAACTCGAAGTTGACCGACTGGCGGCGCCGCGGCGGCTCGACCTTCTCGATCTTGTCGAGCTTCTTCACGCGGCTCTGCACCTGGGCGGCGTGGCTTGCCCGCGCCTTGAAGCGCTCGATGAACTTGATCTCCTTGGCGAGCATCGCCTGCTGGCGCTCGTACTGCGCCTGGCGCTGCCGCTCGCTCAGCGCGCGCTGCTCCTCGTAGAAATCGAAGTTGCCCGAATAGGTGATGAGCTGGCCGCCGTCGATCTCGACGATCTTGGTGACGATGCGGTTCATGAACTCGCGGTCGTGCGAGGTCATGAGCAGCGCGCCCTCGTACTTCTTGAGGAAGTCCTCGAGCCAGATCAGGCTCTCAAGATCGAGATGGTTGGAGGGTTCGTCGAGCAGCATGCCGTCGGGCCGCATCAGCAGGATGCGGGCGAGCGCCACCCTCATCTTCCAGCCGCCGGACAGCAGCCCGACATCGCCGTCCATGCGTTCCTGGCTGAAGCTCAGGCCGGCGAGCACTTCCCGCGCCCGCGCCTCCAGCGCATAGCCGTCCAGCTCCTCGAAGCGCGCCTGCACCTCGCCGTAGCGCTCGACGAGGGCATCCATGTTGTCGGCCTGCTCGGGATCGGCCATCGCCGCCTCGAGCTTCGCGATCTCGACGGCCAACGCGCTCACCGGTCCGACACCATCCATCACCGCCGCGACCGCGCTCTGGCCCGACATCTCGCCGACGTCCTGGCTGAAATAGCCGATGGTCATGCCGGGATCGATCGACACCTGGCCGTCGTCGGGCGGCTCCTGGCCCGCGATCATCCGAAAGATCGTGGTCTTGCCCGCGCCATTGGGCCCGACGAGCCCCACCTTCTCTCCCTTCTGGAGGCCCATCGACGCGTCGATGAACAGGATCTGATGGCCGTTCTGCTTGCTGATGTTGTCGAGACGAATCATGGCGCCGTGCTTAAGGGAAAGACGCGGCAACGCAAGCCCGGTCAGATGAAGATATTGCGGCAACTCAGCGCGCGCCCTATACACTTAACCATATGGTTAGGTGTTAGCCGAAGGGAAGAAGCCGATGAACCGCACGACCGTGGACCGGAAATCCGAGCGCGAGCTCGTCGTCACGCGCGCTTTCAACGCCCCGGCGGTCCGTGTTTTCGAGGCGTGGACGAAGCCCGAGCTGCTCAAGCAGTGGTGGGTGCCGAAATCGGTCGGCATCGCCTTCCTGTCCTGCGAGATCGATGCCCGGACCGGCGGCAGCTACCGGTTCGTGTTCAGCCACCCGTCTTCGAAAGAGCCGATGGCGTTCTTCGGCCGCTACCTCGAAGCCGTGTCCCCTTCCCGCCTCGTCTGGACGAACGAGGAAGGCGGCGAAGAGGGCCCCGTCACCACGGCGACCTTCGAGCAACGCGGCGAGGCGACGCTGTTCGTCCTGCATGACCTCCATCCTTCGAAGGAAGCGTTCGACGCCGCGATGGCCACCATGGGCACGAGCGGCTACGCGGAGCAGTTCGAGCAACTGGACGCGCTGCTCGCCAGCTTGTAACGAGCTCGACCTCACCGTATATACTTAGTTGTATATACGCACGAGGCTACCATGCCCCAGTTCGCCAAAGTGTTCCGCTCCGGCAACTCTCAGGCTGTCCGTCTGCCCAAGGACTTCCGCTTCGACGTCGAAGAAGTTGAGGTGTCGCGCGAAGGCGACGCCGTGATCCTGCGGCCTCGCTCCGGCAGTACCACGCGGTGGGCTTCGTTGCGCGCCGCCATGGATCGAGGGTTCAGCGCGGACTTCATGGAAGAAGGCCGACAACAGCCCGACAACCAGAAGCGCCCCGGCCTCGACGACGCTTTCGGCTGATGGCTTGGCTGCTCGACACGAATGCCGTCATCGCTCTGGTGACGCGCCGCTCCGATGTCTTGCGGCGACGCGTCGAAGCGATGGAGCCAGGAGCGCTGGCCACCTCCTCCATCGTCGCGCACGAACTCTATTTCGGGGCGTACCGCAGCCAGAAGGTCGAGTTCAACCTCGAGACACTGCGCCTGCTCTTCACCGACCTCGTCCTGCTCGAGTTCGATCGGGAAGATGGCCGTACCGCCGGCGAGATCAGAGCCGCACTCGCCCGGCAGGGCACACCGATCGGCCCCTACGACGTGCTGATTGCCGGACAAGCAAAGGCGCGCGGCCTGACGCTCGTCACCAATAACCTCTCCGAGTTTCAGCGCGTCCCAGGGCTCAAGATCGAAGACTGGACAGCATGACTACGTCTTGACCGTCCAGCCTCCGAGCAGCTCCGCGACACGATCGTCGTGATCGAGGACCGCGTCGGCGATTGCGAAACAGTGCTGTGAGACGACATCGCTGCCGATGACGTCCTCTCGACGGAGCGCCTGCCCCACGAGCGGACTCTCTGCAACCGGCCGCGTGCCTGCGTCGGTCGCCATCATGCCGGGGCCGCTTTCCAGCAGCCTGTAGGCCAGCGCAACCGCATAACGTTGCTTGGCCGTCGTGCCCTCGCCCCAGTCGCCAATGATCAGATCGATGTTGGCGCCATGATCCGATATGTGCCCGGGGGTCCACTGGACGAAGTAGGCAGCCAGGGTGCAATCGTTGGCGTGAGCATATCCCCAGACGGTGCGCGTGCTGTGACCGCAGCACTCGCAAATCCCCGTGTCGTTCGATCCATCGGGCTCGATCG
>Ga0153954_1000651_pt1 | contig 25143 bp, 24 predicted proteins | sample TSFL038MetaG_FD_102277 | JGI IMG/M metagenome (GOLD analysis project Ga0153954, IMG submission 102277) | Attine ant fungus gardens microbial communities from Florida, USA - TSFL038 MetaG | ecosystem: Host-associated > Fungi > Mycelium > Unclassified | place: USA: Florida, Wekiwa Springs State... | reverse complement strand
TCGTCAACGAACCGGTTGGGATCGATCTTTGCCCGTCTGTCGCGAATAGTAGAGTTCCATTCCGAGAGAAGCGAGCGAACCACAGTCTCGTGGAGTTCGCTGAGCAATACCTTGCCCATAGCGGTTCGAAAAGTCGGCAACTGAGTACCAATGGTGACATTTAAGGAAAATGGCCGCGGACTTTGGGCCCTCGCTACAAAGAGGATTTCCGATCCGGTGAGGACAGCAGCGGATGCAGATTCTCGCACCTTCTCCACCATCTTATCCAAGGCCAATTGTACCAACCGAAAGACCGGATTGGTCCCCAGATGGACGCGGCCGAGTATCAGCACCTTAGGTGTGAGCGTGAACCGTCGTCCATCCTGGAATGCGTAACCGAGTTCGGTCAGCGTCAGCAGATATCGCCGTGCCGCCGCGCGACTGATACCAACACGTTCCGCTACGTCACTCAATGTCAACTCGCTGCTTGCTGTTTCGAACGCCGAAATGACCTGCAAGCCTTTTTCAAGGGCTTCGACGAAATCTCGATCGCGAACCATTCTGACGCGGCCCTGGTGGGAGTGAGCAAAGGACGCGCGCTCGCCCGCTTCTCGGGTCGGCCGAGCACACAGGACGGCTCCTCTGAGCTTGGGGGTACCTTGCTGATTTGGGCCAGCCACCTCTCTCTGCTCATCGGCGCGGTACCCCTACCCCGGAAACTCGAGGCTCAAGCTCTATTCATCACGCCCTACTTCTTCAATCTCTCGCGAGCCTGCTCGACGGTCTGGTGCTGATCCACGTCGGTAACCATCGGACCAAGCGGAATCTGAGCGACAATGCCATCCGGGCCTTTCCGGATCTCGCTCAGGTACACGTTGAAGACCACGCCGTGATCCTTATCGAAGTACAACGGACCGGCCGGCGCATCGATTTTGGCATTTTCCATGGCTTCTCTCAGCGCCTTGCCGTTGGACAGATCACCACCGACCTTCGTCGCGGCCGCGTCCAGGAACTGCATCGCTGCATAGGCCTGCATTGAGAAGCCGCCCGGAAGCCGATTGTAGGACTTACGAAAGGCCGCACGAAATGCGCCATTGACCGGGTTGTCCAGATATGGGCTGTATGTCCAGTATGTCTTGGTGCCCACAGCGGCCTCGCCGACTTGGTCAAGAAACAACGTCTGTTCGGTGACGTCGCCAAAGGCGTAGATCGGCGCCTTGATGCCGAACTCGCGATATTGATTGAAGAACCGTACCCCATCTGCACCGAACATCATCGGTGACACCGCCTGCACCTGACTGGCCAGCGTTGCGAGCTCCGTCAGGTAGGGACTGAAGTCCGCTGTTCCCAGCGGATGCCAAAGCGTCTTGACCACTTTGCCCCCGATTGCCTCAAAATTCTTGATCAAAGGCTCGAGTAGCTGACGACCGGCGACATAATCGGCCCCGATGGCGGCCATCATCTTGATGCCAGCCTGCTCCGCGAGCACCGCACCGGCAGCCTCGGTCTGCCCATTGGCGAACGAGACGCGAAAGATCGAGTCGCTCTTGCGGCTCTGAGTCATTTCCTTGGCGCCGGCGACGGTGATGATGGTGAGAACTTTCTTCTCGTCGAGATAATCTCGGACGGCGAGCGCGCCGGCTGAGTTTACGATGCCAATAATGACATCGACCTTCTGGCTCTCGACCAGCTGTTTGGCCTTCTCGAGCTCAACATCGGGTTTGCTCTGATCATCCGCAGTCACGACTTCGACCGGACGCCCGGCGATCTTGCCGCCGTGCTCCTTGAGGTACAGGCGGATGGGATCTTCGATCACCTTGGGACCGAACAAGGCGAATACCCCGCTGTAAGGAGCCAGTATTCCGACCTTTATTGGCTTGTCTTGGGCCTGAACGGGGCCTAGGCCCCATAGCAATGCGAACGCCCCCGCGATTGCCGCTCTCTTCGAAATAGGCGAAAGCGCCCTCTTATCCATGGTGCTTGCTCCTCTCGTTTGGGTCGCAGATCGACCCTTGTCGTGTTGCTTGCGTTCGGCGATATGACTTTCATTCATGCGACAGGCACTTCGCCGATGGCAGTGTCATGCGCAGGAAAATCGCTCGGCGGCCCCGAGAACTTGATGGCGCCGCGGCTGGTCATGAGAATTGCGGTATCGGCAAGCCGCAGCGCGATCTCGACCCGCTGTTCAAGCAGCAGAAGAGAAACTCCTGCGAGTCGGAGTTGCTCGATCGCTTTGACCAGATCATCGATCATGATCGGCGCCAAGCCTTCGGTCGGCTCGTCGAGAATGAGGAGCAAGGGGTTTGTCATCAGCGCACGGCCGATTGCGAGCATCTGCTGCTCGCCCCCGCTCAAGGTGTTGGCCCACTGCTTTGACCGCTCAGCGAGTCGCGGAAACAGACCATAGGCGCGCTCCAACGTCCAATTTCTATCGACCCCCAGGGCCGCACGTCGGCGTGCGGCGACGCGCAGATTTTCCTCGACGGTCAGCGAAGCGAATACACGACGGCCTTGCGGCACGATGGCGATACCGCGTCGGACGATCTCGCGGCTTGGCCGGCCTGAAATCGTGGCGCCGTCAAAGATCACCTCGCCGCGCGCGGGCGGAGTGAAACCGATCACGGACCGCGCCAATGTCGTCTTGCCCACACCGTTGCGTCCCAGAATCCCGACGCAGGACGCCCTCGGCACGTCGAAGCTCACGCCTTGTAGAATATGCGCGCGACCGTAGTAGGTATGGATGTCCTTGACCTGCAGCAGCGCCGAACTCACAGCGGCATCCCCAGATACGCCTCGATGACCGTCTTGTCCTGGCGCACGGTATCGCCGGTGCCCTCGGCCAGGACGCGGCCGTTCGCAATCACCGTGACGCTGTCACAGACCGAGAACACCAGGTCCATGTCGTGCTCGACGATAAGCAACGACACTTCGGGATTAAGAGCGGTGATGGCCTGAATGATGGCCTTGGTTTCATGGCCGGACAGCCCGGCTGCCGGCTCGTCAAGCAGAAGCACCCTTGGACCCTGCGAGACCGCGAGCACGACCTCGACCAGCCGACGCTGCCCGTACGCCAGCAGCTTGACCGGGACATTCTCCAACTCGCGCAAGCCCCACTCGCACAGCAGCCGGCTCGCTTCCTTCTGCAGCTTGTCGTAACGACTGAGTGCGCGAGCGCAATGAAGGCCGTATCCATCGCGCGTAAGAAGGCCGATCAGGATGTTCTCGCGCACCGTGTTGTCATTGAACAGATTACCTATCTGGAAAGTACGGCCGATGCCGAGCTTTGCACGCTCGAATGGCGGCATCATTGTAATATCGCGGTCGCCTAGGCGCACACAGCCTTTGTCTGGCCGTACGAGGCCGGAAAGGATATTGAGGAAGGTTGTCTTGCCCGCGCCGTTCGGGCCAATCAACCCGCGCCGCTCACCCGCGGCAATGCTGATTGAAATGTCGGTGAGCACGTTGAGTCCGCCGAAACGCTTGGCAATTCCCACCGCCTGCATCGCGGTGCGTTGGCCGCTGCTGGGCCTGGGCGTAGCCGCGGCCTGTTGCGGAACGAGCATCGGCGGTGGGCCACTGATCTCGGCTGCCGGCGCGGTGCCCGGCAAGGTCGTCTCCGCCTTTTGCCGATGCGAGAGCCGGCGGAGATAACGGCCGGGATCCAGCGCGACGATGCAGGCCAGCAAACCCAGAACTGTCAGCCAGCGCTCTGTATACGTGCTTCCGATGCCACGAATTGCCTCGACGACGACGGCGCCCACGACCGGGCCCAGCAAGGTTGCCGGGCCGCCGAGAACCACCATCAGAAGGCCGTCGGCCGACGTTTCGAGCGAGAGAACGCCGGGCGACACGAAGCCCTTGGCATAGGCAAACATCGCGCCAGCAAAGCCGGCTATGGCCGCGCCGATGACGAACGCCGCCATTTCGAAGGTGAGCGGACTAACACCCAGGACTGACGCGCGATTGCGGTTGTCGCGAACCGCGCGGAGTGTATAGCCGAATGGCGACCGTGCCAGCATCCCCGCCACGGCGACGACCGCCACCAGCGCGGCGAGAAGAAAAAGGTAGAAGCGCACCCCATCGGCAAGCAAGCCAGGAAGCCGGATGCCGTAGAGCCCGTCGTCGCCATTCGTCACGGTGCGCCAGCTGACGGCAAGGTTGTGCATGACCTCGCCGATGGCAAGCGTCGCCATCAGAAAGTAGATACCGCGGGTGCGAAGCAGGATACGACCAAGCGCGGCGCCAAGCAGCGCGCTCGCGGCGATGGCGACAGCCACGCCCAGGAGGAAGCTGTGAATGCCGCTCTGGGTCAGGAGCGCGACCGCATATGCCCCGGTGCCGAAGAACGCGGCGTGCCCAAGGCTAGGCAGGCCGGCATAGCCGAGCACAAGATTGAGGCTGACCGCGAAGATTGCAAAGACCAACGCATTTGTCGCAATTGTCAGGGTGAAAGTCGAAATAAAGAACGGCGCGATGACGGCCGCGACCAACGCGCCTCCGCCGACCACACCCAAGACAATCCGGCGCGTCATTCTGGTCGCCCGAACAGGCCGTGTGGCCGCAGGATAAGCGTCAACAACATCAGCAGAAACATCAGCGAGGCACCGATCTGCGGCACCAGGATGCGGCCGAAAGTGTCGAGAAGTCCGACGGCCAAGGCTCCGACGAAGGAACCGGCCAGGCTGCCCATTCCGCCGACAATGACGATGACCAATGCGAACAGTAGGACTTGAATGTCCGCGCCCGGATAGGCGCCAATCATTGCGCCGCCCATCGCGCCACTGAGGCCCGCGAGCGCCGCCCCGGTCAAGAAAGTCGCAATTGCGATTCCCGGTGCGTGAAGACCGATGCCGTCCGCCATTTCGGTATCATCGACGACCGCTCGAACCGCAGCGCCCGCGATGGTGTAACGCTGCAGGAATCCCAGCGCCAGCGCGACGACCAGCCCCAATCCGATGATGAAGAGGCGATAGCTCGGATAAACAATGCCACCGAATTCGACCAGCCCGGTGAGGAAGCTCGGCTTGGGGACCGACATCGGGCTGCCGCCCCATTGAACGAGAGCGAGATCGGCCACCACGAAAACGATACCGAACGTGAGGAGCGTCTGACGCAGCGGATCCGTGCCCACAGCGCGGAGGAGCCCGAAGACGACCACTCCGAGCGCGACCATAGCCGCCGCCGCGGCAATGGCGCCGACGAAAAGGTTCGAGCTGCCCCGGACGACCTCGAGCGCAATATAGGCCCCCAGCAGATAGAAGGAACCATGGGTCAGATTGATCACGCGCATGACGCCGAGCGTCAGGGTGAGACCGGCGGCCAAAAGAAACAGCAGCATCCCGAAGGACAGTCCATTGAGGATCTGGGATGCCCAGTAGCTCACGAACCAGTCCTCTTGCTCATGGCATCACGGCCTCCATTGCCTCATCACGCCGCCACGACCTTTCCTAGGCCATTCCAGACCGCCGCAATGTCATCCAGGCGGCGCTCGCGGCCTCCGGACAGAAGAGTCAATGTGATGCGGTCGACGTTCAGCTCGGACAACGCGTGCAGCCGCTCGATGCATTCCTGCTGATCGCCAACCACCGCGAGGACCTTGGCGAACTCGTCGCTGATTCCGGTTGCATGATCGGCGGAACGCGCCAGGTGCGTCTGAAAGTCGTAGCTGGCAGCGGCATGATCCATCTCCGCTCGATATTTCTCGAGCGAGGTCGGCACCTTTTTCCATGTGGTCAGCCAGCGCGCCTGGGCCGACGCCCAGGATTTGACGTCGTTGATGGCATCGTGGCCGCCGACTGCGATCGTGACCCACAGGTCCCGGAAAACCGAGGATGGATCGCGGCCCCCGCGTTGTGCACCTGCGTCCAGCGTGTCCAACTGCATTTTCACAGTTTCAGGATCGGATGGGCCCATGATGATGACGCCGTCCGCAACAAGGCCCGCAAGGCCCAAGGTCCGCGGCTGACTCGCGGCCAGGAAAATGGGTGGGACCGGATCAACCTTGAACGACAGCGCGACATCGCCTGCACCATAGTTTCGCGTTTCGCCGTTCAACAGCGCGCGCAGTTCCTTGATGCCCTGCTCGCAGTCGGCAATGGGCATTGGCTTCTTGCCGATTGGGAACACCGCACTGTCACCGATACCGAGACCGATCTGCAGCCGGCCAGGGGCCAGGAACGCGAGCGTATTCATCGCATTGGCGACGACCGTCGGATGTCGGGTCAGGAGATTGGTCACGCCCGGGCCGAAATTGAGCTTGCTGGTTTCGCGGGCGAGCAAGGCCATCGCGATATAGGCGTCCTTCATCGCGAGCTGCGAGTCGACCACCCACATCATACTCGCGCCGATCGTTTCGGCCCGCTTACCGATCGAGATCAAGCGGTCGAACGTTTCCCGCGGGCTGACACCAAGCGACAATCCCAGTTCTACCGTCATGACTTGCACTCTTCCGCCTTCATCGATGGTTCTCATACACGGCGCGGTACCAGATACGACTGAGAACGTCGGCTGCCTGTTCGAGTTTCGGAACAGCTTTGCCGTTTCGCTCGGCCTCGACGTACCAGTAGTAGGCGAACTGCTCGACCATTGAGCCGAGCGCAGTCGCAGTGAGATCGGGATCGATCTGCCGCGCGATCTTGGACGACTCGAGATAGCGCTTCATTCGGTCGTAGGTTCGCTTACGCAGCGCCCACCAGAGCGCAGCGCAGGCTGGCACGGCGCCCGCCATCTGGAGCATCGCCGCGATAAGCTTCCGATTCGCGTAGTAGGCGCTGAGATAGCGCAGCGATGAGGCGCGTAGGTTCTCCATCGTGTCTTCGTGGTCCCACGAGCCGCCGACTGACTCGTAGAGTTCCGTAACCAGCGTTTCGAGAAGCTGAAGGCACAGCATGTCCTTGTTCTCGAAGTAGCGGTAGAAAGTACCGAGCGCGACGTCGCTGCGTTGTGTGATTTCGCCGACCGACGTATCAAAGTACCCGCGCTGCTCGAGTGCGGAGCGCCCTGCTTCAAGAATCCGCGCCTTCGTATTGCGACCTTTCGATGTGGGCACCTCCTTCTGCTTGCGCTTGATCGCGCGGAAGGCGGCGTGTGCCCCGGTCATCGCAGTATCCCGGGGCGGACACGCGCAAAGTCGGTGCGTGACGCCGCGATGGCACCGTAGGCGTCGGGCCGGCGGTCGCGCAGGATTGGGAAGACGCTCGCGGCATTCGCGAGATCCTCGTCGGCAAGCACGCCGGCGATCATTTCCTCGCCGCTTCCGCCGCGAGCTACGACCTGGCCGACCGCGCTGACGATCGTACTGGTGCCGTAGAGCTGCCAGACGCGTCCGCGCACTTCGAGATCGCCGACTCCATTCACGAAAACGACGTGCATTTGCCCTTCGAGTGCGCGTGCGACTGGCAGCGCGGCACCGAGGCGCTGGAGATCCTCGATCGCCAGCCAGTTCGACGGCGCGCACAGTATTTCGGCGCCTCCCAGCGCCGCGAGTCGAGCCGCTTCCGGGAATACGAGGTCGTAGCAGACGATCAAGCCGACACGGCCCGCCCGGCAATCGACGACGACCGGGTCGTCTCCGGGAACAAAATAGTGGTTCTCCTCCACGGGCAAATGCATCTTGCGATACACGCCAAGTACGGCGCCGTCTTGAATGAGCGCAACCGAGTTGTAGATCTCGTTGCGCATCGTGGACGGCTCCATGAAGCCGACGATCATCGCGGCCCGCTTTCCACGCGTCGCCGCGACAATGCGGGGCAGCGCGTCATTTGCGACGCGCTGCGCAACCTCGGCAAGGACCAGCTTGCGCTTCTGGTCATAGCCCTTCAACGGGATGTAGCCGGTCAGCACGAGCTCGGGGAATACGACGAGGTCCGCCGCATCGGCGGCCCGCTCGTACCATTGCGCGACCTTCGCGGTGTTACGCTCAAGGGCGGTCGGGTCCGCCCAGCATTGCTCGGCGGAGATTTGCGCGATGCGAATCTCCTTGCCGGGCCTGCCGCCCGGTTCAGCTGTAGGCGTCAAGACGCTCGTCCTTCGAGAACTCGAAACGAGGCATGATTACGCAGACATGGAGGTACGGAGCGTCGGGCCCGATCTCGAAACGAACGCGAGCACCGTTCGGAATGAGATAAGTATCGCCCTTGCTGAAGGTCTTGGTGACCTGTTTGCGATGGTTCGGGCCAAGCGTGTACGTGACCTTCGCTTCGCCGCCGGTGATGACATGCACCTCGTCGTGCCAGAACGACCAGTTGACGGTCGAGCCTGCTGCAAAGGACTCGTATGCGATAGTCGCCCTGCGGTCATTCACGAGAAACTGCACCTTGAAGCGCTCTTCAGTACCGACGACCGGTCCGCCAAAGACCAAGTCCTCGGACGCAAGAAGGCGCTCATCGTCGAGTCGGGCTCCGAACATGATTTCTCCTTATCTCCGACTGTTATTGACTTGTGGAAGCATCGCCTTCGGCTTGACGCAGGTCACGCCAGCGCGGCACTTTCACAAAACCTTCCGGCACCCGACGGGAGATCTCCCCCGGCGGAACGACCTCGACGAGAACGCCGAGGCCAAGGTCCTTGCGCACCGTCTCGACGACGTGATCGGCGACTTGCGTGGCACTGTTGGGCGCGCATTCGATAGTGACCTCGACAGTTTCACTGCCGTCGGCACGTCGCATGACTTTACCCTGGTAGTTAAGGACCCCGGGCACACCAAAGATCGCGGCATCAAATGCGGCCGGCCAGACATTCACGCCTTTAATTTTGATCATGTCGTCGTAGCGCTGAACGCCGCCTGCGCGTATGCCGTGAAGCGGACGCCCGCATGAACACTGACCGGCCTCAACCAGCTCTACGCGATCCTGCGTGGCAAAACGCAGCAACGGCGATGCATTCGCTTGCAGCGGGGTCACAACGACCTCGCCGGACCGGCCATGGCTGGCCGGCTGCTTCGTCGCCGGATCGACGATCTCGCAATAGGCAAACTCGGCCACGAAATGGAGCGCCCCGAGCTTGCCGTCTCGCAGGACGCCACCAGGGCAAGCCCACGCGATCGCGCGTTGGGTGCAACCATATTGCTCGTAGAGCGTCGCGCCCCACTGCTCCTGAATGGACGCAGCCCACCCGGCGGTGTAGCTCTCGCCAGCAACGACGAGCGACCTGACGCCCAACGAGGCCGGATTGACGCCCGCTTCCTCGCAGGCCAGGGCGAGACGCTGCACGTAGCTCGGGGTACCGACGATCACGTCGGCGCCATAACGGCGGAGCGCCGCCACTTTGCGGTCGGTCGGATAACTGCCGACGGACATGATATTGGCACCAAGCAAACGCAGCCCGCCGTAATACCAAAGGCCGGCGGCCGTCATGCCCACGGGCAGCGTCAAGAAGACCCTCGAGCCCCGCCGTACGCCGGCCCAGTAGAACCCGACAGCTTCGGCACGATGAGTATTGATCTCGTCGGTAGCGTCGAGGGCATAAACCTCGCGGCCTTTGCCGCTGGTGCCGCTCGTCTCGACGAGATGACAAATGGATTCCGCCGGTGCCACCGTGCGGCTGCCGTACGGTGGATGCTCCACACAGTCGTCACAGACGTCCTTCTTCGTTGTAAGCGGAAGAGAACGAAAGTCTGCCGCCGCGCGGCCGACCGGCAGCGCTCCGATTCGACTTGCGTAGAACGGATTCGTCTTCACGAGGCGTTCTGCGACGCCCCAGGCGCGGTCGAGTTGCCAGTCCACCAGCTTCCCGACCGGAACGGCGCTGTCCCAGCAAGACGAATCGCTGTCGAACGAATGCTGGCCGAGATCAACGAGCGCCATCACGTTTCCATCTTGATCCTGCACGCGAACCATAGCGGACCGTCCCAGCGTTGTACACAAAAAAAGAACGTGATATCACTTTCTATATCTGGGGTCCGAACCCCGGTGCCGAGCCGTCTTCTGACGCCCGAATGCCTGCGGCTCGAGCACTCGCAGACGATCGCCAAGGAGTCCTGCGCCATGTCCGAACAGCCTTGCGATATCGTGGTTGTGGCGCTCGCGCGCACACCGTTCGGTCGCTTTCAGGGCGCGTTGAAAACGATCGATGGACCACACCTGGGCGCCGCTGCGATCGACGAGACGCTGGCGCGCGGCAATCTCGCGCCGGCCGAGATCGACGCACTCTATGCCGGAGTCGGAATGATCAGCAGCGCAGTGCTGACACCGGTGCGGCAGTCCACGCTGTTGTCGAAGCTTCCAGAAACCACACCATCTGCCTCGATCGATCGCGCGTGCTGTTCGGGCATGACGGCGATCGGAATGGCAATGAAGGATATCAAGGCCGGCGAAGCGCGCGCGGTGCTGTGCGGCGGCTTCGAGTCATTGAGCCAGACCCCGAATCTCCTGGCGCGGGAGCGCGCAAATCGCGTCGGTGATGTTATCATCAGCGATCCCTTGATGATGCGGGGCTTGGTCGTCGATCGCCCGATTTCGGTCTACAGTGGCGACGAGGCGCTGCGCCACGGCGTCGACCGACAGCAGCAGGACGCATGGGCGGTATCGAGCCATAAGCGCTATTTCGACGCTGAGGCGAGTGGCTATTTCGGTTTCGAGCGCTTCGCGGTCGCGACCGGAAGCGACAAAGTGTCCCGCACGGTAGAGACCGACGAGTCCCCGCGCGCGGATACAAATCTCGAAAAGCTTTCGCAGCTCAAACCTGTTTACGGTGGCAAGACCGTGACAGCCGGGAATGCACCCGGCCTTAATGATGGCGCCGCCTTTCTCGCCGTCACCCGGCGAGATTTCGCGCGCGAGCGCGGTCTCGAACCACTCGCGCGGCTTGTCGACTATGTCCAGGTATGCGGAGGTCCGACGTCAGGCACGGTCACGCCAGCGGTCGGGATCAAGAAAATCGCCGAGCGAAACGGGATCAAGCCAACCGATTGGGATCTGATCGAAATCAACGAGGCCTATGCGGCGACCCCGCTCGTGAGCACGTTGGTCCTTGCAGGCGGCGATAAAGCTGCGGCGGACGAGGTGCGCCGGCGGACGAACGTCCATGGCGGCGCAGTCGCGATCGGCCATCCACTCGGCGCTACCGGCGCGCGCATCGTCATCACATTGATAAATGGACTGCGTCGACGCGGCGGGGGACGCGGCGTTGCGGCGATTTGCGGCGGGTTCGGCCAGGGCGACGCGGTGATGGTAGAAGTTACTTAACGTCATCGGCCCGCCGGATCTGATTCCGTCATCAGTCCGACAATGGCGTGCGGCAGTAGTGGCAGGCGGTTGATCCTGGCCCCGAACGGCGCCAGAGCGTCCGCGATTGCATTGGCGACCGCGGGCAGTGCACCGATCACGCCGCCTTCGCCGACCCCCTTGAAGCCACCCGCGGTGTCGGGTGACCAGCTCTCTTCGTGCAGCACGGTAATGTCGGGAGCGTCCGACATGGTCGCTACCAGATAATCCATCAGCGACGCGGTCATGAGCTGGCCATCCTCGTCGTAGCGCATTGCCTCCGACAGCACGCTGCTGATGCCCTGTACGACGGCCCCGTGAATCTGGCCGTCGACGATCAACGGGTTGATGACTCGACCGCAGTCGTGCGCGACAACGTATTTGTCGACCGTGACGAGGCCGGTGACCGGGTCGATCGACACCTGTGCAACATGTGCGGCGTTGGTGATCGACGCCACTGGTGGATCGTAATATTCGGTCGCCTCGAGGCCGAACGACTCGCCCTCCGGCAAGGCACGCGAATCCATCGAATGAGCAATGGCCGCGATCTCGCGGATGGTCACGCTCATTTGTCGAACACCGGAGACATGGACTCTTCCGCCCGCCAGCTCGAGATCGTCCGCTCCGACCTCGAGAACATGCGCGGCAATGCGGCGGATCTTCTCGGCGACCTTGGAGGACGCACGCAGGGTCGCGCCGCCGGCGAGCACCGCGCCGCGACTGGCAAACGTGCCGGATCCATAGGGACCTTGGGCCGTATCGCCCTCGATGATCGTTACATCATCGATGCCGATCCCGAGTTGGTCGGCCACGATCTGCGCCCACGAGGTGAGATGGCCCTGCCCCTGCGTGCACTCACTGACCCAGGCGATGGCTCGGCCGTTCGGTTCGACCTTCACCTGTGTCGCATCGAAGCCGGGTACGTACTGAATTCCACGTTGGCGATAGCGCGAAGCCCCCTGGCCGGTGTGCTCTACGACATTGGCGATGCCGATGCCGTGCAGTTTCCCGTCGCGAAGGCGATCGCGGGCTTGCGTCCGCCGGAACGCGGCATAGTCCGCCGCATCGAGCGCACGTTCGAGGCAGGTGTCGAACGAGCCTGAACTGTATTTGATGCCGACCGCATTCGTGTACGGCAGGTCCGACGTCACCAATACGTTCTTGCGCCGGATATCGGCGGGATCGAGGCCGAGGTCGCGAGCCGCCCGATCCATGAGCGCTTCGGTCGCGAAGAACGCGACCGGAGCCGCGACACCGCGATAGACGCCGCTCGGGCAGGTCGTCGTGGCAATCGCCCGCGTTTCATACGCATATTCCGTCATCCGGTAAGGACCAGGCAGATAGATTGCGGCACCGCCCGCTTCGGCCGAGGCGCCGAACGGAAATCCGGGATAGGCTCCGATATTGCAGTCGATCTTGGCTTTGGCAGCGAGCAGCGTGCCGTCCTTTCGGAAGGCAAGCGCCACATCGTAGCGATACTGACGCCCTTGCGCGCTGGTCATCAGATCTTCACGTCGGTCGCAGATCCATTTGACCGGTGCATTAAGCTCGCGCGCAATGAAGCTGACGATCAGCTCTTCCGGATACACGTAGGCCTTCGTGCCAAAGCCTCCGCCGACATCAGGGGCGACAACGCGCAGCCGCGTCTCGTCCCAATCCAGCAGGTTCGCGATCGCCGTGCGCACGATGTGGGGGATCTGCGTGCTGGTCCACAGCGTGAGGCTATCGTTGCGGCGCTGGTAGACGGCCATGCAGCCGCGCGGCTCGAGCGCCACAACAGCGAGCCGATGACTCTGGAACGTGTCCTGAACAACGTGGTCGGCCGATGCGAAGACAGCATCGAAGTTCCTGGTCTTATAGGAACCCTGAAAAAGGACGTTGCCATCGGCCTCGTCATGCAATGTCGGTGCATCCGGTCGCATGGCGTGATCGACGTCGGTGACCGGTATCAGCTCCTCGTAATCTACGCGGACGAGTTCCGCCGCATCCTCGGCGAGATATCGGTCCTCGGCAATCACGACTGCGACCGCTTCCCCGACGAAGCGTACCCGGTCGATTGGCAATACTGCGCGGCTGACCGGTTGGTAGCCGGGCTGTCGGATGTCGGACACTATGGGTTTGATCCGACCGACAAAGTCGTGCCCCGAATAGACCGCGACGACTCCCTCAGCCAGGCGCGCGTCGGCTATATCGATTCCGACAATGCGAGCATGCGCGCGCGTGCTCATCACGAAGACCGCGTGCAGCGTGCCAGGCAACTCGTCGAGGTCATCCGTGAAAGCACCGAGGCCGCGCAACAAAGGGCCGTCTTCCTTGCGCGGGACTCGGCGGCCAATCATGCCGTCCTGGTCGCTCGCAGTGCGCTCATTCGTCATCGCGAGCTCCCTCCTCCGCAAGCTTGCGTGCAGCGGCGCGGACCGCCCGCACGATGTGGACATAGCCGGTGCACCGGCAAATGTGACCACTGAGCGCACGCCGAATCGTGTCCTCAGACGGATCGGGATCACGCGCCAACAACTCGCGAGTGCTCATCAGGAAGCCAGGCGTACAGAAACCGCATTGCAGCGCGTGGTGCTCGTGAAAGGCCTGCTGGATGACGGATAGCGGGCCACGCGGCGCCAGCGATTCCACAGTTTCGATGACGGCGCCGTCCATTTGGATCGCGAAGGTCAGACAGCTGCGTGCGGTACTGCCGTTGATCGAGATCGTGCAGGCTCCGCAAACGCCGTGCCCGCAGCCTACATGGGTCCCCGTGAGCCGCAACTCACCACGGAGGAAATCGGAGAGCAGAAGGCGAGGCTCCACGTCCCGCTGCAACCTTCTACCGTTGACGGTGAGCTCGATCTTATGCTTCCCGGCTGTCATCGATGGTCTCCGGGCGACGGGACAGAGCCTGATTCAGCGCGCGCTGGACCAGACCGGGCAGAACGTGCCGCCGGTAGTCGGCGGGCGCATGAAGATCGCTTTCGAACTCAATGCCTTCAATACTCGCTGCCGCCGCGGCGCGGGCGACTGTATCGTCGATTATGTTGCCGACGAGGCAGCGTTCAGCGGCGGTCAGACGCGACGGTTTCGGTCCGACGCCGATGACGGCGATCGCCACACGCTCGCATTGGTTTTCCTTCAGGATGATATTCAATGCGACGCCGACGAGAGCAAGGTCGTGGTGGCGATTGGTCGCCTCGACAAAGGCGAACCGGTGCCCCTCGGGCGCGATCGGAACTCTGACCTCACGGAGCATCTCGTCGACCGCGAGAGCGGTGGTGAGGTCTCCAACGTAGAACTCATCGGCCGGTATTTCTCTCAGACCCTTTGGCCCCTCGGCGATCATGACCGCGCCGAGCGCGGTGGCTACTGCCGGCAGCTCTGCACTGCGGTCGGCGTGAGCTAATGTTCCGCCGATCGTGCCGCGGTTGCGGATGGTGCGCGAGCCGAGAAATGGCATGGTCGCCGTGATCAGCGGGCAACACGCGCGCACGATCTCCGAGGTCTCCGCCGCGGCTTGGCGGACCATCGCTCCGAGCACGAGCGTCGCGCCGTCACGCCGGATTTCGTCGAGACCGCGACAACGATTGAGATCGATCAAGGCGGTTGGCGTCACGACCCGGAAATTGAGGAGAGGGACAAGGCTCTGCCCGCCTGCGAGCAGGCGAGCGGCGCCGTCATGGCGCCCGAGAATTTCGACCGTCTCGATTGTGTCGGCAGGGCTGAAATACTCAAAGCGGGGCGGCTTCATTGCTATCGACTACGTCGGACGGGCGTCACGGAAGACCTCGCAAGCAGCGGCATGTGCGGCCGTGACGAGCGCCCGGAAGGCCATCGCGCTCCGCGCACGTCGGCTCGACCACAATATAGAAAGTGAAATCACTTTCTATTTTTCCTATACAACATTCACCTTTGTCAATATGGTCTGTCTGCGGGTGTGGGCGCGGGACAAGGAGGGGGATGTTGCATACCGCGGTTTCGCGGATATCCGAGGACGAAGCGCGCGTATTGGCCGCGCGCTCCAGCGCTGGCTCGCTGATGCCTCGCGCCGCTGCACTGCGCGATGCGGGCCACGGCAACATCATCACCTATTCGAAGAAGGTCTTTATCCCGCTCACGCACCTTTGCCGGGACAGTTGCCACTACTGCACGTTCTCAGCGCCGCCCCGCAAGGATAAGCCTCCCTTCATGAGCCTGGACGAGGTTCTGGAGGTCGTCCGGGCCGGCGAAAATGCCGGATGTACCGAGGCTCTTTTCACGCTCGGTGACAAGCCCGAGATGCGATATGCCCAGGCGCAGATCGCACTAAGGGAATTCGGATATTCCACAACATTGGCCTATCTCCGGGACGTCGCCAGCGCCGTGGCCACGCGGTCTAGGATGTTGCCGCATCTTAACCCGGGCGTGATGAGCTACAATGATCTGTTGAGCCTGCGTCCGGTTGCCGCGTCGATGGGGCTGATGCTGGAGAGCATCTCCGACCGGCTCACTACACGCGGACACGTCCACTTCGGCTCGCCTGACAAGAATCCGACCCAACGCTTGGCGACCATCCAAGACGCTGGAAAACTACGGATCCCTTTTACCACCGGATTGCTGGTGGGGATTGGCGAGACCCGTCAGGAGAGAGTCGAAAGCCTGTTGGCACTGCGCGCGCTTCACGACACCTACGGACATATCCAGGAAATCATCATTCAGCCGTTCCGCGCCAAGCGGGCAACGCGCATGGCCAATCACCCGGATGCGCCGCCGGAAGAGCTGTTGTGGACGATCGCGATTGCTCGGCTGATCTTCGGCCCGGAAATGAACATCCAGGCGCCACCAAACCTGGCGCTCGAGCTCATTGATCCAATCATCGGTTCCGGCATTAACGATTGGGGTGGCATCTCTCCGGTTACTCCAGATTTCGTCAATCCGGAAGCGCCGTGGCCCCACCTGGACTGGCTGGCTCATCGTATGTCTTCGGCCGGCCGTGTTCTTGTTCCACGCCTGCCGATCTATCCCAAATATGCTCACGATCGGAACCGCTGGCTTGACCCGTCCATACATCGCCAAGTTCTGTGGGCAAGCGACAGCGAAGGCCTGGCCCGCGATACAGCATGGACCCCGGGCCAAAATACTGTCCCTTTACCCGCCCTCCCCGTCACCTCCGCCAATCGGCGCTCCATCGAGCTTGAGCGCATCTTGAACCGGTCCGTCGCCGGCGAAGAGCTATCGGAGTCCGAAATCGTGCAGCTCTTTGCTGCGCGCGGCGATGATTTCCATGCTGTCTGCGCTGCGGCCGACGAGCTGCGCGCACGCGTCGCGCATGACACTGTCCGCTATGTGGTCAACCGCAATATCAACTACACGAATATGTGTGTCTATCGTTGCGGTTTCTGCGCCTTCTCGAAGGGCAAGACGGCAGAGCATCTACGCGGCGCCGCCTACGATCTTGATGCCCACGAGATCGGGCGCCGCGTGCGCGAGGCATGGGACCGAGGGGCAACCGAAGTTTGCATGCAGGGCGGCATTCATCCTGACTATACAGGCGCCACTTACCTGAATGTGATTCGTGTCGCGAAGGATGCGGTGCCTGCGATACATGTGCACGCCTTCTCCCCGCTGGAGGTCGTTCATGGCGCAACCACTCTTGGTCTGTCCATAGGCGATTTTCTAAGGAGACTGCGCGATGAAGGTCTCGGCACCTTGCCTGGCACCGCAGCCGAGATTCTGGATGATGAGGTTCGCGAGGTTATCTGCCCGGACAAGCTACGAACATCCGAATGGATCGAAGTGGTCGAAACGGCCCATCGTGTCGGCCTGCGTACTACCGCCACCATCATGTTCGGCCACGTCGAGCACCCTGGGCATTGGGCGCGCCATCTGCTCAGCATACGACGTCTTCAGGGCCGGACCGGCGGGTTCACGGAATTCGTTCCGCTTCCATTTGTTCACATGGAGGCGCCGATCTACTTCAATGGTCGCACGCGGCGCGGCCCGACCTGGCGCGAAACGATCCTGATGCACGCGGTTTCGCGCCTTGTCCTGAACCCATTGATTGCCAACATCCAGACGTCGTGGGTGAAGCTGGGCGCCGATGGCGCCAAGGCCTGCCTACGCGCGGGCGCAAACGATCTCGGCGGCACATTGATGAACGAAAGCATTTCGCGGGCAGCAGGCGCAGCGCACGGCCAAGAATTCCCACCCGCGTCGATGGATGAGTTGATTCGGTCGATTGGTCGCGCGCCCGCGCAGCGCAACACTCTCTACGCCGCGGTTCCTGAATCACGCCGCCAGGCGGCTTACAGCGCGGGGGCATTGACATCAGTCGTGCAAACACCCCCGACGCGCCCGGCAAGACTTCTCGAGCGGCCGAGCGTCAGCCGCGCCAGCACGCAGGTATAGGCACAATGAAAGAGCACACCATCGCGATCCTCGGCGGCACCGGACAGGAAGGCGGCGGCCTTGCAATCCGCTGGGCCAAGGCCGGACACGCCGTCGTGATCGGATCCCGCGATGCAGGAAAGGCGGCCGCCGCGGCGGATGCCATCCGCGCCAAGCTAGGCACTGCGAACGTGCGCGGCACAAGCAATGTCGAAGCCGTAACGGCGGCCGACGTCGTGGTGTTGACCGTTCCGTATGCAGCTCAGCGTCCAACCATTGCGGAGGTCCAGAGTGCGCTGAAAGGCAAGATTCTGGTCGATGCAACCGTGCCGCTTGTGCCGCCGAAGGTTGCACGGGTGCAATTGCCTACGGAGGGCTCAGCCGTCGCCGCCATCCAGCAATTCCTTGGCTCTGATGTTCGCGTCGTGTCGGCATTCCAGAACGTGTCCGCTCACGCTCTCCATGATCTCGACCATCAGGTCGAGTGCGACGTCCTCGTCTGCGGCGACGATACGGCCGCACGCGAAACCGTGATCAATCTTGCTGCCGATATAGGATTGCGGGGCATTCACGCCGGCCCCATCGTCAATTCGGCGGCCGCCGAGGCGCTCACGTCAATCCTCATAGTCATCAATAAGCGCTATGGCATAACGACATCCGGCATTCGCATCACCGGACTTCCAGATTGAGCAATTGCCGCAACCGATCAACAAATACGAAGGATGCGGCGGCACCCGCGACCAAGTGAGCGGCGTCCTGACCGTGACGGATACTGGTCTTAGGTCTTGCTGCGAGGCGGCTCCGCCGACGAAGTCGCGAACGTCTGTCAGATTTTGACAACAACAGGTGTCGGCTCTGACCACGACATCCTGCCAGCGGACAAGCCGACCACGATCGTCCAAACTTCTGAACCGAGACATGAGCATAGTTTCCGCCTTAATCCACAATGGACGAGGTCGCGCTGCAGAAATTTGCGTGTCGCAGCGACGTCGAGGTGGACCAAGGCGCCATGCCGCCGCCTAGCTCCGATTTCTACATGGAATTCATAACCGCCGCTGACCCAGTCGCAAGGAAAGGCCATTTTCCTTATCAGTGTCCGCCGCCAACTCGCCAATCCGCTTGAGAATGTCAGGCAGGCTTTGCGCCTCACCGAAGATCATCCCGACATCGCGGTGCAAGCGCCGCGCCCATCTCGCGGTTCGGTGACAGCGTGAAAGAGCTAGGCGTGGCCATGGCCAAGTTCAGGCCTTGGCTGTTGAAGAATATCCGCGCATGCCGCACGCGGTCGACCGCCGGATCGAGGTCTTGCGCCGCTTTGCGGCCAGCGTCGGAGTCGAGCCGCCGATAGACATTGTAGTAGTGTCGCGAAATCCGCTGACCGCCGCCGCTTCTACGAGCGCGCCGCCACCGGCCCCGCAACGATCGCCAGGCAGGCGCTCGAATGCATCGCAGGCCTCTACGCGATCCAGCACGACATTCGCGGCCGCGCAGCCGACGAACGACTTGCCGTCCGCCAGGGACAGGAGACGGCCGATTATCGATGATCTCATGCCCTGGCTACGCGCCAAGCTTGCTCGGGTTCCCGAAGCCGACGGTCCATCGCATTCTCTCCACGCTTGAGCAGGCGGGATGGGTCGACCGCATGGACCGCGACGGCGTCTACCGGCTCGGCATTCGCGTCAAGTCGCGCGTCGGGTCGCTGGTGCAATAGCTAGCACCGATGCCGAACTGAAACACGCGCGACGCGGTCGAGCGCAGCCGGCCGACCGTATAGTATCGGCCCCGCGCCTCGACGCGCGGCAGCGCCTCGAGCAGGTCAGGCGGTTCGATTTCGCACCGCGGCTTATCGCCGATCTCGCGATAGAGCTGGCCGAGATTCCAGGTCTCGCGCTTAATGGTCGCTTTCGCCTTGTTCTTCTTTTCGAGCTTGGTGGTCAGCCATTCTTGGCCGACGACACGAAAGACGTGCTTCGGCTTCTGGCTTTCCTGACGCTTGGCGTTCGACCGCCGGTCTTGCCCCTGCTCCAGCAGCCTTTCTGCCCCATGGCGCTTCTCGCGCGCCATCTTGAGGGTGACGACGGAAAGACGCCGAACGACATGTTCTTGCGTTTGCCGCCGAACCGGTAGCGGTAGAGCCAGATCTTAGTGCCGTTGACCTGGACGCGCACACTCAATCCCTGGCCGTCGGCCAACGTGTATGCCTTGTCAGCGGGCGTCGCGTTGCGGACTTTGGTGTCGCTGAGCTCACTCATGGGGAGATGTCCTGCGGCTCTCTGCCAATTTCGATGGCCGACTTTGACTATGTCGGTGGCTCGATTCCCCCATCGGACCCACCCTGCAATGCGGCCGAACCGATCTCCGCGGTGTACCTAAAATGTACCCGGAGCGACCGGATGGACGCGGACGAGCGCGGACTACCCCGAATGATAACCTAGGCCAAAATGCCTGATTTTGCGAGAATTACGGAAGCCTCGGCGGACGGGCGCGGACGGCGAGGAACATGCGCGGACGGAGCAATGGTGCCCAGGGGCGGAATCGAACCACCGACACCGTGATTTTCAGTCACGTGCTCTACCAACTGAGCTACCTGGGCGCCGCGTCCGCCGGGCGGCGGACGGTAGGAGAGCGCGGGCGGTTATAGAGGCTCGGTTTCCGGCTGTCCAGGACGGCGGTTTGGGCGTCGCTGCCCCGTAAATTGGGCCTCAAGCCGTGTCGTTGCGGCCGTTTTCGGCGCCGGCGCCGTCCTCGTCTTCCTCCGCCTTGCCCGGAATGGCATACACGCCGCTGAGCCAGCGGTTGAGGTCGACATCGGCGCAGCGGCGGCTGCAGAACGGACGCAGGCTTACGACAGCGGGCTTGCCGCAGATCGGGCAGGACGGGGCGCGGACGGCGGGCTCGGACATCGGGGTAATATGGGCGATCGGGCGCGGCAGTGCCACCGCCGCGCGCTCGCGAATCGTTCGCCCACATTGCGCGCGCTACGGCGCTTCACGCGGGCTACGGGAAGGAACCGGAACCGCGCGTCACACCGCGTTGAGCCAGCCGAAGCGGATCGGATAGCCCTCGCCAGAGAGAAGCGTCATGGTCTCGTAGAGCGGGAGGCCGACCACGTTGGTGTAGGAGCCGACGATCTTGACCATGAAGGTGCCGGCAATGCCTTGCGCGGCGTAGCCGCCGGCTTTGCCGCGCCACTCGCCGGAGGCGAGATAAGCCTCGATGTCCTCCTCCGACAGACGCTTGAAGCGCACGCGCGTCTCGACCTGGCGTTGGCGGAACGCCTCGTTCGGAGTCACGAGGCAGATGGCGGTATGCACACGATGGTTGCGCCCGGAGAGAAGGCGCAGGCACTGCGCCGCCTCGTCGAGCAGCTCGGCCTTGGGCAGGATGCGCCGGCCGACTGCCACCACGGTATCGGCCGCCAGCACGAAGGCGCCCTTGAGATCCTCGTCGAGCCGCACGGCCTCGAGCGCGGCCTCCGCCTTGGCGCGCGCCAATCGGTTGGCGCAGGCGCGCGGCAGCTCGCCCCGCTGCGGGGTCTCGTCGACATCGGCAGGACGCAGCGCGTCGGGCTCGATGCCGGCCTGATTGATGAGTGTGACCCGGCGGGGTGAACCGGAAGCGAGGACGAGCTTGGGCCGGCCGATCATGTCTCTCTGCGCCGTGGCTGAAGTGGAAGGGGTCCGCGTAAGGCGGATCATTTGAAGCGATAGGTGATACGGCCTTTGGTCAGGTCGTAAGGCGTCATCTCGACCAGCACCTTGTCGCCGGCCAGCACGCGGATGCGGTTCTTGCGCATGCGGCCAGCGGTGTGGGCGATGATCTCGTGTTCGTTCTCGAGCTTGACGCGGAAGGTGGCGTTCGGGAGCAGCTCCGTCACGACACCGGGGAATTCAAGCAGTTCTTCCTTAGCCATCCGCTATCCGGCATTTCAACAAGCTGGCGGACCGCCCCGCCCGAAGGCGCGAAAAGTACCGGAATCACAGACATTCTACAACTAGTGACAATCCGCATCGCGGGACACTCCGGCTTTTGCAACAGTTCCTTCGGTCATTCATTGACGACGGGAGGCGACAGGAAGCGCACCCGGATGCGGGCCATCAGCTGGTCGCGGACCTCACGATAGGCATCCAGGCGCTGCTCGCGGTTGCCCTCGGCCACGGTCGGATCGGCGGTCGGCCAGTACTCGACGTCGGCCGCCAGCGTGCTCGTGAGCTCGAGCGCCTTGTGGTGCGCTTCGGGCGAGAGCGTAATGATCAAGTCGAAGCTCAGCCCCTCGAGGTCGTCGAGCTCCTCGAAGGTGATGGGACGATGGCCATGGATGTCGACGCCGACCTCGTCCATGACGGCGACCGCGAACGGATCGAGCTCGCCCTTGCGCACGCCCGCAGAACCCACATAAAGCGCGGCGCGCCCGAGCATCCGCTTGAGCATTCCCGCCGCCATCGGCGAGCGCACGGTATTGAAGCCGCAGGCGAACAGCACGGCCTGCGGTCGTACCGCGGCCCGTTTCGGTGCTCGCGTCCTCTCTTCCACGGCTGATTCAGATTGCGTGTCCCGGACGCGGTGCACCGCTGATCCGAGACCGCCGAACGGCGGAGTATCGGGCGATACCGGATCTGCAGCGCGCCACTTGGTGCTGCGCAGCGCCCGGGACACGCGAAACCGCTGTCAAAATCACAATACTAGCCCTTCCAATGCAGCACGCAGATCAGCGTGAACAAGCGCCGCGCGGTGTCGAAATCGACGTCGACCTTGCGCTTGAGCCGCTCCATCAGGATGGTGGAGCCCTCGTCGTGCAGGCCGCGCCGGCCCATGTCGAGCGCCTCGATGCGGTCGGGCGTGGCGGTGCGGATCGCCTCGTAGTAGCTGTCGCAGACCATGTAATAGTCCTTCACGATCCGCCGCAGCGGCGTGAGCGACAGCAAATGCGCGATCACCGGTGTGCCGTCCTCGCGGCGGATGTCGAACATCAGCCGGCTGCCGGTGATGCTCAGGTGCAGCGTGAACGGCCCCTCCCCCTCGCCCTGCGGCGCGAAGTTGTTCTCCTCGATGAGGTCATAGATCGCGACCGCGCGCTCGTGCTCGACATCCGGGTTCGAGCGGCCGATCGAACCCTCGTCGAGCGTCACCGCCACCAGGCGGCTCGACTTCCGGCTCGGCGAGCGCCCCTCTTGGGTCATAGGCTACTTCCCAAGTGTCGCGGACGCTGCGCCGAGCGAACCTTCGCACCGCAGATCCGGAACCGCCGCAGACCGGAACGGTCCCGGGTCAGCAGCGCACCATTCCGCGCAAAGAGCGCTCCGTGCTGCGCTGCGCCGGGGCACGCAGCCTGGTCAATCGCAATCATTGCGGATTGAAGCGCATGGCGACGGAGCGGGCATGGGCATCGAGGCCTTCGGCCTCGCCGAGAGCGATCGCGGCGGGGCCGAGGACGCGCAACTGGTCGGGTCCGCATTTGAGGATCGACGTGCGCTTCATGAAGTCGAGCACGCCAAGGCCGGACGAGAAGCGGGCGGAGCGCGCCGTCGGCAGCACGTGGTTCGAGCCGCCGACGTAGTCGCCGATGGCCTCGGGCGTGTGCGCGCCGAGGAAGATCGCGCCGGCATTGCGGATGCGGCCGGCGAGCCGCTCGGCATCGGCGCTCGCGATCTCGAGATGCTCGGGCGCGATCGCATCGACCAGCGGAACGGCGTCGTCGAGCGCGGCGACCTTGATGATCGCGCCGAAATCGCGCCAGGAGGCGCCGGCGACCTCCGCGCGCGGAAGCGACGCGAGTTGCACGGCGACCGCCTTCTCCACCGCATCCGCGAGCGCGGGATCGTCGGTGATCAGGATCGACTGGGCGCTGGCGTCGTGCTCCGCCTGCGCCAGGAGGTCGCCGGCAATCCAGTCCGGATGGCCGCTCTTGTCGGCGAGGATCAACACTTCCGAGGGGCCCGCGATCATATCGATGCCGACCCGGCCGAAGACCACGCGCTTGGCGGCCGCCACATAGGCGTTGCCGGGGCCGACGATCTTGGCGACCGGCGCGATGCTCGGCGTGCCGTAGGCGAGCGCGGCCACCGCCTGCGCTCCGCCCACCCGGTAGATCTCGTCGATGCCGGCGAGCTTCGCTGCCGCCAGCACCAGGGGTGCGAGCTTGCCGTCGGGCGCCGGCACCACCATCACCAGCCGCGGAACGCCTGCGACCTTGGCCGGCACCGCATTCATCAGCACCGAGGATGGATAAGCGGCGGTGCCGCCCGGCACGTACAGCCCGACCGCCTCGATCGCGGTCCAGCGATGCCCGAGCTCGACCCCAAGCGCATCGGTGAAGCGGTCATCCTTGGGCAGCTGCCGGCGGTGGTAAGCCTCGATCCGGTCGCGCGCCAGCGTGAGCGCGGCGAGCGCGCGGGGGTCGCAGGCGGCCTGCGCCTGCGCGATCTCGTCGGCCGACACCCTGAGCGTCCCCGGCGCCAGATCGACCCGGTCGAATTTGCGGGTGAGCTCGACAAGAGCGGCGTCGCCGCGGGCCGCCACGTCGGCAATGATCCCCCGCACCGTCGCTTCCACGTCCGCCGCGGCCTCACGCTTGGTGGCGAGGAAGGCACGGAAGTGCTCGGCAAAGTCGGGGGCGCGGCTGTCGAGGCGGATCGGCATGGGCCTCTCCTACCCCGCCGCATCCATGCGGGCAATCAGTTCAGGTCAGGGCGATCCGTGGGCCGCGGGCGACCGGTCAATGGCGGGCGTCGAGGGCGTCGTCGGTATGGACCGGCCGGCCGGTGCACGGCCAGGAGGGGCCGAGGTCGGCGAGCTCGACCTCCAGGCACTCGACCTCGAGCCGCAGCACGCCGCCGCCCGAGAACGTCAGGGTCACGATTCCGGCCGGGGAGTCCGTCTCGGCGAACTCCACCGCCAGCAGGTTGAGGATGTCATCCTTGCCGTGCGGATTGACGCTCCGGCACTTGCAGCAATTGACGCGCTCGAAACGCAACGCCGAGCGGCAGCGCCGCGGCTCGGATCTGGTCCCTTCGGCCGAGAGCCAGTCGAACCGGTTGAGCGCAATGACCAGGCGCTTCTCCTGCGGCCGCCACATCACGTCCGCGACCTTGACGAGCGCATCCTGCAGGTGGGTCGAGACCACTTCCAGGTCGTCCCGGTCCAGCGCCACAAATTTCATCGGCTGCTCCAATCCCGTAGGCTGAAAGTCCTTGGGCTCCATGACGTACGCTCCCTACGTCCGTTCCACCCTGCGAATGTTAGAACCTAACTAAGGACCCGCCGACGCCTCCGCAAGCGGGCAACGCCGGCAAAAATGGCATGACTTTCCGGATCGTAGGATGGGTTGAGTGCGCGTCCGCAGCCCCTCCATGCGGAGCGCCGGTGGTGGCGCACGATACCCATCATCTCACCCGCGGCACCAAGTTGATGGGTATCGCGCGCTAACGCGCTTGTGCCGTGTGGAGGGGCCGCGGACGCGCACTCAACCCATCCTACAAGCTTGCACCTTTGGCCTTGGCGCGGCGCAGGTGCTCGTCGAGGCGGGGCATGATCTCGACGAAATTGCAGGGGCGATAGCGGTAGTCGAGCTGGTGCACGAGAATCTCGTCCCAGGCGTCCTTGCAGGCACCGG
>Ga0153954_1000650_pt1 | contig 25259 bp, 24 predicted proteins | sample TSFL038MetaG_FD_102277 | JGI IMG/M metagenome (GOLD analysis project Ga0153954, IMG submission 102277) | Attine ant fungus gardens microbial communities from Florida, USA - TSFL038 MetaG | ecosystem: Host-associated > Fungi > Mycelium > Unclassified | place: USA: Florida, Wekiwa Springs State... | reverse complement strand
GACCGGCCGCCTGCCGCAGGTGCTGCACCGGCTGAACGAGATCGTCGCCGAGCTTGGTCTGCGTGTCGCCAATGTCTTCCATGCCGGCGACGGCAATCTGCATCCGCTCGTGCTCTACAATATCAACGATCCGGCGGAGCAGGCGAAGGCGGAAAAGGCCGGCGAGGAAATCCTGAAGCTCTGCGTCGAAGTCGGCGGCTGTCTCACTGGCGAGCATGGCGTCGGCATTGAGAAGCGCGAACTGATGCCGTATCAGTTCAGCCCGGTCGATCTGGCGCAGCAGATGCGGGTGCGCGCGGCCTTCGATCCCGCCTGGCGGCTGAACCCGGCCAAGGTCTTTCCGCTCGAAGGCCGGGTGGCGGCCTAGACGCGCGACAACAAAGCCCGGCCGTGTTAGCCCAGCACAGCATGAATGTCGTTGCGCCCAAAACCGAGGCCGAGACCGTCGAAGCCGTGACCGCGGCGCGCGCCGGGCGGCGGACAATTGTCATCAAGGGCGGCGAGAACCGCGCCGGTCTCGGGCGCCCGGTCGATGCCGACACGGCGCTTTCGACGCGCGGTCTCACCGGCATCACGCTTTATGAGCCCTCGGAGCTTGTCATCTCGGCCCGCGCCGGAACGCCGCTCGCCGAGATCGAAGCCGCGCTGAGCGAAAAGAACCAGGCTCTGCCCTTCGAGCCGATGGATCATGGCGCGCTTTATGGCGGGCACGGCGAGCCGACGATCGGCGGTGTCGCGGCCTGCAACATTTCCGGCCCGCGGCGTCTCTCCGTCGGCGCCGCGCGCGATCTCTTGATCGGCTTGCGCTTCGTCAATGGGCGCGGCGAGATCGTCAAGACCGGCGGCCGGGTGATGAAGAATGTCACCGGCCTCGATCTGGTGAAGCTCGTCTGCGGCAGTCACGGCACGCTCGGCGTGATCACCGAGGCGACATTCAAGGTTCTGCCGCATCCGCCGATCTCAGGCGGTTTGGCGCTCTACGGCCTTGCCGACGGCAAGGCGATCGCAGCACTTTGTGCAGCGCTCGGCACGCCGCTTTCGGTCAGCAGCGCGGCGCATCTGCCAGCCGGGCTCGCAACGCCGGAGCCGCTCACTTTGTTTCGCCTCGAAGGCCCGCAGGCGTCGGTCGACGAACGCCTCTCGGCGCTGCGGCGCGCGCTCTCGCCCTTCGGCGAGGGCGAAGCTTTGGCGCCCGATTATGCCGGCGCGCTCTGGCGCGCGATCCGCAACGTTATCCCTTTGGTGTCCCCGCCCGATGCCGCGGTCTGGCAGCTTTCCGTGCAGCCGACGCGGGCGCCGAAAGTCGTCGATCTCATCTTGCGGCAGGTTGCGGCGCGCTATTATTACGATTGGGGCGGCGGCCTCATCTGGCTCTCGGTGCCGGCCACGGGCGATGCCGGCGCGGCAGCGATCCGCGGCGCATTGAAAGAGGCTGGCAATGGCCAGACGATCGGCCACGCAACTTTGGTACGCGCGCCGGATGATGTGCGGCGCACGGTCGATGTCTTCGAGCCGCTTGCGGCGCCCTTGCTGAAGCTGACGCGGGACATCAAATCAAGTTTCGATCCGGACGGCATTCTCAATCCCGGCCGCATGTATGCGGGTATCTGATCATGCAAACTGTTTTCACGGAGACGCAGTTGGCCGACAGCCATATGGCGGTGTCGGAAAAGATTTTGCGCTCTTGTGTCCATTGCGGCTTCTGCACCGCGACCTGTCCGACCTATGTGCTCGAAGGTGACGAACTCGACAGCCCGCGCGGCCGCATCTACCTGATCAAGGAAATGTTCGAGCGGGGCGGGGCGGCGCCGGCCGACATTGTCACCCATGTCGATCGCTGCCTTTCCTGCCTTTCCTGCATGACGACCTGTCCATCGGGCGTGCATTACATGCATCTCGTCGACCATGCCCGTGCGCATATCGAGGAGACATACCAGCGGCCTTGGGCGGATGGGGCGATGCGCAGCCTGCTGGCGGCGATCCTGCCTTATCCGCGCCGCTTCGCGTTGGCGTTGCGCGGCGCGGGCCTGTTGCGGCCGTTCGCCCATCTGCTGAAGCGCAGCGTCGGCGCGCCGCAGAAAACCCCGCGCCTGATCGACCGGATTGTCGCGATGCTCGCGCTTGCGCCGGCGAAACTGCCGAAATCGGTGCATCCGCCGGTGGTCTCGCCGGCGCAGGGCCGCAAGCGTGGCCGTGTCGCGCTGATGAAGGGCTGTGCGCAGGAGGCGCTGAACCCGCGCATCAATGCGGCAGCGATCCGTTTGCTGACCCGCAACGGCATCGAAGTCATCCAGGCCGAAGACGAAGGCTGCTGCGGCGCGCTGGTGCATCACATGGGCAAGACGCCGCAGGCGCTCGATTTCGCCCGCGCCAATATCGATGCCTGGCTGAAGGTCAAAGCCGAGGGCGGCCTCGATGCCATTCTCGTCACGGCGTCGGGTTGCGGAACGACGCTGAAGGATTACGGCTTCATGCTGCGCGACGATCCCGCCTATGCCGAGAAGGCGGCGGAGGTTTCACGGCTTACCAAAGACATTTCCGAATATGCAGCGGGCCTCGACCTCGCACTGACAAAGCAGCATGACAAGATCGTCGCGTATCATGCGGCCTGCTCGCTGCAGCATGGGCAGAAGATCACCGATCAGCCGAAGCGCCTGTTGAAGGCCGCGGGGTTTCGCCTGCGCGAGGTTCCCGAGGGCCATATCTGCTGCGGCTCGGCGGGTACGTACAATATCATGCAGCCCTATTTCGCCGAGCGGCTGCGCGAGCGGAAAATCGGCAATATCGAGTCGGTGCGGCCCGACATTATCGCGGTCGGCAACATCGGCTGCCTGATGCAGATCGCGAGCGGGACGAATATCCCGGTTGTCCACACTGTCGAACTGTTGGATTGGGCAAACGGCGGTCCGATGCCCTTGCAAATCGAACGCGCCGGCGCATGATGGCGCTCTCGGCTGGGGACGGGAATGACCGAGGATAAACCGAAGCGCGGATTGAAGGCGCCTGCGTCGCGCGCGGGAAAGAAGAAGCGCGCCGCGGCGAAGAAAACCGTTTCGAAGAAAGTCGTTTCGAAAAAAACCGTCGCCAAAAAGGCCGTCTCGAAGGCCGCAAAGTCCGTTGCGAAAAGTGTTGCGGCCAAGAAAATCACGGCGCGCAAATCCGTCCCGATCAAGACCGCGCGGGTGAGCAAGCGGGCTTTGCTGCCGCCTTTGCCGCCGCCCACGCTGCCGCTCAAGACGGCGCGCAGCGGCGCGCGGGTCGCGTCCCGCGCGATGGTTCTCGGCCGCGGCAAGAACGCCGCGAAAACGCGAACGGTCTGCGAAATCCCCGCCTGTACAGAGGCGGTCCTGCGGCAGAAGCTACGGCTGGCCGCGCCTTATCTCGAACTTTGGCTGACGCAGACCGAACGGCCGGCCAATGCCGACGGCGCAACGCCCGAGGCCGCATTCGTGCGCATCTGGCAATGGCTGATGCTCGCGGCGTCGCTCGAAGGCAGCCATGTGGTGATCACGCCGGACCTCGTCGAAAAGCTTTTCGCCGAGGAAATGCGGCGCGACGCCCTGGAGTAGGGCGCGCCGCGACCCTTCGCGCCGTCACCGGCAGCGGACCAGGCTCCGCGACAAAACCCCGAAATCAGCTTTTCGGCGTCGGCATTAGGCCGGATTCGCCCGTTTCAACGGGACGTTAACCCTAACATTTTCTAATCGGGTTGAATCCTGCTTCGTCTTCGCGCGCCCATGGCATGGCGCCACAACCCACATTGACCCGGTCAATATCCCATGTTATCCCAAATCATCCCACGGTTGAGGCTCGCTGCGCCGCTTGGCGTTTGGGCGGCCGGGGGCGGCGAGCCGACCTGGGATTGTTTTGCGGCGTGGCGTTTGAGGTGGCGGAGGCGGGGGCTTGGACCGGTTCGTCTCGTGTTTCACCAATCGACTGGATGCGAAGGGACGCGTGTCGATCCCGGCGCCATTCAGGGCGGTTTTGGCACGCGACGGGTTCGACGGGCTCTTTGTGCATCCGGCCTTGGAAGGCGAGGCTGTCGATTGCGGCGGCAATGCCTTGTTGCGGGAAATCGATCAGCTTTTGGCGCGGCACGCGCCGTATTCGGAAGAACGGGATCATCTCTCGACGGCACTTTTCGGCGCCAGCGAGATTTTGAAAGTGGATGCGGAGGGCCGCGTCGTTCTCTCAGAGACGATCAAGGCCATGACGCACATTACGCAGGAAGTGACCTTCCTAGGAAAGGGAGACAGGTTTCAGATCTGGGAACCGAGCCGTTTTCAGGCGCATTTCGAGGAGGCCAAAGCTCGATCGCGCATTTTACGGAAACAGCTTGGATCCCAATCCGCGGCGCCGGACGGGCCGCCGCCGCCACATGGAGCACGGGAATGAATTCGGGCCGCGGCGATCTTCAGCACGTCGCCGCTGGCGGACTGGCCCGCCACATTCCCGTGCTTCGTGCGGAGGTTCTGGAAGCCCTGGCCCCTCATGCGGGCGGCCTTTATCTCGATGCGACCTTCGGCGCCGGCGGCTATTCCGCGGCGATCCTTGCAACAGCCGACACGAAAGTCTTGGCGCTCGATCGCGATCCGCGCGCCATTGCCGGCGGCTTCGACCTGGTCGAAGCGGCGGGCGGCCGGCTGACGCTGGTCGAGGCGCAGTTCTCCGAGCTTGATCAGGTCGCAGAGGCGCAAGGCATTGCGGCATTCGACGGCATCGTCTTCGATATCGGCGTTTCGTCGATGCAGCTCGACGAGGCCGGGCGGGGCTTTTCGTTCCGCAATGACGGTCCGCTCGACATGCGGATGAGCGGGCGAGGCGAGAGCGCCGCCGATCTCGTCAATAAAGCCGACGAGGCGGTGCTTGCCGACATTTTCTACCATTTCGGCGAAGAGCGCGCGGCGCGCCGCGTCGCCAAGGCCATCGTTGCCGCGCGTGCCGAAGCGCCGATCACGACCACGGCGCAGCTTGCGGCGCTGATCTCGCGGGTGGTGCCGGCGCGGCCGGGCGCGATTCATCCGGCGACGCGCAGCTTCCAGGCGCTGCGCATTGCGGTGAATGATGAGCTTGGCGAACTCGTCGCGGGCCTTTCAGCGGCGGAACATCTGCTGAAGCCGAGCGGACGGCTTGCCGTCGTGACCTTCCATTCGCTCGAAGACCGCATCGTCAAGCAATTCTTCGCCGCACGCTCCGGCCGCGGCGAGGCCAAGTCGCGGCCTTTGCCCGGTGAGCCCAAAAAGCCCGCGCCGAGCTTCACGCTCATCGGCAAGCAGCCGGTCGAGGCCTCCGCCACAGAGACGGCGGAAAATCCCCGCGCGCGTTCGGCCAAGCTGCGTTTTGCCGAGCGCACTGCGGCCCCGGCACTGTCTCTCGATGCGGGCCTTGTCGCGCTCGCGCATCTGCCCCAGCAAAGCAGGAGAAAGGGCTGATGATCCGGCTCCTCAATGTTCTCGCCATCGTCGCCTTGGTTGGCACTGCGATCTTCGCCTATTCGGTGAAATACGAGACGATCTTCCGTGCCGAGAAAATCGTGCAATTGCGCGAAAAGCTCCAGCAGGAGGACGATCAGATCGGCACGCTGCGAGCGGAATGGGAACATGTCTCGCGGCCCGAGCGCATCGCGTCTTTGGCTGACCAGTTCCTCAAGCTGCAGACGCCGACGCTGACGCAGATCGTGCCGGCGAGCGGGCTGCCGGACAAGGGCCCGCCGCATGACGACATCGGCCAGGAGCTTGATGCGCTCGGCCTGCAAAACGCGACGCCCATCGACACGACCCCAACCGGACAGATCAAGCCTGGGCTGCACTAAGCCATGACCGAGATCAACGAACCTCTGCCGGATGATGAAGACGCCGCGCCGCCGCGCCCAGCGAAGCCGCGCCGTGGTCTGCTCGCCGCGCTGCTGACAACGAAGCTCGACAAGAGTACGCGGCGCATCCGCCTGATCGCCTGCGGTTTCGGGCTCGTCTATTGCATCATCGGCGGCAAGCTCATCTATTTCGCGATGCATCCGGAACTGCGCCAGACGCATGAGGCGGCCTCCGATACGGTCGCGGCGGCGCGACCGGATATTCTCGATCGCAACGGCGCCGTGCTCGCGACGGACATCAAAGTCATGTCGGTTTTCGCCGAGCCGCGGCGGATCATCGATCGCGATGAGGCGGTCGATCAATTGACCGCCATCTTCCCCGATCTCAACGCGCGTGAGCTGACCGACAAGCTCAGCTCCCACAAGGGCTTTGTGTGGGTGAAACGCGCCGTGACGCCGGCCGAGCAGCAGGCCGTCTATCACTTGGGCCTGCCGGGCATCGGCTTCCAGCAGGAGAACAAGCGCGTCTATCCCAACGGCCCGATCGCCGCGCATGTTCTGGGCTATGCCAATATCGACGGCGTCGGCATTTCCGGCCTTGAGAAATACATCGACGGGCAGGGCCTGTCGGCGTTGCAAAGTGCCGGCTTCAATCTGACGACCACGAATCTGAAGCCGATCGTCACCTCGCTCGACCTCAATGCGACCTATGCCGTGCGTGATGAACTCGCCAAGGGCGTCGCGAAATTCAAAGCCAAGGCCGGCGCCGCGGCGATCCTCAATGTCAACACCGGCGAAGTCGTTGCGATGGCCTCGCTGCCGGATTTCGATCCCAACAATCCGGTCGATGCGCTCGATCCGCACCGGATCAACCGGCTCACGGTCGGCGTCTATGAGATGGGCTCGACCTTCAAGGCTCTCTCGATCGCCATGGCGCTCGATGCCGGCAAGGTGACGCTCAACAGCAAGATCGATGCGCGCGACTCGCTGCGCTACGGCCGTTTCACCATTCACGATTTCGAGCCGCAGCATCGTTTCCTGTCGGTGCCGGAAGTCTTCACCTATTCGTCGAACGTGGGCACGGCGCGTATGGCGATGATGGTCGGCGTCGACGGCCATAAGGCCTTCCTGCGCAAGATGGGGCAATTGACCCGCCTGCGAACCGAATTGCCCGAATCCGCGCCACCGCTCGTGCCGAAGAATTGGAGCGAGCTCAACACGATGACGATCGCCTTCGGCCAAGGCCTCAATGTCGCGCCCTTGCAGGCGGTCATGGCGGTCGGCGCGCTCGTCAACGGCGGCCTGATGATCAACCCGACCTTCCTGAAGCGCAGCGAGGCCGAGGCGATGCAGACGGCGACGCGGGTCGTCAAGCCCGAGACCTCCGAGAGCCTGCGCTATCTGATGCGGCTGAATGCCCAGGTCGGCACTGCCAAGAATGCCAATATCGACGGCTATTTCGTCGGCGGCAAAACCGGCACCGCCGACAAGATCGAGCACGGCCATTATTCGCATGACAAGGTGCTGACGACATTCATGGCGATTGTCCCGGCCGACAAGCCAAAGTATCTTTTCCTCGTGATGATGGACGAACCGCAGGCGATCCCCGGAACTTATGGCTTCCACACGGCCGCGTGGAACTCGGGCGCCGTTGCCGGCAAGATCATCGCGCGGGTCGGGCCGCTGCTTGGCATCGAGCCGCGCTTCACGCCGCCGAGCGAGCCGTTCCCGTTGCTGGCGCAGCTTGGCTATGCCGCCGCCAATTCCGCGGTCGTGACCGGAAGTCATTGATGCGTCTCGGCGATCTCCTGCCCGGGGCGGCGCTCGCCGCGCCTTTGGCGGCGCGCGAGATCGCCGGGATCAGCGCCGACAGCCGCAGCGTCGGCGAAAATTTCGCCTTTTTCGCTTTGCCCGGCAGCAAGGCGGATGGGGCCGCCTATGCCGCGCAGGCGGTGGCGCGCGGCGCAATTGCGATCATCGGCCAGCGCGCGGTCGATGTTGCGCCAGCAGCTTTCGTCGAAGTGGCGGATGCGCGCCGCGCCCTGGCGCTCGCCGCGGCGCGCTTCTATCCGCGCCAGCCCGAAACGATTGTCGCGATCACCGGCACGAGTGGCAAAAGCTCGGTGGCGGCCTTCACCCGGCAGATCTGGCTGGCGCTTGGCCATCGCGCCGCATCGCTCGGCACGATCGGCCTCGTCGCACCGTCCGGCGAGGTCTATGGCTCGCTGACGACGCCCGATCCAATCTCATTGCATAAGACGCTCGACGAACTGGCGCAGGAGAACGTCAGCCATCTCGCTTTCGAGGCCTCGTCGCATGGCCTCGATCAACGCCGGCTCGACGGCGTGCGGCTCAAGGCCGGCGCCTTCACCAATCTCTCGCGCGATCATCTCGATTATCATCCCGATATGGACTCCTATCTCGCGGCGAAGCTGCGCCTGTTCGACACGCTGCTGACGCCGGGGCAGGCGGCGGTCATCAATGCGGATAGCGATGTGGCAGTGAAAGTCATTGCGGCTGCGACCGCGCGGGGCTTGCATCTTTTCACCGTTGGTCAGGCGGGCGAGGCGATCCGATTGTTGGACGTCGAGCCGGAGAATTTCGCCACTGCGCTCGCGTTGCAGCACAATGGCCGCACATATTCCGTGCGCCTACCGCTCGCGGGTGACTTCCAGGTGCAGAATGCGCTGGTCGCGGCGGGTCTCGTTCTGGCGACGGGCGAAGCGCCCCAGCCCGTCTTCGCCGCGCTCGAAACGCTGCAAGGCGCTTCCGGCCGCCTGGAACTTGTCGGCCGCCGCAACAATGCGCCGATCTTCGTCGATTATGCGCACAAGCCCGACGCACTCGACAAAGTTTTGCGTACGTTGCGACCCTTGGCGCGGCGCAAACTGGTGGTGGTCTTCGGCTGCGGCGGCGATCGCGACAAGGGCAAGCGGCCGATCATGGGCGAACTCGCCGCGCGGCTCGCCGACGACGTCATCGTCACCGACGACAATCCGCGTTCGGAAAATCCGCAGCAGATCCGCGCCGAAATCCTTGGCGGCGCGCGCGGTGTGCCTGGCGCCAAGGTCGATGAAATCGGCGACCGGGCGCAGGCGATCGCGGCCGGCATCGCAGTCCTCCAAGAGGGCGACGTGCTGCTTGTCGCCGGCAAGGGCCATGAAACGGGCCAGATCGTCGGTGACAAAATCCTGCCGTTTTCGGACCAGCAGAGCGTCCGCGCAGTCTTGGGAGTTTCCGCGGCATGAGTTTTGACGTGCCGCAGGAGAGTGCGCTGGCGCCAGAGGCTTATCTCGAGCCTTTGTGGACGCCGCTCGCCCTGTTTGCGCCGCTGCGTGCGCGGCTCAGCGGCGCGATGCCGCAGCCGATCTTCGGCATTTCGATCGACACGCGCACGCTTCTGCCCGGCGATCTTTTTTTTGCGATCAAGGGCGAGCGCAACAACGGGCACGATCATGTCGCCGATGCGTTCGCCAAAGGCGCCGCGGCCGCCGTCGTCGATGAAGACCACGCCGATCAATTGAAAGAGACGGGCCCGCTTTATGTCGTGCGCGACGTGCTGCGTTCGCTCGAAGGGCTCGCTATTGCCGCCCGCGCGCGCACCGCGGCCCGCATCGTCGCTGTCACCGGTTCCGTCGGCAAGACGACAACGAAGGAAGCCTTGCGGCATGTGTTGTCGCAAGAGGGTGCAACGCATGCCTCGGCGGCCTCCTACAACAATCACTGGGGTGTGCCGCTGACTCTGGCGCGGATGCCGCGCGACACGCATTTCGGCGTCATCGAGATCGGCATGAATCACGCCGGCGAAATCCTGCCGCTGACCGGCATGGCGCGGCCGCATGTGGCGATCATCACAACGGTCGCGCCGGTGCATCTCGAATTCTTCGATTCGGTCGAAGCGATCGCCGATGCCAAAGCGGAAATCTTCACCGGCCTTGTGCCGGGTGGCGTCGCGATCCTCAACGCCGATAATCCCTATCACGAACGGCTCGACGCCGCGGCACGCGCCGCAGGCGCCGGGCATATCGCGACCTTCGGCGCGGATTCGCATGCCGATGCTCGGCTCATCGAACTTGTCGTCCGCGAGACGGATGCGACCGTCACCGCGCGGATCGCCGGCCGCCAGATCGTCTATCGCCTCGGCGCGCCGGGCCGCCATGTCGCGCTCGATTCCTTAGCAGTGCTGCTGACCGCGCAGGCCTTCGGCCTCGATCTCGAGGCGGCGGCGGCCTCGCTCGCAAGCTTCGAGGTGCCGGCCGGCCGCGGCCGGCGCTTTGTCCTCAAGGCCGCCGACGGGCCCTTCACCTTGATCGACGAAAGCTATAATGCCAATCCGGCTTCGGTCGGCGCGGCTTTGGCGCTTCTCGGCAGTCTCAGGGCGGGGCGGCGCATCGCCATTCTGGGCGACATGCTCGAACTCGGCCACCTCGGCCCGGCGCTCCATGCGGCGCTTGCGGAGGATATTCTGGCAAATCGCATCGATCTCGTTTTCACCGCGGGCCCATTGATGAAAAATCTTTTTTTGGCTCTGCCGCCGGAGAAGCGCGGCGTCTGGCGCGAAAATGGGGCGGAGCTTGAAGACATTGTCGCCGCGGCCGTGCGCGCCGGCGATCTTGTCATCGTCAAGGGATCGAACGCGAGCCGCATGAGCGCCGTCGTCGCGGCGCTCAAAACCCGTTATTCAGGCGAGACTGCCGAGGCATAGGATCCCGCGAATGTTATTTTGGCTCGCCAATTTCACGCATGTTTTCAGCCCGCTCAATCTTTTCCGCTACATCACGTTTCGCACCGCGGGCGCGACGGCGACGGCGCTTTTCTTCGTCTTTTTCTTCGGGCCAAGCATCATTGCGGCGCTGCGGCTCAAACAGGGCAAGGGCCAGCCGATCCGCGAGGACGGGCCGCAATCGCATCTTTTGACCAAGAAGGGCACGCCGACCATGGGCGGCCTGATGATCCTGTCGGGCCTCATCGTCTCGACGCTGGTCTGGGCCAATCTCGCCAATCGCTATGTCTGGATCGTCTTGCTGGTGACGGTCGGCTTCGGCCTCATCGGCTTCTATGACGATTATCTCAAGGTCACGAAGCAGACGCACAAGGGCTTTTCCGGCCGCTTGCGGCTTGTGCTCGAAGGACTCATCGCGCTCGTCGCCTGTTTCGCGATGATGAAAGTGGGCGTCGGCCACACGACCGAACTCGCGCTGCCGGCGGTCAAGGGCTATGTGATCGACCTTGGCTATGGCTTCCTGATTTTCGCACCGCTGATCATTGTCGGCGCGGGCAATGCGGTCAATCTCACCGATGGCCTCGATGGTCTCGCCATCGTGCCGGTGATGATCGCCGCCGCGGCCTTTGGCATCATCGCCTATGTCGTCGGCAATGCGATCTATTCGGAATATCTGCGCATCAATTATGTGCCGGGCACCGGTGAGCTTGCAGTGGTCTGCGGCGCGATGATCGGCGCCGGCCTCGGCTTTCTCTGGTTCAACGCGCCGCCGGCGCAGATTTTCATGGGCGACACCGGCTCCTTGGCGCTGGGCGGCCTCCTCGGCACGGTCGCCGTCGTGATCAAGCACGAGATCGTGCTCGCCATTGTCGGCGGCCTTTTTGTGGTTGAGGCTTTGTCGGTTATCGTCCAGGTCATATCGTTCAAATTGACCGGCAAGCGCGTGTTCAAAATGGCGCCGATCCACCATCATTTCGAGCAGCTCGGCTGGTCCGAGCCGCAGGTCGTGGTGCGGTTCTGGATCGTCGCCTTCGTGCTTGCGCTGGTCGGCCTCTCGACATTGAAGTTGCGCTGATGACGCCCATTACGTCTTTTGCCGGCAAGCGCGTTGCGGTCTTTGGCCTCGGCACTTCGGGCCTTGTGAGCGCCCAGGCGCTCGTTGCCGGCGGCGCCGATGTCCACGTCTGGGACGATCATCGCCCCGGCCGCGAGAAAGCTGCGGCGGCCGGCCTCAAGCTCGAAGATTTCGTCACCGCCGATCTCACGGGCTATGATTCGCTCGTGCTGGCGCCCGGCGTGCCGCTGACGCATCCCTATCCGCATTGGATCGTCGTCAAGGCGAAGGCGGCGGGCGTCGAGATCATCGGCGACATCGAGCTTTTCGTGCGCGAACGCGCCCATGTCGCGCCCACGGCGACGCTTGTCGCCATCACCGGCACCAACGGCAAATCGACGACCACCGCGCTCGTCGCGCACCTCTATCGCACCTTTGGCTATGAGGTCGAAGTCGGCGGCAATATCGGCATCCCGGTCCTCGCGCTCAATCCGCCGTCGCAGCAGCGCGTTCATGTGATCGAGTGCTCGTCCTTCCAGATCGACCTCGCGCCGTCGCTCAATCCGTCCTTCGGCCTTCTGCTCAACATCACCCTCGATCATCTCGACCGGCATGGGACGATGGAACATTACGCCGAGATCAAGGAGCGGCTCGTCGCCAAGGCCGATGTCGCCATTATCGGCGTCGACGACGATATCAGCGCCGGCATCGCGCAGAAGCTGCGCGGGCAGGGCCGCTCCGTCGTGCCGATCTCGATCCACCATCCGGATATCCCCGATGGGATTGTGCTCGAGGGAACCTGGCTTATCGGCAAAAAAGGCGGTGCCTCTGCGCCGATCGCCGATCTCGCCGGTATTGCCTCATTACGCGGCACCCATAACGGCCAGAATGCCGCGGCGGCAGTGGCAGCACTGGGGCCGCATGCCTTCGACCTCGAACTGGTCCAGAAGGGGTTGCAGACCTTTCCGGGATTGGCGCACCGGATGGAGGAGATCGGCCGGCGGGGCAAGGTTCTCTATATCAACGATTCCAAGGCGACCAATGCCGATGCCGCCGAAAAGGCGCTGCTGAGCCTTGACGATGTCTATTGGATCCTTGGCGGGCGCGCCAAAGAGGGCGGCATTGGCCCACTCAAGCCTTTGTTCCACAAGGTGGCCAAGGCCTATCTGATCGGCGAAGCGGCCGAGCCTTTCGCCAAGGTCATCGGTGAAGCGATTCCTTATGAATTTTGCGGCACGATCGAGCGCGCGGTCGACAGCGCGACTCGCGATGCCGAAGCCAGCGCGACGTCTTCGCCTATCGTGCTGCTGTCGCCCGCCTGCGCCTCGTTCGATCAGTTCCCGAATTTCGAGAAGCGCGGCGACAAGTTTCGGGAGGTTGTTCTGGCCAAGCTCGCGGAGCCGAATACCTAAAGGGGGAAGATCATGGTCTCGCGCGTCGAACGCTCGGCCCTGGCAAATTGGTGGTGGACGATCGACCGCTGGCTGATCGCCGCGCTCGGCACGCTCGTCATTTTCGGTCTGGTCCTGACCATGGCAGCGAGCCCGGCGGTCGCCGAACGGCTCGGCCTGCCGACTTTCCACTTCGTCAACAAGCAGGTGATGTTCCTCGTCCCCTCGCTCGCCGTGTTTTTCGCCGCCTCGATGCTTTCGCCGCGGCATGTGCGCCGCGTCGCGCTCATCGTCTTCCTCGTCTCGATGGCGCTGATTTTCGCCGCGCTTCTCTTCGGCGAGGAGGTGAAGGGCGCGCGGCGCTGGATTTTCGGCGTTCAGCCGTCGGAATTCATGAAGCCCGCCTTTGTCGTGATCGCCGCCTGGGCTTTTTCCGAGGGCGGCCGCGACCGTCTGCCCGGCAATCTGATCGCGCTGCTGCTGCTGCCGGCGACGATCATCCCGCTGATCCTGGAGCCGGACTTCGGTCAGACCATGCTTGTCTCGCTGGTGTGGGTCGGCCTGTTCTTCATCGCCGGGCTGCGCTGGATATGGGTGTTTGGCGTCGGCGGCGTCGGCATGGGCGGCGTGCTGCTCGCCTATAAATTCGTGCCGCATGTGCGAGCCCGCATCCTGAAATTCATCGATCCCGGCGCAACCGGCGGCGTCGCCGACACGTTCCAGGTCGATACCGCCCTGCAAAGTTTCTTTGCCGGCGGCTGGACCGGCAAGGGGCCGGGCGAGGGCACGCTGAAGCGCATTCTGCCAGACGCCCACACCGACTTCATCTTTGCCGTGACGGCAGAGGAATTCGGCATCATCGCCTGTCTCGTGATCGTCGCGGTCTTCATGTTCATTGTCGTGCGCGGCCTGGCTATCGCGTCACGCAATGAAGACCAGTTCTGCCGGCTCGCCGGCGCGGGCCTGATCATGTTGTTCGGCATCCAGAGCGCGATCAATATGGCGGTCAATCTGCATCTCATGCCGGCGAAGGGCATGACGCTGCCGTTCATTTCCTACGGCGGCTCGTCGGTGATCTCGCTGGCGCTCGGCATGGGCTTCATGATCGCCGTGATGCGCAAACGCCCGCGGGCCGAAATCGTCTTCCGCGAAGCCGAGGCGGAGCCGGCATGACGTCCGGCCCCGTTCTCGTCGCGGCGGGGGGCACCGGCGGCCATCTCTTTCCTGCCGAGGCACTGGCGCAAGAATTGGCGGCGCGCGGCGCCGCCGTCGAACTCGTCACGGATGCGCGCGGCAAGCGCTACGACGGGGACTTTTCGGCGCGCGCCGTGCATCAAATTCCCTCGGCGACGCCAAGCGGCGGCAGCGTTCTCGCGCGTGCGAAGGCGGTGCTCACGCTGCTCGGCGGAACCTGCGTCGCGCTTTGGCTGATCGGCCGCAAGCGGCCGGCGGCGGTCGTCGGCTTCGGCGGCTATCCCAGCGTGCCGCCCGTGTTCGCCGCGACATTGTTGCGCGTGCCGACGATCCTGCACGAGCAGAATGCGGTGACGGGCCGCGCCAATCGCTTTCTCGCAGCGCGCGTCGATGCCGTGGCGCATGGCTTTCCGACGCTCGAAGGGCTGGGCGTGGGGATCAAGGCGCACAGCTACCATACCGGCAATCCGGTGCGGCCCAGCGTGCTCGCTGCGGCGGGCGCGCCCTATCGCATCCCGGATGGCACATTCGATCTGCTCGTCACCGGCGGCTCGCAAGGCGCCCGTGTGATGGCCGACATTGTGCCGCCGGCGATCGCGCTTCTCACGCCAGCGGAACGGGCAGGTCTCAAGATCACCCAGCAAGCGCGCGGCGAAGATCTCGAGCGCGTGACCCAAGCTTATGCGGATCTCGGCGTTGAAGCCGACGTCCTGCCGTTCTTCTCCGATCTTCCGGCGCGCGTCGCGGCCGCCTCGCTGGTGATTGCCCGGGCCGGCGCCTCGACGGTCTCGGAATTGGCCGTCATCGGCCGGCCGTCGATCCTGGTGCCGTTCCCGCATGCGCTCGATCAGGATCAGGCGGCGAATGCGGCCGAGCTTGCCGCGACCGGGGCGACGCAGGTCGTGCGCGAGAGCGATTTCACGCCGCAATGGCTTGCGAATGCGCTGCGTGCAGCGCGGCAAAATCCCCAAGCCCTTGCATCGCGCGCCGCGGCAGCCCAAAAAGCGGGGATCCATGACGCTGCAAAAAGGCTCGCCGATCTCGTAATGAATATCGCTCACGGAAACCAAAAAGCATGAAGCTGCCGCGCGAACTGGGCCCCATCCATTTCGTCGGCATCGGTGGCATCGGCATGTCCGGCATTGCCGAAGTGCTGATGAACCTTGGCTATAAAGTCCAGGGTTCGGATGCGAGCGAAAATGCCAATGTTCTGCGCCTGCGCGAGAAGGGCGCGATCGTCCATATCGGTCACGATGCGGCGCATCTCGGCAAAGCCGAGGTCGTCGTCGTCTCGACCGCGATCAAGCGCGACAATCCAGAGCTCGTTGCCGCACGCGAGAAACGTCTGCCGGTCGTGCGCCGCGCAGAAATGCTGGCCGAGCTGATGCGGCTCAAGCAATGCGTGGCGATCGCCGGCACGCACGGCAAGACCACGACCACATCGCTTGTCGCGACATTGCTCGATGCCGGCAAGTTCGATCCGACGGTCATCAACGGCGGCATCATCAATGCCTATGGCACCAATGCGCGGCTCGGCGCCGGCGATTGGATGGTCGTTGAGGCCGACGAGAGCGACGGCACGTTCCTGAAACTGCCGGCCGATATCGCCATCATCACCAATGTCGATCCCGAGCATCTCGATCATTTCAAGACTTTCGATGCGATCAAGAACGCATTTCTGTCTTTCATCGAGAACCTGCCGTTCTACGGTTTTGCGGTGATGTGCCTCGACCATCCGACCGTGCAGGAGCTTGTCGGCCAGATCGAAGATCGGCGCGTCATCACTTATGGCGAGAATCCGCAGGCCGATGCGCGGCTCATCGATGTCGATCTCACGGGCGGCCGGTCGCGTTTCGACGTCATCATTCATGACCGCAAGAACGGCGGCGAGGTGCGGCTTGAAAACATGGGCCTGCCGATGCCCGGCCATCACAATGCGCTCAATGCGACGGCGGCCATTGCCGTAGCGCACCAGCTCGGCATGAGCGCCGAAACCATTCGCAGCGCACTCGCCAATTTCGGCGGCGTCAAACGGCGCTTCACGCCGACCGGCGAATGGAACGGCGTGCGCATCTTCGATGATTACGGCCATCACCCGGTCGAGATCACCGCCGTGCTGCGCGCCGCGCGCGCCTCGACCAAAGGGCAGGTGATCGCCATCGTGCAGCCGCACCGCTACACGCGGCTCCATTCTTTGTTCAATGAATTCGCGACCTGTTTCAACGACGCCGATGTGGTGATCGTTGCGGATGTCTATGCCGCGGGCGAAGCGCCGATCGAGGGCGCCGATCGCGATCATCTCGTCGCGGCCCTGCGGGCGCATGGGCACCGTCAGGCTTTGGGGCTGAACGCGCCGGGCCAGATTGCCGAGATTATCCGCGGCCTCGCCAAGGCCGGCGATTATGTGGTCTTCCTCGGCGCCGGCAACATCACCCAATGGGCCTATGCGCTGCCGGGACAATTGGCGGCAGGCGATGCCGCGTGATGTTTCCTGATCTCGTACCCCCGTTGCGCAAGGCCATGCCGGATCTGCGTGGCCGTCTCGATGCCAATGTCCGCATGGCCGACCTTTGCTGGTTTCGCACGGGCGGTGCGGCACAGGTTCTCTTCACGCCGGCGGACGAAGAAGACCTCGCCTATTTTCTCGAACGGCTCGATCCCGAGATTCCCGTCACAATCGTCGGCGTCGGCTCCAACCTTCTGGTGCGCGACGGCGGTATTGCCGGCGTCGTCGTGCGGCTTGGCAAAGGCTTTCATGATCTGCGCATCGATGGTCTGCGCATCGAAGCTGGCGCGCGCATTCTCGATGTCAAACTGGCGACGGCGGCGGCCGAGGCAAGCATCGCCGGGCTTGCCTTCTATCGCGGCATTCCAGGTGCCGTCGGCGGCGCGCTGCGGATGAATGCCGGGGCTTATGGCGCGGAGACGAAGGACGTGCTCGTTTCCTGCCGCGCCGTCGATCGCAAGGGCCGGTTGCACGTCTTCACCAACGCCGAGATGGGCTTCACCTATCGTCACGCGAATGTGCCGCATGACCTCATCTTCACGTCGGCGCTTTACGAGGGCAAAGCCGGCGATCGCGCCGAGATCGAAGCGCAGATGGCGGAGATCACCAAGTCGCGCCAGGAGACGCAGCCGGTCAATACGCGCACTGGCGGCTCGACTTTCAAAAATCCGCCGGGCGGGAAAGCCTGGCAATTGATCGATGCCGCGGGCTGTCGCGGCTTTGTGATCGGCGATGCGCAGGTGTCAGAGCTGCATTGCAATTTTTTGATCAATCGCGGCGCGGCCAGCGCAAGCGACATCGAATCCCTCGGAGAAGAGGTTCGCCGCCGCGTTTTGGAATCGAGCGGCGTGACGCTCGAATGGGAAATCGAGCGGATCGGTCAAAATGCGCCGATGAGCTGATCGAGATCATGGCTTCGTTTTTCGCGCCGGGCTAACGCCGCGCGAAACGGAGGTTTCCATGAGCTATTATTTCGCCAAGACTCTCGCCGCGGATTTCGAAACGGCGGTGCTGCGCATAACCGCGGCGCTCAAACAGGCCGGGTTCGGAATTATCACTGAAATCAATGTGAAAGAGACGTTCAAGCAGAAGCTCGGAATCGACTATCGCAACTATCGCATCCTCGGCGCCTGCAATCCCACGCTCGCGCATGAGGCCCTCGAGATCGAGGACAAAGTCGGCACGATGCTTCCGTGCAATGTGGTGGTGCAGGAGATCGCGCCGGGCAAAGTCGAGGTCGCGGCCATCGATCCCTTGGCTTCGATGCAGGCGATCGACAATGCGCGCTTACGTGTCGCGGCGGGACAGGTGCAGGCACAATTGAAGCAGATTATCGAACGCCTTTAGTGTTAGCCTGCAGACCGCTTAGCGCTAAGTTGGTCGCACGAGCGTCAATGAGACAAACCCGGAAGCTGACGTTCAGCCCGGCTGCACTCCGGCGGCTTGACGCCAACGTCGGAGGTCTAAGAACGGAGACCGCAAAAGCAAGGATGCATGTGCGCTCAGACGTTCATTTCGGGGCGCCGCCGATGTTCACCTGCTGGCCTTTAGCGATAGATCCCAAATATGCGGTGATCGCGACCAGGTCGGGGCTGCCGAGTTCGGGTGGCGCCCCGGCCAGGCCGCCCTTGATGCAGGACTGCACTTGGCTTTCTAGGGTGACCACCTGACCAGCGCCGCGGGTAAATCGTGGGTAAATCGCGGCGGCGTTGAGCAAGCTGGGCAGTTTGCTGTCTCCGAGTTTGCCCGGCGCCTTGCCGCCGTCCAGATGGCAGCTCTCGCAGGTGTGTCCGTTACCGCCGAAAGTCGCGGCGGCGAACAGATGGGCGCCCCGGGCCACGGCCACTTCCAGCGGGGTTTCAGCGGCGCTGGCGGACCGGGCAGCGGAGGATAGCAGCAAGGCGACGCCGAAGGTGGTGGCGATGAGAATGCGGGTGGGCAGCATGGGATTCACCTCATGGGCCGTTTCGAAGGCAGTATAGCCCAACCAGGGAGCTATGGGGCCGGCCCCATGACCCGCTGGGTCGCAAATCAAGGAGCTCTGGCCTTTTCGAAACCTCGGCGCAGATGCCTAACCGCGGTTCCTGTCGCGCGGATTGGTGTCATCTCCGGGCCATTTCTTTGCCATCCCGTGAGTTGCGTCGTCGAAATCACCGTCAAAGTCGCGTCTCATGTCTGCTGCCAGGAGCGCCACGTCTCGAGTGCGTAAAGCACGGCAGCGAGGGCTTACGAGGAAGAATGCTACCTCATCGATGCTAGACCCCATTCACGCCAAGCTGCAGCAGACCGAATCCGTTCAATGATCAGGCGCGAACATAACGGCAGCATCGCCGTGCGCGGGCTCGTTCATTCGAGATCGGTGTTCTCATACATGTGTCATGGCTTGCCTCATAGGGTGCGCTGCACTACGCGCTCGTCCTCCCATTCCCTCTCATAAAGCCACCTCGAGCCTCGCAGGTGATCATTTCACTTCGAAAAGGTGCTCGGCCCAACTATACTAGCTGTAAAAAATAGGGAGGTTGTCGTGGACAGCAGTTTCGACCGATGGGTCACGAAATTTCCTTTTGTAAAGAAGCTTAGCGACGAAGATTTCGCGCGGATCGCAAGCGTCACGAGTTTTGCCAATCTCTACCCTGGCCAGATCGCGTATCAAGAAGAGTGGGAATGCCCTAACTATATTATGTGTGTTGATGGCCGCACTCGCGTGTTTAAGACTAACCCATCTGGACGCGAAGTCCTCATTTACAAGGTGGAAGGCGGCGGAACGTGCATGCTCACGACCCAATGCCTTCTCTCGGGCAGCAATTTTCCTGCAGAAAGCGTTGCAGAGGAGCCGACCGAATTAGCGCTCGTCCCAAAGGCTCATTTCCATAACTTCATGTCGACGATTCCGGAATTTCGGGATTTTGTGCTGACCGACTACACACGACTCCTGGGTTCAGTCTTTTCGCTCATTGATTCCGTTGCCTTCTCGACAGTCGAACAACGACTAGCGCGCCGTATTCTTGTGGACGCGGGAGAGAGCCGAACAGTCGAAAAAACTCATCGTGAACTGGCTGCCGACATCGGTAGCGTTCGCGAGATTGTCAGCCGTCATCTAGGCGATTGGGAGCGCAGCGGATGGGTCAGGAGTTCGCGCGGTAAGTTGGAAATTCTGGATAAACAAGCGCTGGCTTCGCGCGAGTCGGCTAATTAGCATTTAAAACGGACGCGCCAAGCCTTGCGTATTTCTCTGGCTTGGTGACTTTGGTTACCGACAGGAAGCCGTATTGCTGCGAAACTGAATATTTATTGAAAAACAGTTTCGGAGGTCGGAGATGAAAACGATTCCGGTTGTATCCGCAATCGCGGCGGTCACGTTGCTAGGATTTACGGGCGTGGCGCTTGCTGTGACGGGAGAGTTTGGTGGGATGTGTACGGAAGGTTTAGCGCAGCATCAAAAAGTGCAGACCGACTGCTCCGTCTACGCGACTTACAACGGCAAGACTTACTGCTTCGGTAACCAGAAGGCGGAGCTTGCCTTCTTCCAAGACCCAGCGGGAAACCTTGCAAAGGCGAAAGCTTTCTATAAGGAGATTAGCAAGTAACGTCTGCATAGCGCTGTAGTCGATGACGTTTTAGTCAAAGCCCTGCTGGTGCGACCGAGCGAGGCTTCAATCTTTTACGTACCGCCACTGCTGCTACGCGTCGTGTGACGCATTGACATGCGACTTGCTGCCTTCCCATCACCGAGAAACGCTGCGGCCAAGCATTCCGAATGACCGGAATGCGCCCTGACTTGCCTTTACGCCGATGACCGAGCTCTAAAGCAAGCCGACATCCAGGAAGCATGGGCGCTGGAAGGGGATTGCTGAATGAGGTTGTCGGCGCGGCCTGAAATCCTGTAGGGGTCGAAGTCCCGCAAGTCCAACGTTCCTCAATCATGCCATCCGTCCTCCTTTTTCTTTTCGCCGCCGGCTTTTGCGCGGGGGTCATGAACGCGCTGGCGGGCGGTGGCTCGTTCGTCTCCGTGCCGGCGATGATCGCAACCGGCGTGCCCTCGGTTCTCGCCAATACGTCGAGCACTGTCGCGCTATGGCCGGGAACCTTCGCCAGCACGCTCGTCTATCCGCATTCGTTTCGTGCGATCTGCGGCATCGGCCGCTGGCCGCTGATGATCGTGACGCTCATCGGCGGCTTGCTCGGCAGCCTGTTGCTGCTCTTCACGCCATCGAGCTCTTTCACCTTGCTGCTGCCGTGGCTCCTGCTGCTCGCGACTTTGGCGCTCGCCTTCGGGCGCCGGGTCGCCGAAGCGCTCGAAGGCCGCTACCATGGCTCGCGCTGGGTCTTGGTGGCGCAATTCGTGCTCGGCGCGTATGGCGGCTATTTCGGCGGCGCGGCCAGCATCATGATGCTGGCTGTCTGGTGCCTCTTCGGCGAGACCGATATCAAGGCCCTGCACGGGCCGCGGACCTTGCTGATCACCGCGGCCAATACAGTGGCCATCATCGTCTTTCTGCTTGCCCGCGCGGTGCTCTGGCCGCAGACGCTGGCCATGCTCGCGGGCTCGCTCATCGGCGGGATTGGCGGTGCGCGGCTTGGCCGTGTCACGCCATCGCATGTGACCCGCATCGTGACGCTCTGCATCACGGTCGCGATCACCTGCATCTTTTTCGTCAAGACTTATTGGCGCCATTAGCAATGTACGCGCGATATTCTTGACAGGCGCGCGAGATCGGCCGAGAAGCCGGACTTTGCCATATTCGGGAGAATATAGCATTGCACGACTTCCTCGGCCCGGATGATTGGACCGCGGTTTTTCTGTCGCTGCGGATCGCGATCGTCGCGCTGCTCGGCAGCCTGCCGTTCGGCATTCTCATCGCTTACGCTTTGGCGCGCTGGAATTTCCCCGGCAAGACGCTGGTCACCGCGCTCATCTATCTGCCCCTTGTGCTACCGCCCGTCGTCACCGGCTATATTCTGCTCATCGCCTTCGGCCGGCGCGGCGTTTTCGGTCAGGCGCTTGCCGATCTCGGCATCGTGCTCTCGTTCCGCTGGACCGGCGCGGCGCTCGCCTGCGCGATCATGGGCTTTCCGCTGATGGTGCGGGCGATGCGCCTGTCCTTCGAGGCGATCGACCCCAATCTCGAAAAGGCCGCGAGCACTTTGGGGGCCAATCCCGTCTTTCGTTTTCTTCTCGTCAGCCTGCCGCTGGCCCTTCCGGGGATCGTCGTTGGCGCGACTCTGTCCTTCGCGCGCGCGCTCGGCGAATTCGGTGCGACGATCACATTTGTCTCCAACATCCCCGGCGAGACCCAGACGATCTCGGCGCTGATCTATACTTATACGCAAGTGCCGGGCGGCGATGAGAGCGCACTGCATTTGACGCTCGTCTCGCTGGTGATCGCTGCCGTCGCAATCGTCGCCTCGGAGATCATTCAGGTGCGTGGCGAAAAACGTCTGGCGCGCGGATGATCGACGTCGACGTCGCGCGCCGGATCGGCGGCTTCAATCTCAAAGTTGCGTTCCGCAACGATGACGGCATCACCGCTTTGTTCGGCCGCTCCGGCGCTGGCAAATCGCTGACGATCGGCTTGATCGCGGGCCTCGAGCGGCCCGATCATGGCCATGTCATTCTCGACGGGCGCGTTCTCGCCGATACCGACAGCCACATTTTTCTTCCGGCCTATCGGCGGCGCATCGGCATCGTCTTTCAGGATTCGCATCTCTTTCCGCATCTCGGCGTGCGGCAGAATCTGCTCTTCGGCCGCTGGTTCGCATCGCGCCGTGCGCGTGCAATCAGCTTCGACGCCGTCGTCGAAACGCTCGGCATCGGCCATCTTCTTAGCCGCACGCCGGTAAAGCTCTCCGGCGGCGAGCGTCAGCGCGTCGCCATCGGCCGCGCTTTGCTTTCCTGTCCGCAGCTCTTGCTGATGGACGAGCCGCTGGCTTCGCTCGACATCGCGCGCCGGCTCGAAATCCTGCCGCTCGTCGAGCGCTTGCGCGACGAGTTCAAGGTCCCGATCGTCTATGTCTCGCACGACATTGAAGAGGTCTCGCGGCTCGCGAGCCGCGTTGTCGTTTTGGAGCGCGGGCAGGTGGCGGCAATCGGCGACCCCGCCGACGTGCTGCCTTCGGCGCTCAGCGACGATGCGCGCATTGATCGCGCCAGCGTGCTCGCCATGCGGGTCGGCAAGCGGGATGAGACCTATGGCTTGACCGAGCTGATCCATCCCGCGGGGACGATCTGGCTTGCCGGCGCCCATGGTGGCGAGGGCGCCAAGCTCCGTGTCGTCATCAAGGCGATCGATGTGACACTGTCGGTTGCGCCGCCGCAGGGCTTAAGCATCCAAGGCGCGCTCAAGGGCCGGCTCGCAAAAGTTGAGGCGCTTGGCCCGCTGGCTGTCGCGCATATCGCGCTCGATGGCGACGGAACGCTGCTCGCGATGACGACAAGGCGGGCGCTCGACCGGCTTGGGCTCGACCTTGGCCTCGACGGTGGCCAGCCAATATTCGCATTGGTGAAGACCGCCGCACTCGACGAGAGGCTTGTCGGCGGGGCATGATGCGCCTGGGTCAACCTAGGCCTTGGCCATAGGGGCCCGATGCGGAGACTTTGCAATGCCCGAGCCGGTCACCGCGGCGCTTCTCGTCATCGGCGACGAAATCCTGAGCGGCCGCACCAAGGATAGGAACATCGGCTTCGTCGCCGATTTTCTGACCGAGCGGGGCATCGATCTGCGCGAGGTCCGCGTCGTCCCCGACGTCATTCCCGAGATTGTCGATGCCCTCAACGCCTTGCGGCATCGCTATACCTATGTCTTTACCACGGGCGGCCTCGGCCCAACGCATGACGACATGACGGTCGATGCCGTCGCCGCCGCGTTCGGCGTGCCGGTCATCGAGGACGCACGCGCCATTGCGCTTCTGCTGCAGCGGATCAAGCCGGACGATCTCAACGCGGCGCGGCGGCGCATGGCGCGCATTCCGCTGGGTGCGGACCTCGTCGAGAATTCGATTTCCAAGGCGCCGGGCTTCAAGATCGGCAATGTCATCGTCATGGCCGGCGTGCCGGCGATCATGCAGGCGATGCTTGCCGCCGTTGCGCCGAGCCTTGCGACGGGGACGCCCACGCTCGCGCGGAGCATTGCCGTCGGCAATATTCCGGAAGGCGCCTATGCTGCCGAGCTCGGCGTCGTCGCCGCCGAGAATCCGGAGCTTTCCATCGGCTCTTATCCGTCGATCGTCGATGGCAAGTTCGCCAATGAGATCGTCGTGCGCGGCAAGGACCCGGCGCAGATCGCCGGCGCCGTCGCGGCGGTCGAGAATATCATCGCCAATCTGCGCGCCACCGGCCGCGACAAATATACGATCACATGACAGACACACCGCAAAAAGCCTATCACGTCTCCTGGGACCAGTTTCATCGCGATGCGCGTGCGCTCGCCTGGCGGCTTGCCGAGACGGGGCCTTATTCGGCGGTCGTCGGCATCGCCCGCGGCGGCTTGGTGCCGGCGGCCATTGTCGCGCGCGAGCTTGATCTGCGGATCGTCGAGTCGGTCTCGGTCGTCAGCTACGACCACACGACCCAGCAGGGGCCGCCGAAGATCGTCAAAGCGATTGCGCCGGCGCTGTTAAGCGGGCAGGGCGCGGGCGTGCTGGTGATCGACGATCTGGTCGATACCGGCGCCACGGCCCGCGTCGTGCGTGCGCTGCTGCCGAAGGCACATCTCGCGACGGTCTATGCGAAGCCTCAGGGGCGCCCGCATGTCGATACATTCATGACCGAGGTCTCGCAGGACACCTGGATCTATTTCCCCTGGGACCTGGGTCTTGCCTTCCAGGCGCCGATTGCCGGGGGGAGATGATATTGCATCCAAAGCACCGGCACTTTAAGCCGGATGGGTCTGCGGGCGTGGCGAAATTGGTAGACGCAAAGGACTTAAAATCCTTCGGCTCGAAAGAGCTGTGCCGGTTCGACCCCGGCCGCCCGCACCAAATGATCTGCGAGATTGTCCCGGTCTATTGATCGTCGTCGTCGTCGCTCGGCGCCTTGGCGTTGAGGCTCGGCGTGGCGTGGAAGCCGATGTCGATCTGGCCGGCATTCTCGAAGCCGAGCGTGGCGTGGATGATGTCGCCTGACTTCACCGGGTGGTGGATGTTCAGGAACGTGATGTGATCGCCGCCCGGCGCGAGGTTGATGGTGCCGCCGGCCGGAATTTCGATTCCGTCAGGCACAGCGTGCGTCTCGACTTTGTCGTTCACCTTCTTCGACTGGCGCAATTCGGCCTTGTCGGAAAGATCCGAGTCGATGGAGACAAGCCGGTCGGGCACGCTGCCTTCGTTGATGATCGACAGATAGCCTTCGGCGTCTTTGGCGCCCGTCGCCGTCGGACGGGAGAAGGCGCCCTCGATGAACAAGGTGCCAATGCTGACATTGGGCGAATCTTCAGCGGAGACCGCGGCGGGCATCGCGACTGCGAACAGGAGGGCAGCGCAGGCGAGGGAAATTTTCAAGTTTCGCTCCGTTTGATGCTTCGAGCGCGGCGCTGCCGCAGCGGCCGGCCCGGCTTCCATTCTCCGCAAGAACGAGGGCTTTG
>Ga0153954_1000648_pt1 | contig 25268 bp, 9 predicted proteins | sample TSFL038MetaG_FD_102277 | JGI IMG/M metagenome (GOLD analysis project Ga0153954, IMG submission 102277) | Attine ant fungus gardens microbial communities from Florida, USA - TSFL038 MetaG | ecosystem: Host-associated > Fungi > Mycelium > Unclassified | place: USA: Florida, Wekiwa Springs State... | reverse complement strand
TGCTCAAGAACGAGACCTCCGAGAAGATCGGCGTGAAGAACAAACGCCTCGCCGCCGCATGCAATACACGCTATATGGAGAAAGTGCTAACAGGGTCATGACTTATGGTGCAATCGCCCTGCTGGGTGAGGCGGAATTCGCACGGCAGCGGGACCATCTCGAGACCTGGCTGGATCGGCTGCTGGGTGCGGTGCGGACGCAACCGGGAGACGTGGCGATCCAGCAACGGATCGGCAAGCGTCGTGAGCACGTGCTGGGGTGCCTGTTCGACCCGGCGGCGGAACCGACGAACAACCGTGCCGAGCGTTCGCTACGGGACCCGGGGGTGATCGCGCGTAAGGTGTCGTGCGGCAACAAGACCGAAAGGGGCAAGGAGGCGTGGGAAGTGCTGACCAGCCTGGTGGCGACCTGCCAGCAACGTGCTCAGGACTTCGTTTCCTGGCTCGCTGCTTGCCTTCCCATGAACGCCTCCGTCACAGCTATTCCCTCACCCCGCTAAACACGAACTGCTCCCCCAGAGCGACCCGGCCCGAGTCACCCAAGGTTATGCTTCGCCTGATCACGAAGACCAGGGTGGAATGATTCTGAGCTAGGATCTTATCATCCCCATCAAGTGGAAGCCGATTCTCCTCAAAGACGATCAGAATCTTTGTAGGCCAATCGCTGAAACGGTTCCGTCGCCAATGTTGATTTGATACTCAACACCATTCCAATTTTGAGCACAAACCAACAAATTGGAATTAATATACACTAGCATGTACGGATTGTACGAAGTCCCGCCGTGCGGACTTGGTTGAATGGTCCAAAGTAACTTGCCTTGATTATCATAGCAGGCAACGTTGTCATTCCTCGTTGAACTAGGAGGTGGCTCCAAACGTACGATTATCCTGCCGCCAGCCCGAATAGCTTGGACTACTCTCAGGCCGGTATTAATGATCTGACCAGCGATTCTTAGCACCCCTCCTTCGACATAAAAATCATCGTCCCTCATTGATTACTCCAATGGTCTCATGTTTGTAAACGCAGATGCGTCGAGTCGTTCCAACACGCGATACTGTCTGGCTCGCCCACCGGGTGGTACACCCGGGAATCCGGGATTAACGGTGCCATACTCCATCTTTGTCCCCGCTGGCACCTTAACATCGGAAACGAACGTTGGCTTATCAGGCAATGCGTACTTCGATTGGATTTGGGCCGATGAGAGGCCTCGAATAGCTTCTTTTTTCATCATCCATGCACGCTGTTGATTTCCTTGGCCATGTACACGAACAAAAGCCTCTTCGGTCCCTGTCGTGAATCGTGAAACTTGCGTCCCAGGCTTGTAGGGTGGATGAAAATTTGCTGGGAAAGTACTGTTGACTGATTCAGCGGTCTCTTTGCTTGTAATAGTTCGTAGTTTTGTCGGGGGCGAAGTGCTTGGAGCGTTGTCTTCGCCATAGTTACTATTATGGGCCCAGACGGCGAAGCCCCAGTCCACGCTACCCACAAAGTATGTATGGTAGTCCGCGATTCGGAGGTTGTAAACCGTCGTGAATTCACCAGGATCCGAGATCGCCTCCACCTCTAACCATTGGCCATCCTCGCTCGCAAGCAATTCACCCGCGTGAATGTTGCCACAGGCAACCCATCCCTTGTCCTTCACGAATAAGGGATGCTCCGAGGTCGTCTCGATCTCCCGGCCGGCTACTTGAAGCCGGAGCGTGAATGCCGTGCGAACGAACACTTCTTCGACCGCCTTGACTTCGATCGCACCTTCCAGATCATGCTCTGGTCGCGAGAGCAGTAGATCGCCTACCTGGAATTCTTCGATGAGGCGCGAACCTTCGGGCGTTCGGAGCGGTGTGCCTGCCACGAAACAGGACTGGCGGTAGGCGGCCTGTGCGTTGTAGGCGCTGGAGCCGAAGCGAACCAGTGCCTGGGCAAACTTGAGGCCGTCTCCGGATTGATAAGCCTCGACGAGGTCATCCGCCGCGCTCACCGCGTTGGAGGCGTTCAAGCCCACATTCGCCGCCTTCGCTGCGGTCGCCAGACCATTGACGGCTTGGGCGGCTCGACCTGCGATTTGGCCGTTAGCCACTGCCTGTCGGGCCGCACAGATCGCTTTACCGGCGCCGGCTGTCGCCGCGTTGATCAAGACTTGCTTGGTGGCCTCATCGTACAGTTGCGACACGGCGCCGGCGTTGGCAAAGGCTTCTTCGTGGCCGTAGATCGTGGAGAGCTTCGAGGACTGGCCGAGGGTCACTGCGTTGATGACTTGACTCTGCGCCAAGAAGCCCATCAGACTGTCCGCGGCTTCGCCGGACTCCATGGTGTCGGCAACCGCTTGCGGTAGCGCCGCAAGTGTGTCCGGAAGGATCTGAATTTCCTCCTGCACCTTGTCTGCAACCTGGGTCCCGATCGCCGAAACCTGCTGAGCGGCATTGGTGGCCAAAGACTGCGCCTTCGCCGCCGCCTGACTGACGGAGTTGGCGACAGCGCTCGTCGTCGACTTGACCGAGCTATAGGCGGACTGGAACGTAGCCGAGAAGCTCCACGCCAAGCCGCTGGGATCGGTGGCGTTGGTTGGGTCGTTGCCGGCGTAGCGATAGAGGTTCGAGTCGCCAGCTTCAAACCCTGTTGGATCTTCGCTGAGCCAAACACCGCTGAAGGGGTCGTAGTACCTGGCTTCGAAGTAGTACAGACCCGTGGCGGCGTCGTATTGGCCGCCGTCGTACTTGAAGCGGTCGCCTACTGAGGGGTCCGTCTCGTCAGAAAGATTGCCGAAGGCATCATAAGTTAATTCGTCGATCAAGTCGCCCGTGGCGTCGCTGAGCAGGGCTTCGACGGAGCCGCGGATGTCTGCTAGGTACCACGTGCCCGAGTCACTGGTCCCTTCGCGGGCCAGGATTTCATCGACGGCGGCGCCGTTGAGGTAGTCGGTGACTTCGCCGTTGTTGCCGTTGAGGTCGGCCCAAACCTGATCGCCGTTATACAGGGTACGCGTGACCGTGGGGTCGAGATCGCCGGACCACCAGGTGTCTTGCTCGATGCGGTTGCCGAAGACGTCGTAGAGGTAGTTCACCTGATACAGGACGTGCTGCTGGGCGTCGGTTTCGGTCGCTGACGTCAGCCTGTTGGCGTTGTCGTAGGTATAGGCCCACGTAATGCCTGTGCCGGGGGATGTCTTGGCGATTCGGTTCCCTTCGTTGTCGTAGGAGTAGTTCCAAACGCCGTCGGAGAGGATCTGATTGCCGGCCCCAATGCTGTCGCTCGAGCGGTTGCCGTTGGCGTCGTACGCGTACGTGTCGTCTCCCGCTTGGGTGAGTTGATTGGCGTTGTCGTAGGCATAGGTGGTCGTGACGCCGTTAATCGTCTCGGAGATGAGGCGTCCGCCGGTATCGTAGGTGTAGGTGTCGTCTCCGAAGGTGTCCGAGACGCCCGAGTGTTTGATTTCGATGACCCGGCCGTCGCCGTCGTAGGTGTAGACGGTCTCGGCTACCGTGGTGGCCGAGGAGGCACCGAAGCTGCGGATGATGGTTTGGAGTTGGCCGTCGCCGTCGTACGTAAAATCGGCGGCCAGAGGCGTGTTCACGGACCCGCCCAGTGACGTGTGGGTGAGTCGATTGTCGGCATCGTAGCTTGACTGCACGGCGACACCGTGGGAATCCGTGACGCTGGTCACGTTGCCCGCCGGGTCATAACCAAAGCTCAGCGTGATGCCGAAGGGGGTGGTTTCGGTGAGTAGGCGTCCGGCGCCGTCGTAGGTGAACCCGTAGCTGCCCGCGTTGTTGGAAGCTGAAAGCAGGTTGCCCGCAGAGTCGTACGTGTAACTCAGGACGTTCTGAACGCTCCCATTAGCGTTGAACCAGGTCTCGCCGGTGAGTTCGTCGTCGCCGTTGTAGCTCATCTGGCGTCGCCGACCGTCGCGATCAACCGTGAGCGTGAGGTTGCCGGCATCGTCGTAGGCATAGGTTTCCTGTTCACCGAGGGGATCGGTCATCAGGGTGAGCCGGTTGTCGTCGTCGTAGACGTAGTTCGTGGCGTTGCCATCAGGGTCGGTGATGGTGATGACATTGCCTGCCGCGTCGTATTCGGTGGTCGTCGTGCCCGAGGCCGTCGACTCGGTGATCTGCCGGCCATCACCATCGTAGGTGAACGAGGTGACATCGCCGTTGGCATCGATGGTCTCGGTCACGTTTCCATCGGCGTCGTAGAGGGTCTGCAAGACGCCGACGGGATCGATCTCCTCGATCAGGCGGTTCAAGGCGTCGTACAGGTAGGTGGTAACTCTGCCATCGGGGTCGATGGACTCGGTGACGTTCCCCTCGGCGTCGTAGATCGTCTCAGTCACGCCGATCGGTGCATCGGTCTCGGTCAACCGCCCTGCGCCGTCGTAATGATAGGTCGTGGCGTGGCCATCGGCGTCGATGGTCTCGGTGATATTGCCGGCGGCGTCATAGAACGTCTGCGTCGTGCCATCGGCATCCGTTCTACTAATCTGGCGATTTTCCTCATCGTAGGCGTACGACGTCTCGTGCCCATCGCCATCGATCACCGAGATGATGTTCCCGGCGGGATCGTAATGAGTGGTGATCGTACCGATCGGGTCGATCTCGGCAATTTGGCGGTTGGCTTCGTCGTAGAGGAACTTCGTGACTTTGCCATTCTGATCGATGATCTCGGCGATGTTGCCGACGCTATCATACTGCGTGGTGATCGTACCGATCGGGTCAATCTCGGCAATTTGGCGGCCCAGGTCATCGTACAGATAGGTTGTGGCATGACCGTCCGCGTCGATGGTCTCGGTGACGTTCCCGTCGGCGTCGTACAACGTGGTGATCGTGCCGATCGGGTCGTGCTCCTCGATGAGGCGATCGGCGTCGTCATAGACGTATGTCGTGACGTTGTTGTCGGGGTCGATGGTCTCGGTGACGTTGCCATCGGCATCGTACAACGTCATCGAGGCGCCTGCCGCGTTGATCGTAGCGATGAGTCGGTCGTCATCATCGTAGACGTAAGACACGACGTTGCCGTCGGCGTCGGTGGTCTGAGTGACGTTGCCATCGGTGTCGTACAGAGTGGACGATGAACCATCCGCGTCTTGTTCGTCGAGTTGATGGCCGTCCAGGTCGTATTCGTAATTCGTGGCATCGCCGTCCGCGTTGATCTCGGACACCACATCACCGGCGAGGTCGTAGACGGTGGAGATGGTTCCATAAGGATCGATCTCTTCGACCCGGCGATTGGCGTCGTCGTAGACGAAGGTCACGGCGTTGCCGTTGGCGTCGATGGTCTCGGTGATGTTGCCGTCCGCGTCATAGAGCGTGCTGGTGCTGCCGTCCGGCGTGATCACCTTCGTCCGGCGTCCGTCCTTATCATAGAGATAGGAGGTCTGATGCTGGTCGCCGTCGACCATCAACGTGACACGGCCGTCCGCGTCCAGTTCATAGTCTGTGGCTACGGCGTCCATCTCGCCGTATCCCTGCACATTTTCTACGAGAAACCCGCGGTCGTCGTAGACGTTGAGAGTGACCACGCCACGAGGGTCGGTCGTCTTGATCACCTCACCCAGGGCGTTGTACTCCGTGTTCGTCACATCGCCGTCCGGGTCTTCCACTTCGATCAGGCGGTTATCGGCATCGTATGTCGTCGAGCTGGTCTTGCCCCGGCCGTCCTTCGTGGTGGCCAGATTGCCAGCGTCGTCGTACGTGAAGTACGTGGTGTAGCCCAGAGGATCGACTTCCTCGATCAGGCGACGGTTCTCGTCGTAATCGTAGGTCGTCGACTTGCCCCGACCATCGGTGGAGCTCATGAGCAGGCCGTCGATCCAGTCGTAGGTGGTGACGACGCCCATGGGGTCCGTTGAAGAAATCAGTTCCCCTTCGTCGTCGTAGACGTTGGAGATTGTCTCGGTAGCGTCTCCGGGTCCCGGCCGTTCTTCGCTGGTGACCTCGTGGAACTTGGGGTCGTACTGATAGGCAACGTAGCTACCATCCGGGTTGGCAACATACCTGAGGTCCCCTGCTCCCTTTTCGCTGTCATCATAGGAGTACGAGGTGACGAGTCCGCGTGCGTCGGTATAGGTTGTCACCTGCCCGTGCGTGTTCCACTTCCAAGACGCGGTCTCCCCTTTGGGACTTACCTCCTCAAGCGGACGCCCCTCGTAATCCAGGATGTACTTCGAGGTATTCTCGAGGCCATCTTCGACGGTATCGTAGGCCTCGTCAGCGTTCGGAGCCGCTTCCTCGTCGAGGACAAGCGCCGCCGCGACGACGATCTGATAGATGGTCCCTTCGCCCTCGTCGACTTCGTTGAGGACCCCCGTGTTCTCGTCGTAGGTATAGAGCGCGTCGAGCGAACCTGATCCATCAACGTTGAGCGGCCCTGACTGGTCTTCGGTAAGCCGACCGGAAGAGTCATAATCCAGCATCCGATCCAAGTCCGCGGCGTCCGTGATCAGAGTAAGGGCGCCGTTGGCGTTGTGCTCGAAGGGGAGTTCGCGATCTCCCGGCTCTGTGTTCGATTCGAGGAGGAGTGTGTCGGGGTCGTAGCGGATCGGGTAACTGCGACTCGCGGAAGTAGAGTCGCCCCGACAGCGGTAAGAACCAGGCAGGCCGCTCGAGTTCCAGGAGTAAGGCGCTAAGGACCACCCCCATTATGAATCCGACCGTGGTGGCCCGATTGGGGCAGCGCGCCGTGTATTCATCGAAGGTGCATGTACACAAGACGTGTTCACTGACGTTATGAACTTTCGTGTCGTCTACGTCAGCGACGTGAAAGCCGTACCAGTGCCGCCCCGGTGCCTTGTCTACCAAATGGGTGGGGGCAGCGGTGACGTACTCGCCATGCCAAACGCCGTACTCGACGAAGCTTTCCAAGGCCTTTCTGTCGTCAGGCGGTTCAATGTCCGGGACCGATTCGGTAACGGTGTGTCCCTCAACGTTGAGAGCCAAGGCCGTGGCCCACTCGGCGAAGCGGCGATGTCCGGAAAGTGCGAAAGCCTATGCAAAGGCTTGGAGCAGCGCTTACTAGATTCGACCAGAGAAGCGTAACGTCAGATATCGGGGTGTTTCCAATCGGCGTTTGATGGTTCGGGTATTCGTCTATCAAAATCCGCTTGGAAGATGTCCCACTCAACACGGTTCGTGCGGTCAGAAGGTGGATAGCTAATCCTGGAAACTACTGGCTAAACAGGACCGGCCACAGAGCGATTGGAGTTTTTTGACCCCAGTCCCGATCGTCGTACGAAGCTTGACCGATCGCACTCTTTTCACGGAGCCCGGTTATGTAGATTTTCGCTGAATTGATACTTGAATTTAATCGGTGATGACGTGATTGATTGTTTTGATGATGGATCAAAAGCGTTCGTGGCAATCATTAATCAACTGCACTACGCCTGTTGCGGCTCAGACGATTCGGTTATCAACAATGGGTGAGGATCTTTTGCGATGTCCACCGCCCGTATGCTTCGCAGCATCGCGGTCGTGCTTCGTTCCTTGGGGCCACCGACCAACTCTACGCGGCCACCATAGGACTCGACAACGGTACGTTCCGGGATCCGGTCCAGTGTATAGTCTGTCCCTTTGGTATGAACATGGGGACGTAACAGGGCGAGTAATTCGGCCGGGGTCCGCTCGGCCAGGGGAACCACGTAGTCCACCGACTCCAGCGCTGCAAGAATTTCCATCCGCTCTCGGTCCGAATTGGCCGGGCGGCGGTCGGGCTTGATCAGCCGAAGCGATTCGTCGGTGTTCACCGCAACGATCAGCCGGTCACCCAACGCTTTGGCTGCGCGAAGGTAGTGGATATGGCCCAGGTGCAGCAATTCGAAGCAGCCGTTGGCAAAGACGATCGTTCGCCCGAGACGTTTCTCTTCCTCGATCCTGAAGGCGAGGGCGGTAGGAGATTCAAAAACCTTGTCGAGACTCATACGGGTGATGATCCTCAGCCGGTGTCACGGCGAGCCGTCTGCCGCTTGACCCACTTGGCATCGCCAAATTTCACTACGATTCGTATCAGAATCGCCCAGCTATTACAACGACTTTTATAGGCGAATTTGGGGTCGCTGGACGCGATCAGACTTTTTGGCCAAATCTGACGTACCAAACCCCATTCGAGGCCTTGGATTGAGGCTCCGATCAACAACACCGCTCCATGACCAGGCGGAGCCCTGGCGTTGGTGTCTCGGATCTCCCGTGAGCCTGGCGTCGGCTCATTCCCCTACACAGCCTTCTCCGCGGACGCGAGCAGAAGGCTGTCGATCTCGCGACGCAATTGCCCCCAGCGTTCTCGGGCGCCGGCGAGTGCCCGGGCTTGTTCCACGAAGACAGCACCGAAGTCCCCGGCTCTCTCACAAACGCGCAGACTTTCTTCCGCGGTTTGGACCGTGGCGATCGCGCCGCGAAGTTCTCCGGCCAGAGCTTCGAGTTGGCTTGTGGACGGAAAGGTTCGGTCGCGGGTCTCTTTGAGTTGGGCAAGGTCAGTCTGGCAGGCGCGACGGCTCATCTCGTCAGGCGCGAGTTCGAGATCAATCTCGGCTCTCGCAATTCGCTCGAAGAGTTCTCCGGGAGAGACCCGGACACCGATCGACCGCGCTCGAAGTGAGGGAGGAATCACCTTCGTAAGTTCTTGCGCGATGCGTTCAAAGACCGGCGGCCAGTCCAAGAGCCGTTCCTGGCGAAACAGTCGCATCGTGGGATACCACGGACTATCCTCGCGGCCGAACATCCACTGCCAGCCGGGGGCTTTCGATAGCACCACCCAGACCGGTACCCCCAGCGCTCCAGCAAGGTGAGCCACGGCCGTGTCGGAGGTCACGAACAGGTCGAGGTTCTTCATCACGGCCGCCGTATCCATGAACGGCCCATTCACTTCATCGAGTTGAGTACCGAGGTCGACCACGGAAAACGCGTCGCCAAGCTGCTGGAGTTGCGACAATCCATCGTTCTTCTGAAGGCTAAAAAGCCGAACCCCAGGAACCTTCGCCAGCGGAGCAAAGAACCGAAGCGCCATTGAGCGATGGAAATCCCCCGCATAGCCGGGGTTCCCCTGCCAGTTGATGCCGACCTTGAACTCGGGATATACCGCCAGCTCGCGCCTCCAGTGCTCGACGAGTTCGGAAGGCGGTTCAATGTAAGGGATATTGACGGGCAACGACTCCAACGATGCTCCCATCAGTCCCGGCAAAGTCAGGAGCGGGACATGGACGTCGTGCTCGGGGCGTTCCTGGCCGATCGGAATAATCTTATCGATCCCCGGCGTCCGCTCGAGGAGCTTCGCCAGTCTCGGCGGACATTCAAAATAGACCGTGGCCCCACGTGCTTTGAGCAGGGGAGCGTAGCGGATGAAGTGGATCGAGTCCCCCAACCCTTGCTCGTGGATCAGGAGCATCCGCAGCCCAGCCGGCGGGAACCCGTTCCACATCGGCTGCGTCGGCGGCTGCGGCGATACGTTTCGCTTCCGTAACCGCCACTCGTACTCTGCCCAGCCCAGGGCAAAGTTCCCCTGTCGCAACCAGGTCAACGCACGATTCAAATGCGCATCGGTGTGATAAGGACGAAGTTTGATGCACTGCCCGTAACTGTCCACCGCCTCATCGAACCGCGCCAACTCAGCAAAAGCGATCCCTCGATTGTTATACGCATCGGCATAATTCGGCTTCAGCTCGGTCGCACGCTGGTAGGCGGCAATCGCCTCATCAAACTGCCCGAGGTTTCGCAGCGAATTTCCTAAATTGTTGTGCGCCTCGGCGTAATTGGGTCGGAACTCGAGCGCTTTGCGATAGCTCGTCGCTGCCTCCTCAAAGCGATTCAATCGGGCCAGCGCAATACCGAGGTCATTATGCGCATCGGCATAGTCGGGCCTCAACCGGAGCGCTTCGCGGTAGCTTTGCACCGCCTCCTCGAGCTTATTCTGTCGCGCCAGACTGATACCCAGGCATTTATGGGCGCGCGCATCCTGGGGACGAAGACGAATCGCCTCGCGATAGGCCGCCATCGCCTCCTCGTGACGGTTCATATCGACCAGGGCGGCCCCGAGGCTGACTAGAGCCTCTGCATAGTCCGGCTTGAGCCGGATCGTCTGCCGAAAGCAAGCCGCCGCGGCATCATGTCTCCCCTGCGCCCCTAGCGCAATCCCGAGATTATGGTGTGCCTCGGGATAAGCCGGCCGGAGCCTCAACGCCTCCTGATAACAGGCAACCGCCTCATCGACCTTCCCCTTGCTCCGCAGCGCGATACCAAGATTATTCTGAGCCTCGGGATAAGCCGGCCGGAGCCTCAACGCCTCGCGATAGCAATCGATCGCTTCATCAGCCTTCCCCTTGATGCGCAGGGCATTCCCAAGATTATTGTGCGCATCGGGAAACTCCGGCTCGAGCCGGATCGCCTCACGATAGCAGATCGCTGCCTCGTCCGGCCTTCCTAGACGCGCCAGCACCACCCCAAGATCATTCTGATAAGCCGCAAAATCCGGCCGCAGTCGACTCGCCTCACGATAATCCTGCGCCGCCTCATCCAATCGCCCGAGAGCAAAATACGCAGCCGCCCGATGCCAATGAAAATGAGCATCATTCGGGCCAGCAAGTATCGCCTGCGAGAAAAGCTCAACCGCTCGCTCGCTTTTCCCTTCGCGATGAGCCGTTAGCCCCAAAGAATAGAGAGTGTTGGCAGACTCGTGACCATCCGCCCCTTCACGATGCGACACTTGAGGATTCTGGTCGAGCATTGATTTTTACTTAAACTTAGAACGGCTCGAAAGTGGTGGTCATAGTCGTCGCCATTACGTCGAGTCCTTGGGAGGGACCCAATAGGGAGACGACAGGTCGCATCGAAAATAGCAACCCCTTACCAGCAAAGAAAGCTTTGGTGATTCGCAAAGTTGAGGATTGAGACAATGTGAGGCTTTTACTTATCAGATATTCCATTGGAAAAACCCGCGGCCGACATCGGGCTCACACTGTGGCCTTGGGGACGTGCCGGTGATCGCGTTTGCCTCGTTTCAGGCTCGAGAGATCGATCCCTTCGAGGAGCATGACGAAGTCCGTGGCATGCGCCTTGACGCATAGCTGAGCCTCGGGAGATGGTGGATAGCGGAAAGTCCCGGCTTCCAGTCGCTTGAGGGGCAAAACAGGGAGACAGCTGGTGATTCGTCAATCTTCGATTGACGGGTAGAGTTTGCGGAGCTTTTGGCGTGCAACAGCCAGCGAAAAGGTCCAGTGGATGCGAGCACCTTCCCAGGCGCCGACTTCTTCCGCTATCAAACTTTGATTGTCCAGTCGTCGATTCAGACATCGGCGACCCATGATGTTGATCCCCGTCTTCGGAGGACGCGAGCATGCGTCAACTTGCGACTAGTGATCCGACAATCTTCGATTGACCGGTAACGGTGGCTCCTGTCTCTTGAAGGCACAGGCTAGATGATGCCCTCAAGGGTAAGGAGCGCCGTAATGGACAAGTTTCGAGTCACGCTCGATGCCGAGGAACGCGCTGCCTTGGAACGATTGATTTCCACGGGAAAGGCCGCTAGTCCCAAGCTGACACATGCTCGCGTCCTCCTGCTGGCTGATAGTGAGCAAGGCGGAGGTCACTCGGACGAGGAAATTGTCACGGCCTTGGGCATCAGCCTGAAAACTATCGCTCGTATCCGAAAACGATTCGTCACCGAGGGGATTCATGCCGCGATCGACCACCGGCCTCAACCGGCACGGCCAGACAAGATCAAGATCAAAGGAAACGTGGAACAGAAGTTGGTCGAACTGGCCTGCACGGATCCACCTCGGGGACGGTGCCACTGGACTCTGAAGTTGCTCGCCGACGAGATGGTCGTCCTTGGCTTGGTCAATTCGATCAGCACCGAGACGGTGCGTCAGGCTCTGAAAAAAACGATATCCAACCCTGGATCGTCGAGTCATGGTGCCTTCCTCCCAAAGCCGACGCCGAATTCGTCTGGCGGATGGAGGATGTGATCCAGATTTACACGCTCCCCTACGATCCCCAGTGGCCGGTGGTCTGCTTCGATGAGGCGAGCAAACAGTTGTTCGGTGAAGTGCGGCTGCCCCAACTTCCCCGCGTGGGTTCGCCGGCCCTCGTGGACTACGAATACGAACGGAAAGGGGTTTGCTGCCAACTCATGACGTGCGAACCCTTGCGAGGCTGGCGCCATGTTACGGTGACCGAACGACGTACGCGGCGCGATTACGCCCATTGTATTCGCGACTTGGTGGACCGTTATTACCCTCGTGTGACAAGGATTCGGCTGGTGCAGGACAACCTGAACACCCACGATGGAGCGAGCCTTTATGAGACGTTCCGGCCAGAAGAAGCGCGTCGGATCTTGAACAAGATCGAGTTCCACTACACCCCCAAACATGGCAGTTGGCTGAACATGGCGGAGACGGAGATCAACATTATGGGTCGCCAATGTCTGAACCGACGACTGGACAATCGAAGTTTGATAGCGGAAGAAGTCGACGCGTGGGAAGTTGCTTGCAACGTCCGGAAGGCCCGCATCCATTGGACTTTTACGCTGGCTGTTGCACGCCAAAAGCTCCGAAAACTCTACCCGTCAATCGAAGATTGACGAATCACTAGCGGCCTTTCCCGTGGAAATCAATCGTTCCAAGGCAGCGCGTTCCTCGGCATCGAGCGTGACTCGAAACTTGTCCATCACGGCGCTCCTTTCACTCGAGGGCATCCTCAAGCCAATGCCTTCAAGAGGCAGGGGATGCCGTTACCCGTCAAATCAAAGATTGTCGAATCACTAGTTTTTCGCCCCGATGCCCGGTTTGCTTCGCTTAGGCGGTCGACTCTCCGGGCGAATCTTAGGCTCCAATCCCAGCTCGATCACCGTTCTCTTGAACCAGCTCTCCTCTCCCTACGGTTGATCCCGCTTGGGAATCCTCCGTAGCCAACTCTGCTCCTTCGCGATGAGCGACGTATTGACTCGTCGCAGTCAATCCTTCGGACGTTGATACGGCCAAGGCGAGAGGATGCCCTTGATCACACCATCCCCAGATATTTTCGCCCACAGCCCCCAACGCCATTGCTCGGCTCGTTCGACCAAGCCGGCCCCCAAGGCATTCCGCTCGACGTAACGCAGGACGATCAGGAGATGGTCGTCACTCTCCACCAAGAAGCGATTGAATCGCGCCTCATACAGAGGCTCGTGGACCACGGTGCCATGTGCTACCCTCCACCGTCTCGCATGGGTGTGCGTCGACCCGCGGAAGCTGTCGGTCACCTGGTCATCAGCCTGCGGCCAACCCCCGAGTTGCCGGTGGTTGGACAAGGTGCAATGGGTGAGGAGCGGACCGGATGGCTGCGGAGCATCTCGCCCATGACGGGCTTGAACGCTTCCTAGACGGCATCGAGCCTAAACCGATGCAACTTCCCCACCGAGCGATCCGGCCGCCCGGTGGTTACTACACCGCCTGTGCCGTGTAAGGGAGAAGACAATGTCGCAACGGTCTCGGTCGATAACGAGCTGCGTCCCCGTTTCTGCGCTCCTCCGGCAACATCACAGTGATGGAAGCGCCCGTTCTACTGCCGATATACCGCAGTTTAAGAATTCCGAAGTCCATCTCTCCTTCCAATACTGGTCTCGGCAATCAACAATGATTTCTCCCGCCCTTCGGAGCAAGAGGCCTGATTCGCCATTGCTCAGCATTACCATATCGCAGTTTTTGTTTGAGAGAAGCAATGTGCAAATCCGAATAAGACGGTCCATCCCTAAATCATAAAGATCAAATTTGTCTATTGTGCACACAATACAGATGCTAGAGCTAATTCTAAATGCCTGTTCGACAAGTTCTCGTCCCAGTTCCGACTGCGGAAGCACCACACACACGATACCGTCACTCGCGACAGTATCCAGAAAATTGCCTTTGGATTGCATTTGTAGGTTCTCCTTCAGCAACTCCACTAATTCCGAAGGGGACTCTGATGTGTCCAACACAAGTGAATACTCGATTGCCATCGGGGTGTTTTGTCCTGGTCTAAGGAAAAAACTTGATGATATCTCCGAACTTGTCAATCACGATAAGTTCCTGCAATCCGGAAGACCCGTACTGCTGTAAAGCCAAACGGAGTTGACTAAGAGTGATATTTGTATCTGCCAGATTTAATACAATACGGGGGGCTTGTTTTGCTACTTTCTTATTGATTTCGTCCACTATAGCGCGAGGGTCAGATGTAATCGGTGCATAGTTGTCAAACAACCGCCCCTCAATTCGAAAATCCGGGTTGGTACTTTGACTTGGAACGACAGGATTCTGCTGAACTTTATAGCCTTTCTTCGCAAGTGTGTCAGCTGATTCATTCTCTCGGCGAATGCCTCGCTTATCCAGAGAATTAGCATTTCGCTTATTTTTAGCCCGCATTCCGGTTGGCTGTCCTCCAATTTTTCCAGTGGCATGAGTGTGGTCAGAAACTTTGTTCGGTGCTGAAATTGCCTTGCAGGCCTTGCTGTTGTGCGACCAGACCGAAATACCCCAAGATGCAGTCCCAACATAGTAGGTATGGTACTCGCTGATCTGAAGATTGTAAACCGCCTCGGCTTCCAGGCCGTATTCAACCCCGGTCAGAACTACGGCTGAGCTATCGGCGCTCCTTAGGCGGTCGCCAATTTCGAGCATATTGGCGAGGACCCACCCACGACCTTCCACCCAGAACGGATGCTCGATGGTCGTCTTCACCGAGACCGTTCCGAACCGAAGCTCCAACAGAGGCATGAAGTTATGGAAGACTGACTCGACCCGACGCGGGATCGGAATCGCGTTCGGATCGTCCTCCGGCGCCGAGAGAACGTAATCTCCTTCCTGGAACTCTTCGATCAGTTTCGATCCACCGGGAATCAATAATGGGGTGCCCGCCGCGAAACAGCCTCCAAGAAGATTCCTCACCCCCCGGATGAATTCATCGAACGGCTCTTTGATAGATTTGGGAAGATTGTTGGACAGAGGCTGAATCTTATCTCCAATCCACTCACAGGTATACGAGGCCATATCCGCGAATCGCTTGCTGAACGGCGTGGCGCCCTTCGCCAGGATGACCTTAGCCGCCTCCTGAGCCTTGGCGATCTTACCTCCAAGCAGGGGAAGTTTGGCCGCATCACCCAAATAGGGGATTACCATTCCGGCGGAACTCGCCAAGATGCTGCTAAGATCTTTGCGGTAGACCGACAACGCCAGATCCAAACCGTCGGCGGTTGGAGTCGGGTCGAAGATTCCCACGATGCTTAGCACGGTCGATACGAAATCCAGCGTCGCTTCCTTCTCTGAGTCTGTGAGCTGTGGAAATATGTCCAGGATCTCAAGGAACTGATTCCAGAAATCTTGCGCGAAGCCGAGGATCGAATTGGAGTCGACATAGTTGCCGGAATAATTATCAAAAAATGCTTGGATTGATGTGATCTCTAAGCCATTGCCTATGATATTCTCTTTGACCGCTTGCAGGGTAACGGCTTTGCCATTCCGACTGACCAGACCGGTGTTCTGATCCAGGTTGCCGACATAGACCGGCGGAGAATTGTAGATCCACCCTTTATCGACGTAGTAGATCGCGTACTGACCATTGCCCAGGTAGTCCTGCTGGAGCAGACTCTGGTAGCCATTGTAGAGAATGGACGTGGACCCCACGGCATTGGGCGACATGGGGCCAAACGCACTCGCTGCCGCCATCGCATTGGGGGACACGCCGTGTGGAACCGAGTTCGGCTGGCTCGGAGGAGATGTGTCGGAACCGTTCTGAGTCGCCCCGCTGCCTGGGACAGTTTCACCACCCTGGTTGGAACTGAGAGTCGCGACGGTCCGTACCGCGATGAAGGCCACGATCTCTGTGCCGGAATGTGTTGTGGTGGGTGTGCCGCTGGAGGTTGGAGAACCTCCCCCATTCGCGAAGACATCGCTCGTGTTGTCTGTAGTCGTTTCGGTGTAAGTTGAGTGCCCGTCGCTTTCCACCAGGGGCCAGGTCTCACCCCGCGCCAGGGTTGTCCCGTTTTGGTCGGAGCCGTTGGTCCACTGCGTGCCGGAATTTCCTGAATCGAAGCTGGCCAGACCGATGTTCCCGTTCTGATCCGACAGGTCGTCGACATCGTGACGCGTGCTATTCCAGATCTCCTGACTGACGTTCGTCCAATGTTCCGCACCACTCAGCGGCCCGGACGCCCCGTAGATGTCGCTCGACAGATCCTGGCTGGTTGAGCTGATCCAGTCGTAGGTATTCGCGTTGAAAGAGCCTGTCCCCGCATACGTGTCGTCCCCGACGACAATTCCTCTGAACAAATCCTCACCATGGGAGGTATTGCTCGAGGTCTGAATGACGGTCTCGACATTGCTCTCGCTCGTGAAACCGGTCGTCACATCGTCATTGAAGTCGAGCGAGGCGGACGACCAATCATCGTCCGATCGTGTCGTGGACGAGGAATCGTTGAACGATCCCGTGATCTGTTCGAGGCCGAAGTCGTCGCCAACCGCATCCCAGAAGCTACCAACGTCGATGCTCGTGATGGTCGCAACTTCGGAGCTCGATGAGGTCTCATCGATCCAACCACTGAGGACTCCATCTAGATCGGATGTAAAGATGCCGTTCTGGTTACTGGCTTGCTGGCTCGTAGTATTATCGGAATCGACATTATGGACAGTCGTGCCCGTCGAGGTTTGCTGAGTCTCGGAGTGGCGTTCGTGGAGGCTCGTCGAGTCGAAACTCGTATCAACATGGCTGGAGCTGCTGGTTGCCATGATGATATCGCCGTCTTCGGAGGCAACACCATCGTCATACTGGTCGCTGAAGTTTTCGCTCGAGGTCTGGTTCTTTGTCGAAGACCGCGATTGCGAGGTACTATCAACCGTCTCGCTTTCTTGCTCAAAGAGGGACTGCGTATTGGTTTCTTGAGATGACCCGCTGCTGAGACTTGTTGCTGAGTCGACCGTCCCATCCGAGACTTTCTGAACGACAGACGATTGTTCTTCGTACTGGTTCTCGGAACCTGACTGAATCAAGCTCGAGGTGACTGAAACGCCAGTGATCAAGTTATCGGACCTGTCCGGGAACGTGTCCGTCTCATTGATGTTCGACCAGTCGATGGTAGACGCGCTATCCGTACCCTCATCGGTTGTTGTGCTGGAGACCTCACCCACGCCATCGGACAGAGACGAACTGGATTCGGACTGAGTCGTTACCTGATCCTCGCGATTCTCCTGGTGGGAGTACGACGAGACGACGGTACTTGGCTGCATCCCATCGGCGGAGTTTGCATAGGATGTATTACCTCCCAATGAGATGTAAGTCTCGGTGCTCAACGACCTGCTGGACGTGCTCACCGAACTATGGGTTACGCTGTCCTCGGCCGTCATCGATGTTGAGGATTCATCGCTGTACTGGTCGCTCGACTCGGTCTGAAGTGAATAGTAGCCGGCATCGGAGTCTGAACCTCCATGGGCGAAGAAATCCCAACTCGAATCTGTGCCAGAGTCGGAGAACGAGCTGAAATTGGAACCAGTGTCGGAGTGGCTAGAGTCTGCGGTTGTGCTCGAGAGAGTTCCGGTCGTAAATGTGGTTCCTTCACCCTGATCGACGTATTGGAGAGTGGTGGACGACGAGTCGATCCTTCTATCCGTCATTGACGAGCCGCTCTGGGCACCGGAGTTGGGCTCGAGAATTGCGCTGGTGTCGGTCTCGTCCGTCTGCGTATCGGAATAGGATGAATCGTTGCCGGTGTCGAAGTGGGATGCAGAGGATGTGACGGTGGTACCACCGGCCTCGGTGTCCCTGTCGGTGTTGTTTCGATTCTCGAAGTCGAGAGAAGAATCGGCCTCCTGGTTGTACTGATCGTCCTCTTGAGTGGTATCGATCTCGCCTGTCGAGGGATCGGTAATTAACACGAAGAGTGTGTCGTTGCCTTGGAGGCCGTTGTTCCCCTCGACGGAGCCGGAGTCGGTGTGTTTGAGGAGGAAGCTTGACGAGGCATGTCCCTTGCCGTCGTTGCCATTGATGTTGACGGATTTGTCGCTGTAAGTGTCGGACGAGGCGAGCCCGCGGGTGAAATTCTCAGAACCGGTATCGGTGTCGGTTTCGCCATACAACGGATCCGTCGAGCTGGCATCGAAGGTATCGTTGCCACGGATGTCGACGCTGGCGTCATCGTCGCCGCTGTCGAAGTGGCTCAGCGTGGTCGTCGAACCCGTGCCGATGCCGGAGGTGGTGAGGTTGCGGTCGGAGTAGTCGACGCTGGCGGCGTACGATTGGCTGTAGTCCTCCGAGCCGTCGTCGGTGGCTGTGTCGCCCGAGGATGGGTCAAGGGTCGTGGCGGAGAAGCTGGCGTTACCCTGGAGGAGCGAACTGGCGCTGCGCGAACCGTCGTCCGTATGCAGGCTCGAGGTCGTGCCGGAGGTGCCATTGGCGCCCGACTCGTTCTCTATCGACACGTCGTTGCTGAAGTTGCCCGTAGCGTCGCCGTCGGTGGAGAAGGTCTCGGTCCCTTCGGTCTCGAGGAAGGTCTCCAGGGTGGTGTCGGTCGCCTGGTCCTGAGCACTAGGAGCGGACGAGAGTTGATATGTGACTGTTCCTTCTGTGTGACTACCGCTTTCGGTCGAGCCGCTGTCAGAGTGAGTTAGACTGCTGCTAATATAGAAGACCGAGTCGGAGTAGGAGGAGGACTCCGCCTCGTCGCTGTATTGTGAGGAGAGGGTCGAGTATTGCGTGGTCGTCTCCGTTCCGTAGTCGGACGACGAGCCATCGTTTGCAATATGCTGGAACGAGTCATCCCCCTCGGAGTCGTAGCTCGACCGATTCGAGCCGCTGTCGCTGGCGCTGGAAGAGCTTGTCGTCGAGCCACTCGAGAAGTTAAAGCTGCCTGCGCTGCTCGACTGCCCTGAAGAACTTAAGCTTGATGTGAACGAAGTGTGTGCCAGCGACGTGCTTGTTCCACCCGTCTGATAGACGTCCGAGCTGTGGCTCTCCGAGGACTCGTCGCTAAAGTTGCTCGAGGCGAGTCCCCCGTAGTAGCCATGTAGATATCCGTAATAGTGGTAAGGATCTCCATAATAGCCATAGGGTATGTCCTTGCCCTCAGCCGAGTTCTGGTAAGAGATCGAGACTGACGAGTTGACGACAGAGTCGGTCTCGTTCCAACCGGTCGCACTTGATGTGCTCGTGTGGGTCTCTATTTGGCTTTGTGAGGCGACACTTCCCGATTCCTCGTAAGTCCAACTGTTTCCGCCCCTGGTCTCCGACCAACTGAGCGAGGTGTTGACCGAGCCACTGTATTCCGTCGAACCGACGGTGTAGTCGTATTGGGAGGTCGAGGTGTACTCGTAAGTCCAGGTGCTGCCGTGGACAGAAGCAGAGGCTGTCCAGGAACCGGTGTCGTTGCTGTTGGACAAAGTGATGTTGCCGAAGAGGTACGATCCCACGACAGCCCAGCCTGGGAGCCCGTCGAGAGAAGGACCCAGGCCGTAACCGTAATAGCCCGGACCGTAACCGGCATAGCCGAGAGAGCCGTTGTAGCCGTACGGATTCAGCGAGTAGCCCGGGGCGCCGTAATAGGCGGTGCCTCCGTAATAGGGAATGCCGTTGTAATAGGTAACGCCGCCGTAATAGTCTGGGCCCACGGAGCTTGGTGAGCCGGTGCCGTTCTTCACGAGTGAGATCGGGCCCACGGACGAGGCCGTAGACGAGCCAACGCCGTGGAAGAGAGAACTGTTCGCCTCAGCGAGGATCGAGCCATAACCATGGAAGCCGGGTCCGAAGAAGTCGGAGATCGACGATCCGGAGACCGATGAGAGGTCGGCGAAACCGGTACCGAAGGCCGCGATAACTCCATTTCCGCCGACTCCGGCGGCCGTCATCGACGATGAACCCGTCGGGCCTCCCGTTCCGGGACCCATCCCGAATGCCGACGAAGCATAGGGGACCAGCCCAGGGATATTGGTGGATGAGCTTCCGGCCGTCGAGCCGAAGAGTGCCGCGAGGGTCGCAGAGTCGAAGAAGGGGACGCTGCCCCCGCCGTAGCCGGATGCTGACCCTGCGGAGCCCAACGCGTTCACGGTGATCGTTACCGTGGCGACGTTACTGGAGAGCGTCCCGAAGACGTCCTTGTAAGTGAAGGAGTCCGTCCCCACGAATCCGGTCCGTGGGGTATAGGAAAAGATCCCGTTCGCCTGGAGTGCGAGGGTTCCATTGTAGGGGCCAGAGACGAGGGTCGTCGTGAGCGTAGTGCCGGAAGGGTTGGAGTCGTTGGCCTGGACCCCCTGAGCGATTGAAGTTAGCAGGGTCTGGCCGGTCGTCACCCTGTAGCTATCATCCGAGGCCGTCGCCGCCTCGGCCACCACGGAGAGTGTGACCATAGCCGATGCGCTGGTTTCGAGGCCATTGCTCGTCTGATAGGTGAAGCTGTCGGTGCCGACGAAGCCCGCCGCAGGTGTGTACGTGAACGTGCCGTCGCTGTCGAGCGTCAGGGTTCCATGCTGCACGTTTGTGATCAACGTGGCTGTCAAGGGTCCGCCGTCGCTGCTGGTATCGATGTCGTTCGCGAGCACACCGTCGATATTGACGATCAGCGTCTGGCCTGGGCTGGTGGTGTATTCGTCTGCGACAGCCACAGGTCCCAATGGCGCGACGTTGATCGTCACCGTGGTCGGATCGCTCGTGAGATGGCCGTCGCTGGCTCGGTAGGTGAAGCTATCGGTACCCGAATAACCGGCCGCCGGCGTGTAGTTGAACGAGCCGTCGGGGTAGAACATGAGTGCCCCATGCCGAACGTCCGTCACGATGACGGTGCTCAGCGTATCTCCCTCGGCGTCGCTGTCGTTGGCGAGTACACCAGCCACCGTGTTGGATGCGGTGGCCGTCGCGGCGACCGTCAGGGTCGTCCCCGGGGCGACGGTATAGCTGTCGGGAACTCCGGCCGGCGCGGTTTCGGCGACAGTGAGGGTGACGGTGGTCGCGGGGCTGGCCCCAGAGTCTCCACTGGCACGATAGGTGAAGCTGTCGGTGCCGATGAAGCCAGCCGCGGGCGTGTAGGTGAACGAACCGTCGGAGTTCAGCGTCAGCGTACCGTGCTGAACACCCGAGACCAGCGCGGCGGTCAGAGCACCTCCCGTGGAGGCATTATCGTTGGTCAAAACGCCGCGGCCTTGGATCGTTAACACGCGATCGTGGCCGACCGTGTAGGTGTCGGCCCGCGCCGCGGGCACATTCGGGGTGACGTTGAGGGCCACCACAGCAATGCCCGACTGGAGCATGCCATCGCTGACACGGTACGTGAAGACGTCGGTTCCGATGAAGCCGGCCGCCGGTGTATAGCTGAACGTGCCGTCGGTATTCAGCGTCAGCGTACCGTGTTGCGGACCCGAGACCAATGAGGCGGTCAAGGTATCCTTATCAGGGTCATTGTCGTTGAAGAGGATGCCTGAGGCTCCGTGACTTGCTGGAGCGATTGTGAACGTCTGACCCTGCCCGAAATTGTAAACGTCCGCACTTGCAATGGGGGCATGCTCGGTGATGGTGATGGTGACCGTGGTCGGGTCACTGGTGAGGAGGCCGTCGCTGGCGCGATAGGTGAAGCTATCGGTACCGGTGAAGCCGGGGGCCGGTGTGTAGGTGAAGGAACCGTCGGCCTCGAAGGTCAACGCCCCATGTTGGACGTTGGTCACGAGCGAGGCGGTGATGGCATCGTCGTCGGGGTCGGTGTCGTTAGCAAGGACGCCGGAGCCGTGGAGAGCGGAGCTGGTCAGGACCTCGTCATGCCCGATCGTGTAGGTGTTGTGGATCGCAATTGGGGCGGCTTGGGTTATCGTGAGGCTGATTGTGGCGATTTGGCTTCTGTCGAGACCGTCACTTGCTTGATAGGTGAAGCGGTCGGTGCCGGAGAAGCCAGCAGCTGGCGTATAGACGAAACTGCCGTCGGCGCCGAAGGTGAGCGTGCCGTGGGATACACCGGTGACCAGCGAAGCAGTTAGTGCATCCTGGTCGGCGTCGGTCGCCAAGTACAGGACTCCGTTGGCTGCGTCCTTGGTGACCGAGCGGTCGTGCCCAACGCTGAAGGAGGCGTCGTACGCGACTGGGGCGCTCTGCTTCACGATGATCGTCACCGTCGCGGTGTTGCCCTGGATCAGGCCGTCGCTGGCGCGATAGGTGAAAGAATCGGTTCCCGAGTAACCGGCTGCAGGAGTGTAGACGAAAGTACCATCGGTATGGAGTGTCAACGTACCGTGTTGGACGTTGGACACGAGCAAGGCCGACAAGGGGTCAAGGTCGGAATCGGCGTCGTTGGCCAGCACGCCGCCGGTCGAGATGGTCAGCGTCCGGTCATGGCCGATCGAGTAGGCATCGTTGACACTTTCCGGAGACCGCTCGGTGACGAGCAACTGGACCGTCGCCACATTGCCTGCGCCCAGGCTGTCGACCGTGCGATAGGTGAATTTGTCCGCACCCGAATAGCCGGCGGCCGGAACATAGACGAAGGTGCCGTCGGCGTGGAGTGTCAGCGTACCGTGTTGCACGCCCGAGACGAGCGTCGCCGTCAGGACGTCGGTGTCGGCATCGGTATCATTACTCAGCACGCCGACCGGACCGCCCGTGCCGTTCGTTGTGGTGGTGAGGGTATGGTCGTGGCCGATCGTGTAGCTATTCCCCAGAGTGATCGGGGCGTGCTCGACGACGTTGATCGTGACCGTGGCGATGTTGCTTTGAAGCAGGCCGTCGGAGTCTCGATAGGTAAAGCTGTCGGTACCTGTGTAGCCTGCGTTGGGGGTATAGGTGAAGCTGCCGTTGGCATTGAGCGTCAAGGTACCGTGCTGCGGGCCGGTAACCAGAGCGACGGTCAGCGTATCGTTGTTGGCGTCGATGTCGTTGCTCAGCACCCCGATCGGGTCGAGGGGATTGGTGAAGACGGTCAAAGGCCGATCATGCCCGATGGCGTAGTTGTCGTTCGCGGCGATGGGAGCGGATTCGGTGATGGTGATCGACTCCGTGGCCACGCTCGAGGACAGCAGGCCATCGCTGAGTCGATAGGTAAAGCTGTCGGGGCCGGTGAAACCTGCGGTGGGTGTGTAGGTGAAGGTGCCGTTGGCGTTGGGCGTTAGGGTCCCGTGCTGCGGTCCCGAGACGATCGTCGGTGTGAGATGATCACTTTCGGCGTCCGTCCCAGTCAACGCGAGCGTCAGCGGCTTGTCGTGAGGCGTGGACATTGAGATACCCGAGGCGACCGGCGCTGTCTCGGTGACAGTGATGGTCGCAGTGGCCACGCTGGAGGAGAGTAGGCCGTCGAAGTCTCGATAGGTAAAGCTGTCGGTACCCGTGTAGCTTGTGTTGGGGGTGTAAGTGAAGCTGCCGTCCGCGTTGAGCGTCAGCTTACCGTGTTGAGGGCCGGTAACCAGGGCGACCGTCAGCGTGTCATTGTCGGAATCGTGATCGTTGGCCAGCACCCCGATTTGCCCAGAGGGATTGGTGGAGACGGTCAAAGGCCGATCATGTCCGATCGAGTAACTGTCGTTGGTAGCGATTGGGGCAGACTCGTTGACGGTGATCGACTCTGTGACCACGCTCGAGGACAGCAGACCGTCGCTGAGTCGATAGGTAAAGCTGTCGGCGCCGGTGTAACCTGCGGTGGGTGTGTAGGTGAAGGTGCCGTTGGCGTTGGGCGTTAGGGTCCCGTGCTGCGGTCCCGAGACGATCGTGGGGGTGAGATGGTCACTTTCGGTGTCTGTCCCAGTCAACGTGAATGTCAGCGGCTTGTCATGAGGCGTGGACGCCGAGCCACCCGTGGCGACCGGCGCGGTCTCGGTCACCGTGAGCGTCACCGTCGCCACATTGCTTGCCAGCGCCCCATCAAAGGCCTGGTACGTGAAGCTGTCCGTGCCGGAATAGCCGGTCGCTGGCGTGTAGACGAAGGTGCCGTCAGCGTTCAGCGTCAGCGTACCGTGCTGCACGTTAGAGACCAACGTGGCGGTTAGACTGCCACCGTCGAAGTGTAGGTCGTTGGCCAGAACAGCTGTGCCATTCAGCACATGATCATGAGCTGTGGAATAAGAGTCGTCGAGGGTGATGGGGGCCCGGGCGTAAATCTCGATGACCACGGTGGCGACGTTGCTTGAGAGCAGGCCGTCGCTAACGCGATAAGTGAAACTGTCGGGGCCGGTGTAGCCTGTGGCGGGGGTGTAGCTGAACGAGCCGTCGGTATTCAGCGTCAGCGTGCCATGTTGCACGCTCGAAACCAATGAGACGGTCTTCGGGTCATTGTCGGCATCGGTGTCGTGGGTCAGGACTCCTGCCGCCGCAGCGACCGTCAATGTTGTGCCGCGTTTGGTACTGTAGGAGTCGCCCACGGCGACTGGTGCGGTCTCAGTGACGATGATGTTGACGGTCACTGCGGAGCTTGTCTGGAGACCATCGCTGAGTTGGAAGCTGAAACTATCGGGGCCGAAATAGCCGGGCGCCGGTGTGTAGGTCAAGGTGCCGTCGGAGTTGGCCGTTACCGTACCGTGCTGGGCCACTGTTACAATCGAGGCGGTGATCTCGTCGCTTTCGGCATCCGTACCACTTGAGTGGATCGTCAGCGATTGGCCGTGCGCGACGGTGACCGAACTGCCGGTGGCGACCGGTGCGGTCTCGGTCACATTGATTGTCGCTATGGCGACCGCGCTCGTGGCCGTTCCGTCGCTCACCCGATAGGTGAAACTGTCGGGACCCGAGTAACCGGCATCGGGAAGGTAGGTGAAGGAGCCATCGGCGTTGAAGGTCAGCGTGCCGTGTTGCACGCCCGTCACCACCGTGGCGGTCATCAGGTCACCGTCGGCATCAGAGTCGTTGGCCAGCACACCCAACGTCGCACCCAGACCGCTGGTTGTGGTGGTGAGGGTGTGGTCGTGAACGATGGTGTAGGTATCGTTGACGACCGACGGAGCGCTTTGAGTCACTCGGATCATTGCCGTAACGGCGGCGCTTGTCAGAAGGCCGTCACTGACACGGTAAGTGAAGCTGTCAGTGCCGACAAAGCCGGCGTCGGGGATATAGTTGAACGAGCCGTCGGCGTTGAAGGCGAGGGTGCCGTGCTGCACGCCCGAGACGAGTGTGGCCGTCAACGTCTCATTATCGGCATCGGAATCGTTGCTCAGTACGCCCGTGGCGGCCGTGGTCGTCAGTAAGCGATCGTGGCCGATGGTGAACGAGTCGTTCTGGGCCACGGGAGCTGCCTCGGTGACGACGATGGAGGCGGTGGCAACGTTGGACGTCAATAGGCCGTCACTGAGCTTGTAGGTGAAGCTGTCGGGACCGGAGTATCCGGCATTGGGG
>Ga0153954_1000647_pt1 | contig 25285 bp, 22 predicted proteins | sample TSFL038MetaG_FD_102277 | JGI IMG/M metagenome (GOLD analysis project Ga0153954, IMG submission 102277) | Attine ant fungus gardens microbial communities from Florida, USA - TSFL038 MetaG | ecosystem: Host-associated > Fungi > Mycelium > Unclassified | place: USA: Florida, Wekiwa Springs State... | reverse complement strand
TTAAATATGAGCCGATCGCCCTCGAAATGATCGATGCGCAAATCATTGAAAGTGGCCGTGCGTCTCCCACGCTGAAAGGTAAGCTCGATTGGCTTGAAGGGCATCCTCAAGCAGTTATCGCCGCTGAATTTGAAGGGGCAACCCAAGAGCAAGCGTTGGATAAAGCCCAGTTGTTTATTTTTGAGATGCGCAACCAAAAGAGGGGGGAAACCCAGACGCTCCTATTAGATCCTCAGAAAGTACAAAACTTGTGGCAGGTACGCAAAGCAGGTTTAGAACTGCTCCTCTCCAAGCGCACCTATACCCGTGCGATCGCTTTTATCGAAGATTTTGCCCTACCTCCAGAATACCTGGGAACTTTTTTTGAACACTTTACCAAGCGTTTGCAAGCTCTTGGCAAAGAAGCGGGAATTTATGGGCATGTGGGCGCAGGCTGCATCCATGTGCGCCCCTACATGAATTTAAAGGATCCACACGATCTTCAGCTCATGAAAGAGATGATGGAGGAGCTATGCGACCAGTTAAAGGCTGTTGGAGGTGTTTTAAGTGGTGAACATGGCGATGGCTTGATCCGCTCTTGGCTTAATCCTCGGCTATTTGGTGAGACCTTTACAGAAGCTTTTCTCGACCTGAAAAAAATTTTCGATCCTGACAATCTTTTAAACCCTGGCAAAATCGTCAACGGACCGCCTTTAGAGCAAGACTTGCGCGTCAACCCTAACACGCCAGAAGTTAAATTGGAGACCTTTTTAGATTTTAGCAAAGAGGGTGGTTTTGAACTGGCTGCCGACCTCTGCAACGGAAATGGGCTATGCCGCAAAAAAGAGGGGTTGATGTGCCCCTCCTTTCAAGCTTCTAACGATGAATACGACACGACCCGCGCTCGGGCGCAGGCTCTGCGAGCCATTGTCAACGGGCGTTCTACGCATAAAGATCTGAAAGATCCGGCGCTACTCGATGTCTTAGATCTATGTGTCCAATGCAAGGGGTGTAAAACGGAATGCCCCTCGCAAGTCGATATGGCCAAGATGAAAAGTGAAGTGCTCTACCACAATCTCTCTTCTTCCTTCCGCACCAAATTATTCGCCCATCTCCCCTTTTACTTAAACTTAAGTTCCCGTTTTCCTTGGCTGACCAATCCCCTCCTCAAAAGTACACTTGGACAAAAGTGGCTAAAATGGATCGGCATTGCGACTGAGGCGCCCCTGCCCCATTTGGCTAATAGGCGTTTTTCCCACTGGTTTGAAACCCACTACCAACCCCATGCCGATGCGCCACAAGTGGTCCTCTTCAAGGATACTTTTACCGAATTTGTTGCGCCACAGATCGGCATTGCCGCTGTCAATGTATTACATGCGCTGGGTTTTGCCGTTATTTTACCCCCTTGGAAATGTTGTGGTAGGACTTTGTTATCGAAGGGCTTTTTGCCTGACGCCCGTGAAAAAGCGCAAGAGGTGTTAAAGACGTTTTCTTCCTATTCAGCTAAAGGGCTGCCCATCATTGGTCTAGAACCCAGTTGCATTTTGACTTTGCGCGATGAATATGGAACGCTTAACCTATCCCAAAGCCTGGAAAATGTGTTGACGTTCCCCGAATTTATCGCCGAACAGATCCACGATAACCATCTTCCGTTAATACTCGATCTCCATCCGCAGAAAATTAAAGCGCACATCCATTGCCACCAAAAAGCGCTGGTTGGCGTAAGACCCACTCTCGATGTGTTAAAAGCGATTCCAGGTTATGATGTTGAAGAGATCCGCACCACCTGCTGCGGAATGGCAGGCTCTTTTGGCTACGAAACTGAGCATGTGGCCTTTTCTGAAAAGATCGCCAACGTAAGTCTAGTGCCTGAGCTGCAAAAAACGCCCTCTTCAACCCTCATTTCAGCTGATGGGACCTCTTGCCGCACGCAAATTGCCCATCTCACCTCTCACAAACCGCTCCATCTAGCGGAAGTGCTTGCACAAATCCTTTTCAAAGGGTAATCTCCTCGTGTTATGCAACCCACATCCTACCTAATTAAGTGTGCTGACAGTGCAGCTGGAGCATTTGGAGTTTCGGCAGCTACCATTTTGGTTTCAACCCTATGGGGTCGCTCCGTGACCCATTTTACTGGACGATCGTTGGACAACCTCACGTCAACCGAGTTTGGTATGCGTTGTATCGCTTTTTGCACAGTTGAACAAACTTTTGAAGAGATGTTGAACTCTTTAGACCCCTATAGTAGATCAGATGGGACTAAGCAGTACCGCAAACTCTCGATTCATGCCATCAGCGTCATGATAACGTTAGTTGCTGACCATTATGCTTCCCCCTACCAACACAAAATTCTCGTTTGCGCAGTGCCTTTCTATGCAATCCCACGGTTCATCTATTTTGTATGCACCTACAAACCCGCCAAAAATTAGTCAGATCCTGTAACGAAAGGGACAAAGGGAGAGGGACAAAGGGACAGAAGGGACAGGCCGGAGGGACAAAGGGACAGAAGGGACGCAAGAGACACAAGGGACGCAAGGGACAAAGGGACCGGCCAGGGACAGTGTGGATATCTAACGATTCTTTAGCATATAGTTGATGTCCCTTTGTCCCTGCCCCCCGTCCCTTTGGCCCCGCCGCATGAAACAATTATTAAAATCAGCTTTTATTATATTCATTACTTTGCTACTCTTGTATTAAAAATATTTAATTTAAGAGGAAATAATATGCAACCCATTCTAAGAACAATCGAACACACTTTATACGGCGCCCTAGTGGGTGCTTGTACCAGCTCTTTAGTCGATTACGCTCTAACTGGATGCTGGGCTAGCGATGAGCAATGCGTGCCCCGTCAAGTGGCGCATTGGACCAATTCTCGCGATGATCGCGCTGTGCAAATAACTGCAGCCTTCGCTACTTTTGTATTTGCCGCTAAGTTGCTTCAATCTGCCAGTGGCCGCTTCGGCAAACCCTATGCTGGCAAAACATTTATCTATCTTTCCGCCGCCGCTATTGCAAGCTATACAGCTAGTTTAGCCCGTGCCCGGCACTTCCCCCATATGCTTTATGGAGCAGCAACTTTAGGTTTGGTGGTGGCTATCAGCAAACTTTTCACACCAGTAGAACTGCCCGTATCCGATTCATCCAGTGAAACATCCGATGATGACGATGACGCATCCGAGTCAAGAGGAATCTCTTAGGAGCCCTATTCATTATTGATTTCGCGATCGGAAAGCTCCAAAAACCAAATACTAAAAATATTTAATTTAAAGGAAATAATATGCAACCTGTTCTAAGAACAATTGAACACACTCTATACGGTGCAATCTTGGGTGTTTGTGCGGTCCCTTGCTTAGTCGACGCCACCCCTTACATAGTCGACGCTCTAACTCGAGGCTGCTCTAGCGCTGGGCAATGGGTGCGCCGTCAATCCCGTGATGATCGCGCTGTGCAAATAACCGTTGGCTTCGCTACTTATGCGTTTGCCGCTAAATTGCTTCAGTCGACTTCCGGCCGCTTCGGCAAATCCTATGCCGCCAAAACATTTATCTATCTTTCCGCCGCCGTTATTGCAGGCTATACAGCTAGTTTAGCCCGTGCCCGGCACTCCCCCTACGTGACTTATGGAGCAGCAACTTTAGGTTTGGTGGTGGCTATCAGCAAACTTTTCACACCAGCAGAACCGCCCGTATCCGATTCATCCGACTCGGCCTCCCAGTCATCAGATGAGTCATCTCCCCAAGCAACACCTGAAAATTCACCTCCTAACTCTCCTCGCAATACTCTACACGGCGATCCTAACATTCAACCCGACTGATAAAGATCATCGCAGTAGCGTGACCCTTGGAGCCAATTGCAGAAGTCTAGCGCCCTGTCTTTTGAGCCTTTTTGTCGCCTTTGAAACAGCACTTCTTCGCCCTATTTACCAATATTGTCTGCGAAGCGCTGTTCCAAAATCGAAAAATCGCTACTTAAGTGGCCTGGTTTTCCAAAAATGCTCTAAAATCTAGGGCACTTTACTTCTGCAACTGGCTCCTTCTTTCACGCTTCTGCATTTTTCTTTTTTGCCTTGGATCGACTCCCCCTTAAAAAGTTAACATTTTTCTGTAACATTTTTCTTTTACTATAATTCTCTATATGTTATAATTATTTTTTAACATTAATAACCAGGAGACTTTAATGTCAATTAATACTAGTTATAAAAATCATACTCTAGAAACCATGGAATATACTTTATATGGTGCGGCAGCAGGTAATGTAGCCGCAACGGTAGTCAACAAAGCTATGAGCGGCAGTGGGCACTCCCAGCTTTCTTTGGATCGCTCCGTGAAATTAACCGCGGGCGTTGCAACTTTTGCTTTCTTAGCAACATTGATGCAATCAGCTGCCAACAAAACCCGTTATGGCAGTTCTAAGGTTATAAAAGCCGTGATTTATGGAGTTGCAGCGGCCGGTGGAGTTGTTGCCGCAAGAGCTGTCAACTCTGCTAACGCCTTCGGACCTGTTCTTTATACGGCAGCGTTGCTTGGACTGATCGTAAGTCTTAGCAAACTGTTGCAAAGATCAAAAAAGCCCTCTGCACCAAGACAAGCAGCCCTAGATCCTTTAGCCCGAATGAAAGAAGTGACAGGTATGCCAGGCTCGGCAAAACAATGGACGTCTGATGAAGCAGTCGCTGTTGCAAACCAATTAAAGGCTGAGCACGATTTGAGACCAAAAAAGCCTGCTGCTCCACCACCTCAACTAGGCCAACGCCGTACCCCTACTGTTCCCTCCATTGCACCTACTTTGCCGGTTGTTTCTGCAAATAGTGTCACTCCAGAAGTAAGTAGAAGGGTAGTAAGATCTGCCCAACGGCAATTACAACGAGGAGCTAAACCGTCGCCTGCTTTTCGCCCAGTTGTCGCTCTTAAGCCAACTGCAGAAGCGCAAGAGTCGAAGGATAAGGAAATAGATTCCGCGGCTGGCGTCTTTCCAGCTAACGAAGAGAAAAAAACTTAGCATTCATTGGTGAGTGCGGTGGAGATCCCACCGCACTCTTTTATCTCGTAGCTAGATACTCTTCTTTCCAGGACTTCTTGGTTTTATTCTGGAGAGAGCTGAATTCATCGGTCATCCGCTGTAAAAGCCACCTTCTTTCATAGGCAGCAAGGGCAAGCTGCACCCCATCAAACTCTTTATGGTCGCTATCCAACTCATCGACGATTTGTTTGGAAATTTCGGGAATCTTTGCGGAGAAATGCATATTTTTCCATTCTTGAATGTTTCAGACTGGAATCAGCTTGACAAATGTTATATTTAATTGCAAATAGAATAGTTTGTTTATGCTATAACCAAACCTTATGCTAACGAAACTGGTGCAACTTTTCTCATCCATTGGAGACTATTTTGCCCTCATTTTTTGGGTGTTTTGGGCTGCTATTACCCGTCCGCCGAAGTGGAGTTTGATCCGCGATCAGATGTACGAGATTGGAGTGCTATCACTCCCAGTCGTTGCGATCACAGGGTTTTCTACAGGGATGGTTTTAGCCGCACAAGCCTTTTTTCAACTAGCTGACAAAGGGCTTGCTAGCGCTACAGGACTCATGGTTACCAAGGCCATGATGGTGGAAATAGGGCCTGTTTTAACCGCTTTTATGATCACCGGAAGGGTGGGCGCCGCCATGACTGCCGAACTTGGCACGATGCGCGTCACAGAACAAATCGATGCCCTCCGTTCCATGGCAGTGAGCCCCTTAAGTTATTTGGTTGTTCCCCGCTTTATCTCTGGATTGGTGATGGTGCCTCTCCTGACTGTATTTAGCTGCCTGATGGGGATTATTGGCGGATATTTGATCGCGGTTTATTATTATGGGATGCCATCCACCTCCTTTTTAGATCCATTGCCTAACAATATTTCCGCTTTTGACTTTTTTAGCGGACTGGCTAAGTCCGTGGTCTTTGGGATCATCATCATCACGATCTCCTGCTACATGGGGATGAAAACCAAGGGGGGTGCCGCAGGGGTCGGGCGTTCGACAACGACGAGCGTCGTGATTTGCTATTCGATCATTTTAATCTCCAATTTTTTCCTTACAGTGGCCCTGAACAGCTCATACGAGTACATCCAAAACTTTTTCAACAGGTGGTTTTAGATGGTTGAAACACCGATGATTAAAGTGAGCGACGTTCACAAAAGCTACGGCAAACTCGAAGTACTGCGCGGCCTCAATCTAGAAGTGAAAGAAGGGGAAACGGTCGTGATCCTCGGACGCTCAGGAGTGGGTAAGAGCGTCTTATTGCGTCAAATCCTCGGCATTGAAATTCCCGATTCTGGTTATATAGAAGTGGGCGGACAGCGGATCAGCTCAATGAGAGAAGGCAAGCGTTATGAAGCCGTCAAAAGCATGGGAATGCTCTTCCAGGGCTCAGCCCTCTTTGATTCGCTAACCGTCGGAGAAAATATCGCCTTTTATTTGCGGCAGCACAATCCCACGATGGAAGAGCCTGAATTAGAAGAACGGGTAGCTGAAGCGCTGAAAATGGTGGGCCTGGAAGGGGTCCAGCCCAAAATGCCTTCAGACCTATCGGGAGGGATGCGCAAACGCGCCGCACTCGCTCGCTTAATCGTCTACCGCCCCAAAGTAGTGCTCTACGATGAGCCAACGACCGGATTAGATCCGATCACCTCTGGACAAATCAACGATCTGATCCTCAACACCCAAAAAGAACTGAAAGCCACCAACATCGTCGTGACCCACGATATCCGTTCCGCCCTGATGGTAGGAGACCGCCTGGCCTTCCATCACGATGGGAAAATAGCCCATATCGCTCCTAAGGAGGAGTTTTTTAATAGTACCGATCCAGAACTGCGCAAGTTTTTTGAAAATGCAGTTGTGACCGAAGAATTGCTGAAAAAAGGACCTTCCCATGCCTGACCAAGCCAAAAACATCCTCATCGGCGTCTTCGTGGTCGCGGCTTTTGCCATTATCGTTTTTGTGTTGATGTTTCTGCACCCTTCGGTTGGAGATGAAGAGAAATTGCTGCTCGTCCGCTTTGCTAATATCGACAAAATTTCCGTGGGGACACGCGTTACCTTTGCCGGTAAACCCGTTGGAGAAGTGATCGCTATCCATGAACTTTCCGACGTGAATTCTGAGCGCAAAGCGATCAATGGTTTTGTCTATGTCTATGAACTGACTTTACGGGTCGACTCCTCGGTCAATGTGTTCAACACCGATGAGATCGCAGCTCGCACCTCAGGGCTTTTAGGGGAAAAATCGGTCGCGATCATCCCCCATCCGGTAAAACCGGGTGAGCCTCTTTACCGGGTGGATCACGACATCATCTACGCCACCGAAACAGCCAGCGTGGAAGAGACCCTGCGGGATCTTCGGACAATTGCCGATAAAGTGTCTGTAGCCTTTGACAATGTCAACAACGCGATCCTCATCCTCAATGAACAAAAAGTATGGGAAAATATCTCCAGCGCAGTAGCTCACGTGGATCGGATTACGGCTGCGCTGGATAATCCTAAGCAGATTCAAGCAACAATGGATAACTTACATGCCTTTTCAGTTAATATGAGCAAGACAGGGACCCATTTTCTCGATATAGGTGAACGGTTTAATCGCGGCGAAGGGACTCTGGGCCGCCTGTTCCGAGATGAAGAAGTGTATTTGCGCACCAACGCGCTTTTAGCTAAAGCAGACACCACGATGAACGATATCAACCACTACGGACTTCTGTTCCATCTCGACAAGGGGTGGCAACGCCTCCGTGCGCGCCGCTTAAATCTACTGCAAAATCTCTCTACACCGCAGGAGTTCCGCAATTATTTTAATGATGAAGTGGACCAGGTGCAAACTTCCCTTGAACGGGTCGCGATGGTCATGGAACAGCTGGAAGGACAATCGGCCTGCGGCTGTTATGAATACTTCCAAAGTCCTGAGTTTAAAAAGGTTTACGCTGAACTCTTACGCCGTTTGAGCGCCTTGGAAGAGGAGGTGCGCCTCTATAATCAAGCCGCCATGGAACCGGCATTCCAACAAACTGAACTGAACCCTTGCAGAGAATGCTTCCGCTAGTTATTTAAAGATATTTATACGTGAACTATCCCCTTAATGCTATAGATGGAAACAGTCCCTAACTCCCAGATCCAAAAAGGCAGTTTTTTGATTGCCACTCCCGATGTGGAAGGGGGTATTTTTTTCCGCGCCGTCGTGTTAGTTTGCGAACATAACCCCAACGGTTCCTTTGGCTTAGTGGTAAATAAAAGCCTCGATCTTGAGTTGCCCGAAGAAATTATGAATATCCAAAACATGGCCAATCCCCATGTAGGGATCCGCGCCGGCGGCCCTGTCCAAACGAATCAGATGATGCTTCTTCACACCGCTGATACGATCCCACAGCAAACCCTAACTGTTACTGATGGGGTATATCTGGGAGGAGACTTGCAATTTCTGCAAGAATCTATCTCCGACGCCAATGGCCCTGAAATTTATCTCTGCTTCGGCTATGCCGGCTGGGGCGCCGGCCAGCTCGAGCGGGAGTTCCTCGACGGAGGGTGGTTTCTCCATCCCGCCACCAAGCGTCATCTTTTTCATATTCCCGCCGAAAAGCTTTGGCAAACCCTCCTTCGCGAAATGGGGGGTAAGTACGCCACCCTCTCGATGATCCCCGAGGATCTCTCGCTGAATTAGAGGGACAAAGGGACCGGCCCGAGGGAAGACAGGGATATCTAGCAGTTCCTTTCCATGTTTTGGTCCATAGCTGATGTCCCTCTGTCCCTTCGTCCCTTCCCACGAGACTAAAAAAAAAGACCAAAAGAACTGAATAATTTGTCCCTTTGGTCTTGGTAGTCTGAATCCGTGAACCCTTTTCGGGCAGGCTCTTTTAACGTTTCGAGAATTGGAAGCGCTTACGAGCACCCGCGTGGCCGTATTTCTTACGCTCCCTCTTACGGGAATCGCGCGTGAGGAAGCCGTCGGCTTTGAAATCGCCATGGAGGCTTTCATCTTGCTGAAGGATCGCACGGGCGATACCGAGACGCGTAGCAATCACTTGCCCTTCAACGCCCCCACCTTTTACGCGGATGATCAAGTCGTGGCGGTTGCTGCCCCCCATCTTTTGGAAAGGAGCCAAGATGGCTTGACGTTGAATCTCGAGGGTGAAATATTGTTCAAAAGGGCGCCCATTTACTTCGATTTTGCCCGTTCCGGGACGGATGCGAACGGAGGATACTGCTGTTTTGCGCCGTCCGGTTGCTACAGATTCTTCAATCATGTTCACTTATTCCTTTATACGTTTGCTTGGATCGGTTTTTGCGCTTCGAGATTGTGCTCTGCACCGGCAAAAACGCGCAATTTGCGGATTTGTTGGCCACCGAGACGGTTTTTGGGCATCATCCCTTTAACAGCATGCTCGATAATATATTCAGGCTTGCGCGCTTGCATTGTGCGGTAAGGCACGGTACGCAGACCGCTCATATAACCTGTGTAGTATTTGTACTCTTTGTTGGCTTCTTTGTTACCTGTCACTTCGATCTTTTCAGCATTGATGACGATCACGCCGTCGCCGCTATCGATGTTTTGGGTGTAGGTAGGCTTGTGTTTACCACACAAAATCTTGGCTACCTCAGCGGCGAAACGGCCCAATGTTTTGCCGGTTGCGTCGAGGAGATACCAGTTTTGCTTATGGTCTTCTTTCTTTAGCATATAGGATGTTTGTTGCTTCGCTTTTTGCGCCATGTCTAACTGATCCGTTGGGGGTTGATTCTTCTTGTTTTTGCATTAATCATACGGAGTTTCCCGATTTTTGCAAAGAGTTTTCGTTATGATTTTATCGCTTTTCCAGCTATAGTTTAGCCGTACTGTTTTTATCTTCACTCAGCAAAAGCGAACCAGCATGGGACAATTAAAATCTTTTTTTGTACGCACCTATGGGTGCCAAATGAACGAAAATGACACCGAAGTCATGGTGGGTCAACTGGAACAGCGGGGTCTCGTTCAAGAAGAAGATGAAAGCAAAGCCGACCTTTTGATCTATAACACCTGCTCGATCCGCGACTTGGCCGAGCGCAAAGTAATGGGCAAGCTGGGTTTAATCGGCAAATCCCACCCAAAAGAAGCGGTGATTGGGGTCACCGGCTGTATGGCCAATGCCAAAAAAGATTCTCTCTTTCAGAAATTGCCCCATATCGACTTTGTCCTGGGGACTAACAATATCCATGAGCTCAACACAGTCTTAGACGAGGTGCTTTCCAGCGGAAAGCAGGTGTTTCGCACGGACGAACAGTTTACCCATGAGCTCGACTACCTCTCCGCTAAACGGAGCGACAAGGTCAAAGCCGGCGTCACCATCATCCGCGGCTGTGATAAATTTTGCACCTACTGTGTCGTCCCTTACACCAGAGGCCCCGAAGTTTCCCGCGCACCGGACAATATCTTAGAGGAGTGTCGCCAGCTCGCTTCTCAAGGAATTAAAGAGATCACCCTCCTCGGGCAAAACGTCAACAGCTATGGCAAAGATAAGCCAGAATGGAATTGCCTCTTTCATGATCTACTTTACCAACTCGACAAGATCGAGGGGATCGAACGGATCCGCTTTATGACCAGCCACCCAGTAGATATCACCAAAGAGCTGATGGAGGCGATCCGCGACCTGCCCAAAATGTGCGAATTTGTCCACTTCCCCCTGCAAGCGGGCTCTAGCCGTATCCTCAAGAAGATGCACCGAATCTACACCATCGAGCAATATCTGGAAAAAGTGCAAATGCTGCGGGAGATTGTCCCCAATGTGGCCCTGGGAACCGATATCATTGTGGGCTTTCCAACCGAGACGGAAGAAGAATTCCAGATGACCTACGACCGACTGAAAGAGATTGAGTACGATGTTGCTTACATCTTTTCGTATAGCCCCCGCAAAGGCACACCTGCCATGCGCTGGCAAGATGATGTGCCTGAAGAGGTGAAGCAGGACCGTCTTCAAAGATCGTTAGCCCTGCAAGAAGAAATTTACAGTCGCAAACGGCAAGCGATGATCGGTCAGACCGTAGAAGTGTTGGTGGAGTGCATCAATTTTAAAGATGCCACCCTCTTAAAAGGGCGCACCCGCGATTGGAAAAATGTCCTTTTTGCGGGCGACCCAACGCTCATTGGAACATTGCAGCGGGTCAAAATCCACAGCTGCAATAGCCAAACCTTGATTGGGGAAAGAGTGTGGTAAAATCGAGGAACGTTCCCGCTCTCGCGGAGTCTTTTAACGATCGGCGATCACACCGCAAGCTAGGCGACCACCCGCATTTCCAGTGGGTTGGGTGACATAATCATCTGGCAACGCATGCACGATCATCGCTCGGCCAATGATCGTATCCGGACCATTCAATTTAATGACCGTATCGACTCGATTATAGGTTGCAATCCCCATCTCATTGGCGACCAGGTTGCCTAAATCCCCTGCATGCCGGTCAACAGAGTCGGGTCCGCCATGCTTGGAATGACTCGGGTTAAAATGCCCCCCTGCCGACATCCCATCGGGTGAATTGCAATCCCCATATTCATGGATGTGGAAGCCGTGTTTACCAGGCGTTAAGCCGCTCACTTCCGCCGTAATGAGAATGCCCCCATCCACTTTTTTGAAATCGACACGCCCTTGCACAACACTTCCTTTGGTGGGGTTTAAGACCGCCACGGCGCGCGTAACTTCTATTGCGGGTTTAGTTTCGGCAATTTCATATTTAGCTTCGCGAGCTGCTTTCAAGGCATCAGCGGCACTAAGACCGCTGACTCCAAAAGCTGTCAACGCGATCATCAAGAGTGACTTTCGCATTGAGTACCTTATTGGTTGTAGCTGTTGTTGCTGCGCACATCTTGCGCATCTTTTTTCATTTTGTCGGCTTGATTTTCCATCCGATTCGCTTGATTTTCCATTTTTTGAGCGGCATCTTTGTCGCTGCGCTCAACACGGGTGTTTTCCACTTTGCAAGCTGCTAATGAAAGCACAGCTACCACGGCAAATAGAACTTGTTTCATAGGACCCTCCATTAAAAAAATGTTTAACAATAGCCGGATCCTAACAGCCTCTCCCTGTTATGACAAGTATTTTTTTAATCCTTTTTAATTTCTGGTTTAAATTGCTGTTTTAACGTCAACCCCATTGCTCCAGCAAGCCCTCCATAAGCGAGTGCCAAGATTCTTTTCTCAGGATAACTTGGATTAGGAAGACACTCTTCCGAAGGTTTATAACACACTTGACCCCCTGATGTTATAAATTGGGGCTCATATTGAGCATGCAAATACATACTATACCCTAGTGCAGACAACCATACGCAAGGGTGTGTCACCGTATTGGCAAGGGCAACAGCTGTTTTCAATGCACACAGCTTTGGTCTTTCTCTAACAGTTACAGCCATTTGAACGGCCCCTTTCCATAAATTTGCAATAATCCACACCTTTTCAGGCACCGCGACCGGCTGTGCACCTCGACGTAGGCTACTACTGCATGTTTCCATTTGTCCGTGTACGGCTCTTTGAACAACTCTTTCTGGAGCGCTCATTACAAAACCTCCTGATTTCAAGTTTTTTAAAAAGGATGGGAATTTATCAGAAAAACAGCTGCCTAACAAGATAAATCTCTAAATATTTTAATCTAAATTAGTTAAAAAAAATTTACATTAAAAAAATATAATAATAAGTTGATATTTTATTAATTAACTATTAAATTAAAAATTAGAGATTATTATGAATAAACCTACAAAAGCACCTACAGAGGGATTAAACTAAAGTCAAACTCTTTTCTTTTTGGGCCTATCGAATCCCCTTTCTTTAGGCCCTTTTTTATGTCGTAAAGGGACGCAAGGGACCGGCCCGAGGGACAAAGGGACACAAGAGACACAAGGGACGCAAGGGACGCAAGAGACGCAAGAGACGCAAGAGACACAAGGGACGCAAGGGACGCAAGAGACGCAAGGGACGCAAGGGACACAAGGGACGCAAGGGACACAAGGGACGCAAGGGACACAAGGGACTGAAAACTAAAGGGGCTAAAGGGACGGGCCGAGGGACATATGGGTATCTAGCAGTTCCTTTCAAATCTTTGATCCATAGCTGATGTCCCTTCGTCCCTGGGGGCAGTCCCTTCGTCCCTTGCGTCCCTTGTGTCTCTTGCGTCCCTTGTGTCCCTTTGTCCCTGCCCCCCTAGTCCCTTGCGTCCCTTGCGTCCCTTGTGTCCCTTCGTCCCTGCCCCTAGTCCCTTACCCCAGCTTTGCGGTAAAGGCAGCTTCATCGAGAACAGGTATCCCCATTGTACGCGCTTTTTCAAGCTTCGAACCAGGCTCAGCACCAGCAATCACGTAGTCCGTTTTCTTACTAACCGAGTCCACCACCTTCCCCCCCCTTTCTTTAATTAACGCAGCTGCAGCAGTGCGGGTGAAATTGCTCAAAGAACCGGTCAAGACAAAGTTTTTTCCATTGAAAGGGTGGTTGCCAAAGCTGACCACTTCGCGCGCTTCTGGGCGTACGCCCCTATTGAGTAAGCGCTGCACCTCTTCTTTGTTCTCTGGATCGGCAAAGTATTCGGTGATCGAGGTCGCGACCACTTCGCCAATCCCTTCAATGCTGAGTAGGTCTGCTTTACTCATTCCCATCAATGCTTCGATCGAGCCAGCACGTTTGGCTAAATCTTCGGCAGTGCCAGCACCCACGTGGCGCACTCCCAAAGCCATGATAAACTTTTCCAAAGGCACATGACGCGCTTTCTCCAGGCTGGTGAGCACATTTTGGATCGATTTAGCTTTGAATCCTTCCAACTGCGCCAACTGCAAAGCATCGAGTGTGAAAAAATCGGAGGGGCGCTCTACAAAGCCTTTGTGGAGCAATTGCTCCACCACTTTTTCTCCGAGGTGCTCAATATCCATCCCGTGCTTGCTCACGAAAAATTCAAGGCGACGCAACTTTTGCGCCGGGCAACCGCGGCTATTGGGGCAGCGCGTAGCCACATCGTTGCCTAACTTAACGACAGGAGTGCCGCAAACAGGGCAATGGGTCGGCATATGCCAGGGGCGGGAGTGGTTCCCCCGCTTGCTGTGATCCACTGAAACCACTTTGGGGATCACATCGCCTCCTTTTTCGACAATGGCGTAGTCCCCTTCGCGGATCCCTTTGCGCTCCACTTCGTCGGCATTGTGCAAAGTGGCTCTGGCAATGGTGCTCCCCGCCAAGAAAACTGGCTCTAGCTCTGCTACAGGAGTTAAAACGCCTGAACGACCTACCTGTACTGTGATGCTTAAAATCTTGGTGATCGCTTGTTCGGCGGCAAATTTGTAGGCAACAGCCCAGCGGGGATTTTTGTCGGTATTGCCTAAACGGGCTTGTTCTTTGAGGTCATCAAGTTTAATCACTACCCCGTCAATATCGTAAGGAAGTGTTTTGCGCAAGGCCAAGACAGCGTCAGTCGCTTTCCAAATATCTTCTAACGAGTGGGCCAAGGAAACATATGACAACGTGGGCAAGCCCAGCTTGTGCAGATAAGTATGGGAGGCAAATTGACTTTTGACGCTTTTATCCGAGGTTTCAGCAACTGAGTAGAAAACGACCTTCAAGCCCCGCTGCGCGGAAATTTTGGGGTCCAACAATTTCAAAGATCCAGCTGCGGCATTGCGCGGATTGGCCCAGCCCACTTCCTGGTTTTCATTGAGTCGTTCAAACGCTTTGTGGGGCATAAATACTTCGCCACGAACCTCGAGACTGTCAGGTACATCGCCGTAGAGGCGTAAGGGCAAATTGGAGATCGTGCGCATATTGGAAGTGATATCATCCCCTTTGCGCCCATCACCCCGCGTAATCCCTTGGACAAACACCCCTTTCTCGTAATGGGCTGTGATCGCCACCCCATCCATTTTGAGTTCGCAACAAAAGGCCACATCGGTGCGTTCAGCAAGTTTATGAATGCGTTTAATGAAATCGGCAATCTCTTCTTTGGAGTAGGTGTTGGCCAAAGAGAGCATCGGAACGCGATGGGGGACAGTTTGGAAACTGGTCGCAGCTTCCCCGACACGCTGGGTGGGAGAGGTCGAGGTCACCCATTCAGGATGATCTTTTTCAATTTTCTCTAATTTTTTGAGTAAAAAATCAAATTCTTGATCGGATATAATGGGCTTACCAGAGTAGTAGAGGCGGTTATGTTCCCAGATCTCTTTGCATAGTTTCTCGTATTCAGTCTTTGTCATAAATTTTCAACCACAGAGCCCACAGAGAAGAAGAGAGGGCTAAATTTCAAATATCATTGTAGCCAGGGGGGCTAGCTGGATTTTGACCCCCACGGCGCGCCCTTCCCCATCGTGAATGATCTGAGGAGTTGGGTTGGTTTTTCCCGAGCCTCCATAGCGGAGGTCGTCGCTGTTAAAAATCTCTTTAACCGTTTCCACGCCGTGGCAGTAAAGATTATACTCGGAGTGGTAGTTCGGTGTAAAGTTACAGACGCATAAAACGCGGTCCCAACCCCCTTTGCGGATAAAGCTGATCACACTGTTGTAGGTGTCGCTAAAGTCAACCCATTCAAAACCGGTCGGCACAAAATCGCGTTCCCATAGGCACCCTTTGTTTAAGTAGAGGTGGTTGATCTCTTTCACCATCTCAAAAACCCCTCTATGGGTAGGGTATTGGAGCAAAAATTCCTCCAACTGCGCCTTGCAATACCACTCGTTCCATTGAGCAATCTCCCCTCCCATAAAAAGGAGCTTTTTGCCGGGATGGCACATCATGAAGCTTAACAAAAGACGTACATTGGCGAATTTTTGCCATAGATCCCCAGGCATCTTGGAGATGAGACTCCCCTTTCCATGCACCACTTCGTCGTGGGAGAGAACCAAAATAAACTTTTCGGAAAAGGCGTAAAGCAGTCCAAAGGTCAATTCATTTTGATGGTGATGGCGGAAAAACATGTCGCGGGAGATGTAGCGCAACGTATCGTTCATCCATCCCATATTCCACTTTAGATCAAAGCCTAAACCTCCTTGCTCTACGGGCGTGGTCATCCCAGCAAAACAGGTGGATTCTTCGGCGATCATCATGATCCCAGGCGTGCGTTGATGGGCAATCGAGTTGAGGTGTTTGAGGAACTCAATCGCCTCCAGGTTTTCCTTGGAGCCATACTTATTGGGGATCCATTCCCCATTTTCACGTCCGTAGTCCAAATAAAGCATCGAGGCTACCGCGTCGACGCGCAAGCCATCCACATGCATCACTTCCAGCCAATACAAGGCATTGGCAATCAAAAAGTTGCTTACTTCTTTGCGCCCAAAATTGAAAATGTAAGTGTTCCAATGGGGATGGAACCCTTGGCGCGGATCTTCATGCTCATAGAGCGCCGTGCCATCAAAACGTCCCAAAGAAAAATCATCGACCGGAAAATGGCCCGGGACCCAGTCCAAAATAATGCCAATACCCACCTCGTGAAAGTGGTTGACAAACCATTGAAAATCTTCTGGGGTTCCAAAGCGGCTTGTGGGGGCATACATTCCCGAAACTTGATAGCCCCACGATTCATCCAAAGGATGTTCTTGGATCGGCATCAGCTCGACGTGAGTATACCCCATATCCTTGCAATACTGCGCCAATTCAATGGCCAACTCCCGGTAGTTTTTAAAGCTAGGGCCATTTTTGCGCCACGAACCCAAATGCACTTCGTAGACATTCAAAGGATGGGGTTGGCCCATCCCTTCCGATCTCCCGGCCATCCAGGCATGGTCGCCCCACTGAAAGCGCTTAATATCGTAAACAACCGAAGCATTCGAGGGACGCACTTCACTCAAATAGGCGTACGGATCGGCCTTTAACAGCAGCTTCCCATCGGGCGTCTTAATCTCAAACTTGTAGCGCATTCCCTCTTTGAGACCCGGCACAAACAGCTCCCAAATGCCGCTCTGCCCCATGCTGCGCATCGGATTGACCCGCCCATCCCAGTAGTTAAAATCGCCTACGACAGAAACCCGTTTCGCCCCCGGCGCCCATACGGCAAAGCGCACTCCTTCAATCCCCTGATGGCTAATCAAATGGGCTCCCAGCAGATTATAGAGCTGGTAGTGCACGCCTTGATTGAACAAATATTGATCCACATCCCCTATGGTAGGCGTGCACGCATAAGGGTCGTGGGCTAAAAGCCCATTTTGATGGTAAACCTTGTAGTCTTGAACAGTCGTAGGCGCTGGAACGGCAAATTCAAAAAGCCCAGCCTCATCCAACCGGCGCGCCTGTTCCACCTTGCCAAATACTTCTAGGTGCACCTGAGTCGCTCCTGGACGCCACAGCCGGATCACTTTCTGACCTTCAAAAAAATCGTGCAATCCCATAACAGAATGGGGATCGTAGTGTTCGCCGTTAAAAATTAGCAGCAAATTTTGGGAAAATGAGGGAGAATAAGAAGTTACGCTGTTCATTTCCTCTATATAGCGCAGGCACCAAAAATCCGCAAGTTTTGTTGTCTGCAAATTTTGTTGACAATAAATAACAACGTTAATAAATTATTTATTAATTTAGGAGATTATTATGCCCACGACAGTTATAGATTTAATTACTAATAATTGTTATGCTTCATTTTATAAAGATAATTATAAACCTGACCATAGGGAACTTTCTAATGGAGAATTTCATTTAGGTTATGTAATTTCGGCAGTTACCGCAGTGATAGATAACGGAATTTTTTTCTATGCCCTTTATCGCAATCCCAAAGGTCTAGTCCCAAAATTAGATCGTTCTTCAATCATGTGGCTTGTGATCCCCGAGGTACTTGTTTTTGCTTTCAGACATGGGTATCATCATCAGCCCTTGATTCCAACAGCCAAAAAGGTAGCCGACTATTTCACTATTACGGCAGCTCTAAGAGTCCCTAGCAAAAGAGTAATAGATGCTGCTAAAAGCTTGGCAATTCAGTTGATCCTTGGAGGTTTAATTGGCCGTTATGCATACAAAAAAACCTTGGATAAAACACTTCAATTTAGCGCTAAATATTTCCTTTATGGAGTTGTTTCGGACATTATTCTTACGCCTATCGCCATCTTTGCGATGAAACGTTTTAATGGCACAGGTACACCCCCTGCATCAGTAAACGGTCCAGATTCAGATAGTGACTAACTGCTCAGATTATTCCGAAATTGATCGAGGCGCCATTCGCCGGGGGAAAGTTGCAAGACGCTTCCGGTGGAATGGCGTTCTTGTTTATTGATGCGGAAGCTTTTGTGGTGTTTCGAGGTTAGGTTGAATGAGACACTTTCTGAGCTGCGAATGACACATCGGCGCACCTCTTTTTTGCTCCATTCCAAATCGAGAAGCCCAATTCCTGGCAGTTTTACTCCTATCATCCGTCCAGAATGAAACTGAGGTGGTAGTGCAGGCAACAAGGAAACATGGTGGTCTTCTTGTTGCACAAAGAGGGAACGGATGAGTTCCGACCCTTTCACTAGAAGCCAGAGAGGCGAAGCGCTCTTGTTAGAGGCTGGCCGCACACCCAAGCCTTGGTGCTCTTCATCATTTAAACGGGGGGCAAAAAGCCCTTCGAAGCCAGCTCGGTAGAGCGCCTCAAAAGGTTCGATAATGGTTTCAGGATGACCGCTGACGATGGCTTTGGCACAAGGTTCTAATAATTGTAATGACCCTTCGAAAGGCCTAGCTTCAAGCGGAGGGACCATTTGCCCGAGTTGAAACCAGATGGGAAAAAGCTCTTTAAAATCGAGACGGCGTTGCATCTGCTCTAGATCTTGCGCTTTGTGGGAGCCTAATGAAAGGCGTTCTAGACCTTCAGTGCGCTGCCCTAAATCCTCAAATTTAAAATAACCCTCTTTGGAATGCCCCCAGACTACGACTTCTCCACGTTCCACATCTTGCTGTACGGTAAAGTCCTTCACCGGGCCGGTGCGACTAAAGTCGAGCTCTTTAATCCGTTGTGGAAAAGCTCCGGAGAGGTCATCATAAACAATGCGGGTGGGAAATAGTTGCATGCGGATGGTCGTACCGGGCAGCCAAACGAAAGTACCGGGGAGATGGGAAAAGGGGCGCAAGCGCTGCCCAATGGTTATGCGCATTGTACTTGCCTTGCCAAAGGTCGCGAAATAAGCCCTTCGGCACTATTTTCAAGCGTTTCCACTTCAATGAGCTGATTTGCGGCATACTCCCTTCTTGGAATCAAAATGGGGAGAAAACCGCCCGAATGGCCGCTGATCCAATCGGGTTTATGGGGATCGATCTGTTCAGTCAAGACCCATTGACGTGTCCCTAAGAAGGCATTGCGTAACTGAAAAGCCGTTTGTTCGGCCACGCGCAAGACCTCCCCTTTCCTTTCACGCATCAGGTCAGCAGGGACTTGATTGGGATAGAGCGCCGCACGGGTACGAGGGCGAGGGCTGTAGGGAAACATGTGCACCTTGGCAAATTGTACTTCTTCCATCACAGCAAGGGTTTCTTTAAAATCGAAATCGGTCTCGCCAGGAAAACCCACAATGACATCGGTCGTGAAAGTAAAGTGGGGTTCTGCTTTTTTTAGCTTCTCCACCGTCTCCATAAAGATCTGACGGGTGTATTTGCGGTTCATCCGCTTTAAGACAGCATTCGAACCCGATTGGAGCACGAGATGGAACGAAGGGCATGTATTTTGTCCACCTAGCACTGCATCCATTAGATCGTCATCCACCTCATCGGGGTCGATCGAAGAGATCCGCAGCCGCTTCAATCCAGGGATTTTGTCCACCACCCGCACGAGATCCGCTAACCGATCGGGGTTTTCTTCCTTATTGCCATCAAAATCGCCAATGTTGATCCCGGTGAGCACCACTTCTTGGAACCCTTGGGCAATGAGTCCTTCCACTTCCCGAACGATATCACTGATGCTGCGTGAACGGCTTCTGCCCCGCACATAAGGGATGATGCAGTAGGTGCAAAAGGAGTTGCACCCGTCTTGCACTTTCACGAAAGCGCGCGTGTGGGCATCAAAGTGACGGATGGCAAATTCGGGAACTTCTAGATCAGGGAAAAGGTGTTGGAGCAGCTGTTCTTTATCTTTGTTGGCCACTACATGGGTTACGCCGCCGATCGCCTTCAGCTCTTCTGGCTGCCGCTCCGCAGAACATCCTGTCACGACCAGCTTGGCCCCGGGATTGCGCTTGGCCAGCTGCTTAATCTCTTGCTTGCTCCCCTTATCGGCTGCTTCGGTTACAGTACAGGTATTGACGATGCATAGGTCTGCTGCTTCATCCCCATCTGCTCGGCTGTAGCCCAGCTGAGTCAGTTGGTCATGATAGGCTTGCGATTCGTACTGGTTGGTTCGGCATCCCAGGGTGACTATCTTAAATTTTTTGGATTTTTCTTCCATGGAGATCAAGTATAGCAGGAAAACTAATTAAAAGTACATGTCTGTAGCTCCGTTCTCGTTCAAGCCATTTTTTAACGCAGAGCCGCAGAGTGCAAAGACACAAAGGAAAAAACCCTTAAGTTCTCTCACTGCGTCTCTGCGTTGACTTTTTATTGGTTAACTCTATTTCCCAGGGAATGCTTCCATCAGAGCCTCTAGCAACTGCAGCAGCAGGTTTTGGTGCGCTTCCACTCCAACAATGCTGCGATGCAAGGGATCGGTTGTGGCCTGAACACTGACTTTAAACCTGTCCAGAAATTTAGAAGCGGTGTATTTGACAACTCCCAGAGCCATTTTCGAAACTCCTTTGCCGCCACTCAATTTTTGATTTGCTAATTTGCGCAGTTCTTCGGGCATTCTTTCTGCTTCTCGTTTAAAAAGCCCTAAAGCTTGCTGGTTTTCCTCATCAGCTATTTGGCGAGCTCTGGCCCATTCTTCCGGTCGCACAGGCATAACCAGGGGAGGAGCGTTAGGATCGGGAGCAACCAATGCCTTTTCCACAAGGGTTTGGATTGACCAATCTGTTAAAATATTGCGTAAAGCTGCTTCAATTTGGGGAACAAGAAGGTTGCGCACATAGGGCTTTCTCATAAACCATTCGGTCCAAGTTCCAGGCAATGTTTTTCCTAATGCGCCCAACAAGTTATCGATAGATTTGCTAGCACCTGGATATCCAGAAGAGTATTGATTGGCTGCTTCCGCAGCAGCAGGCGCTTGCTTAGGTGCAGGGGCGGCTGGTTTTGACATATCCTCTATAGCTGCATTCAGTTTTTGGGCAATCATTGCCAACAGCTTATCAACTGTTTCTCGAGAGCCAAGAGCCTCCAAAGCTTCATGAAGACCAGCGGCGAAAAGCTCATCTTGGTTCAAAAGATCCCAAATCATCTTTTGGTACTGAGATGAAACGGCCAAATCTTCTGCTTTTCGTTTTCCAGCCATCCGTAAAATCCACTTGGCTAGACGGCTATAGACCCCTTTTTCCACATCCCTACGCAATTCATTTTTAATTTCATTATTGGCTTTCCTTAAGGCTTTGATTTCATTTTGGATAGTATGCAAGCGCGCTTTTCTATGTTCTCCCTGAACCGCAGCAATTCTTGCGGTAAGAGCCTCATCATGCGGTGTGCCCGCTTCACGGAAAAGGTTTGCGATCCGCGAATTATTTTGTTCAATTAGGGTTAAAGTTTGAACGGAAGGGTAATCGCGGTGGGCTGCCTTTAACACTTCCAATTCTTTGGCAATGCGGGAAGGTTTGGCGTCGTAAATATACCCCCCTTCAGCCGCATTGGTGAGCGCCGTCAGGTGTGTCGTTAAAATATTGATAGCATTTAATATAAATTCCCCTAAGGGGGTTTGATTTTCAACTCCCTCCAAATTTTTGAAGAAATGATTGACCACATCAAAAAGGGCGTATTGGAGTTCTTTTCGCAAGGCAGGGAATAAGAATTCCGATTTAAGTGGAACACCCTTCCCTAAAATCCGTTCCGCTAACACCTCTCCCTCTTTTTCCCGAATTTCAGCGGTAGCAAATTGTCCGGGGACAAATGTTTGAGAAGGAATTTGTACTTGACCTGCTGGACGCAGAGCAGCTCTAGCTTTAGCTGCAATTTCTTCTGAATGAGCAATAAGGTAATTATCGGCTGCCAGTACGATCATCCCAGCAATCGATTTTAATGCTAATACCACACCAGAATGCTCTCCTTGTAGCAACAATCCTTTTCCGAAACGGGCATCGAGCTCGGCTTCATGCCGTTTTCCTTCTACTCCAAAATGCAAATGATCGACATAAAGATGCAGGAGTTGGTCTGGAATAACGCCGTTTACTATAGCCTCATAAGTTGCATCTTGCGCTACCGTCCCAAGAGGCAAATCTCTACCTGAACGAATTCCAATGTCTGCCAAAAGGGCGACAGCTAATGGCTTAAATGCGCTTAATAAAAGTTTATATTCGCGGACACGTGCTAAACGTTCCCTTGGCCTGCCTAACAAGCCGAAATGATCCGTATTGGGAGCCCCGTTGAGTTTAATCAACAGTTCAGCAATTTGACTCCGGAGTTGATCTACATTGTCTTCCGGACCGGGATTTAAAAGCTTATTACGCAAAAGACCTAATTGTGCCTCTGTAGCAATGATTTCTCGATTGTTGTACATGTATTTTTTAATATTCGTGTACATTTTCTTGTCGATGTTGGCTTCAGCAAAACGGACACGCAATTGCAAGAGAGCAGCTGTTGTAGCATCCTTTGTCGATTTTCCCCGATAACTGGTGGCCAGTTTTTTCAAGATATCAGGTAGTAATTTATTCAAAACCGTTTCCAACAAAGCATCGGGGATTTCAGACATAACTTCTTGAATTCCTTCGCCGAATTCTACTTCTTGAGTGGGGGTGAGTCGATTTGATGCGACCGCTTCGTTGATTGAATGAGCGATAATGGAAGCGTTTTCACGAAGAGCAGGTTTCAAAAGAGAGATCACTTTGGAACTGATATCAAGACCCATTTGTTCCAATTCACTGACTCCTGAATAATCCAAGAGGCGGATATAATCCTCGGCACTTAAGAACGATTTGAACGCCAGCCCTTGCGCAAAGTCGAATAATAGATCTGGCAAAATTGTTTGTTCGAGAGACTCTACTAAGGAGTCTTTGACAATTTTTGGAAGGGGTAGAAACCCAACTTCTTTCATGCGCATCGCACGAATTAAACGAGCTGCAGCTGGCTTAAATAGCTCTAAAAGTTCCTCTTTAGCCAGTTCTTTCGCTTTGCGCTGTTCCTCAGTTGTCGCAGGCATTTCTTTCCAGTTGAGCAATTTTTGCTCTAACAGCGCGGGATTTTTTATCTCTTTCTTTAGGATCAAAACTAAATGCTTAAGCGCAGCCGGCCACAAGCGGATCGGCGCATTGCCCGGAGGGTTTCCGGGATAAGAGGCTGCCAGAGCCCCCAAACAAGCGGTTAAACGATGAGCTCCAAATTGCCCTAAGAGCTCCCTGAAAAATTGATACCGCTCTAATTTAATCAAAGTGTTAAAAACTGTTAAAAGATAGTCCTGGTGGATTTGATGACTTTTTCCAACCCCTTCATTGAGTTGTTTGGCCCAAACTCTTCCTAAACGCGCTGCTTCTTTCTCTGGATTGGGGGTGAGATTTTCATTTTCCCCTATTTCTCCGGCAGCGACTAATTCTTTCTGCTCCTCTTCAAAGGTCTTAAACAGTCCATCGATCGTGGGGGTGATCTTGCCGGTAAAGAAAGCTTGTAAGATCCGTTCCGCACTCGCATAGTCTTCCATTTCTCGCTGAAATTTTACTTCAATGTTGGCACCCGTATGGTAATCTAACAGTGCCTGTGCAATCAGCAATTTCAAAATACCGGAAATTTTTTCCCCCCAAATAGGAACGATCTCGTTTACAATTTCATCTGGAATCCCCAAGTTGGCAACATGGGTGTTTGCCAGATATTGTAAAAGGTGCGCCAGCTTTTGCGCTTTGGTTTTTTCAACTTCAGCCTGAGGTGTAGGAATAGCTTCCTTGTATTCCACAACGGCTTGTTTGTATGAATCCGGCAGCGGAATTTGGCTAGGAAACGCAAGGTGCAAGGCTAACTCGATCTCTTCTGGCGTCATCTCTTTCAAATGTTCGGTAAATATAGGACGCCAGGCCGCTTCTTGCATTGGAATATCGATCAACCGCGAAATGATGTAGGCCAGAGCATCCACGTGCCCTGGTTGACCAATGGGGGGATTATCGCGCAATAAAACATCAAACACGCGCAGCATGATAGGGTAGAGATGGCTGAGCATTTTGTCTTTTAATTCGAGAAAATGAACGCTTTGGGCACTCCCCAGCGTGGGAGCGGCTGCGAATATTTTTTTTTGGGCGGCTGCGAGTAATTTTTTTCGTTCATCTACTTCTGCCGAATCTTCATCTAACTGTGGAACCGCGTCGTAAAACTTTTGTTCCCATTCAGGAATGTTTTGCTTTGAGGGGGACCCTTTCTTCGGCTGATTTAGACCGACCAACATAGAAGCAACAAAGACTTTGACTTTATCGTTGACCGCCTGCGCAAAAATGATCACTTCAGGGCCATGCTGGTCTCGAATTTTGGCTTCTAATTCTTTCCCTTTTTTCTGGGTGGTCACAATCCCGCTGATATAAGGTGTCATTCTCGTTTGTAAAACACCTGGTAAAACTCTTGTAATGATAGCCCAAACTGACCCATTTAGGCTTCCAAAGCCTAAATCATCTTTTCCATTGGGAAAACCAAAATCCAACAGAAATTGGGCAAAATTTGCGAATAACTTTTTCTTTTCCGCTTTCTTATCAAGATGCTTCGATTCCTCAATCATTCCATAGGAAGCAACAATATTAGAAATGGCTTTGTCTTGAGACTTCAAACTCACAAAGTTAATCAAGGCGGCAATAGTATTTTCTTTGGGAAACGGTTCGCTAAACTCTTTTTCGTAGCCCTCCACAATATGTCCCAGCATATTCAGGATAATAAGCTCCGCCCTTTCGGGATTTACGACATGGTTAATGTTAAGGGGAATATAGCTAGATATCGCTGATGCGTAAGGGATCAGGGAAACAGCATTAGTTCCTCCAAGATCGTTCACCTGAGATTTAATCAACGCAAGCAAATCAGGATCTATTTTTTCGGCGAGCTAGCGCCTGATCTCGTCCATTTCCGCAACGGAGTGTTTGACATGTTTCCAAGCGACAAAGGGTTTTGGAGCGGGTTTCGGTTCTTCATTCTGTGCAGCTCCTACAGCGACAGGTAGTTGCGTTACTTTGCCATTACCCACAACAATTGGTGTGCCAGCGCGCGTCGATCTTTCGATCGGTTCTGTTTCCTCAACCCTAGGGGGTGGCGTTCCTGCAGGAAGTCCTTCACCACTTCTCCGTCTGTGACCTTCTTGCGGTATCATAAATAGTCCCCT
>Ga0153954_1000646_pt1 | contig 25291 bp, 20 predicted proteins | sample TSFL038MetaG_FD_102277 | JGI IMG/M metagenome (GOLD analysis project Ga0153954, IMG submission 102277) | Attine ant fungus gardens microbial communities from Florida, USA - TSFL038 MetaG | ecosystem: Host-associated > Fungi > Mycelium > Unclassified | place: USA: Florida, Wekiwa Springs State... | reverse complement strand
GGGGTCAGCGGGGGTCGGGACATGGGAAGCCTCCGTGAACAGATGACGACGAAATCCGGGACAATCCATCAGAAGACTCTTTTGTACGGAATTTCCCACCCACAATCCAGACGCCTACCCATGGTACCGGATCCGGCTAACAATCGGCTTGATGCTGAGTGGAGAATCCCTTAGAATCATGCCGTTTTGCGATTCATTCAGTTACCTTGGTGCAAGAACGATAGGCCGATCGATCAAAACGTTAACCGAAATGCTCGATTGATACTGATGCGATTATGGAATGCCGTTTGTCCCTTGTTTAAAGGGTTTTTGAGACAAATAAACGCATCGACAGACAGTAGCGAGTCAGGATGACACAGTAACACCATAGACGATAATTCTTCAGATCGCCTAACAATGGCCCGCCGGTTCCTGGAACCCACCAACTCCACTCACCGGCAGTACGAAGCCCTCCGTGCCTTCTTCGTCGACGGTGTTCCCTCCGCTGAAGCCGCCGCTCGTTTCGGTTACACGCCCGGAAGCTTTCGCGTCCTCGTTCACCAGTTTCGCAGACAGCCCAAACGCGACTTCTTCACCCCGCCCGCATCCGAGGCACGGCCGCCCAGCAAGCAGAAGCGCTTGCACGATCAGGTCGTCGCTCTCCGGAAGCAGAACCTCTCCGTCCACGACATCAGCCGCGCCCTGGCGAGCGACAACGTCTCGCTCAGCCCAGCGGCCGTCGCCGCGATCTTGAAGAAGGAGGGCTTTGCCAAGCTCCCGCGGCGCCGCGACGACGAGCGGCCCGACGATCCTCGCCCCATGGTGGCCGAAGCCGCCGATGTCCGCGAACTTGACCTGGCCCCGCGCGACTTCCGGACCAAGTTCGGCGGCCTGTTCCTCTTCCTCCCCTGGCTCACTTCCGTCGGCCTGGACAAGCTCCTGGCGCTCGCCGGATTCCCTGGGTCCAAGATGGTCCCCGCCGCCTCTGCGGTGCGGTCGCTCCTGGCACTGAAGCTCTTCGGCAACGCACGCCACAGCCACGTCATGAGTTCCGTGCTCGACGAGGGTTTGGCGCTGTTCGCCGGCTTGAATGTCGTCCCGAAGCGGTCGTTCCTGACGGAATACAGCGGCCGAATCGAACCCGCCTGCTATCCGATCCTGATGCGCGACTGGTTCGACACGGTCGGCCGCCTGGGCCTGAAATGGGGGACGTCGTTCGACCTCGACTTCCACACGACCCCCTTCCACGGCAACGATGCGTTGGTCGAGAAGCACTACGTCTCGAAGCGAAGCCGGCGACAGAAAGGGATGCTGGCGTTCCTGGCCCAAGAGGCCGACACCCGCGTCTTCTGCTACGCCAACGGCGAGCTGCGCAAGAACGAACAGAACGATGAGATCCTCCGCTTCGTCGAGTTCTGGAAGCAACGGACCGGGCATCTGCCCGAGGAACTGATCTTCGACTCCAAGCTGACGACCTACGCCAACCTCAACAATCTGAACCGGATGGGAATCCAGTTCATCACGCTCCGGCGCCGAACCAAGAAACTCCTGGACGCGACGGCGCAAACACCGGCGTCGGCTTGGCGGCGGATCGAGTTGGAGAGTCCCTCCCGCGCCTACAAGACCCCTCGCGTCCTAGACCGGCAAATCACCCTGAACGACTGCGACGGCCCGCTTCGACAGTTGACCGTCGCCGATCTGGGGCACGAGGAGCCGACGCTGCTCTTGACCAACCAACTGACGCGATCGGCGGCCCACCTCATCGGTCGCTATGCCCAGCGGATGCTCATCGAGAACAACATTGAGGACGGGATCGATTTCTTCCACATGGACGCGCTCTCCTCGGCGGTGGCCATGAAGATCAACTGTGACCTGCAACTGACGCTGATGGCAAGCAGCCTCTATCGCCTGCTGGGCCTTCGCATCGGGAAAGGTTACGAGGTTGCCAAGTCCCGCCATCTGTTCCGCGACTTCATCGACGCCTCGGCAGAGATCGCGATCACGGAGCGGGAAATCGTCGTGCGGTTTCAGAAGCGCGCCCACAACCCATTGCTGATCGCGGCCGGGTTCGATAAGACCGATGCTGTGGTCCCATGGCTGGGTCGCAAGCGGTTGCAGTTGGTTTTCGGGTAGACTCGGTCGGCCACTTCGACCGAGTGTGGTGTCAAGCCGGAAACTAACATCGATCAGTCTACATCCTTGTGACTGTATCGGCTAATTTGTTAGCCGGATTCGATATCATTGAAATCCAGGCTAGAAGGCGCTCGAAGTCGGACGCTCGCAAGGTTTCAGACGATGCCCGTTGTTGGCCCATTTCGAACCTTTGATCTCAAGGCGCCGACGCGTAGACACCTTCTCCTGATCAGCTTGATCCAGTCATCCAACTGGTTTAAGCTGAGATGGTGGGCGCTTGCCTTGATGGTGGGCGCTTGCCTTGAATGTCATGCCAACGGAGGCGTGCTCTGACCATGTTTGCTGATCACGACGCCTACATCGCTGAGGCTCCTAAAGACCTCCGTCCTCTGCTGGTTCGATTGCGCGCTCAACTCGCGGGCGCGCTGCCTGACGCCGAAGAAGTCATCGCCTATAAAATGCCGGGGTTCAGGATCGGACAATCCATCATCGCGGGCTATGCAGCGTTCAGCAAGCAGTGCGGCCTCTATCTATCTCCTTCCGCCATCAAGTCGCATGCCGACGACATTGCCGCGGCCGGACTCAAGTCCACCAAGACTGGCGTCACCTTCTCTCCGAGCCAGCCAATCCCTGACGCGCTCGTCAGGAAACTCGCTCTGGCTTCCAGAAGGGATCAAAATCTCTGAGCGGGTCGGTTCGGCAAGGTTCGCTTTGTCGATGCTTGACGCGACGGTTCAGGACGGGGCGCCCCTCAACCCATTCGCGTCCTCGCCAAACGTCCGCTTCCCGCGAGAACCGATGCTGTGGTCCCATGGCTGGGTCGCAAGCGGTTGCAGTTGGTTTTCGGGTAGACTCGGTCGGCCACTTCGACCGAGCGTGGTGTCAAGCCGGAAACAAACATCGATCGGTCTACATCCTTGTGACTGTATCGGCTAATTTGTTAGCCGGATCCGGTATCATGGGAATCCAGGCTAACGCAGGGATCGCGCCGTCGAACGGCCCCATGGAATCGCGAGTTCCTCCTCGACCTGTCTTCGGGGTTCGTTGATCGAATTTCCGATCAATCGGACAGGTTATTTTGGCGATGATCCTTATTGTGGAGCATCCGGCAAGTCCCCTTCCGTAGAGCGGGGACCGCCCAACATCGATGTCTTGTCGTAGGGCAGGCCTTGGCCTGCCTGGGCTGTTCGTGAGAGCCTCGGTAGGCCAAAGCCTGCCCTACAAAAAACTTGCCGCATGCTCCATTTAGTCGATTTTGACGGTTCGCAGGCGTAAAGCATTGATGATAACAGAGACCGAGCTGAACGTCATGGCCGCGCTCGCGAGCATGGGGCTCAGGAGGAGCCCCAGGGCGGGGTAAAGTACCCCCGCGGCAACCGGCACTCCCAGGGTGTTGTAGAGGAAGGCGAACAGGAGGTTTTGGCGGATGTTGCGCATCGTCGCCTGGCTCAACCCTCGGGCTCGGGCGAGGCCTGCGAGATCCCCTTTCACGAGCGTCACGCCGGCGCTTTCCATGGCCACGTCGGTACCCGTTCCCATGGCGATGCCGACCTGGGCTTGGGCCAAGGCCGGGGCGTCGTTGATGCCGTCGCCGGCCATGGCGACCACGCGCCCTTCCGATTGCAACTGCTTGATCGCGTTCCCCTTCTGGTCGGGAAGCACCTCGGCGCGGATGTCGTCGATCCCTATGGAGCGTGCGACCGCTTCGGCCGTGCTTCGGCTGTCCCCCGTGAGCATCACCACGCGGAGTCCTTCGGCCTGGAGTCGCTTGATGGCGTCGGGGGCGGACTTCTTGATCGGATCCGCGATCCCGAGCAGTCCCGCCGCGCGACCATCCAGGGCCACGAAGACGACCGTCTCCCCGTCGCGGCGAAGTTCTTCGGCCTGTGTACTCAATGGTCCCGCATCGACTCCCATCGCGTCGAGCAGGGCGCGGTTGCCGATTGCGACCGACCGGCCCGAAACCCGTCCGCTGACCCCTTTGCCGGTGGTCGCGCGAAAGTCGTCGGTCCCGTCGAGGCTCAGGCCTCGGGCTCGGGCCTCAGCCGTGACCGCCGAGGCCAAGGGGTGCTCGCTCCCCTGCTCCAGGCTCGCAGCCAGCCGGAGGACCTCCGACTCCTCTTCGCCCGGAGCCGCCACGACCGCGACGAGCTTGGGTTTCCCCTCGGTGATCGTCCCCGTCTTGTCAACCACGAGGGTGTCGACCCGTTCGAGGAGCTCGAGCGCCTCGGCGTTCTTGATCAGGATCCCGGAGGAGGCCCCCCGCCCTGTCCCCACGACGATCGACATCGGCGTGGCCAGTCCTAGAGCGCAGGGGCAGGCGATGATCAGCACGGAGATGGCGTTCACCAAGGCGTAAGCCAGCCTTGGTTCCGGGCCGAAAAGGGACCAGGCCAGGAACGTGACAACCGCGACGGCGATAACCGCCGGGACGAAATAAGCCGAGACCGTATCGGCCAGGCGCTGGATCGGAGCCCGCGTCCTTTGGGCCTCGCCGACCATCCGCACGATCTGCGCGAGCAAGGTCTCAGCGCCGACGCGCTCGGCCCGCATCACGACGCTGCCGTTGCCGTTGACCGTCCCACCGATGAGACGCGCCCCCTGCTCTTTCTCGACCGGGATCGGCTCTCCCGTGACCATCGACTCATCCACGGCCGATGTCCCTTCGAGAACAACCCCATCGACCGGGACCTTCTCGCCCGGCCGAACGCGCAGCCGGTCACCGACGTGGATCTCGTCGAGCGGGACATCCTCCTCATGCCCGTTGTCCCCCAGCCGCCGAGCCGTCTTGGGGGCCAGCCCCAAAAGCGACTTGATCGCGCTGCTGGTCTGCCCCCGAGCGCGGAGCTCGAGGACTTGACCCAAGAGGACGAGAGTCGTGATCACCGCCGAAGCCTCGAAGTAGACCGGCACCCCGCCGTCGTGGCGTCGGAGCGACGCCGGGAAGAGCCCGGGCATCAAAACGGCGGCCAAGCTTTCGAGATACGCCGCCCCCGTGCCGAGCGCGATGAGCGTGAACATGTTCAAATGACGGCTCACCAGCGATTGCCAGCCGCGGACGAAGAACGGGAACCCTCCCCAAAGCACGACGGGAGTCGCTAGCAGGAGCTGGACCACGACCAAGCTCTTCCCCGAGACGAGCCTGGAGAGCGGCTCTCCGGGGATCATCTCCGACATCGTCATCAGCAAGAGCGGCGCGGTGAGGATCAACGAAACCCAGAACCGCCGGCTCATATCGATGAGTTCGAGGTTTGGCTCGTCTTCGCCGGTGGCCACCATCGGCTCGAGCGCCATGCCGCAGATGGGGCATGAACCCGGTCCGTCGCGGACGATTTCCGGGTGCATCGGGCAGGTATATTGCGAAGCCCCCGGGACTTCGTGAGGGGCCGTCATGCCGTGCGGAGTACCGTCCAGGAACTGGGTCGGATTCGCGTCGAAGCGCCGCTTGCACGAGGTCGAGCAGAAGTAATAGGTCTTCCCCGCGTGTTCGCTCCGCCCGGCCGCGCTTGCCGGGTCGACCTCCATGCCGCAGACCGGGTCGATCTCCTTCGGACCTCCGGCGCTGGGGGCGTGTTTCAACTCAGGCGTGAGGACGACCAAACCGGGAAGCGTTGACGTTGAATGATGCCCTGCCCCGGTCATCCCCTCGGGATAGCCCGCCTCCGCCATCGCTTCCGCGAGCCGCCCGCGCTCAGTCTGCCCGTCATGAGTGACGACGACCGTTTTCGAGGGGACTTCGACGTGGACTTCGCTCACCCCTTCGACCGCCCCGACAGCCTTCTTGATCGTCTCCGCGCAGCCGTTGCAAACGATATTGGGAGCTTTGAATGTGGATTCCATAGCGGGTCTCCCGTCCTGGTCCCTTGCTTTATTTCAAGAACCGTGACAACACGGTCTGGATCTCAGCGAGGAGTTCCTCGTGGTTCATTGGCTTGGCCTGCGGGTGTTCCGAGCCGGTACCGTGGCCGAGGACGCACGACTCCAGGTGTCGCGACAGAATCTCGATCCCGAGAGCATCAAGAGCCGTGCGCACGGCCGCAATCTGGTTGAGGATGTCGACGCAGTAGCGCTCGTCCGCCACCATGCGCTGAATCCCGGCAACCTGGCCGACGATGCGATTGACCCTGGCCTTGATCTTCTTGTCCGATGCTTCCTTCATGGCTCGACCTCACCAGCATACCCCGTGTGGGTATCAAGCCCAACCGTCTCATTATACCCCAGGGGGGTATCAGGTCAATGAATGGGATCGCCCTGCATTGCCTGAAGGTGGAGCGGGGAGGTTACGTTTTTCCCGGGTGGGCGTTGATTCTCGAGAGGGCGAGGGCGACCCACCCACTCGTCAAATCGGTCGATTGTCTGTCGGGTCAAGAAGCAAGCGGCCGCACCGGTCAGGATCGGGACTGTCAATCCTGCCAGCACCAATCCCCAACGCAGGAGAGGATCCCAGGTGGCGAACTCCGCGAACTGGCGTGGTGAACCGAGCAGGGCCCAGAGCAGCGGTGTGTGGAATACGAAAAACAACAATGCGCTGACCGCAGACTGGCTTGCGATGGTGCTTGTTGGCACTGGCCGGATGCCCCAATAGAGACCCAGGACCACAGCGATCCAGACAATCAGCAGTAACTCGATCGCTGCGGCCGCAACCCCCAGAGGCTGCAACGCACCGCAGGCAAGTCCCAGTGCCCAGAGGATCAGAAGCGGCCAGGCCGAATACCAGAGTCCGCTCAAAGCAACATGTGCTTTTGACCAGAGGATTTCCCGGCTACTCAGTGGCGTCGTCAAAAACACGTCCCAGGTCTTGCGCTCTCGTTCGCTGGTTATCCGTTCGGTGATGTAGGACATCGAATTGATTGCGGGAAAGAGGGCGAGGATTCCCGTTCCCATTTGGACAAGCATGCTGAAATGGCTGCGCGATTCGAACGGCCCCTTCAGACCGTAGCCGTACCACCAGAGTTCCCGGAATGCCGCCAGTCCGAAGTGGAACGTGGCGACCAAGAGCCCGAGCGGAACCGCCAGCGCGAGTAACGTGGTGAAGAGTGCCAAGGCATTGATCAGGATCGCCTGAATGATGATCATCACATATCGCAAGCGAACGACGAGCACCGACCCGCCTCCCTTGCGCAATGGGAGCTCGAATTCGCGCCAGTAGATCGGATCGTCGCCGCAACGAGGACGATAACCGCGCGTGGGATCGGTCCAGTTCGGGTTCCTTTCCCTCGCCTTCAACTGGCTTGCTGCAAAGCCGAGTATCAACAGACCAAAGAGCATCTGAAGACCGATCATCAGCGCGACTCGCTCTTCGAGGCTCACGACCGGTGGGCGAAGTAACCAACGAAGATCAGTCGCGAGGGAGACTGGACTCGAGGGAGCCACCAGGCGGCAAAGTGCTTTGAGTTCCGTGAGCACGTCGCCCCAGAGTGTGCCGGTTCTGGTCGGTATGACGGTCATGAGCGGCGGACCTGTCAGCCAGCCGAAGATCCAGGCGATCGCCTGTGGGCGGGCGGTGCCCCCTTTCTCGCGCTGGGCCGACGCCAGGATCGCCAGCGCCGCCATAAAAGCCGAGCTGGAGAAGAGAACCAGCAGGGCGAGCAACCCTTCGTAGACGAGTCCCGCCACTGCCATGACAGGCAACCCGATCAAGATCAAGTGGGTCGCCGGTAACCATCGCGCAACCATCTTGGTCAGCACGATCTCGATCGGCGTCAACCGAGTCAGGAGAAGCAGAGGCAACGTGTCCCGCTCACGCTCCTCGGCGATTGACCCGGCCACGAAGGCCGGGACAAAGAACGTCAGCAAGAGGAGTTCGATTCCACTGGTGACACCCAGCAGGACACGACCAAAGAGGGTCAGACGGGTCACGTCCATCACCCTTCCTCCCCCCGGCAAGTTCGTCGCGAGAACGCCGAGGCCGACCAATACTGTGAGCGTGCTCAGCACGAGCGTAAGGAACGTGCGAAATAGGAAGGGGCGGCGCCTCCGTATCGCGGTCTGGTACTCCCAGCGGAACATCGGACCAGAAAACATGGGCGGGCCCTCTGAGATGCGAAACAGAGGTGGCGGTTTCGGCACAACGGCCCATGTTACCCGACATAGATCAGTGAAGCCGATAGGTCACGATGGGTTTTGTCCTCGGGAAGGCATACGCAATCGAGGACGTCTCGCTCGGTTGTAGTATCACGTTTTTTGTTGTTAGTTGTCATCAAATTAAGAGACAATCAAGTGAAGGGGGGCAAGATCTTGCTGATTTGTGGGATCACCCCCTTGAGTTTTCCGGAAAGGATGATCTTGCGGAATTCGGATGTCTCTGGTACGACGCTCGCTTCGTTGACAGAAAGCCTTGACGTTGCACGCAGAACGGAGTGAGCGCGCATGCTGAGACTTGGACTACTACTTTTGATTGGCGCAACGGCCCTCGGCGACGACGGGCGGAAGTCATCGGACGCAGAGATTCGACGCGCCCACGACCTGTTTGCTGGGTCCTGGGAATTTCTCTCGATCACCGACAACGGTGAAAACCTCGGTCCGAGGCTGGTCGCGCTCAAGCTGGCGAAAGACGGGCGACTTGAGGTCAGCGACCGTACCATGTCGATCGTGAACCCTGAGACCGGGGAGACGCGATCGGCGACGTTCCTTGTCGATCCCTCGAAGACTCCGAGGCGGATCGATCTGATTACGAAGAACGACCGGATTGCGCACGGAATCTATAAGTTTCAGCAAGAAGGGTTGACGATCTGCTTGCAGTTCGATCAAGACAAGGCGCGTCCGGAAGATTTCGCCGCCCCCGAGGGGTCGGGCCAGATGCTCCTGAAGCTCAAGTTGAGCGGACAGCCTGTCGTCGATTCCAAGTCCAGCTCTCCTCGGGAACTCAAGCCCGTCGCGGCCGTCTCACGAACCGAGAGGCTGGAGTCGCGCGATGACCAGGGGCCGACCGAGGCCGAACTTCGACGCGCCCACGAGATGCTGGCGGGATCCTGGGACATCCTCGGGATCGTCGACGACGGTGAACCTCTCGGGGCCGAGCTTGTTCGTGCCAAATTCGCTGAGAACGGCCGGGTGCGCATCGGCAGCCGCACGATGAGCCTGATTTCCCCCAAGACCAACGAACATCGCGTCTCCGGGTTCCACATCGATCCTTCCAAGTCACCCAGCGAGATCGAGGTGACGACCCAGTTCGACGAGGTCTTGAAGGGAATCTATCGGTTCCAAGACGATCAACTCTGGCTCTGCCTGGCGAAACGGGGTGACGATGACCGGCCCACCGACTTTGAGTCCACCAGCGGCTCGGGGCGCGTGCTGCTTCGCATGAAGATGGTCAGGCCGGCACCGCCGGAAACAGCCCTGCCCGTAGAACACAAGCCAACCTTCGCCGAACGGGTCCGGGAACGCGACGAGCAAATCCGCCGCAAACTCGTCGGCTCCTGGTCGTACCTCGACACCAAGGGAAGGCTCACGGTCGTTCTCCAGGCCGACGGCAACTTCGTCGCCACCCGGACCTGGTCCAAGGGACTCAAGCGGCTCTTCGAGGGGAATACGGCCACCTCGCTGGGCCGCTGGTCGTACCAGAACGGCATCCTCGACGCGAGGATCACGACCACGCAGAATCCGAAGCTCGCCGGGCGGCTCTACTCCACCTCGCTTCAGTCCGTCGGCGACGATGCCCTGGTCGTCAAGAATATCTTCGGCGAACTCATAACGGCGCAAAGACTGCGCTGAGAGAGTCGCTTCCCAACGTAAAAGTCATCTGATGACCTGCCGAACTCATGAATTCATGGGTTCCGCAGGTCTTTGGACGCTGTCCCACTTGGTGGAATGGGCACCGCCCATTCTAGAGCGGTTTGCGATGGGATTGCCTACGAAATCCCGGAAGATCTGAGTGAAATCCCTGGGATTTCTGTGTTGGACGTACTATCAACCGATGCCATGTAGATGGCTGCATGGGGTGGCCCTGGTGGCTTGTCCACCAGTGGCGCCAGCCTTGGCCCAGGGGTGGACAAGCCACCAGGGCCACCCGCAGAGCCTCTCTACGGCCCTCGAGCAACGTGGTCACTCTCTGGGTTTCGTGTGTGCTCTCCGAGCGAAAACCGCTCTAAACAAATCGAAGATTGTGTGTTTTTTGCTGGTTCTCGGCATTGGGTATTACCAAGAACCGATCACCTATTGATCGCTGTCAGTGCGCAGGAGTCGGAGACTGAGGCTCACCATGGAGGGTGCGCGACCGAGAGCGCCAGACAAAGATCAGGCGGATTCCCGCGACGATGAGGCCGAAGGAAAGGCCGATCCAAAGCCCGATGACGCCGAACCCGGCGATGAAGGCGAAAGTATAACCAATCGGCAGGCCCAGGGCCCAGTGGGCGAAAAAATTCGTGTACATCGCGGTGTGGGTGTCCCCCAGGCCTCGAAGCGCTCCGGTGGTGACGCCTTGGAGGCCGTCGAAGAGCTGGAAGCAGGCGGCGATCCTCAAGAGCACCAGGCTCTGGTTGATGACGGCGTCTTCTGCGGTGAAGGCGCCGACGATGGTGCGTGGGATTAGCAGGAAGACCAATCCAGAGACCATCATGAACGAGGCGCTGAGCGCGATCGCCGTGCCGCCGGCGCGCGCGGCCCCCGCGCGATCGTTGCGGCCCAACGCTTGTCCGACCCGGATGGCGGCCGCCGCCGACAGTCCGAGCGGGATCATGAACGTGAGGCTCGCCATGTTCAACGTGATCTGATGCGCGGCCAGCGAGACCGGGTCGAATCGCCCGGCGAGCGTCGTCGCCAGCGCGAAGATGCCAAACTCCAACGTCAAGTGTGCGGCGGCTGGGAGCCCCAAGGCGATCAGGCGCTTCAGGACCTCTGGGTCGGGCTTGGGGATCGTCCAGGAACTTTTGGACAATTGTCGAAAATCATCTCGAATCACCACGACGACGAGTACAAGTGCCATATAGATGCGGGCGGTGGTGGTGGCCCAGCCGGACCCCGTCACTCCCAAAGCTGGGATTCCGGCATGACCGAAAATGAGAATCCAGTTGGCGAGAGCGTTGATGAGGTTGGCGCTGATCAGAGCGAAGACGATCGGCTTGAGGCGGTTGACGGCCTGGAGGTACCGACGGAAGGCTGCAAAAATTAAGAGCGGTCCCAGGCTCCAGGCGAGGGCTTCGACGTAGGGGACGGCGAGCCGGACCACGGTCGGTTGAACACCGAAGGCGCGGAGCATCGGGCGGCTCGCGAAGACGACCGCGGTCAGGGGCGGGGCCAGGGCCAAGGCGAGGTAGACCCCCTGCCAAAGCACGTGACGGCAGTCGTCGCGACGTCCTGCCCCAAATGCTTGGGAGACCAGAGTATCGAGTCCCAAGAGCATCCCCAAACCCACGACGACCACGGTGAAAAAAAGGACCCCTCCCACCGCCACGGCGCCGATCGCTTCGGCCCCGAGTTGACCCACGATGATTGTATCAACAGTTCCCATTATCATCCATCCGACCTCGGCCAAAACGACCGGCCCCGCCAGGGCCAAAGTCGGGCCGAGCTCGCGCCGCCAGAGGCTTCGCGCTGGGTTTCGCAAACGGCTCCCCCCTTGATTTTCCAGCCGTGGATAAGGTAAACATCCCCATGTCCTCGCCGCACTTCCCCCGAAGGACGGCATCATTTTTGCTGCTTAATGCCAGGTCCGCCAATAGAAAATCAAAAAGACAACTTTTGATTTATTGATTTGACTAGCCGCTGGGAGTCATCCGGAGGTCTCGGATGAATTCCTGACGGTGTGAGGGCCGAGAGGTTCCGGCCTGGCCAGGATCGCTGGAAGGGACATTCACGGTGCAGGTTTTTCCTTCGAGCACGAACACGATTGCCCGTGTCAGCATCTTCGGAGCGGCCTTTTTCGCTGCGGGGGTGCTCGGTGTGGTGTTCCTGATTTTCCGGTCACCTTATGTGACCCAGGTCAACGTGGCGCGGGACCAGCCGATCCCGTTTAGCCATGAGCACCACGTGACTGCATTGGGGATTGATTGCCGCTATTGTCATACCTCGGTGGAGACGTCTTCGTTCGCGGGGATTCCCGCAACCGAGACGTGTATGTCGTGCCATTCTCAGATCTGGTTAGAGAGTCCCATGCTCGAGCCGGTTCGGGTGAGCATGCGGAATAACGAGCCGATCCGCTGGAATCGGGTGCACGAGCTGCCCGACTACGTCTACTTCAACCATTCAATCCATGTCCAAAAGGGTGTGGGTTGCGTGAGTTGCCACGGGCGAGTCGATCAGATGCCCCTGATGTGGAAAGCGGAGCCGATGACCATGGAGTGGTGTCTCTCCTGCCACCGCGCGCCCGAGAAGCACCTCAGACCGCGTGAACAAGTCCTTAACATGAGCTGGAAAGCGCCCGGGGGAGATCAACTGGCGCTGGGACAGGATCTGGTCAAGAAGAACCATATCCCAGTCGATCGGCTCACTAACTGCTACGTGTGCCACCGATGACGATGACGACCATTCAAAGCCGCAAGACCGACGGACTCGACCTGTCTGCGCTCCGGTCCCGCCTGGCCGGCCAGAGTGGCTCGCGCTATTGGCGGAGCCTGGAAGACCTGGCCGACACGGAGGAGTTCCGCGCGTTTGTCGCCCGCGAGTTTCCGACGGGTGCCGACGTGTGGCACGACCCGGCGAGCCGCCGGACGTTCCTTAAGCTGATGGGTGCGTCGATCGCCCTGGCGGGCGTCAGCGGTTGCACGCCTCGGCCGGGCGAAAAAATCGTACCGTACGTCAAGCTCCCCGAGCAGATCGTGCCCGGCAGGCCGCTCTATTACGCCACGGCCATCAGCCGCAACGGTGAGTCGATCGGCGTGCTCGCCGAAAGCCACACCGGCCGTCCCACGATGGTCGAGGGGAACGACAAGCACCCGGACAGCCTGGGAGCGATCGATCCCTTCACCCAGGCCAGCATGCTCGCGCTCTACGACCCCGACCGCTCGCAGGTCGTGATCAAGCGGGGCGGACTCATCAGCACCTGGGACAAGTTCCTGGTCGACGGGATCGCCGCGATCGACGCCCGACGCGCCTCCAAGGGCAAAGGAATTCGGATCCTCACGGAGACCGTCGTCTCCCCCAGCCTCGCCCGACAGATCCAGGCGTTCCAGGAAGAGTTCCCCGAGGCGAAGTGGCATCAGTACGAACCGACCGGCCGCGATAGTGTCCGGGCCGGGGCCAAGCTCGCCTTCGGACAGGACGTCGCCACCCGCTATCAGCTCGAGAAGGCCGACGTCATCCTTTCGCTGGATGCCGACTTCTTCAGCACCGGTCCTGGGCACCTCCGGCTCGCCCGCGAGTTCGCCAACCGCCGCGAAACGCTCGAGGCGATGAACCGGCTCTACGTCGTCGAGCCCACACCGAGCATCACCGGCACGATGGCCGACCATCGCCTGCCGCTGGCCGACCACGCGCTGCCCGCCTTCGCCGCGCTCGTGGCCAAGGAAGTCGGCGTGAAGCTCTCGGGGAGTTCCCAGGAGACGCTCCCCGGTCCCGCGGCCAAGTGGGCCAAAGCGGTGGCCGAGGACCTCAAGAAGAACCGAGGCAAGAGTCTCGTCCTCGCCGGCGAGTATCAGCCGGCCATCGTGCACGCCCTGGCCCATGCCATCAATAAGGCTCTGGGCAACGTCGGCACGACCGTGACCTACAGCGACCCGGTGGAAGCCAAGCCCACCGATCAACTCGCGTCGCTTCGCGAACTGGTCCATGACATCGAAGTCGGCGCTGTGGATGTGCTCTTCATCCTGGGCGGCAACCCTGCCTACAACACGCCGGTCGACCTGGGCTTCGCTGAGAAGTTGCCGAAGGTGGCGCTCAGCGTTCACCTGGGACAGCATCACGATGAGACCGGTGTTCTCTGCTCTTGGCACTTGCCCGAGGCCCACGAACTCGAGGCCTGGGGCGATGTCCGAGCGTCGGACGGCACCGCGACGATTCAGCAGCCCTTGATTGCCCCGCTTTACGACGGCCGTTCGGCGATCGAATTGATTGCCAGCCTCCTGCGGCACACGACGAAATCAGGCTACGAAATCGTCCGCGAGACCTGGACCCCCAAGGCTGGCGGGAAAGATTTCGAGTCCTTCTGGCGGACTGCCGTCCATGACGGTGTGGTCGTTGGCACGGCCCTGCCATCCAAGGAAGTGACTCTCAAAGACGACCTGGCGGTCCCTCCGGCCCCCAAGGTTCCCCAAGATCAAGAGTTCGAGATCCTCTTCCGCCCCGATCCGATGGTCGGTGACGGACGTTCCGCCAATAATGGTTGGCTCCAAGAGCTGCCCAAGCCGATCACCAAGCTGACCTGGGACAACGTGGCCCTGATCAGCCCGGCGACGGCCGAACGGCTCAGGGTCGGCACCACCGACGTGATCTCGCTCGAATATCGCGGGCGAACCGTGGAAGCCCCAGCCTGGATCATGCCGGGTCAGGCCGAAGGTACGGTCACCGTCCACCTCGGTTACGGTCGCACCCATGCGGGCCATGTCGGCAACGGAACGGGGTACAACGCGTACGCCCTGCGCACGGCCGACGCCCTCTGGTCTGACGTCGGGCTCGAGCTCAAGAAGGTCGGGCGGACCCACGACCTCGCGTCCACGGAGTCGCACCGCTACATCGAGACCCGTGCCAAGGCCAACACCGAACCGAGCGAGGCCGCGAAGGAACGCGAGTTGGTCCGGATCGGCACCATCGCCGAGTACCGGGCGAACAAGAACTTCGCCACCGAGCACGAAGAAGATCCCACGCTGAGCAACTCGCTCTTCACTGAGATCCCGGGTTCGGTGAACCGGATCGAGCGTGAGCATGATCACGAGCATGGCCATGATCATGATCACGACCATGACCATAAGCACGAAAGCAAAGCTTCTCCGATCGCCGCTGAGACCGGATATGCCTGGGGCATGTCGATCAACCTCAATACCTGCATCGGGTGTAGTGCCTGTGTGGTCGCCTGCCAGGCCGAGAACAACATCCCGATCGTGGGTAAGGACCAGGTGCTCACTGGTCGCGAGATGCACTGGATCGACCTCGACCGTTACTATGACGGCGGACTCGACAACCCCCTGACGTATCACCAGCCTCGCATGTGCATGCAGTGCGAGAACGCCCCCTGCGAAGTGGTCTGCCCCGTCGGGGCGACGACTCACGACACAGAGGGGATCAATAACATGGTTTACAACCGATGCGTCGGCACCCGGTACTGCGCCAACAATTGCCCGTACAAGGTCCGACACTTCAACTTTTTCAATTACACCAAGTCGACAGCTCCGAGCTTGGAAGTGTTGAACAACCCTGATGTCACGGTCCGTGCCCGTGGCGTCATGGAAAAGTGCACGTACTGCATCCAGCGCATCAACGCCGCGAGATATCCGGCGGAGATCAAGGACGAGAAGATTAAGGACGGCGATATCATCACCGCGTGCCAGGCGGCTTGCCCAACCCGAGCCATCGTCTTCGGTGATATCAACGACCCCGACAGCAAAGTCTCGCGGGCCAAGGCTGACCCGAGGACCTATGGTCTCCTGACCGAGCTGAACACTCGCCCGCGGACGACCTACGTGGCACGGTTGCGAAACCCGAACCCCGAGCTCGAGACGGAGCGGCAAGATGGCGTCTGAGTCCGTGGAGAAACTGACATCGAACGGGGATCACGGTGAGTCCTTGTTGGGACCGGGGCATACCTTTGCCTCGGTCACCGACAAGATCAGCTCGATTGTGCTGCGGCACCCTCGGCCCTTGGGCTGGGCTGCCGGCTTCATGATCTCCTTCGGCCTGCTGATGCTGCTCACGCTTGCGATTGCCGCGGTCTTGGTCCAAGGCGTCGGGATCTGGGGCATTCGCCGCCCGGTCTTCTGGGGCTTCGCCATCGTCAACTTCGTCTGGTGGGTCGGTATCGGCCACGCCGGAACCCTGATCTCGGCCGTCTTGCTCTTGCTGAAACAAGAGTGGCGAACCTCGATCAATCGATTTGCCGAAGCGATGACCCTGTTCGCCGTGGCCTGCGCCGGACTCTTCCCGCTCTTGCACATGGGGCGGCCCTGGTACTTCTACTGGCTGATGCCGTACCCGAACACGATGGGCCTTTGGCCTCAGTGGCGTAGCCCGCTGGTCTGGGACGTCTTCGCCATCTCGACCTATGCCACGGTCTCGGCCTTGTTCTGGTACGTCGGCCTGGTCCCTGACCTGGCCACGCTTCGCGATCGCTCGAAGCACAAGCTGCCGCGGATTCTCTACGGCATGGCCGCTTTGGGTTGGCGCGGATCGGCGATCCACTGGCACCGTTATAAGACGGCCTACCTGCTCTTGGCCGGTTTGGCGACCCCGCTGGTCGTCTCGGTGCACTCGGTCGTGAGTCTCGACTTCTCCGGCGGTATCATCCCCGGCTGGCACGGCACGATCTTCCCGCCCTACTTCGTGGCTGGTGCGATCTTCTCCGGGTTCGCCATGGTGCTGACCCTGGCCATTCCCTTGCGTTACTTCTATGGCCTTGGTGACTTCATCACCAACAAGCACCTGGACAACATGGCCAAGGTCATGCTGGCGACCGGCATGCTTGTCACCTATGGCTATGCCATGGAAGTCTTCATGGCCTGGTACAGCGCCAATAAGTACGAAACGTTCCTGGTCCACAACCGGATGTTCGGGCCGTACGGACACACCTACTGGCTCTTGATCCTGTGCAATTGCACGTCGATCCAGGTCCTTTGGTTCAAGCGGGCTCGGACCTATGTGCCGCTCCTGTTTGTCCTCTCGATCATCGTGAACATCGGCATGTGGCTCGAGCGTTACGTGATCGTGATCACGAGTCTCCAACGCGACTTCATTCCGGGTGCGTGGGGCATGTATCACGGAACGATTTGGGATTACGCCACCTACTACGGGACGATCGGCCTGTTCCTCACGTTGCTCTTCCTCTTCATCCGCGTTTTGCCGGCGATCTCGATCACCGAAATGCGGGAGATGGTGGCGGAGTCGCAGGAACGGACCGGTGAAGGCTCCGAGCTGCGGGGCCCGTCGCACGACCTCGCGGCCTCCTCGGGATGAGGTGATCGAGCTATGAATACCACAGCACCAACACCGATCTACGGCCTGATGGCCGAATACCGGGATCCGGAGCAGCTCGTCGCCGCGGCCCACCGCGCCTACGAGGACGGCTATCGGAAGATGGACGCCTACACCCCCTTCCCCGTTGAGGGGTTGGCCGAGGCGATCGGATTCACCCGGAATCGCCTCCCCTTGATCGTCTTAATCGGCGGCATCCTGGGGGGGATGACGGGTATGGCTATGATGATTTATCTGACGATGTTCGACTACCCGATCAACATCGGCGGTCGACCCCTTTTGAGCTGGCCGTCGTTCATCCCGATCACGTTCGAGATGACCGTCCTGTTCGCCTCGCTGTCGGCGGTTTTCGGCATGCTCGGACTGAACGGCCTGCCGATGCCGCACCACCCGGTCTTCAACACCCGCAACTTCGCATTGGCCTCGCGGAACCGTTTCTTCCTTTGCATCCAATCGGACGACCCCAAGTTCGACCGCGAAGCGACGAAACAGTTTCTCGAAGGTCTGGGACCGAGGTTGGTGTCGGAAATCGCGGATGACCGTTGAGTCCAATCCGGAGGGTGGGGTTGACCCACCCGACCCCGGCTCGAGATAGGGCCGGTGGGGGTGTCCACCTTTTGGAAGTCTCATGAGAGTATTGAGGATGCGAGTCCGGCCCGTTCTAAAGATTCCGAAAAGCTCCCTGGCTCAGCCCCGGTCGTCGTGGTTGGTCGCCGGGCTCGTCCTGCTCGCCGGCTGCGCCGAGAACGAGATGGACAAGCAGCCGAAATATCAGCGCCCGTTCCAGGCGAGCACCTTCTTCACGGATGGCCGCTCGGCTCGACCCCTGGTCCAAGGCACGGTGGCGCGAGGCCAGCTCCAGGCCGACCAGGCGTACTACGCGGGTAAGTCCGGGGATCTGTTCATCGATGAGATTCCCCGCAAAGTCGACGCCAAGCTTCTCGCCTTTGGTCGAGAGCGGTTCAATATCTACTGCGCCCCCTGCCACAGCCAAACCGGCGACGGCCAGGGGATGATCGTCAAGCGGGGCTTTTCGCCTCCCCCCTCGTTCCACCAGGATCGGCTTCGCGACGCCCCCGCAGGACACTTTTTCCACGTGATCACCAACGGCTACGGCGCCATGTATTCCTACGCCTCGCGCATCCCAGTGGATGACCGGTGGGCGATCGTCGCCTACATTCGCGCGCTGCAACTGAGCCAGAACGCTCGTATCGACGACGTTCCGGCCAAGGAACGACCGAACCTGGAGGCCGCCGCGCGATGAACGCCCACGCCCCTGCCCCTGAAGAGTCTGCGCTGCCTCCCGAGTTCGAACGGATCCGAAAGGTCGCCTGGAAAGTCGCCGCTGTCGGCGGCGTGGTCAGTGTGGCGAGCTGGATTTTGGGCAGCGAGCGCTTCGCTCAGTCGTATCTGGTCGCCTTCCTCTTTTGGCTTGGTATCTCGGCGAGCTGCTTGGCCGCCGTGTTGCTGCACCATCTGGTGGGTGGTCTCTGGGGGTTCGTGATCCGTCGCCCGGCCGAGGCTGGAGCGAAGAATCTCCCCCTGATGATGGTCTTGTTCATTCCGATCGCGCTCAGCCTTCGCAGCCTCTATCCCTGGGCCAACACGAGCGCCCTGTCGCATCACCTGCAACAGAAGACAGCCTACCTCAACGTCGGCTTCTTCCTGGGGCGTGCCGCTTTCTACTTCCTCTTCTGGTCCGGCCTGGCCATCTTCCTGAACCGCTCGGCCGATGCCCAGGATCAGACGAGTGACCCCGGGCCGACCCGCCGTCGCCAGTTCATCAGCGGTCCCGGCTTGGCCTTGTTCTTCTTGACGTTCACGTTCGCGATGATGGACTTCGGCATGTCGCTCGAGCCGGAATGGTTCTCGACGATCTATGGTCCGATGCTCCTGGTTGGCTCGGTGCTTGGCACCCTGTCGTTCCTCGTGATCGTCACGTCTCGGCTGGCCGATCGCGAGCCGCTCTCGGAGGTGGCGACAGCCACGGGCTTCCACGACCTCGGCAACCTGATGCTGGCGTTCACGATGCTCTGGGCCTACATGTCGTTCTCTCAATACTTGATCACTTACAGCGGCAACTTGACCGAAGAGATCAGTTGGTATCTGCATCGGTCCCTGGGACTCTGGCGGGTCATTGCGATCTGCCTCATCTTCTTCCACTTCTTCGCGCCCTTCTTCCTGCTCTTGTCGCGTGATCGGAAGCGGAATGCGAAGGCATTGGCCAAGGTCGGTGCAGCGCTTCTGGTGATGCGGTTCGTCGACCTCACCTGGCTTGTCGTGCCGTCCAAGGTGGTTACCTCCAACGTCGAGGTCATCACGCTCTTGGTCGCCCTTCCCGGGGCCATGGCCGCGGTGGGTGGACTCTGGGTTGCCACGTTCATCCGAAGCCTCCAGTCCCGGCCACTGCTGCCGAACCACAACGACCCGCTGCTGACGGCCGTGCTCGAGCACCACGGACACGGGGAAGGACACTAAACCATGGGGCACTCCGATCACGGGACACCAGCCGACTTCAACAACGAACTCGGCTACGAAACGCGAGACGCCAGCACTCGCGCTCTCCTTTACTTCGGGATCATGCTGGTCCTCTTCCTGGTCGCCGTGATCCTCAGCATGCTCGGGATCTTCGACCGATGGGTGACCGAAACGGCAACGAAAGAGAAGCAGGCGATCTTCAAGGATGATATCTACGCGGTGCTTCATAACCTCCGTGCGTCCGAGCAAGACACGCTTGAGAGCTATGGCTGGGTCGACCGCAAGGCCGGCGTAGTCCGAGTCCCGATCGAACGAGCTTTCGAGCTGGTCTTAGAACGAGGGCTTCCCAAAGGGAAAGGCCCTCAGACCGACATCCAGCTCAACAGTCGTGAGAAGAAATGAAATCGCTTTTGCCGATCACAACCCTGATTCTGGTCCTCAGCGTGGCGGGTAGCGCCGCTGCGCAAGAGGACGCGACGACCGGGATGATGAAGCGCGTCGGGTTCGATCAGAACCTGAACGCGCAAGTCCCGCTCGACTTGCCGCTGCGTGACGAGGCGGGCCGGTTGATCCGGTTGGGAGACGTACTGGGGACGAAGCCAGCAATCCTAAACCTCGTCTACTATGAGTGCCCCATGCTCTGCAACGAGGTGCTCAACTCCCTCTTGCGAAGCCTGAACGCTCTTACGTTCGACGTTGGCAAGGAATTCGACGTCATCACGGTCAGCATCGATCCCAAGGAAACCCACACACTGGCTTCGCGCAAGAAAGGGCTTTACCTTTCCCGCTACGGACGCCAGGGGGCGGACAAGGGCTGGCGCTTCCTCACCGGCGAAGGGAACTCGGTCGCTCAACTGGCGAAGGTCGTAGGTTTCCGCTACGAGTACGACGCCAAGAGCGGGCAGTACGCCCATCCGGCCGGGATTATGATCCTGACGCCCCAAGGAAAAGTCTCACGCTACATTTACGGGATCAGCTACCCCGCGCGTGACCTTCGCCTCGGCCTCATGGACGCCTCGATGCAGAAGATCGGCTCGCCGATCGACCAGCTTCTCTTGCTTTGCTACCACTACGATCCCAGGACGGGAAAGTACAACCTGGCTGCCATGAATGTGATCCGGCTCTTGGGCGTGGCCACCGTGGGCAGCCTGGGAGGGTTCATGGGCCTGATGTTCTTGCGCGACCGTCGGAAGCGGGTCCAGAACGACGTGTCCAACCTTCCGCTCCATTGATTCGATCCTTGTTGCAGGGGTCTCCGAGGAACCTGTCGAGATATGTGGGACTTTCCTCTATTTCCTGAACGAGCGACTGAGATCGCCGGAAAAGTGGACGCGGTCTATTTCGGTGAACTCGCCGTTTGCGTGGGTTTCACCGCCCTGATCTGCGTCTTGATCCTCTTCTATGCGATCAAGTACCGCAAAGGATCAACCGCGAGCCGAGCCAACGCGGTGACCCATCACCTGGCGCTCGAGATCGCCTGGATTGTGATCCCGCTGATCATTTCGATGGGGATCTTCGGCGCGGCCACGGTGGTCTACTTTGAGATGTTCCGGGCACCGGCGGATGCCTCGGAGGTCTACGTTCTGGGCCGTCAGTGGATGTGGCAGATTCAGCATCCCGGCGGTAAGCGCGAGATCAACGAGCTGCACATTCCGGTCGGGCAACCGGTCAAGTTGATGATGACGTCGCAAGACGTGATCCACTCCTTCTACATCCCGGCGTTCCGGACCAAGCAAGACGTTCTGCCTGGCCGGTACACCTCGATGTGGTTCCAGCCGAACAAGGTCGGTAAATACCACTTGTTCTGTGCGGAGTATTGCGGGACCAAGCACTCGGGGATGATCGGCTCGATCCACGTGATGGAGCCGGCCGACTACGAGCACTGGCTCGAAAGCGGCACCCAAACAGAGACCCTGGCGACTTCAGGCGCCCAGCTCTTCAAGTCGCTCGGCTGTTCGGGGTGCCACGGTCTGAACGCGACGGTGCGGGCACCGTTGCTCGAAGGGGTGTTCGGCCACCCGGTTCCTCTGGAAGGGGGCTCGGTCGTCACCGCCGACGAGAAGTACATCCGAGATTCTATCCTCCTGCCGATGTCGCAGGTCGTGGCTGGCTACAAGCCCGTCATGCCCACCTTTCAGGGACGTATCAGCGAGGACGAGTTGCTCAAGATCATCGCCTACATCAAGGCGCTGGGCAGGAATGAGAGGTCCGGGCAATGAACGCGTATGCGGCGACCGAGGTTGAAGCCGAGCCTAGCTATCTGACGGCCGGCCAGACCATCAAGTCGTGGTTGTTAACGGTCGACCATAAGCGGATCGGCCTGCTGTACATGGTCTCGATCACGCTCTTCTTCTTCATCGGCGGTGCCGCAGCAACAATCCTGCGGCTCGAGCTGATGACTCCGGGGGGCGACGTTGTTCAAGCCGAGACCTACAACAAGATGTTCACCGCGCACGGCGTGGTGATGGTCTTCTTCTTCCTGATACCCTCGATTCCGGCAGTCTTGGGGAACTTCCTCGTCCCGCTCATGATCGGTGCGCGGGACCTGGCCTTTCCCAAGCTGAACCTGGCGAGCTGGTACATCTACATGCTCGGTGGCGCTTTCACGCTCTGGGCACTGTTGATGGGCGGTGTCGACACGGGTTGGACGTTCTATACGCCGTATAGCAGTATGTTCTCCAATACCCAGGTGATGGCCGCCGCCGTCGGCGTCTTCATCGTCGGGTTCTCGTCGATCTTCACCGGCTTGAACTTCATCGTCACGATCCACAAGATGCGCGCTCCGGGCATGACCTGGCGCAAGCTCCCCTTGTTCGTCTGGGCGATGTACGCCACCAGCATCATCCAGATCCTGGGGACGCCGGTGCTCGCGGTGACGATCGGCCTGGTGGGACTCGAGCGGATCTGCGGCGTCGGCATCTTCGACCCCAAGCTGGGGGGCGATCCGATCCTCTTCCAGCACCTGTTCTGGTTCTATTCGCACCCGGCCGTCTACATCATGCTCTTGCCCTCGTTCGGGGTGATCAACGAGATCGTCCCCTGCTTCTCGAGGCGCCCGGTCTTCGGCTACAACGCCATGGCCACCGCCATGATGGGCATCGCGGTCCTCGGCTTCGTCGTCTGGGGCCACCACATGCTCGTCAGCGGCCAGTCGATGTACGCCGGCATGGTGTTCTCGGTGCTCAGCTACCTGGTGGCGATTCCCTCCGGTGTGAAGGTCTTCAACTGGACGGCCACGTTGTATAAAGGGTCGGTGTCGGGCGACACGCCGATGCTCTACGCCCTCGGTTTCATCGGTCTCTTCACGATCGGTGGTCTGACGGGCCTGGTGCTCGCCTCGCTGTCGGTCGACGTGCACGTGCACGACACCTACTTCGTGGTGGCCCACTTCCACTACATCATGGTCGGTGGCGCGGTGATGGCCTACCTGGGCGGCATCCACTTCTGGTGGCCCAAGATCACCGGCCGCATGTACCCTGAGATCTGGGGCAAGCTCGCCGCCTTGACCATCTTCATCGGGTTCAACCTGACCTTCTTCCCGCAGTTCGTACTCGGCTACCTCGGGATGCCGAGACGATACTACGAGTATCCTCCGGAATTCCAAGTGCTCAACGTGATGTCGACGGCCGGTGCGTCGATCCTTGCCGTCGGCTATCTCCTCCCGTTGGGTTACCTGCTGCTGTCCCTCTGGTATGGCCCGGTCGCCAGTCGCAACCCCTGGAATGCGGCGGGCCTGGAATGGGAGCTCCCTTCGCCGCCGACTACGCATAACTTCGACGAGATTCCGGCGGCGGTGGAACGACCCTACGATTACCCGCTTCGGGAGCACGACCGTGTCGATAGCTGAGCCCCGCGTAGAACACCACCCGGCGCAGCTGGCCCACCACTTTGAGGATCTGGGCCAGCAGCACGAAAGCGCCAACCTGGGGATGTGGACCTTCCTGGCCACCGAAGTCATGTTCTTCGGTGGTCTCTTTGGGGCCTTCTGCATCTACCGCTTCACCGACCCCGTGGCATTCGCGGCGGGGAGCCACCACCTGAGCGTCCTCTGGGGCACGATCAACACCTTCGTCCTGCTCACCAGTAGCCTTACGATGGCCCTGGCCATCCACGCAGGCCAAACGGGCGAGCCGAAGAAACAGGTCCGCTACCTGCTTCTGACGATGCTGATGGCGACCATCTTCCTCGGGGTCAAGGCCAGCGAGTATTACGAGGACTATGAGAAACACCTCATTCCTGGCCCCTCGTTCACGACCGACCTCAAGGAGTTGGGTCTGCCGACCGATGTCCCCGAGCACACGGTGCAGCACACCCAGATGTTCTTCGTCTTCTACTTCTTCATGACGGGCCTGCACGCCTTCCACATGGTCATCGGCCTGGGGGTCATGGCGTGGATGGTCTTGCTGGCGAGGAAGGGCAGGTTCACCCGGGACTACTACACCCCCTTGGAGTGTACCGGACTCTACTGGCACTTCGTTGACCTGGTGTGGGTCTTCCTCTTCCCGCTCCTTTATCTTATTGACCTCCACAAATGAACAACCAAAGCGATCATACAGCCTTACATGATCATCTCCTGCCATTGTCGGCCTATTTCAAGGTCTACGCATGGCTCATGGCTTTCCTGCTGTTGACGGTTGGGGCGGCCTACGTCGATCTCGGACGGCTCAATTTCCCCGTCACCATGCTGATTGCCGTGATCAAAGGTGTGATGATCATGCTGATCTTCATGCACGTGAAGTACAGCCACAAGCTGGTCTGGATTTTCGCGGGGGCGTCGTTCCTCTGGTTGCTCCTTTTGATCGTCTTCAGCCTGAACGACTACTTCACCCGCGACTTGCTGCACATCCCCGGTAAATAACCAGTCGCGCATAGAGTTTTGTGCGCTTCGGGTTCTGGTTCACGTAAAATCGTAGGGTGGGCACTGCCCACCGATCCTCCTGGCCCTGGGCCATTGCGGATCGGTCGGTGGTACCCACCCTATGCTCATTTTCGCGAGCCACCGAAGAATAACAGGAGTCGCGACCATGCCGAGCATTTCGTTGAGCGGACGATCGAAACGGCTCTGGCTCTTCCTGGTCCTTTGCCTTGCCGTTGGCCTCTGGTTCTGGCGGGGAACCTTGGCGCAAGCGACGGCGCTTCGCGTTTACCAGATCCCCTCAGGGTCGATGGCGCCGACGCTGAAACCAGGGGACCATGTGTTCGTGGACACTCTTCGCGACCGCGTTCCCAAGCGTGGTGAGCTCTGGCTCTTTTCGACCCCCACGGGAAGCGTTTTCATCAAGCGAGTGATTGGGCTCCCCGGCGAGACGATCGAGGTGACCGGAGGCCGTGTTCTCATCAACGGCAAGGCGCTCTCCGAACCCTACCTCGCGGGTCCCATCGCCTACACGATGACTCCGATCTCACTCAAAGCGCAGGAATACTTCCTGTTGGGAGACGCCCGCGCCACCAGCAATGACAGTCATCTCTGGGGACCCGTGCCTGTCGACCAGTTCATCGGCCGTGCGACCTACCGCTGCTGGCCTCCCAGCCGAGCCGGAGGCTTCGCGTTGGCCCCTTTACTTTCGGACCATTCGGAATGAGTTGGTGGAGCATCCGGCAAGTCCCCTTCCGTTGCGTGAGCACCCCATCCAAAGATGTCTTGTCG